>ERZ779643.139-NODE-139-length-67375-cov-7.102406_pt1 | contig 67375 bp, 61 predicted proteins | sample MGYA00511564_ERZ779643 | MGnify/ENA primary metagenome ERZ779643 (study PRJEB29588, sample SAMEA2147114) | human gut metagenome | biome: human gut; feature: human-associated habitat; material: faeces | place: Denmark | collected 2008/2010 ...
CCTCCCGGGGTTCTTTTCCCCTTTCCCTCACGGTACTATACGCTATCGGTCACTAGGTCGTATTTAGCCTTAGGAGATGGTCCTCCCACATTCACACCGGATTTCACGTGTCCTGTGCTACTCTGGAACACTCTCGCTCTCATTCTGGTTTAAGATACGGGGCTATTACCCTGTTTCGCTCGGTTTTCCAACCGTCTTCTCCTACCATTATTCGTCGCTTTATGAGGTCCGAACCCCCGTGACATTTCTGCCTCGGGTTTGGGCTCTTGCAGTTTCGCTCGCCACTACTCCCGCAATCGTTGTTTTACTTTCTTTTCCTCCAGGTACTTAGATGTTTCAGTTCCCTGGGTTCCCCTCATAACACTATTTGATTCGTGCTATGATACTAACTCATTACAGTTAGTGCGTTTCCGCATTCGGACATCTACGGGTCACAGCCTACGTGCGGCTCACCGTAGCTTATCGCAGCTTATCACGTCCTTCATCGGCTCCTAGTGCCAAGGCATCCACCATATGCTCTTTGTAGCTTAATCTATATTTTAGTTTTGGATTTTCTTAGCATTTTCACTTTAATCTTATTGTTAAAGAAATTAAACTCAGCGTAAATTTACAGTATATATCGTTGAAGATTATATTCATATTACACTTTATTTGTTACTGATATTTGACTCGATATATATATTAAAATATACACATCAATTATATCTATTCAATTGTCAATGTTCAAATTTCCACAAAAGTGGAACCCGCCTTTTCACACGCGGTGACATCAATATATCACTATAAAAATTAATTGTCAACAGTTTTTTCAAAGTTTTTTTACTTTTTTTTAACTTTTTTTTACATTTTTTTTAAAACACCGCAACACCCCGCCGTGTGTTTGCAAAATTGCCATTTTTTGCCTAAAAACTTGTCAAAATTCGCTAAAAATTTTTATAAAAAATGAGAGCGGCCTGCTCTCAAATTTACATTTCTCTATCAACTTTTGCCAATTTCGACCTACTACTGTAATCTTTATATGCCATTGTTATTAAATTATTTTCATAATATTCAACAACATTGTCGCCAAATTCATAAAGTTTTGAACTCACTTCATGCGCACTTTGGAAATTAAAATTGACCAAATGCGAACAAAGTTGTCCAGTAGTCCTTGCAATAAGCACCAAAGTTGTGTATGCAGTTCGCTTTATGTAAAAACCGTTTTGAGCAACCGCTTTCTCAACAAGTTCAAAATTTTCTTGCCTTGAAAGAGTGGTTGGATATTCAGAATAAAAATATGCAAACTTTAACATCGCATTATAATTGTTTAAATCTTTTGCGAGTTGTTCGCTTGTAGCCCCATTAAACTTTTTATTCTCAAGGATTTTCCTTTGGTCTTCTAACATCTTAAAAAATAATCTTTTTTCCATAAAATTTCCCTTATATACTATTAATGTATTTATTATATTAAATATACATTATATATTATGTCAATTTTTGGATTGCCAAATTGTGACGAGTCTGGTCGAAAAAAGAAAAACAAGCCTAAGGAGTAAATAAAAGGCCTGTTTTCTAACCCTGCTATGTAGCATAAGGGTCTGGTAATTTAACAAATATGTATTTGGTAAATCTATTTTGTTTGAGAAATTGCCCAGCCAGATACAGCGCTATCAGCCGCTTGAACAAATTCAAATTCTAAAACAACTTCAATCTTTGCAATGACTACTGCTTTTTCAACAACAGTTTTTCCATCTTCACCGCCCATAACTGCAGCTTTGACAACATAACCTTTGCCTTCGCCTTCATCAGCACCAACAAATTTTGGTCCTTCAATTTTGAATGAAGCGCCTGTTGCGAAAAGCCCAACAAATCCTGTTGTTGTGTCCGCATTGTCAGTTGCGTGACCAACTTTTTGCAAGATTGTTTCATCGGCGGTATTTTTTGTTGTGTAGTAATAATAATCACCATTCTTTACAAAGTTTGCACCAAAGAAAGCATCTTCGTTAGACATTGTAATGAGCTCACTTGCTGCAAAATCAGTTTTTGCGGCTTTTAACTCTGCGTCTGTGTATGCTGTTGTTGCGTCTTTTGTCGCATAAAATTTATATGAAACTTTAACTCTCATATATGCGCCAACGCTTTCTTTTGTCAATCTGACATCACTATCTGTAACCGTGATTGTGTCGCCAGGTTTAATTTCTGATTTGGCAAGCAATACACCTTCCAACTTACTGTTTTCTTTTTTCCAGACCGTTGGATCTGTTTGCCCAAACCCTTTGTATTGAATTTCAATACCTGAGTTCATAAGAATTGTTCCTGTTGCTTGCCTTTTCGCTGTATACCAAGCCGCAGACGCTCCAATTCCAAGAGCGATGGTTAAAAGTAGCGCCAAAGCAATAATGCCAATCTTTAACCATTTTTTTGTTGTTGACTTATTCATTTTACTCCTCCCTTTGAATAATTTTTTATAGATAGAACAACACTATCTAATGTCTGCATTATATAATGTAAAAGTCTACTTGTCAACTAAATTTAACATATATTATGAAAACATTAAATAATGTGTTGGTGAGATATGGTTAAATTAAATGTGTTAAATATGCTTAAAGAAAGGGGCAAGTCAAAATATTGGCTCTATATTCAACTCGGAATGAGTTATCAGAATTTCAATAAAATGGTTAACAACGAAACGCGCTCCATTAAATATGAAACAATAGATATGCTTTGCGAGATTTTTGACTGCACGCCAAACGATCTCTTTATTTTGACAAATAACGACTAAATCAAACAAAATTAGCACTGCAAAAAAATTGTAGTGCTTTTTTGTAACATTTTTATAGGGTCGTGAGTAGTATGAAGTAAGAGCAAAAGAAAAAAACAAACAAAGTACAAAAGAAGAAAAAATACATACTTTTGATGCAAATAAAAAACCTACAAAAAATGCTCGCATCAAACACTTGAAAAAGTGAAAGAAAAATTTTTTAGAAAATCTAATGAGGAGGAAAGCGTATGAACTTCTTGAATGGTTTCTTCGGAAATCGCGATGGCGGAAACGGATGCGACTGCTGCACAATTATTATCTTACTCATCTTACTTTCATGCTTATGCGGTGACAACGAAGGTGGCTTCTTAGGCGGATTTGGCGGTGGAAATTGCTGTGATTTAATTATCTGGTTAATTTTACTCTCATGCTTATGCGGTGGAAACAGCGGCTGCGGCAACAGATGCTAGTCTAAACTAACTACATAAAAAATAAAACTTCAAGTTGAAATACAATCCCCTCTTATCAACTTGGAGTTTTATTTTAATTAAATTCTAATTATAACAAAATACAGATTATGCCACCTTTGCCTTCGTTGATAATTCTACCAAGAGTTTTGCGCATTTTGCGTTGTGCTTCAACAGGCATTGTTGTGATTTTTGAGTTAATACCTTCGTTTACAAGTGAACTCAAACTCTTGCCAAACATATTCGTTTCCCAAATTGCTTTTGGATTTTGTTCAAATTCATCAAGAAGATATTTTACAAGTTCTTCACTTTGTGCTTGTGAGCCAACGATTGGATTAACTTCAGTTTCAATATCAACGCTCATAATATGCAAACTTGGAGCAGATGCTTTAAGTTTTACGCCGAATTTTGAACCTTGTTTTACAATTTGTGGATCTTCCAAACTCATATCTTCCACAGATGGCATAACTACGCCGTAGCCTTTTTCTTTAACTTCTTCGAGTGCGACTTTGATTTTGTCGTATTCCTTTTTAGCGTAAGCAAGTTGCTTGATATATGATATCAAGTGGAAATCGTCTTGAATTTCTGTTCCACATTGTTCTGATAAAACGCGATAGAAAAGTTGTGGTTTAGGCGTGATTTCAAAATAGATTTTACCTTCGCCCATTTTGATTGTTGACACAACAACAGGCTCGAAATCTTCATTTTCTAAGAATGCAACATTTGTTCTATCAATTTGGCCAATCTTATTTGCTTCTTGTCCAAACTTTTCAATTTCAGAAATAATGCTTGTGATAATTGGGTGTTCAAAAGGCAATACTTGAAGCCATTCTGGCATTTTTACGCTCAAAGTTTTGATTGGGAATTCTAAAAGAATTTTTTCAAAAATTTCTTCAACATCTTTTTCAGAAAGTTTTGCAACATCTTTCGTTATAACTGGAATCTGATATTTTGCGTAAAGCGAATTTGCAAGTTTTTTTGTTTCTTCGGCATTAGGCTTTTTGGTATTCAAAACGATAACAAAAGGCTTTTTTTGTGCTGCAAGTTCTTTCACAACTCTTTCTTCTGCTTGGACATAACTGCTTCTTGGAATGTCTGTGATTGAGCCGTCCGTTGTCATGACAATGCCGATTGTTGAATGTTCTTCAATAACCTTTTTTGTTCCCAGTTCCGCCGCCTCTTCAAAAGGAATATCTTCTTCTGTCCAAGGCGTTTTAACAAGTCTTGGTTTTTCTCCTTCTTCATGTCCGAGTGCGCCATCAACAAGATAGCCCACGCAGTCAATCATTCTAACATTCATTTCAACTTTTTCGTCAAGATTAATTTTAACCGCTTCGTTTGGAATAAATCTTGGTTGAGTTGTCATGATTGTTTTTCCGTCTGCGCTTTGTGGCAGTTCGTCAATTGTTCTTTCTTTACTGTTGATATCCTTAATATTTGGAACAACTAAACTTTGCATAAAGTTTGTTATAAAGGTAGATTTTCCGCAACGAACCGGACCAACAACGCCCACATAAATATCGCCGCCAGTGCGTTTGGCAATATCTTCATATAGACTGTAATTTTCCATAAAAAACCTCCATAGATGTTATAATCTATGAAGGAAAGTTAGCGAATATTCGTTTTTTGTGTCTTATTTTTCTTAGCCCCAAACTGAAATTGCAAGTTCTTCAATCGCTTGAATATCTAACGAAAATTCAATTTTTGTAAATGGCATATTTTCGCCATAATCAATGCTATCGTCCATTTTGATGAGCACTTTGTTATCGGCGTTGAGTTTGAAGATTGAAACTTTTGGTGTTTCTTCTCCATTATATTCATTTTTTGTAAGTGTTATGTCTGCAAGCGTTGTGACATCGCCTTCGGCAGTGCCGAAATAATACCAGTCGCCAAACTTAACAAATTTTGAAGCGTCAAATTCTGGCAAACTTTCAAACAAATTGAACTCGCTTGAAATTGGATATGGAACGCCATTTTTTTCATACTCTGTTGTTTTTGCCAAAAACTCTGCTCTGTTAGCGTCAGTCAACAAAACTTCTTCGCCACTAGCATTTTTAAAGTAAAATTTGATATTAAATCTAACTCTCAAATAAAATGGGACTGTGTTTTCTTTAGCGCTGAGAGTTGGATTGGCAAGCGAATAGACCATGCTTGACATAACATTTGTTTCTTCAAGTGGTTTTAATTCAACTTCGCCGCTAGTTTTTTCAACAAGATATGCAAGTTTTAAATTTGAGTTTGAAGGGGTTGAGTTTTCTTCATATAAACCTGCATAGTCAATTTTTATACCTTCAACAAATTCCAAACTACCTTCCGCTTTTCTTGTGGCAACAAACCAAGCGCCTGAGAAATATGTTGCAATAAGAGCAATAAGCAAACATGCCAAAATTGCAATAGTTATTATGATTGCTTTTCTTTGTCTTTTACTTTGCATAAACACCCCCAAGTTAAATTATTAACTTTATTTTAGCAAAAAATTATGTGAATGCAAAATATTTAAACTATTTTAATTAATTATAAAAGCCAATTATTTTTATAAACCGAGCATCTTTTAGGTTATATGTGGACAATCTGCGGTTAAGTGCGTCGTAGGTATGTGCACAAACAAACATATCAAAAGGCAAGCCCACGCTTTCAATTTTTGTTATAACGAGCGTATGCGTGTAAATCCCGTTTGTTTTTATTTGCACCAAGTCACCGAGTTCTAAATCTTTTAAATTTGCAATTTTGCCAACTGGGCCTTTTGAAATTTCATTTCTAAGTAAAAAGTTTTGAAGATATTCAACTGATGTCCAACTTGGCGAGCGGTCAAACGCTGAATTATAAAACCAACCAAGTGGATAATTATAGTTCATAATATTGCAACCTGCAAAAACACTTTGTGAAGCAAAGTTTGTGCAGTCGCCGCCTAAATCTTCAAAATCATAATATTTTGGATTTCTTCTTTTTGCCCAAGTTAGCGCATATTCTACACAGTTTGGCCTGTTATATTTTTCTAAAATCATATAACTATTGTATTTTTAATTTCTTATTATTGCCATAAAAAAAGACTTATCTTTTAAGCCTTTTTTCTTTTCTTCAATTTTATTTTTGCCAATTTGTTTTTATTGTCGCCCCACAACTTTTCAAGGTTGTAATAATTTCTTTTTTCTTCAATGAAAAGTTCAACTATATATTTACCTAAATCTAGAATTATCCATTCACCTGGAAATTCTCCTTCCATAGCGATTTCTTGTTGAAATTCTTTTTCAAACTCTTCTTTAATTTGAGCAGCAACTGCTCTTGTGTTTTTTTCGTTAGGAAAAGTTCCAACAATAATTTTGGTCATGATAGGACTTTTAGATGTTAAATCTAAAACTTCAATATTTTTAATTTTGTTTTCGCAAAGTATTTGCGAAATTACTTCAAATCTACTTTCGTCCATCTCTTTTCTCTTTATAAATATATAATATGCAACATTTTTTGTCAAATAAATATTAAAATTTCAATTCTGTCGTTAAATTTTTATAATCTTCAAGTGTTAACTCTTCCGCTCTTGCCATTTCGTTTATATTTAATTTTTGCAAGACTTTAACGACTTCATCTCTTGAAATATTTAGATTTTTAGTTAAATTGTTAACAAGTGTTTTTCTTCTCATTGCAAAAGAACTATTGACAACTTTTGAAAATTTGTTAACAAAATTTTTATCAACATCAAGTTGTTTCCTATCTAACCTAATAACTGCTGAGTCGACATTTGGCATAGGATAGAACATTTTCCTTGACACATTTCTTGTGATTTGTTGATTGCAATAAAAGTTTATCATAACTGATGGAATGCCATAGTTGTCATCACCAGCCTTGGCACAGAAACGCTCCGCAACTTCTTTCTGAACCATAACGGTTATTGATTTACATCTTTGAGTTTGTTCCAAAAATTTGAATATTAATGGCGATGTTATATAGTATGGCAAATTTGCAACAAGTTTATAATCGCCTTCAAAATTCTTTTCAATTTCATCAATTTGCAATTTCAAAGCATCATCAATAATGATTTGTAAATTATTAAAATTTGAAGCAAGTTCGTTTAAATGTTCTGTTAAAGTTTTGTCAATTTCATAAGAAACAACCTTTTTGGCTTTAAGTGCGAGTTGTTCTGTTAACGCTCCGCCGCCTGCTCCAATTTCTAAAACATCATCTTCTTTTGTGATTTGCGCATCACTGACTATTGCAGCAAGCAGATTTCTGTCAGACAAAAAATTCTGACCAAACTTTTTGTTAAATTTATGATTTTCTAGCATGGTAACCTTCCAAATAATTTGCGAGCATTCGCTGTTGTTTTTTCTTCAACTTCTTTATAATCCAAATCTAATAAATCTGCAATTTTATCGTTTACAAGCACAACATTTTTAGGTTCATTGATTTGCCCGCGATAAGGTTCTGGGCAAAGATATGGACAGTCTGTTTCAAGCATCACATTATCAATTCCGCATTGCCTTAAAACTTCTGGAATATTCCTTGCATTTTTAAATGTCACTGAACCACCAACAGAAATGTAAAAGCCCAATTTAAAATATTCTCTTGCTATTTCAGCGCTGCCAGAAAAACAATGTATAAGCCCTTTTTGTGGCAAAATAGCAGCATATTCTTTTATAATTTCAAGCGTGTCTTGCGTGGCATCACGGCTATGCACAACAATTGGCAAATTCATTCTGCTTGCAAGTTTGATTTGCTTAATAAAAATATCTTTTTGAACTTTTATAACTTCGTCTTCCGTTATATTCTGATATTGTGGATAACTTTGCTTAATATATGCAATTTGAGTTTCCATATCGTGATAATCAAGACCAATTTCGCCAACGCCTATCACTTTTGGATTGTCCTTTTCAGCATAAATCATATTTTCAACTTTTTCATCATATTCAAAAAGCGCTTGTGGGTGAATTCCAAGTGTAGCGTAAACATTTTCAAACTTTTTGGCAAGAGCTAATGTATCGTTAATTGAATCTATATCACAAGTGGCGTTAACAATATATTTAACGCCAGCTTCGCTTGCTCTTTTAACAACATTTTCAACATCGTCTTTCAATTTATCATCATCAATATGTGCATGTATATCTATTAACATAACTTTTATTATATAAAATAAATCTATTTTGTCTAGCAAAAAGTTGACTTTTGACGAATTTGAATATAAAATGCCAATAAATGAGTGAAATATTATCAGATAATGAATTAATAAGCGGTGCAAGAAATGGCAATAATGAATATATTGACATCTTGTTTGCACGCTACAAACCTCTTGCAAAAAAGATTTCAAGGAGATATTTTCTTGCTGGTGGAGATCAGGACGACACTTTTCAGGAAGCGATGATTGGCTTATTTAAAGGCTTTCAAAGTTATAAAATTTCTTCCAATTCAGACTTTAAAAGTTTTGCCACTCTTTGCATAACAAGGCAAATTCAAAGTGCTATAAAAAGTGCAAACAGGTTGAAAAATAAAATGCTGACCGAAGCAATAAGTTTGAACAATCAAGGTGCTTTCGAGTATGCAGACGATTTAGACGGCGAAGAATATAGTTTTGTTTTGCCTTCAAACTTACCAGACGCAGAAAACACTTTAATTTCAAAAGAAAATGTTGATGAAATGCTTAAACAAATTAATGAGAATTTAAGCACTCTTGAAAAACAAGTTTTACATTGCTATTTGGAAGGCAAATCATACAAAGAAATTGCTATTGCAATTGATAAATCAATAAAGAGTGTTGAAAATGCGCTCACAAGGATAAAATGCAAACTCGCTTTTATAAAAAAGTAGCGAAAATTAACATTTTATTGTTTGGAAATTCGAATTTTATATTGTATAATGTCAAAGCAAATTATAAAATTAACTTAGGAGTTTATTGTGAAAAAAAGATTTTTTGGAGTATTAGCAATTATATTAAGCGTTTGCTTTATGTTCGCTGGTTGCGGGCTTTTGGAAACAGACTTAAACAAGGAGTATGACCAAACCGCTATCGTGGTTGATGGGACTATCATAACAAAGAAAGACATTAAAAATGCTTATGATTCATATTTTTCAAGTTATTACAATTCTTATAAAGACCAAGCATTTGATAAAATGATTGAAGACTTAATCACAGAGAGATTGTTGCTCAACAAAGCAAATGCAATGATTGCAAATGGTGAAATTGTTTTAACCCCAACAGAAAAGAATTATATCTACGATCAAACATTCAAAGCAATTTTAAATAACCTTGAAAATTTTGAAACAGATGCTAAAAAACTTCTTGGTTTACCAACTGATGAAGAAAATTCCGACACTGATTCTCAATATGTTTACACAAAATATACACCAAATGCAAAAGTCGTATATAATGAAGCAACTGGCAAATATGAAATTAAAATAAGTTTGAAATATCTCGTTTGCAAAGTTAATGAAGATGGCGAAAACGAATATGAATATGTGGACTCTGCTGAATATTCAACATACACAGAACCAGAAACACTTTTAGATTTTTCTAGTTTTGTTTATAAAAAGTTAAACAGTGAAAATGCACAAGAAAAAATTGTTGCACAAGAAGCATATAGGCTCTATATTGCAAGACTTTTGAAAAATGAAAAAGACAAAGGATTATCAACAGACGAAAAAAGCGTTTTTGAAAGAGAGCTTTCAAGAATTTATGAAATTATTTATAAAAACTTTGTAACAACAAAACTTTATCAACACACAGCAAAAGATATTAAAATCACAGAACAACAACTTTTAAATTACTACATTTCAAAAGTTGTTGAAAACTACGAAAGATATCAAGAAGACAAAGAATTGTTTGCAAAAGAAGTTATGAAAAGCATTCGCGAAGCAAACCTTTATGGTTCATATGGTTCAAAGAGTTTCAGCATTGGAGATATATACTATGTTCCAGATATTGATGAAACATACTTCATGGTTTACCACATCATAGTTAAATTTACAGATGAACAAGTTGACAGAATTAATGAAGCATATAAAGCATGGAAAGACGGAACAACAAGTGAAGCAGATTACAATAAAGTTCTAGAAGAAGAAAAATCAAAAATCAGGCTTAATGAAAGAGATGAAGAAGGAACAATTATTGTTAAGTCGACAGATGAAAATGCAAAAACTTTCGACCAAATGCTTGACGAATTAAAAGCGGACCTTGCAGAAGCAACAACAGCAGATAAAAAGGGCGATATCTTTAATAAATACATTTATAAGTATTCAACTGATTCTGGTTCACTTCAAATTCAAAAAGACTATTTCGGTGGCGAACACACTAACTGGTATGGTTATATTGTTGGAACAGATAACAAAGGTTCTTATTTAGACGAATTTGTTAAACAAGCAAGAGATTTGTATAATAATGGAGCAGGACAACTTGGTGACATTTCAGATAAATTCTATATGGAAAGTTGGTCAAACGAAACATTAAAAGATGAAAATGGAAATGTTGTTAAAGATGAAAACGAAAAAGAAATCAAAGTTGATAAATTCTCTTATGGCGGTTTCGATGTTATGATGTATGCTGGTGCAATTTCAAATCCATTTGAAAGTTTTGATAGTAAAAACTTCTCAGTTGAAGCACTTGGCGACAATGCATTAAAAATACTTTCAGAAAAAAGACTTGGACTTTGCGGAAATAAAACATTGTTTGATTTAACTTATGAAGGAATTTACTCAAATGTTTACAACAATAAAATAACAGAGCTTAAAAAAGAATTAAACTCTTCTGCAAATGTTGTTAAATATGAAAAAGTTTATTCTGACCTTAACCCACTTGCATAAAAATAAAAACACGATTTAAAATCGTGTTTTTTTATGTCATGAAACATTAACTTCTATTGTTTCGCCATTTTGTGCGTCTTGGTAGGTCAACCAATAACCTAAATCTTGTGGTTTATCTGGGTCAAGTGGCAACCACTGTGCATTTTCCGATAATTCTCTTGGTGGCGCAATATCAAATTGCCCTGGCACGCCATAACTTATAAATTTGAGTTTCTCATCTTCAAATATCAAGCCAATAACATAATATTCGCCACTATCTTCATAATCAACCTTTATCCATTTGGAATTTGGTATCACTTCACAAAGGAATGTTTCTTCTGGATAGCGTTCAAAAAGTGCGTCCAACTGTTCTTTTATTTCTTCATAGAAATTAATATTGTCATCGGCAATCACCGCCTTTGCTACTTGTTTTTGCGTTGTTTTTGTTTCCACATTTTGTCTTTCACAACCCGCAAAGAATGCTTCACGATATTTACAACAAGCGCATTTATCGCTACCTCCAAGTTCGGCAGATATTGCTCTATCTATCGCTTGATGTTCGTCATCATCATAATCAATATTTGCAGAATCTAACTTTTGTTCTATCTCTTTTCTAGATAAATCTTTTTCGTCCAATAAATATAAATTTTCCGCAAGTCTGAAATCCATAGTTTTTGGCTTTACGCCGTTGCTAGCACCAAGTAAAAGCGGTTTTGCAACGCCACCTGACACATTTATCAATGCACAAGTAAATTTGCTTAAATCGCAATCGCATAGCGTGCTAAAAGAATAAACATTTTGACCCAAATCTTTCAAAGCGCTTTTTGTGACCTTGCCATCTGCTAAAATACCTAATGTTAAAATTCCAACTGGCTTTGCAGAAAAGTTGTAAAGTCTGATTTTACCGCTTATTTCATTTTCTGTTATTTGTAAATTTAAAACTGCTTTTTCGTTACCACTTTTTAGGCTTGATAAAACAAGTGTTTGCTGATTACGCATATTTACACCACCTTCAATTTAATTATATATGTTTAAAAATTTTTATTTGACAAGAAATTTGTTTAATAAAAAAGCAATCTGTCGAAAATTAGATTGCAATTTTTTCTGCAAGCCAAGTTATAAACTGCTTGTTTGACGGAACTTTGTTTTGCCTTGTTATATTTGAATATCCCATAATTTCATCATATAATTTTCTATTTTTACAACTATCAATCGCAACAGTTATGGCATTTCTAACATTTCTTTCAATGTTTATAACTTGAGTGTTATATTTTATTGCAACTTGTGGGTATAGTTTTGAATTAAAAGATTTTAAATTACGCCTATCTTCAATAACATTTACAACAAGGTCTTTTATATAGCAATATCCTAAATATTTTGTTGTAAGCCCTAACTCGTTTAAATAATCGGCAATTTTATTTTTTATTTCAAATTTTTTACTATCTGATAATGCGAATTGTTTTTTCTCTTGAACTTTGTCCATTATTTCAAAAAGGTCTGATGAATAATTGCCCTTGTTGATAACAATTATATTGTCGTCCAAATCATAATATTTTTCTGGCGTATAACTTATTATCACATAAGTTGGCATATTGTATTTTTTTGAATCTTTAAATTCTTTATATATTCTTAAATCAAAAGGAATTGATTCTTCATCATGAAAAACAACTTCTGGCATTGAACGAATGTTTGTTATAATTAACTCTGCTAAATTTCTACAATAAGTTAAATTTGCGTGTTTTTCCCTACAAATAATTTTTAAAATTTCTCCTAAATTATAATCTTGTTTTGAAAACAAAACTGCACTTTTACACATGACTACTCCTTTGTAACTTTTCTCATTATATCAATATTTTTACAAAATTACAAATATTTTTGTAAAGAAATAGTATATTTTTTACAAATTTATCATTTTTAACGCTTTTTTAATTAATTTTGTCTATTTTTGTTGAAACTTTTACATAAAAATGATTAAAATAATGTTAAATAAACATTTCCAAATAATGTAAATTTGTGATATATTAACAATGTGAATAGATTATTTGAAAATTCAAGCGAGTTTAAAAATATAGATTTTTCAATAAAGCAAAACAATTTTCCAAACGCGTTGATTGTTCTATCACCAGATAGTGAAACAAACAAACAGTTTGTAAAGGAAGTGGCTTTAAGTTCTTTTTGCAATAATCATAATATTTGCGAAAGTTGCGAAGGTTGCGTTAAAACAGAAAAAGGCACAAATCCTGACCTTTTGTTATATCCTAAAGACAAGGCTTTTCAAGTGTCAGATGCAAAAGAAATTGTTGACAGCGCTATAATGGCTCCAATGATTTTTGAAAATAAAGTTTATATTATCAACGATATTGATATTTCAACAATCGCAGCACAAAATAAAATTTTAAAAGTTTTGGAAGAACCCCCAGCATCAGTTAAATTTATTTTAACTGCAACTAACGAAACAAAAGTTTTACAAACCATAATGTCAAGATGTGTTAAAATATCATTATCAGCGCAAGACAAGCAAGTTTTGAAAAACTTTATTCAACCAAAATGCTCTGACGAAGATTTTGATATTGCATATTCTTTTGGAGAAGGCTATCTTGGGAAAATATTGTTTGCACTTGAAAATAAAAGTTTTAAAGAGTTAAACTTGCTTGCAGATTCAATAATTTACAACTTAAAATCGAGCAAGCAAATAATTGAATGCAGCAGTAAAATTTCAAAAATTAAAGGCAATTTCCAAATTGTTTTGAATTTGCTTCAAATTAAATTTAGAAAAATGCTTGGCACAGAAAATAAAGATTATAGCAAAATGTGCATTGTTAGTATTTTGGACGAAATATTGAAGGTTCAAAAAGAAATTGAAAGCAATGTTTCACAAAACATTCAGGCAGATAATTTGCTTATGAAAATACTTGAATTAAAATACTTATATAGGAGTTAAATATGAAAAAATTTATAAATGTGGTTTTTGACGGCTCACCTGTCAATTATTCTATTGAGTGCGAAGATAACTCTTTAAAGCCTAACGACCTTGTTGTATGCGAAAGCAGTCGCGGTTTAGAGATTGCAAAAGTTGTTAAATCTGTTTTTGAATCAGAAGAAAAAGAAAATAATTCAGAAGACAATATATTAGAAATTGAAAAAATTAAATTCTTAAATAGAGCAACGACTAACGACTTAAATATTTCAAAACAAAATAAAATTGAAGCAGAAAAAGTTAAAGAAACAGTTAAACAAAAAGTCAGCGAACTTGAACTTGAAATGAAGATTGATGGTGTTGTGATTTCTCTTGACAAAACAAAAATCACAATCTATTTCACATCAGACGGCAGAGTTGATTTTAGAAACTTGGTTAAAGAACTTGCAACAAATTTTAAATCTAGAATTGAACTTAAACAAATTGGTCCACGCGATGAAGTTAGATGCATGGGCGGATTTGGTCCTTGTGGGAAAGTTTGTTGTTGCAAAGAGTTTTTAAATGATTTTGACCATGTCACAATTAAAATGGCAAAAACCCAAAATTTATCACTCAACCCTACAAAAATAAGCGGTCTTTGCGGCAGGCTTATGTGTTGTCTTGCTTATGAAAATGAGCATTATTCTGAAACTGCATCATTGATGCCAAAAATTAACAGCGAAGTTATGACTCCAAATGGCAAAGGCGTTGTTATGTATAACGATTTACTTAAAAGGCAAGTTACTGTCAAATTTGGCGGAGATAATCAAACAGAAATTAAAGTTTATGATGTAAACGATATTAAAAAGTTAAAATAATTGGAGAAAATTTTGTTATTACAAGATAGCGAGAGATTGGACGATTTGCAACTTGGTGATTTAAAAATCATTCAAGACAAAAATAAATATAATTTTACAAGCGACTCTGCCCTGCTTGCAAATTTTATTTCAACAAAAAAATCAGATAAGTGCGTTGAAATTGGTTGTGGAAGTGGAGTTATCTCAATTCTTGTCAATCATAAATGCTCACCACAAAAGATTTCCGCATTTGAAATTCAATCTTCAATGGCAGATTTAGCTAGGCGAAATATTCAACTCAACAACCTTTCTGACAAAATCGAAATTATAAATGCTCCAATTCAAGAGTTTGAAAAATATATTCAAAAGGCATCTGTTGATGTTATTTTTTCAAATCCCCCATACATGAAAGTTAACGAGCAAAGTCTGATTAATTCAAGCAAAGAGATAGCAATTTCTAGGCACGAAATAAAGTTAAACTTGCATGATTTAATCAAATGTTCGTCCAATCTTTTAAAATTTGGCGGCAAACTATTTTTAGTTCACCGAAGTGAAAGGCTTTCAGAAATTTTTGCAGAAATGCATAGAAATCAGTTAGAGCCAAAAAGAATGTTTTTCGTTTCACCAAATGAAAATAAAAATCCGAACATAGTTTTAATTGAAGCGCAAAAAGGAGCAAAATCTGGTTTAAAAGTTTTGCCAACTTTGATAGTTAACGATAAAGACGGCAACTATTTATACACAATTCAAAAGTTATATAAGGAGAATAAATGATTTACTTTGTTGCTACGCCTATTGGCAATTTGAAAGACATCACATTAAGAGCATTAGATATTCTGCGTGAAGTGGATATTATTGCTTGTGAAGATACAAGAACTTCAAAAACACTTTTAGAAAAATATGAAATTAGAAACAAATATTTGATTTCATATCACAAATTTAATGAGCAAGAAAGTTCTGACAACATTATCAAATTAAATAACGAAGGGAAAAATATTGCAATAATTTCTGATGCTGGTATGCCTGGCATTTCTGACCCTGGCAACATACTTGCTAAAAAACTTGTTGAATGTGGCATTGAATTTACAGTTATACCTGGCGCAAGCGCTTTAACCACTGCTCTCGTTCTCAGCGGATTTAACTCTCGCAATTTTTATTTTGCTGGATTTTTGCCAGAAAAAATTTCGGATAAAGACAAATTACTTGCCGAAATTTCAACGCTATCAAGCACTCTTATATTTTATGTTTCATCACATAACATAAAAAAAGATATTAATTATTTGTATAATCAATTAGGCGACAGAAAAGCATGTTTAGTTAAAGAACTAACTAAAATTTTTGAAAACAAATATTATTTCAATTTATCTTCTATCCCAGAAATTGACGAGCGTGGAGAATTCGTGTTAATAGTAGAAGGCAATACAAAAACATTGAATGTGGAAGAAATGTCAATTTCTGAGCATGTTTTGTTTTATATAAATTTAGGATTTTCAAAAAATGATGCGATAAAAAAAGTTGCTAAAGAACGAAACTTAGCAAAAAATGAAGTTTATATACAAGTTTTAGATTTAAATGTAAATAGGGAATAATATTTTCATGACGATTTTAGAAAAAATAAAGACTTTGCCAAAAACAAGCGGCGTTTATATCATGAAAGATGATTTAGGTCAAATCATCTATATTGGCAAGGCAAAAAATCTTAAAAATCGTGTTAGTCAATACTTTCTAAAAAATCAAACCCACAATAAAGTTCGCGCGATGGTCGAAAAAGTTCACGATTTTGACTATTTCTTAACTCCATCTGAAATTGATGCTCTTGCACTTGAAAGTAATTTGATAAAAGAGCATCAACCTTTCTATAACATTTTGTTAAAAGACGGCAAAGCATTCCCTTATATTAAAATAGATACAAAAAGCGATTTCCCTCGCGTTGAAATTGTTAGAAGAATTAAAAATGACGGCAGTAAATATTTTGGACCATACATTTCTGGAATTAGTATTCATGATGTTGTGGACATTATCAATTATGTTTTTCCAATCCGTAAATGTAAGTTAAATATTGGCAAAGCAACTGTTTCAAGAGAGTGCTTAAACTATTCGTTAGGACTATGCTCAGCACCTTGCACTGGCAAAATCAACAAAGAAGATTATTCTAAAATTATTGGTGAAGTTATCGACTTTTTAAACGGCAACGATAATTTGGTCGAAACAAAACTTGAAGAGAGAATGAAAAATCAAATTGAAGTTGAGAATTTCGAAGGTGCTATTGAAACACGCGAAAAACTAAAAATGGTTCAAAAACTCAAAGAAAAAAGTGTTGCAAGTTTGCCAAAAGACATTTCGCTTGATGCTTTTGCACAAGTATCAACAAGTTATGGTGACGCAATTTGCGTTTTAACTCTTCGAAATGGTAAAGTCCTTGGTGTAAATTGTTTTTATGCCCCAGAAGGCGCAGACAACGAAGATGCTTTATCATCATTTATTGTTCAATATTATAGCGGCAACATCACTCCGCCAAAAGAAATAATCACATCAAAAGCGGTGGAAAATACTGACGACATCTGCAAAATTCTTGGCAAAAATATAACAATTCATCACGCAATAAAAGGCGTTAAGAGCAAAATTATTGATATGGCAAAAGATAATGCTGTTGAATTTTTACAAAAGAAAAGCAATCTTGAAGAAAGAAAGCGTCACAACATTTTCTCGGCTCTTGAAATGCTTCAAAAAACTTTAAATCTTTCGAAATTGCCTAATAGAATGGAATGCTACGACATTTCACACCTATTTGGAGAAGAAAGCGTGGCGTCCATGGTTGTTTTTGAAAATGGTATGCCAAAGAAGAAAGAATATCGCAAATTTAAAATAAAAACTGTTGCAGGCATTGACGATTTTGCAAGTATGTATGAAGTTTTAACAAGGCGTATTAAACGCTATCAAGAAAATGACGAGTCTTTTAACAAAATGCCCGATTTGATTGTTATAGATGGAGGAAAAGGTCAACTTTCTTCTGCTGTTCAAGCACTTAAAGACAACAATTTTCATTGCGACATCATTTCTCTTGCGAAAAAATTTGAAGAGGTCTACACCCCAAATTCAAATATCCCCGTTATGCTTAAACGCGGAAGTCCAGAACTTACCATGCTTCAAAGAATTCGTGACGAAGCACACCGTTTTGCTATCACATTTCATAGAACTCGCCGCGACAAACGCACTTTTGCTCACGATTTAAAACTTCCTAAATAAAACTTTATCAACTAAAATTCATATATTATTTTTATGGAAATAAAAGATAAAGAAATTTTAAGAAGGCTATTAAATATTCCAAAACTGGATATTTTTACAAATGAGAATCTCAAAAATTACCTGTCATTCCGCCCCGAAAACAGCATTTGTAAATACTTGCTTGTTTGCAATACTGAAAATGCACTTATAAGCACATTACGCATTTTAAAAAATAAAAACACTCGGCTAAATTATAAAAATCAGGCCGCTATTAAACATGTAATTTTGTCAAACGGAACAAACACACTGTTTAAAGATGAGTTTTATAACGGGTTTGTTGTTAAATTAGGTAAAAATTTTAAGAAAATCAAAATCACATCAACAAAAGGCAACAATGTCTATGTATCTGTTGGCGCAAACACCAACTTATTTGCACTCAATCACTTTTTAAAGCAAAATGGTATTGGCGGTATGGAATGGAGTTATGGAATTCCAGGAAGTGTGGGCGGGGCGATTATTATGAATGCTGGCGCGTTCGGCGGAGAAATGTCAAGCGTTCTTGAAAAAGTCAAAATTATAAAAAATGGCAAGTCTGAATGGACAAAAGATTTTTGGTTCGATTATCGCGATTCTAGTTTTAAACAAAATAAGGATATTGTTATCGAAGCAGTTTTGAAATTAAAAAAGTCAAATCAAGAAGACATTGAAAAACTACAAAAAGAAAATTTATCAAAAAGGCTACAAAGTCAGCCACACAACCTTCCAAGTGCTGGCAGCGTGTTCAAAAGAATAATTAAACAAAATGAAATTATTTTTCCTGCAAAATTAATTGACAACTTGGGGTTAAAAAATGTTAAAATAGGTGGAGCAATGGTGAGCGAAAAACATGCTGGCTTTATTGTCAATTTTGCTAATGCCACTGCAAAAGATTTTATCGAACTTTCAGATTTTGTGAAAAGTCAAGTTAAAGAAAAATATAATCTCGACCTAACACAAGAAGTGGAGATTATTGAGTGAGGAAATATGCACTTATTTGGAGATTATCATACCCATACAAGATATTCCAGTGGCAGGCACAATTCAAGACATGCCAAGGGTTCAATTTATGAAAATGCTTTAATCGCTAAGCAAAAAGGATTAAGAGAAATCGGCATAACAGAGCACGGATTATCTCATAAATTGTATGGCTTACAAAAAAACAAAATTGAAAAAATCAGGCAAGAAATAGAAGCCTGCGAAAAAGATTTACAAATCAAAATTTTGCTAGGTATAGAAGCAAATATAATTTCGTCTGCCGGCGATATTGACATGACAGATGACGAAATAAAATTGTTTGATTATATCGTTGTTGGTTTTCATTCTTTTGCTCGTGCAAAAAATGTTAAAGAATATTTTAAATTCTTTCTTCCAAACATTTTAGGTTTTAAAAGAAAAAAAGATATAGAACGCAACACTCGTTCACTTACGCTAGCAATGAAAAAATATCCGATAAAATTTATTTCTCACCCAGGCGTTAATATGCCACTAAACTTTGATGAAATTTGCAAAGTTGCAAACGAAACAAACACACTTCTTGAAATAAATGGTAAACGAATTGCTTACACAAAAAATGATGTAAAAATAATTAAAAAAAATAAAAATAAATTAATAATAAATTCAGATGCTCACACCCCTAATAGCGTAGGCGAAGTAAATAAACCTATTAAATTTATTTTAAAAAATAATATTCCATTAAATTTAATAAATAATTTAATTAATTAAAAAGGATAAAATTATGAGTTTCTCGCAAAATTCAAAAAATGAAATTTTAAATCAAAATTTAGAAAAGAAAATATCGCTAAAACCCTTTATTTATGGGCTTTATCTTTCTTGTGGAAATATAAAAAATAATTCTAAAAATATTTATTTATTTACTGATTTAGAAAATATTTTTCCATTAATTATTAAATTATTTAAAAATAAATTAAAAAATAATGAAATTAATTACGAAAATTTAATAAAAATTGATGAAATAACAAAAATAGCAAATAAAAATTATTATGAAATTGAATTAAATTCGCAATTAATTGATAATTTAAATATCAATTTTACAAAAGATATTCAAGAAAACGCTGAACTAATTATTTCTAGTTTAGACGATATAAAAAGTTTTTGCATCGGTGCTTTCTTAGGCTGTGCAACTTCAAGTATAAAAATTTCAGAAACTCCACAAGACATAACAACTTCTGGCTACCACTTAGAGTTTGACTCAAAGAATCATGAGTTTTTGCTTTTACTTTCTGAGTATCTTGCGCAGTTTGACATCAATGCCAAAATTTTAAAAAGGCGTAACAATTTTGTTTTGTATGTTAAAGATGCCGAACAAGTTAGCGATGTTCTTGCACTTGTTGGGGCAAACAATAGCGTAATTGAATTGCAAAATGAAATTGTTAAAAGAGAATTTAGAAATAAGATTAATAGGCAAACAAATTGCGAAAGCGGAAACATAACCAAGATGGTAAACGCAAGCATGAAACAGATAGATGCAATCGAAAAAATTGAGTCAACAATCGGGCTTTCATCACTCGCCCCTGACCTTGAAGAAGTTGCAATTTTAAGGCTTGCTAACCCTGAGGAAAGTTTGACCGATTTACTCAAACTTTCAACACTCAATTTAACAAAAAGCGGACTTAATCATAGGCTTAGAAAATTAATTTCAATAGCCGATAATTTAACTTGATTTTAAAATGAAAACATAGTAAAATCTATGGTATGGAAAAATTCATTCACTTACATAACCACACAGAATATAGTTTGCTTGACGGCTGTGCTAGGATTAAAAAATTAGTTGAAGTCACCGCTGAACGCGGCTGGCCTGCAGTTGCAATCACTGACCATGGCAACATGTATGGTGCATTGCAATTTTATACTGCATGTTTAGCAAAAGGAATAAAACCAATTATTGGCACAGAGTTTTATGTAAGCGAAAATCTTTATGATAAAAACGGCAAACAAAATTTTTATCACCAAATTTTAATAGCAAAAAATAATGTTGGTTATAAAAATTTGTTAAAACTTAACTCAATCGCCTTTAAAGATGGTTATTATTACAAACCAAGAATTGACTTCAAAATCATGGAGCAATACCATGAAGGCTTAATCTGTTTAAGCGCGTGTTTAGCTGGAAAATTGCCACAACTTATATTAAGCAGACAATTTGACGAAGCAGAAAAATTGACATTATGGTATAAAAACTTATATGGTGACGATTTTTATCTTGAAGTTCAAAATCACGGTATACCAGAACAACAAGAAGTAAATAGATATTTAAAAACATTATCCGAAAGACACGGAATTAAACTTGTAGCAACGAACGACTGCCATTATATTTACCAAGAAGACGCCGAAATGCAAGATATTTTGATGTGCGTTCAAATGGGAAAACGCGTTGACGATCCAGATAGATTAAAGTTCTCAACAGATCAATTTTATTACAAAACTTATGAAGAAATGGCAGAAGCAATGAAAGGCTATGAAGAAGCACTTGCAACACCTTTCGAAATTGCTGACAAAGTTGATGTTGTTATTAGGTCAAAGGCTCATGGCGATATTATCGGTTTAGACAGCAAATATGTTATGCCTGCCAACGAGAACTACATTCCTAAATATGTTCCAGAAAATGGTATGACGCCTTATGAGTTTTTGCGTGATTTAACAATGAAAGGTTTGAAAGACAGATATAAGGATGTCACACCTGAAATTATGCAAAGAGCAGAAACAGAACTTGAAATTATTAACTCTCAAGGTTTTGTGGAATACTTTCTTATAGTCTGGGACTATATCAACTATGCAAGGCAAAATGGCATTCCTGTTGGTCCTGGTCGTGGTTCTGGTGCAGGAAGTATTGTTGCCTATGCCAGTGGAATTACTCGTGTTGACCCACTTAAATATGACTTAATCTTTGAAAGATTTATTCACAAAGAGCGTGTTTCAATGCCCGATTTCGATGTTGACTTCGATTACGATAGGCGCAGTGAAGTTATTGAATATGTTAAGCGCAAATATGGCGATGACCATGTTGCCTTGATTGCTACATTCGGCACAATGGCGGCTAAAAATGCCATACGAGATGTTGCAAGAACGCTTAATATGCCATATTCAGAGGCTGATAAAATTGCTAAATTAATTCCAAATAAGTTGCCAGCAGGCATTAAAAAGCCACCAGTTTTGAAATACTACTTTGGCGTTACTGGTGACGAGAAAAACGATAAATACATAATTCCAGAACTAAGACAACTTTATGATGACGATCCATTTATCAAAAAAGTATGCGACTTAGCAATTAAACTTGAAGGTACTCCACGAAATGTTTCAACTCACGCTTGTGGAACGCTGATCGCACCAGAGGCAGTTGATAACTTTGTTCCACTTTCACGAAGTGGAGATGATATTTCAACTCAATACAACATGATAGAGCTTGAACAACTTGGACTTTTGAAAATGGACTTCTTAGGTTTAAGAACTCTAACAGATATTAACAAAGCATTAACCTATATTAAGGAAGATAAAAACATAGATATTGACTTCTACAATATGGAGTATGACGACAAAAATGTTTATGATTTAATTTCGTCAGGAAACACCGAAGCGATATTCCAACTTGAAAGTGAAGGTATGAAAAAGTTTATGAAGGACTTAAAGCCGGACTGCTTGGAAGATATTATCGCTGGCGTATCGCTTTATCGTCCTGGCCCTATGGATTCAATTCCAAGGTATATCAAAAATAAGCAAAATCCTGATAAAATCGTATACGCTCACCCATGCCTAGAAAAAATTCTTGATGTTACTTACGGCTGTATTGTCTACCAAGAACAAGTTATGAAGATTTTCCAAGTTATGGGCGGATATAATATGGGGCAAGCGGACAATGTTAGACGAATTATGGGTAAGAAAAAAGTTGAAAAGATGCCTGCTGAAAAGAAAAAATTTATTGAAGGTTGGGAAGATCCAAAAGGTATCAGTCCAATTCCTGGTGCTTTAAAACTTGGTGTTCCAAGAGAAGTTGCAGAACAAGTATTCCACGAAATGGAATCCTTCGCACAATACGCCTTCAATAAATCGCACGCAGCCGCTTATGCCTTTTTAACATATCAAACAGCATATTTGAAATGTTACTATGAAATATACTTCCTATGCTCTGTTTTAAATAATAGGATTACTAACTCTGATGAAATTAAAAAATATGTGACATATATTAAATCGGAAGGCTATCAAGTTTTACCACCAGATATTAATAAAAGTAAAACATATTTCTCAGTTGAAAATGGCAATTTGCGTTTCGGACTTGCCGCTATCAAGAATGTTGGCGTTGCTCTTATTGAAAACATAATTTCAGAGCGTGAAACAAACGGCGAATTTAAAGATTTTATGGACTTTATTAAGCGTGTCGATAGCGCCGCACATAACAAACGCTGTTTGGAAAGTTTAATACTTGCTGGTGCGTTTGATTGCTTCGGAGTTTATCGCTCACAACTTATGAGTATTTACGATATTGCGGTTGGCCGTGAATCACTTGAAAGGAAGAAAAAAGCAAGCGGACAATTTTCTCTTTTTGATACATTTGAAGACCAAGAACCTGTTTTAGAGGATAAACTTGACTATCCAGACATCAAAGAATTTAACAAAGATGCAAAGTTAAAATTTGAAAAAGAAGTTGTTGGTATTTATATCTCAGGAAACCCACTTGACGAGCATTTGGAAAAATTTAAAGATTTCAACTTAAAATCAACGATGCTAGAACCAGTGGAAAGCGAATTTGACGAAGATTCCGATGACAACTCCCCTAAATATTCAAACGATTTACAAAATGATATGAAAGTTATATGCGGAGGAATACTTGGAGATTGCAGAAAAACTGTAACAAAAAACGGCAATCGCGAAATGGGATTTGCACAAGTTGAAGACCTATACGGAACAATAGATTTGATGTTCTTTCCAGATTGCTATCGCAGATTAAAACCTTTGATTGTTGACGATAATTTAGTTACAGTTAAAGGCCATTTAAGTATACGTGACGGCGAAAAACCAACTGTAATTGTTGAAGATTTAATTCCTTGGAAGAAAACTGAAAAGAAAGAAGAAGAACCAGAAAAAGTTGAACCAAAGAAGCGCCTTTGTTTAAGGTTTGATACAACAGATACACTTTTATATAATAAAATCGTTTCCGTGATAGCCACCTATCCTGGGGAAAGTGAAGTTTATGTAAGATGTTTACAAACTGGAACAGCATTTAAAATGAATAAAACGGTTACAATTTCAAATCATTTACAAAATGAACTTTGCGGAATTTTGGAAGAAGAAAATATCATTGTTCAATAAAAAAACAAAAAAAATAGGCATAAAAACCTATTTTTTTATTAATTTTTATCATTTTTTACACGCTCGTATTCTTTTTCATCATCATATCGCGAATATTCTTCACGATTCTTTTCCAATTTTTCTGGTTTATTTTTAAACACATGAATTCGCCCTTTCCCGCGGATTGCCATGATACCAAGCCATAATGCGGCAAAGCCAAATATTATATAACAAATTCTGCTAAACATTGATGCTTGCGTTCCGAAAAATCCCGCAATAATATCATATTGCAACATTCCGATGCTAAGCCAATTTATCGAACCAAACAAAGTAACTAAAAAACAGATAAATGTAATCATATAGATATTTTTTGTTTTTAAATTATTTTTATTCATATTTTGTCAGTCAAAATTGCGTATAGGTTTTCTCTGTTTGTATAATTTACACGGAGGCATATATGCAAAACGAAGAATTATTACATAAAGTAGAAGACTTAGAAAAACGAATTTCTTTTTCTAAAAAACAAGAAACAACAGACCTTTCTGAAATCGAAAACAAATTGCAAAAATTTCAACTTTTCCGTGAAACAGCAACCGAAAGGATCATTAACCTTGATAATTCAATGACAAATATCATGGAAACTGAAATGGAAAAGAGTGGGCAAATCAGCGATTTGCAAAGCAGAGTTGCAACCTTGGAGAGCAATAGCGGTTCATCTATATCTGACGAACAAATAGCACAAATCGAAGCAAATAAGCAAACAATTACAAACCAAGCGAATTCGATTTCAGACCTAGAAAGTGCTGTCGGGAATCACACAACCAAAATTAATTCACTTATCACAAGCGACTCTGCACAAACCGAAGATATAACCAATTTGTCACTCAATTATTCGCATCTGAATAATGATGTTGATTCAATGACTAGCTCTGTTACAACGCTAACACAGAACTATAATGTTCATGAAGGCAAAATTCAAAATGCGCAATCAAATATAACCGATTTGGAAACCAGAGTCACAACGCTAGAAAATTCAACCCCAACTCCTGTTCAATCTGATCTTCCAGAAACATATAACTATTTCAATACAGCCAAATTTGAACAAAATCAAGAAACATACGGCATTTATGAACACTTTTTTACATGTTTCTTCTTAACCGAACCAACTTCGCTATGTAAAATAAAGTTCAAAGCGAATGTTTCAAAAATAAGTGAAATTGACTACACAAAAACGCTCAATGTTTATCTCAATGACGAGGTTATTTGCACAAGACAATATTCTGGCAAAGGAACAGAAGACGATGTTATCGAATTTGAATATTATTTCTATCCACAAACAAACAACAATAGAATAACTCTAAAATCTACGGAAAGAAATAACCTAAAAAAGAAAAGCAGACTCAAATTGAAAGATTGTTCAATCGAAATCCTTGGCCGAAATGTCACTGTTTTAAACCGTGATACAACTTTTAGAGTTTTTCCAGCGGGAAATAAATATTATTTAACAAAAAATAATTATGAAAATGCAACTGGTAAAATAATGCAAATTGGCGACACTTCTTGGAACGAAAATTTCTTCGATGTTCCACGAATTGTTTATAATGTAGATGACGAAAACGCATCAGCAATGGATAAATCAATATATTCAACAATTAATCACACAATTTTGCCTAAATTTACCTATGATAGTGCCAATTCAAAATTTGAAATTGACGATACTAATTATTTAATTACCAGCGTTTATTGTCATATTCAAAATCTATATAATCTTTCAAGCGAACTTGCTCCAACAAATTACAGTTCAACAAACATGTTGAGCCTCTGTCCAATATATTCAATTTCAACGCCAGGCGATAACGACACAACATTATTGCATACTTGTTCAGTCAGACCAGCATCAAATTTTATGTTATGTATGAATAAATCAAATAACCTATCACTGGCTAATATGGAAGTCAAATTAAACGGTGAATCTCTTAATAAAAGATGGGTTTTTTGCACTCCTGTTATTTACAATGATTGGGTCACAAACAACACTCACCCATATTATTGCATCGGATTAGATGAATTTGGTAACAACATTTTCTTTAATGCACGCGAAGCAACCTACTCTATTGATTTAGGGAAAGGCACACAAACAACAGCGTTCGGCCAAGCGAACGGCAACATTCATGTATATATGAGTATTGCAAACAAGATTTTTAAAAAGGTTTTAACCTTCAATACAACAACTCAACAATATGAACTTTCATCATCTGAATTCTTTTGCATCGGAAACGAATACATCGAAGGAATTTCTGACGACTATTTCATAAAAAAAGGCGAAACATGGAATTATGTTCCGCCTACTACTACAACCGAAAACTAAAAAATTTAGTCGTTTTTATCAGTTTTTTTAGGTTTTTTTGTTGTTTTAACCATTTTTTCGTTCAATTTTTGAACTTTATCTTTTTTAACCGTATCATTTTCTGATGCGGTTTTTTTAGTTCTTGGACGCCTTACTTTCTTTTCTGGCTCTTTGTTTTCACCATTTTCAGATTTATTCTCGTTCACATTCTCTGCAACTTCAACTTCTTGTTTTTCTGCATTTTGTTTGTGATTTTCATATTCTTTTTCAATCTCATTTTTGTTGTCCACAAGTTGGTCATATTCTTTCTTAGTAACAACACCAGCTTTCAAAAGCATTTCAGCAGTTTTAAGTTTGTTATTTAAGTCATTCAATTTTCTTAAATATTCGTTGTCTTTTCTGCCTTTCTCTTCTTTTTCTTTCAAGATTTCGGCTTTCTTATCCATTTCTGCAACAATTTCATCAACAGATTTTCCTTCCATGAGCATGTCAACTTCTTCTTTATAAATTGTTTCTTTTATAATCAAAAGTTCAGACATCTTATCCATAATCAAACGATTTTCTTCAAGCAATTTATACGCTCTCTTATAGTTGTAATCTAAAATACCTCTAATTTCTTCGTCAATGATTGCTGCTGTTTCTTCACTATATTTAGACTGATTTTGATAATCACGGCCAAGGAATGGCTGAGTTGAAGTATCATATCCGATAAATCCTAAACGATTGCTCATGCCCCATTCAGTTACCATTTTACGAGCGATATCTGTTGCATGTTGAATATCGTTAGATGCCCCCGTTGAAATATCCCCAAAGACAATTTGTTCAGCAATTCTGCCGCCCATACACATAGCAATTTGGTCATTTAATTTATTGTAAGTCATATGTTGGTCATCTTCGCTTGGCCTACTCATTGTGTAACCTGCCGCCATACCGCGTGGAATAATAGATACTTCTTGGACTTCGTCACAGTTCTCTAAGAGTTTACCAAGTATAGCATGTCCTGATTCATGATAAGTTGTAATCTTTTTGTCCCTATCTGTAACAAGTCTGCTTTTCTTTTGCGGACCCATTATTACCTTATTAATACCTTCTGTCAAATCTGACATAATGATTTTTGGTCTATTAGCCCTTGCAGCAAGGATTGATGCTTCATTAAGCATGTTTTCAATGTCTGCGCCAGTAAATCCACTAGTAATTCTTGCTAAAACTTTGAAATCAATATCATCGTCTAAAGGCTTATTGCGCGCGTGAATTTTTATAATGCTTTCACGGCCTTTTACATCAGGAACATGAACATAAATTTGTCTGTCAAATCTACCAGGTCTTAAAAGTGCTGGGTCGAGGACATCACTTCTGTTTGTTGCTGCCAAAACGATTATTCCTTCGTTTGCTTCAAAACCGTCCATTTCAACAAGTAGTTGGTTTAAAGTTTGCTCTCTTTCATCATTTCCACCGCCAAGACCAGTTCCTCTTTGACGACCAACAGCATCAATTTCATCTATAAATATAATGCATGGTCTGCTTTTCTTAGCTTGATCAAATAAATCTCTAACACGGGAAGCCCCAACACCAACAAACATCTCAACAAAGTCTGAACCGCTTATTGATAAGAAAGGAACATTACTTTCACCAGCAACCGCTTTTGCAAGCAAAGTTTTACCTGTTCCAGGAGGGCCAACAAGCAATACACCTTTTGGTATTCTAGCACCTAAGTTTGTAAATTTTTGAGGATTCTTTAAAAATTCTACAACTTCTTCAAGTTCAGCCTTTTCTTCATCAGCGCCAGCAACATCTGAAAATCTAACTTTTATATTGTCAGTAGCGCGCGCCTTGCTTTTACCAAATCCCATTGAGCCTTGCCCACCTTTGGTTATAGCGCGGAATATAAAGTATGCAATTATCAATATTACAAATAAACTAATATAAGGCATTATAGTTTCTAAAAACGATTCTTTGATTTGTTGCTCGGTATAATCAATATTTTTACTTGTAATTAAGTTAATCAAATTCTCTTGCGTTGCCGATGTTGCGACTTCACAATAAAAATCTGAACTATTTGGCAATTTTTTGTCTGAATCTACCTTTGTTATTCTAAACACGCCACCATAGTAATACACTTCACCTACCTGATCGGTATTAATCATTTCAGTAAATCCTTTTGGCGTTATTTTATCTCCATAAGAATTATTGCCTGTAAATAAAATTACAACTAGCACAATAATTAATATGGCAAAAACTATCCACCACAGCTTTTTAAAATTATCTTTTTTATTTTTGTCCATAACTCTCCTTTTCAATAATTTCTAGATATTAGTTTAACACAATTATGACTTTTTATCAACTTGTTTAACCCTTTATAATAGGTAAATTTTAAGTAATTTGGCTTAAAATGCCGTTTTAAAAATCTTAATCCTAAGCCATTTTTATGTTTTTAAATGATAAGTTAGTCGTTTACAAAAAATGGCTGAAAATTAAGTTTTTAAAGTAACATTTAAATTATGCAATACATGACATAATAATTAGATTTATCATCTTAATGATATAAAATCGATATTAAACAATTAAAATGTTTCACGTGAAACATTTTAAATTTTCTTTTTTATATTGTTTCACGTGAAACATCGGACTTAGGTTGTTATTTTTGTTTCACGTGAAACATTTTTTTACTTTCTTTTATTAAATGCACTTAAATCTTGCAATGTTAAAGTCTTTTTATTAATTAATGCTAACAACTCACTTATTCTATCTAAATCATCTTTTGAATAGTAGTCAATATATATCCTACCTTTGTTATCATTACCAATAGCAGACACTTTTGTGGCAAATATTTTTTGCATTTCATTAATCATATCTTTTAATTCAATGCTTTGTTCAGATTTTGGTCTTTCTTTTGAAGGGTGGTTAATGTTTTTAACTAACTTTTCGATATCTCTTACTGATAATTTTTTATTAACTGCAACAGTTGCGATCTTAATTTGTTCGATTGGATCGGTGAGTGCGACCAATATTTTAGCATGACCAGCAGATAATTTATTCGTTTCAATCATATCTACTACTTCATTTGGCAAAGTAAGCAATCTAACGGTATTTGCAATTACTGAACGGCTTTTACCAATTCGTTCTGATACCGCTTCTTGTGTTAACTTATATTCTTCCATTAATTGCTTGATTGCTTTTGCGGCTTCTATTGGATTTAAGTCTTCCCTTTGCAAGTTTTCAATAATCGATATTTCTTTAACTTGCTTTTCTGTAAATCTTCTAACATAAGCAGGGACGGTTTCAAGACCAGCGATTTTTGCTGCACGCCAACGGCGTTCACCGGCAATAATCATGTATTTACCATCTTCGGCTTCATTTAAAACAATAGGTTGAATTATTCCATGAACTTTAATTGATGACGCTAACTCATTTAAGGCTGTTTCATCAAAGTGTTTACGAGGTTGGTTTGGGTTAGGAACTATATCGTTGATATTTATTTCATTCAAACCTTTAATTTCTTTTACAGTTGGATTTTGAGTTGCAGTCTGTTTAATTTCTTCTTGGTTATTTTCCAATTCATCTTCTTCATCATAAATTGATAATAGGGCATTTATACCTCTTCCGAGTCCTTTCTTAATCATTGTTTTCTCCTTCGTCTATTTTAATTTTTGTTGTAGCGTTTTCATATTTCATGTTATTGCGCTTCAATATTTCTTCTGCTAATGCTAAGTATGCTTTTGCACCCTTTGATGAACTATCATACGCTCCAATAGGGACGCCATGACTTGGGGCTTCTGCAAGCCTTACATTTCTAGGTATTGCGGTTGTGAAGACTTTTTTACCAAAGAAAGTTGTAATCTCGTTGCTTACTTGATTTATCAAATTGCTGCGAGAATCTTTCATTGTCAAAACAACACCTTCAACATCTAAATTTGGATTTAAATGTTTTTTAACCAATTTGATAGTATTCATAAGTTGAGTTAGCCCTTCAAGAGCATAGAACTCACATTGAATTGGAATTACAATCGCATCAGAAGCGGTGAGAGCATTTACTGTCAACAAGCCCAAAGAAGGTGGGCAGTCGATTACGATAAAATCATAATTATCACGGACTCTGTTAAGTCTATTTTTTACTATATGTTCTCTATTTGGCATTTGAACTAAATCAATTTCTGCTCCTGCTAAATCAACTGTGGCAGGTATTACATCTAAATTTTTGATTGCAGAATGCAAAATAACTTCTTCGATGTAAGCATCTCCATCAATTACATTATAAATTGTTTTAGTTGAAGAACTTTTATCTACCCCTAAGCCGCTGGTTGCATTTCCTTGTGGATCCATATCTAAAAGCAAAACTTTTTTGCCCATTGAAGCAAGGTATGCAGCGACATTTACGCAAGTTGTGGTTTTACCAACTCCGCCTTTTTGATTTGCAAATGAAAGTATTTTTCCCATTGTGTACCTCTTTAATTAATTTATATAATATATATAGTATATATTAACATAATACATATATAAAAACAAGAATTTTTGAAAATTTTAATCAAAAAAATTGCATAAAATAATAAAAGGCGCTAAATTATTTTTTTGCGCCTTATTTACTATTTTTTATTTGTTTGGTTGGTCTTGGGTATTTTTTAGGTGTTTCTTTTATCTTTTCTATAATTACTAATTTCCTAAAATTTTCGACAATATTATAATCAATAACTTTTGAAATTTTGCCGCCTAGTTCGCAAATTATTTGTTTTGCTTCGTTTATTTCTTCTTCGCAATTCCCAGACTTATATGCTATAAATTGGCCGCCTACTTTAACAAAAGGAAGACAATATTCGCTTAATACTTTTAGATTTGCAACCGCTCTGGCGGTGGTAATATCAAATTTTTCACGATAGTCATTAATTTTTGCAAAATCTTCCGCTCTGCCGTGCATTGCTTCAATATTTTTTAAATTTAGAGTTTGTATTGTATTATTTAAAAAGTTTATGCGTTTATTTAAACTATCTAACAAAGTGAAGGAAAGGTCATCTCTAACTAATTTTAATGGAATTGAAGGAAATCCTGCGCCAGCGCCAATATCCAAAACTTTTGCGTTTAATGAAAAATATTTTTGTGGAAAAATACTATCATAAAAATGTTTTTCAACAACGCCATCTTCGTCAGTTATTGCCGTCAGATTGCAAATTTTATTGCCTTCTATAAGCAAATTATAATACTTAACAAAATTATCCACAATTTGCTTTGTTGGTTGAATTTCTGACTTTAATAAAATTTGTTCAATTTTTTTTTCCATGTTTTAACCTTTATATGATTTTAGATAGATTGATAAAACTGTAATATCAGCAGGGGATACACCTGAAATTCTTGAAGCCATACCCAAAGTTTCTGGTCTGATTTTTGATAGTTTTTGCCTTGCTTCAATTCTTAAACTTTTTACTTTATCGTAGTCAATCTCTTCTGGTATTTTTGTTTGTTCTTGCTTTCTTAACTTTTCAATTTCATCATTCTGTTGGTTGATATATCCTTCGTATTTTACTTCGGTGTTAATAATGTCTAAGAACATTTCTTCATCGCCTTCAAAAATTGAAGGATAATGTTTTTTAATATCAAAAATAGTGATGTTATTTCTCTTTAATAAATCTTTAATTCTCATTGAACTATCTGGAATTGTTTCTCCACATTCATTTAATAAATTTACTAAAATTTCATCTTTTTTTAATAAAATTGCTAATTTTTCGCGTATTTTTTGCAATTTTTCGCGTTTTTTTATAAATTTTTGATATTTTTCGTCAGTTACAAGACCAATAGTTCTTCCAATAGGTGTTAATCTTTCGTCCGCATTATCTTGCCTTAAAACAAGTCTAAACTCGGCTCTTGATGTCATCATTCTGTAAGGTTCGTTTGTTCCTTTTGTGATTAAATCGTCAATCAAAACTCCGATATAACTTTGCTCACGACCTAAAACAAGTGGCTCCTTATTATCCAATTTTTGGTTTGCGTTAATGCCAGCAATTATACCTTGCGCTGCGGCTTCTTCATAACCACTTGTGCCGTTGATTTGTCCAGCAAAGAAAAGTCCATCAATAAATTTGCTTTCAAGTGAAGATTTTAATGTTTGACTGTCGATTGCGTCGTATTCGATTGCGTAGGCATAACGCATTATTTGAGCATTTTCAAGTCCTTTAATTGAATGATAAAGTTGTTTTTGAACATCAAATGGAAGTGATGTGCTACAACCTTGCACATATATTTCATTTGTGGAAAGTGCTTCTGGTTCTAAAAATAATTGGTGACGCTCTCTGTCTGGGAAACGAACAACCTTATCTTCGATTGAAGGGCAATATCTAGGACCAATACCATGAATTAAGCCAGAATACAAAGGTGCACGATGAATGTTATCTCTTATAATCTTGTGAGTTGTTAGATTTGTGTATGTCACATAGCAAGGATAGTCATTTAAAATTTTGTCCGTATTATCAAACGAAAAATGTTGAATGTTTTTCTCTCCGCCCTGGATTTCAAGTCCTGAAAAATCTATTGTTCGAGAATTAATTCTTGCAGGTGTGCCGGTTTTAAATCTTCTAAGTTCATGACCTAATTTGATTAAACTATCTGATAATTCTTCGGCGCGAGCGTAACCGTTTGGTCCGCTATCTTTCATGTAATTTCCGATAATGATTTGACTTTTAAGATAAACGCCAGTTGCGACAACAACAACTTTTGCAGACAAATTTTCGCCAAGAGCGGTTCTAACTCCGACAATTTTGTTGTTTTCTGCATAAATTTCAACAATTTCTGCTTGTTTTATCGTGATATTTTCATTTTCTTCAAGAACTTTCTTCATTCTCTCGTGATATTTGTTTTTATCAACTTGAGCACGCAAACTATGAACAGCAGGCCCTTTGCCTTGATTTAACATTCTGAGTTGAAGCATTGTTGCATCTGCGTTTTTACCCATTTCGCCACCAAGAGCATCAATTTCGCAAACAAGATGTCCTTTTGCAGTTCCGCCGATTGAAGGATTGCATGCCAAAAAAGCGATAGCATCAAGGCTAATCGTTGTTAAACATGTTTTTTTTCCAAGGCGCGCAAGAGCGAGTGCTGCTTCGCAACCAGCATGACCAGCGCCAATGACAACTGCATCAAAATTATCGTCAAAATTAATTTTTTCCATATTTTATTATTTCCCCAAACAGAACTTAGAAAATACTAAGTCTATTATTTTTTCGTCTTCTGTTGTTCCTGAAATTTTTCCAAGTTCTTTCCAAACATCTTTTAATATAAAAGCTTCAATATCTAAATTAACTCTTTGATCATTCAAAGCGTTTTCAATTTTTTGTTTTGTATTTTGCAAAATAGAAAGATGTCTTTCATTTGTTAAAACAAGTTTTGAAAAATCTATTTTCCCTGAAATTGTTTTTTCAATAATTTGCTTTTTGATTTCGGAAATATTTTCGTTGTTTTTTGCGCATATTTCTATATAATCAAAATCAAATTTTTTATTTTTTATATCGCTCTTATTTCCAACAATAATATGAAGACGATTTTTTAAGTTTTCAATCATTTCAATTTCATCTTGTTTTAATTTTCTAGATAAATCTAAAACAAGCAAAACGATGTCTGCATTTTTGATTTCTTGATTTGTTTTTTCAATGCCAATTTTTTCAACAACATCGTCACTTTCTCTTAAACCTGCTGTGTCTATTAAATTAACAGTTACGCCATCAATAAAAATCTTTTCCTTGATTGTATCTCTCGTTGTGCCTTCAATGTTTGTTACAATAGCACGTTCTTCACCGAGCAAAGCATTTAATAAACTTGATTTTCCAACATTAGTTTTTCCAACAATCGCAACATTAACGCCACTTTTTATTAAATTGGAATTTTTACTATTTTCTAAAATTTCATTAATTTCAAAATCAAGTTTCTTAAGCAAACCTTCACTTTTTTCAAAAAGTTGTTCTTCTTCAACATCGTCTGGATAATCTAAATTTGCTTCAATTTCAGCAAGTAAATCTGTTATTTTATTTTGCATTTCAACAACTTTTTCGGTCAGTTTTCCAGATTGTAAAATTTCTGCCGCTTTGAGTTGTGTGTCGCTTTCTGCAAGAATAAGTTCAGAAATTCCTTCTGCTTCGTCAAGAGAAATTTTACCATTTAAAAATGCGCGTTTTGAAAACTCGCCAGGTTCTGCAAGAGAGCATTTTGTAAGCAAACTTTTTAATATTTTTTGAGCGAGAAGTTGCCCGCCGTGAAATTGAAATTCAACAACATCTTCGCCAGTAAAAGAAAATGGTGCTTTGAAATAAACCATCAAAACTTGGTCTTTGACTTCATCGGATATAAAATTGCCGAGATATAAATATCTTGGTTTGATATTTTCAAAATCTATATGTTTTGAAACAAAAAAATTTTTGGCAATGTTCAAACTGTCATTGCCACTTATTCTAATTATTGAAATTCCGCCTGTTCCAATTGGAGTTGCAAGCGCACATATTGTTTTTTCTTTCATTTCGCAAGTAGTATATCACAAAAATATTGTATTGCAATAATTAAATTATTAATTTTCTAAAAGTCTTACTTTTTTAAGTTTAATAGAATCAATATTCATATATGAGAGTCCTACACTTCGCATACCACCAACTTGGCTTGTCTCAATTTGTTTTTCGTCTGAGTCTAAAAGTTTTTCGCCACTGACAACAAATATATCTTCATCGTTTGATTTTTCTGTTAATGTAATATTGAACAAAATTTCGTCTTTGATGTTTGAATAAAATGAAACTTGCAAAATATAATCGCCGGTTTTTTCAATCACTTTTGAATTCTCATTTGAAGTGTTTTCTTTATTTGAGTTTTCGCCAGTTTTTTGAGAGTGTCCAACCATTAAACCTTTTTCATATTTTCTAAAAGAAACAACAACTTGACTGAGTGGGTTGTTCTCTAAATTATTAATTACAAACGCCCAATCGAAACATTTATCTGTTTCAATTTCTGCTGGTTTAATTTCAAAAACAAGTTCAGATGTTAAGCCTCTATCCACCCAAACAGAATTCTTATTTTCTTTTCCAAAATAACAAACTGGTCCAATATTATCTTTTGATTTTATAAGAGATATTGTTTTGTCATTATTATCTTGAATTGTTCCAAAACTTGTAAAAGTGGAATTGTTGCCTTTTGAAAAATCATTTTCAAAAATAACAGGGCGCGAGTCCTTTTGCGAACACGCAGAAAAAATAACTGAAAATAATAACAACATACAAAAAAAAGCGAAAATAGTTTTAGTTTTAGACATAAAATTCTCCGCTTTAATTATTTACTTTTATATGTAATTTATTCAACTACGATTGAAATTGTTTTTGTTATGTATTCAAATTCGTCATAAATTTTAAGTGAATATGTTCCTGTTTTATTAAACTTCAAATAAAAATTTGTAAATGCAAAATTAACAATTTCTATTTCGTTTGAATTTGATATTTCATAACGAATTGATTGCTTTTCATAAAGTTTATCGCCTTCATAAATCTTGACACTAAAATTTACAACATTGTATTTATCATCACTGGAAAGTTTTAAAGTAATTTTATTGTTTTCAAAGTCATAATTTATATTTTCAAAATTGTTTTGTTTTTCAAATTTAAATTTTCTTGATGTTTCAATTGTTGTTTCAGAACTTGGTTTGCTTGAACTTTCAGACTTAGCAGGAGTGTCTTTTTTACAACCTGCAAAAATCATTGGAACAATAGACAAAGCAACAACTAACAGAAAACAAATCACAAACTTTTTCATACTTACAAAGTATACTATTTTTTCAATTAAAAACAAACTAATTTCGACATAAAGCAACATTATAAAACAAGAAAATATAATTTGACTTTATTTTATAAATAACATAAAATAGTCACATGACTAAGAAAAAAAGTTTGATTTTAATCGTTTTGTTGTTACTGCTTTCATTAGTTGGAATTGTAAGTTCCAACAATTTTGTTTGCTCAGCAGAATCTGAAACATATCGGGTTTGCGTGACAGATTGCAATGTTTTTAAAGAGCCAAATTCGGCATTAGAAAATAACATTTTGGAAGTAAGAGAATACGGCTCAACAATAAAAATCAGTGCAATGGAAATCAACGATTTAAACGAAGGTTCAAATCTTAAATTTTATCCAGTTTTAGATAATGACGATTTTGTAATCGGATATGTTTTATGTAGTTCAGTTGTTAGTGATACAGAGCAAGAACTTTATGTAAAACTTCAACCAAACGCTAAACTAAATGCTGACAGTGAAATTTACAATCTTGTTGACGGCGAATATCAAAAATTAAAAATCAATGGTCAAGAAATTACTTTAAGCAAAGACACAAAAATAAAACTGCTTGAAAAATATGATAAAAATAAAACATACTCACAAATATCATTTTCTTACGAAAACGAAATTAGAACAGGGTATGTTTTAACAAAAAATATTCAAGTCAGCGGTTTTAATTATTACTTTTTAATTGCAATATTTTTAATTGTTATAATTGCATCAACAGTGATACCTATTGTTGTTAAAAATTGGAAAAAGAACAAAAAATCAGCTGATAGATAATATTTCCACATCTCCACATAAAACATCAAAATAAGAAAATGTTTGTGTGTCTAATTGATTGATTTGGTCAACTTTAACTGTAAAAACACTCGGATAAATATTTTCAACTGTTGCCTGAAATCTATCAATTTTTTTTCGTCCACGATTTATAGCAAGCGTGACATTAGCTCCTTTTAACGCTCTTATTTTATCTTTAACTTCGTTTAAACTCATTCCTAATTTTCTCATAACAAAAATTCTCCTTTGAAAATTATTGTCATTAAAAAATGATTTTAAACAATAAACATACTAACTATTGAAAAGATAAAAAGGTATATAGAGAAATAATAGTATTTTGCTTTTTCAACAATTTTAAGCATAAATTTTATAGAAAATATTCCAACAAGAAATGCCGAAACAAAAGCAACAAGAAGTGGAACAATTCCAATTTGACTCAGAGTTTGACTTGATGAAGTAAAAATAATTTCATATAGCATTGATGCAATTATAATAGGAATACTCATTAAAAACGAAAATTTAGCACTCTCTTTTCTGCTTTCTCCAAGAAGTAACCCAGTGCAAATTGTTGAACCAGACCTTGAAATTCCTGGAATTGTTGCAAGCCCTTGTGCTATTCCCATGCCGAGTGAGGAAGTCCATTTTACAGTGCCGTTAAAGTCATTTTCATAACTTCTATCTTCAACTTTTTTGTTAGACAAAAGATAGGTTATCAATAATAAAATCGCCGTCATCATAAAACAAAATGGAAGCAAACTTGCGTTTTCAAATATATCTCCAAGTGCAAACTTAAACAAAAATACTATTGCGACTGTTGGTATTGTTGCGATATACAAATTGCACGCTTGTTTTGAAAATGGGTGTTTAATAAGTTGCCAAATATCTTTATAAAAAACAATAATAACTGCAAGCAAAGTGGCAAGATGTAAGATTATGCTTAGCAATAAAAAATCGCCCTCAACTCCGAAAATTTCATTAAGTAAAAATAAATGACCACTGCTTGACACTGGCAAAAATTCTGTTAAACCTTGAACAATTCCTAAGATTAATGCAACTAAAATGCTCATTTCTCTTGCACAATTTTCCTTTTTGTAATATACCTATTTCAGAATATATGTTATGCAATTTGTTTTAAATATATTTCAAATTAACAAACTAGGAGAAAAATATGAAAATCGGAATTGTTGGTTTACCTAATGTTGGCAAAAGCACTCTGTTTAATGCAATCACAAGCGCTGGTGCAGAAAGTGCAAATTATCCATTTTGCACTATTGAACCAAATGTTGGCGTTGTTGATGTTAAAGATGAAAGATTAAACAAACTAGCTGAATTTTACAACAGCAAAAAAATCATTCCAGCAAGTATTGAATTTGTTGATATTGCGGGGCTTGTTGAAGGTGCAAGCAAAGGCGAAGGTCTTGGTAATAAATTTTTAAGTCACATTCGCGAAGTTGATGCTATTGTTCATGTTGTTAGATGTTATGATAACGAAAAAATTATCCATGTTTCTGGTTCTATTGATCCAAAACGCGATATTGAAGTTATCAATCTTGAATTGATTTTGGCTGACCTTGAAAGCGTTTCAAAAAGATATGAAAGACTTGTTAAACTTGCAAAAGTTGGAGAAAAGGGTGCGGAAGAAGAAGTTGAAGTTCTTGGGAAAATCAAAACGGCACTTGAAAACGGAAAAAGTGCAAGGAGTGTTGAACTCACAAAAGAACAAAAGAAAATTTGCGACAGTTTCTTCCTTCTTTCATCAAAACCTATTATTTATGTTGCGAATGTTTCAGAAAACGACATTGGAAAAGAAGATAACAAGTATGTAAAACAAGTTAAGGAAATAGCAGCAGAAGAGGGCGCAGAAGTTATAGTTTTGTGCGCAAAAATTGAAGAAGAACTTTCCGAATTATCACCAGAAGAACAAGAAATGTTCAAAGATGAACTTGGAATTAAGGACAGCGGTCTTGACAAACTTGTTGTTGCAAGTTATTCGCTTTTAGGCCTTATGAGTTTCTTAACAGCTGGCGAAAAAGAAGTTCGTGCTTGGACAATTAAAAAGGGAAGCAAAGCACCACAAGCGGCTGGTAAAATTCATTCAGACTTTGAAAAAGGTTTTATCAAGGCAGAAGTTGTAAGTTATGACGACCTTATGGCGGCTGGTTCTTATCTTAATGCAAGAGAAAAAGGCAAGGTTAGAATTGAAGGCAAAGATTATATTGTTCAAGAAGGCGACATCATGCTTTTCAGATTTAATGTGTAATTGTTTATAACTTATTTGAGTTGTGCACAACTAATTCACAATTTTACAAAAACAATTTTATACAATATATTGTGTCAAATTTTGAAAAATTCTAAATTTTAAATCGATATTTTGTGGCGTAAAAAAGTTATACACATTTCAACAGCCCTTATTAAGAATAATCTTATTTAAATAATAAATAAAAATATGTTTTGGCGGCAAATTTTAAAAACTTGTCGCTTTATTTATTTGATATTTTTTTTGATATATGTTATAATAACTATATATTATATAGGAGAAAAAGTATGCAAGTAGTATGTGATGGATTAGATTTATCAGAAGCAGTTATTAAAGTTTCAAGGGCTATTGCTTATAGAACAACAAATCCAATTTTGGAAGGTATTAAAATTGTTGCAGATAACGATTATGTTGTTGTAAGTGCAACAGACCAAGAACTTTCTATTGAAAAGAAAATTAAAGCAGAAGTTAAAGTTGAAGGTGAAACTGTTGTTCCAGGCAGATTTTTTACTGAATTTGTTAGAAAGTTAACAAAAGAAAAAATTGAACTTTCAACAAACGAAAAAAATCAACTCAAAATAAAATATACAGATAGTGAAGGTGTTGTTCAATGTTACAATTCTCTTGAATATCCAAGTTTTAATAAAGTGGATTCAAGCGAATATTTTGCTATGACAGAAACAGAACTTAAAAACCTTATTCAAAAAACAATTTTTGCAGTTGCAACAGACGATACAAGGCCAATTTTAAAAGGTGTTTTGTTTGAAATTTCAAGCGAACAAATCACAGCAGTTGCTCTTGATGGTTATAGGCTTGCTCTTTGCAAAAATCCAATTAAATTTGCAAACATTCAAGCAAATGTTATTGTTCCAGCAAAAAGTTTATCAGAAATTAGCAAACTTCTTGGCGATAGCGATGAAATTATCAATATCTATATTCAAAAGAACTATTTGATGGTTGATTTAAACGAAACAAAAGTTACAACAAGATTATTAGACGGCGATTTCTTAAATTATAAACAAATCATTCCTCAAAATTTTGAAACAACAATCGTTATCAACAAAAATCAATTTGAAGACGCGTTGGATAGAGCATCTCTTCTTTCAAAAATCGGTCAAAGCAATCTTGTTAAATTTGATATTAAAGAAAATAGTTTGGTTATAACATCAAATTCAGATATCGGAACTATTTGTGAAAATGTTAATGTTTCATTCAAAGGTAAAGATTTAAAAATTGCTTTCAATGCAAGATATTTCACAGAGTGCGCAAGAAACATTACTGATGAATTTATTAAAATTTCATTCAACAATTCAACAAATCCATGTATTATCAATCCTATTGATTCAGATAAATACACATTCTTAATTTTGCCAGTTAGAATGTTGAATTAAAGCAAAAATTTAAGAGCATTATCAAATAGATAATGTTCTTTTTTATATTGCGAAAATATATTAAATGGAATATAATAAAAATATGGATAAAGAGTTAAAAGAATATATTAAAAATGAAATTAAATCAAAATATAAAAATTTTGACAAAGGACATAACATAGCGCATTTTAATTTTGTTACAAAAAATTGTGTTAATTATAGCAAACAGTTAATTGACAAAGGTGAAAAAGTAGACCTTGACATTGCTTACATTGTTGGAGCATATCACGATATCGGAATTACAATGGGTAGGGAAGGGCACGCTCTTTCTTCTGGTAAAATTTTAAGAAAAGATAAAATGCTTAAAAATTTTTATTCAGAGGAAATAATTGAAATGATGGCTCAGGCTGTTGAGGATCATTCATCACATTTGAGTTACGAACCAAGAAATATTTATGGTAAAATTGTCGCTGACGCAGATAGAAATAATACGAAATATTTAGTATTTTCAAGGCCGATCAAATACGGGTTAAAAAACGAACAAAAAGGAATGAGTAAAGAGTGGCATATCAATAGAGTATACAATTTTGTAAATAGCAAATTTGGAAGAAATGGTTATGTTAAATATCAACTTGATATTCCAGATACAAAAAAAGAACAAAATAAAGTTTGGCAACTTCTTGACGATGAAAAGAAGTGTAAATTGTATATAGAAGGCTTGTTCGATGAAATTACAAAAGGTAAATATAATCCTGTAAAATAAAAACAGCAATTATGCTGTTTTTTTTAATTTGCTTGTTGACTTTGTTTTTGTTTGATTTCCGAAATAAATGCGGAAAGTGTTTTTTGTTTTTGTTGTTTTGGTTTGTTCATAAAGTTTGCAATTTCAGAACGCAAATAGGCGTTTTCAAGTCTTAATTTTTCGTTCTCAATTTTTATGTTTTCAAAAGAAGTTGTTATTTCTTTTAAGTCTTGTTCTGTTTTTGAAAGTTTGACAAGCGTTTTTCTGAGAGTTGAGTTTGCAAAATCAAGTTCGGAAATCAACTTTTTTTCTACGCTTTCTGCGGCAGATTTTTTTACCAATTTTATAAGACCTAAAAACAAACTGTTGATATCTTTTTCTGAAATAACTTTTGGTTCTTGCTTTTTAAAGTAAATCAAATTGTTTGGAGAATTTGACTTTGTAGTTTCCATAACTTTGTTTTTTATATTCAATTCTTTTGTGATTTCATTAATAAGTTCTGGATTAGATTTTAACACACTGCGATATTTATTTTGATAGCGAACCATGAGTTCAACATTATTATTTGCAAGTTTTAAACATGCTTTTCTGATTGAATATCCTTCACTGTTAAGTTTTAAGATATTTGATATGATTTCTCGAGTTTCGTCTGTTGAAAATAGCACTGATTCATTGACGATATGATTTTTTATATTTATATTAAGTTTATTTGCGCGTGATTTATTCTTTTGAAGTTCTGACAACTCTTGATAGTAATAGTTTCTGATTGAATTGCGTTTTCTTCCTGATAATTTTGCATATTCTGAAAAAGCTGAAAGCAAACTTCTGTTTTCTTTCTTATTTTTTTCCACGATATCAAAAAGTTGTTTAATTTCTTTATCTTTCCATCTAGAATAATTTTTCATTAAGACCTCCAAGTGAGATAATTATTGACAGATTAAAAAATTTTAATCATGTATAGCATAATTTTGTAATTTCCCAAGATGATGATGAATAAAATATTATATGTTAAATGCTAATGTTCACATCATCTCAATGTTTGATTGTTTAATGAGATTTTACGAAAACGAAAAGGAAATTTTCTCTTTAAATTCTCTCGGATTTTTAGGTGATGAAATTTCTTTAAAAATTGAAAATGCGGGCGACTTTCAAATTAAACTTTATCCGTTTAATAAAAAAAATGAAAATCAAAATATAGCTTATACTGCAAATTTCAAAGTTATAAATTCTGAACTTTTTTGCGAAAACAAGCAAGTGAATATTTTTAATCTTCCACAAAATAATATAATTATAAAATTCAATCCAATCAATTTAAAATCACAAAATTTTAATAATTTTGACAAAGTTGAAAATATTGGAAGTTCAATCAAAACTTTAAAAATACTTCCAACAATTAGCAAAAAGGGCGAAGTTGAAGTTTATGAAATAAACGGCGACAAGGCAAGTTTTAAAGAAAAATATTATGTTAGTTTGTTAAATAAAAAAAGTAATTTAAATAGCGATGTAATTAAATTATTGCAATTTTTTGAAGATTTGAAATTTGGTAGCGATGAAGACATAAAAGACAAATTTACAATCAGTTTGTCGGAAAAACTATCTGACGCAACACTTAAAAACTTTTTTGGAAATTTTGATGAAGCAAGACTTGTAAATTATTTTGAACAGCCAGCAGTTGCACTTTTAAATAATAAAAATAAACAGGCAAAAGTTTTTAGTGCAACTTTTGACAAAGGTTTGATTGATAATATTTTTGAGATTGAATAAAAACTTTGACATATTAATATGAATTTGTTAAACTCATGTTGTATGAAATATGATAACGGCATAAAAAAATGCCCAAGATGCCATGAGAAATATTTAGTTAGTCAAAAAAAATGTCAATTTTGCGGTCTTGTTTTTGATAGGTTAAATTATGTCTCTAATAAGTCAGCACGCAAAGAAGTGATTAAACTTCATAGAAGAAATTACATCATGACAGACGAATGGCCAGCAGATGCAAGCAAAAAAACTGCACTTTTGTTATGTGCATTTTTAGGCTTTACAGGTGCTCACAATTTTTATCTTGGAAGGTTTTATAAAGGACTTACAGTTTTATTTGGGCTTATTTGTTCAATGGTTTTATTGTTGATTCCATATAAATCTCTTGCTTATGAAATTATTTGGTATATCAGTTTGTTGCCAGCTGCAAGTGTTTTAATAATGTGGGTTTTGGACTTTATCAGAATCTTTTTGGAACGATATAAAATACCGATCAGTATTGACGAAAAACTATATTCTTTAAAGAGCGAAATCATTGTTGATGAAAAGAAAGATAATGGTGAAAACAAGGAAGAAAAAGACGAAAAAACAGAAAATATAGAAAAAGAAAGCAAGAAAATAAATAAAAACAAGAAAAAGAAGAAAAATTAAATAGAGAGAAAGAATGGAAACTGTTGTTATAGGAATGAGTGGCGGTGTTGATTCCGCTGTTAGTGCACATTTGTTAAAGGAGCAAGGCTACAATGTTGTTGCTCTTTTTATGGTTAATTGGGAAGAAACAGATAACGAAGGTGCTTGCACAAGTGAAAGAGATTATGAAGATGTTAAGCGTGTTTGTGCAACGCTGAATATTCCTTATTACACGATAAATTTTGCAAAAGAATATTATGACCATGTTTTTGAATATTTTTTGAACGAATACAAAAACGGCAGAACTCCAAATCCTGATGTGCTTTGTAATCGTGAAATTAAATTCGGCCCATTTTTAGATTTTGCAAAGAAAATTGGTGCAGATAAAATTGCAACAGGTCACTATGCAAAAGTTGAAGAAAAAGACGGAAAGTTTTATCTTAAAAAAGCAAAAGATAAAAACAAAGACCAATCATATTTTTTAAATCAATTAAACCAAAAACAATTGTCTTCTGTTTTGTTTCCTCTTGCAGATATTGAAAAAACAGAGGTTAGAAAAATTGCTGATGAACTTGGGCTTTCAAATGCAAGAAAAAAAGATTCCACTGGAATTTGTTTTATTGGCGAAAGAAATTTTAAAAAGTTTTTGAAAGGTTTTTTACCTGCTCAACCTGGGCTTATCAAAACACCACAAGGAGAAATAATTGGAGAGCATGACGGGCTGATGTATTACACACTTGGACAAAGACGCGGGCTTAATATTGGTGGAAGAAAGGGCGGAACAGGCGAGCGTTGGTTTGTTTTGGATAAAGACTTAAAAAACAATGTCCTTGTTGTTTCTCAGGGAGAAGATGATGCGTTATTTTCTGATGGACTTTACGCAAAAGAATTTAATTTTATACCAAATGTTCCAACGCAAAAATGTTTTGAATGTTTTGCAAAATTTAGATATCGTCAACCTGATCAAAAAGTTAAAGTTAAAGTTTTGAATGATAAAGAAATCAAAGTTGATTTTTTTGAAAAGCAAAGGGCAATCACACCTGGTCAATTTGTTGTGCTTTATGATGAAAATGAAAATTGCTTAGGCGGCGGAGTTATAGATAAATTTTATTATAATAAATAAAATAAAGGGTTTTTAAATTTCATGTCGAAATAAATATATTGACATGGAATTTTTTGTTTATTCCATACTTTTAATAGAATTATTAAGTTTTTTGAAAAGGAAAAAGTTTTGCCAAAATATTATTATCCACCAGAATGGTATGCAGAATTAAAACAAAGAAATAATATCGTAAGCGTTGTTTCTTCATACATAACTTTAAATCGTAAAGGCAGGCAGTATTGGGCGTGCTGTCCTTTTCATCACGAAAAAACACCTTCTTTTACTGTAAACGAAGAAGGTCAATATTATCATTGCTTTGGTTGCGGTGTTGGCGGTAATGTTGTTGATTTTGTTATGCAAATGGAAAGTTGCGACCGTGAACGCGCTATCGAAATTCTTGCTCAAAAAGCAGGAATGAAAATGCCAGAGAACATGGGTGATGCAAGCATAATTGAACAACAGAAAAAAGAAAAAACCGATATATTAAAAGCACTTGATTTAACAAAAGAATTTTATAAGAAAAGTTTGTATCTTCCTATTGCAAAAGATGCACAAAATTATTTAAAAAAACGCGGTTTTAAGAAAAGTGATTTAGACAATTTTGAAATTGGTTATGCGCACAATAATGATGTAATTAAATACTTGAAAAGTCAAAATATTCCTTTTGAAATTATGGAAAAAGCCGGAATTGCAGGCGTAAGTAATGGTAGGGAATTTGACTATCAATCAAATAGGCTTGTGTTTCCAATTTTAAATTCTTATGAAGAAACAGTTGGTTTTAGCGGAAGAATTATTTTGCCAAATGACGAGCGTTCAAAATATAAAAATACTTCGCAATCGCCAGTTTTTGATAAAAGTTCTTGCGTTTACGGAATACATCTTGTAAAGCGAATTAGAAAAGAAAGAAAGATTGACAAAATCATTATTGTTGAAGGTCAAATTGATGTTATAACAATGAACTCAAATGGTTTTTCGCCAACGGTTGCTTGTTTAGGAACGGCACTCACTCCAAAACACGCAAGAGAACTCAAAAGGTTCTGTGACGATGTAACACTTTTATTTGACGGCGATGAAGCGGGTATGAAAGCAGCATCTAGGTCGATTGGAATTTTGGTTGATAACGATTTGTCAGTTAAAGTTGCAAGGCTTCCAAAAGGATTTGACCCTGATGAATTTCTTAAAAACTTTGGTAGAGAAAAAATGCAAAGTTTGATTGATAACGCAAAACATTATGTTGAATATTTGTTAGATATAACGCAGGAGCAATACAATTTAAAAGAGCCAAATGAGAAGTCAAAATGCGTTAAGAAATGCTTGGAAATAATTTCAGCGTTAAAAACATCTTCCGAACAAGAGATTTATTTAAAATTGTTATCGCAAAGAATGTCAATATCTCTTGAAACACTCAAACGAGATGTTGTGAGTGCGAATAGTGAAAATATGGCAAATGAAGATAAAGATGTTTTAATTAATCAAGAAGATGGCAATATTAAAGCAATAAAATATATTTTACTAGCCATGATAAAGAAAAAATCATACACAAATGGCAAAGCGTCACTTAGAAAATACATTTCGCACCCAGTTTATCAATCGCTCTATGACAAGATTTTACAATCTAATATCAGCGGCGAAAACTTAAATTTAGATGAAGAAGAAAAAGAAATCTATGATAGCATTTTGGAACTTGACGATAGTTTGCTGACTGAGTCGTTTTATAACGAATGTGCTTTTAAAATTTTTGAAAATCACATGAAAATTTGGCAACAGGTGTTAAGTGAAAAATATAAGGAAACTTCTAATATAGAAGAAAGAAAACAAATCTCAGCAGAAATTGCACAAATAATTGCAAAAATGAAAAACAAGGTAATTGATTAACAAAAGAAAAGTTTTGGAGGAAAAATGAACGAGAATTTTAAAGTTGAGTTGAATAGGTTTTTAGATATTGGTCGTAAAAAAGGAAATGTCAACGAAGAAGACATTTATTTTAGACTTATGAAATATGATGCATCAAAAGATGAAATCAATGAGTTTATTGATACAATCGAAAAAAATGGCATCAAGATTATCAAATCACATGAAGAAGATGTTGCAAAAGAAGACTTGGACGAAATTATCACACAAGTTAGCGTTGATGACCCGGTTAAAACATATTTAAAAGATATAGGTAAAGTTCCACTTTTAACAGGTGACGAAGAAATTGAACTTGCTAAGCGTATGGCAGAGGGCGATGAAGCGGCTAAAGCAAAACTTTCTGAAAGCAATTTAAGGCTTGTTGTTAGCATCGCAAAAAGATATGTTTCGCGCTCAAATATGCAGTTTTTGGATTTAATTCAAGAAGGTAATATTGGTCTTTTAAAAGCTGTTGAAAAATTTGACTTCACAAAAGGATTTAGATTTTCAACTTATGCAACTTGGTGGATTAGACAATCAATAACAAGAGCAATTGCAGACCAAGCAAGAACTATTCGTGTTCCTGTTCACATGGTTGAAACAATCAATCGTTTAACAAGAACAACAAGAACTTTAATTCAAAAACTTGGTCGTGACCCAACTGCATCAGAAATTGCAAGTGCTATGGGACTTACAGAAGCACGAGTTGCAGAAATTCAAAAAATTGCGCTTGACCCAATTTCACTTGAAACAACAATCGGTGACGAAGAAGATAGTAAAATTAGCGATTTTATCGAAGATGAAACAGCAGTATCGCCACTTGAAGCAACAAGCCAAGTTTTGCTTAGAGAACAACTATTATCTGTTATCGAAACACTTACACCTCGTGAACAAAAAGTTATTCGTATGCGTTATGGCTTAGATAATTCGCACCCAAGAACTCTTGAAGAAGTTGGTAAAGAATTCAATGTTACTCGTGAAAGAATTAGACAAATTGAAGCAAAAGCGCTTAGAAAATTAAGACACCCAAATAGAAGTAAAAAACTTGTAGATTTTAGAAGTTAAAAATAATTTGAAAATTTGCAAAATATATGATATAAATTTCAAAAGGATAAATTATGGACATTTCAAAAATTATAGAATATCAAAAGAAAGACGCTGAACTTTTTAAAATTGAAAATCAACTTGCAAAAAGTGAATTCAAAAAGAATTATCAAGATATGATAGCAGTTGTTAAAAAAGCACAAGAAAAATCTTCACAACTTGAAAATCAAGCAGGATTGCTTTTAAAAGATTTTAATCTTTTGAATAAGACATACAACGAAAACAACGCTAATGTTGAAAAACTTGCAAGCAAAGATTTATCAAAACTTTCCGAAACTGAGTTTGAAACATTGACAAAAAATGTAAATGCACTTGTAAACAACTTAAACATTTTGGAAAAGAAAATTTTGCAAATTGCTGAAAAGTTAAACATATCTTTAAATGAATTTGATACTGCTAAGAAAAATTATGGTTCAGCAAAAGCAAAATACACGGAGAATAAGAAAAAATATGACGAATTAGCTGCGTCAAAGCAACCAGAAATTGAAAAAATTAAAGGCGAACTTGCCAATATGGAAAAATCAATAGATTCAAAACTTATAGCAAAATACAAGCAACATAGGCAAGATAAATTGTTTCCAGTGTTCGCTCCACTCTCTGGTAGGTCATGCGGCGTTTGTATGCTCGAACTTTCATCAGTTGAAGTTGATAAAGTTAAAAGTCAAGGTTATTTAGAATGTGATAACTGTCATAGAATTATTTACAATGTGAATTAACCAAACGAAAATATAAAAATAAAAAACAAGACTTGTGTCTTGCTTTTTTTATAGTAAAGGAGAGAACAACCTAAAAAATGTTTGTGCTATTTTAGAATACCAAGGTTTGCGTTTAAAATATGTTTTATCTATCTTTTTAGAGTTTACAACATCGTTTTCAAATATTGCAATATTTTGTTTTGATACTTCTTCGCCATATAAAAACGCGTTTATTTCAAAGTTTAAAGCAAATGACCTGTTATCAAAATTGCAAGTTCCAATTGACACAACTTTGTCATCAATCATCACAACTTTTGAGTGGATAAATCCGTTATACAAATAAACATTGACATTGCTACCAAAATTTAAAAGTTCTTTTACATAGGAAAGAGTTGCCATGTAAACAACTTTTTTGTCTGGAATAGCTGGAATCATTAAATTAATTTCAACGCCGCTCATTCTTGCAACATTTAATGCACTAATCATAACTTCATCAGGAATGAAATAGGGTGTTTGAATATATATTTTTTCTTTTGCAGATAAAATCATTTTTAAAAATGCTTCTTTTATAGGTTGGTCATCATATTCGGGACCACTTGTAATAACCTGTGCACCAGTTTCGCCAGCATTTCTGTTTGGCACAAAATATCCTTCATTGGAAAGACTTTCAAAATTGCTTCCCAATTTTTTGCAATATCTCCAATCATTAAAGAAAGCACTTTGAAAACCATAAACAGCATCGCCAACAATTCTGATGTGCGTGTCGCGCCAAGGTGATAATTTCTTTTTTCTACCCATGTGGTCATCACGGATATTAATTCCACCAGTGTATGCTATTTTGCCATCTATGACAACAATCTTTCTGTGATTTCTATAATTCATCTTAAAATTGATAAGTCTGATTCCAAAAAGCGGTGGGAAAAATTCCGCAACTTCGCCTCCTGCTTTTTCTAACTTTTTATAAAAGCTTCGTTTAGTTTTTAAACAGCCAACTGAATCGTATAAAAGTTTAACTTTAACACCTTGCTGAGCTTTTTCAATTAGAATATCCATAATTTCGTTGCCGACTTCGTCATTAGCAAAAATGTAATAAAGCATATTAATTGAATGTTTAGCATTTTTTAGATCTTTTTTAAGAGCGGTTATTTTGTCTTCTCCGTTAGTGAAAACTCTAACATCGTTATGCCTAAAATATGCACTATTGGAATTGTTTAAGTTGAATATCAGCAGGTCAGAAAAGTTTTTTTCTTCTTTATTTTTGTATTTTCTATCTTGTAAATTCTCTTTTTGTTTTAATATGAATTCGTTATATTCCTTTTGATAAAGTCTTTTTTTCTTTATCATTCTTCTAGTTTTATAACTTAAACCGCTACCGATTAAAATATATAAAATAAAACCAAAAATTGGGAAAAAAGTTAAAATTACTAGCCATGAAACAATAATTTGTGGTTTTTTACGCTCCACAAAAATCATTGTCAGAATGCTAAGAATGTTAATACAAAAAACTACAAATACAATAAGTCCTAAAATATTCAATATTTACCTCTGGTAATATATTAACCATTTAAACTAGTTTTTACAAATAAAATTAAGATTGATGTTAATATATTTGATAAAAAACAAAAATTGTGATATATTAGTTTTAACTAAAGGGGGTAATATGAAGAAAACTTCTTTGCGTAGAAATATTTTCGTTGGATTGTGTGCTGTGCTTTGTTTAGCACTTATTGTCTCTATTTCAACAACAGTAGCTTATTTGTCTAGTAAAAGAAATACAACTGGATATCTTGAATTTGCATCTGGAATATCCATTGATTACAAAAATGTTAAAGAATCGTCAACATCTAATGCTGTTGGTAATTTGTTATATTTTAACGATAAAAATAATGATGGAAGTATTGATGATGGCGAACTTGAAAAATTGATTTTAACAAATATTATGCCAAGTGATACAATAAAAATTGCTAACCCAAAATTATCTCCAAAAGAGAACACAGCAACATTCGCTTTGAGAGCGAAATTGGTTATCACAGATATGTCTGATAGGCAAAACTTTGTAAAATATCAAACCCCAGAAGAAATAACAGAATTTTTAAATGGTTCAAATAAATTGCTCGCAAGCGGTGCAATAGAATTTGCAGATAATTGGGAGTTTAATTCAGCAGATAATTATCATTATTTTGTATCAGCAGGCTCAACTTCTATTTCAGAAAGATTGATTGAAATTGGCTATGATAATTCAGTTGAAACACAACAAGAAATTTATTTGTTCAAAGGTGATTTGGTAAATCAAAACCTTGTTACAATCACCATAATTGACGGCGAACCTATTGAAGAGTTGCCAGCAAAATCTGTTAAGATTGAATTATTTATTGAAGCAATTCAATACTCAGCTGTTGAAAACTGGAATTTAGGTTAGAATATAATAAATAAAAAGGTGCTTTGTAGCACCTTTTTTAATTGTTCCAATTCCAATTTGAAATTTCAGGCATATCTACACCGAACTCGCGAATGTAATTATAGTTTTCTTTTAATTTTGCTTTTGCAAATTTGGCAATTTTATCATGCTGTTGTTTTGGAAGATCAAGATATTTAATTGCTTTTAAAACTAAGTTATATCTATCTGTTTTATTCATTGCACACATATCAAATGATGTGGTGATTGTGCCTTCTTCTTGATAACCAGAAACATGCAAGTTTTTATTTGTGCGATTATATGTTAATTGATGAATTAATTGTGGATAACCATGGAAATTAAATATTATTGGTTTGTCTTTTGTGAACAATTTGTCATATTCTGTTTCCGTCAGTCCGTGTGGATGAGCCTTGTTTGAAACGAGTTTCATAAGGTCAACAACATTGATAAATCTAACATTGAGATTTGGCAATAATTTTTTGAGAAGCGATATTGCGGCAAGAGATTCAAGAGTTGCAGTGTCGCCACATGAAGCCATGATTAAATCTGGATTTTTTGTGTTGTTCATACCAGCCCATTGCCATTCGCTTACACCTTTTTTGCAGTGCTCTTTTGCTTCTTCAATATTTAGCCATTGATATCTTGGGTGTTTAGAAGCGACTATTACATTCACATAATTTTTACTTTTTGCGCAGTGGTCATAACACGACAAAAGACAGTTTGCATCGGCAGGAAGATAAACTCTGACAATATCTGCTTTTTTGCTAACAATGTGGTCCAAAAATCCTGGGTCTTGATGAGTAAATCCGTTATGGTCTTGTTGCCAAACATTGCTTGTTAAAATTAAGTTAAGTGATGAAATAGGTTTTCGCCATTCAATTTCATTACAAACTTTTAGCCATTTTGCATGTTGTGCTACCATGCTATCCACAACTCTGATAAACGCTTCGTAACTATCAAACATACCATGTCTACCTGTTAGCAAATATCCTTCTAACATTCCTTCGCAAAGATGTTCTGATAAATATGAATCGTGGATTCTGCCATTATTTGAAAGTTTTTCATCATAAGGATAAATCTTTGCATTAAAAGCACGATTTTCCACTTCAAAAATTTTATTTAAACGATTACTCATCGCTTCATCTGGACTGAAAATGCGATAGTTTTTATTCTTTTCGTTAAGTTTAAAAACATCTCGAATATATCCACCAAGTTCTAACATATCTTGTGCTTTTAGCACGCCATGACCGTCAAACTTGACTGCATATTTTTCGATTGCGAGGGTTTTAAGTTCTTTTAATAGTCCGCCGCCATTTGCATAAGGGCTTGCACTTAATCTTTTATTACCTTTTGGACAAATTTCGGCAATTTCTGGCAATAATTTATAATTTTTGTCAAAAAGTTCGTTTGGTGAATAACTTAAAAGCCACTCTTTAAGTTGTTTTAATTCTTCATTATTATTGATTGGTAAAGGTATTTGATGTGCTCTAAAAGTTCCTTCAATTTGTTTTCCATCAACAACTTTTGGCCCTGTCCAACCTTTTGGAGTTTTAAGAATTATCATTGGGTATTTGATTGTTGAGTTGTCTTTATTTGTGTTTTTAATACCCTTGATTTCTTCCATACATTTGTCCATAGCCGCCGCCATGTCTTTGTGCATTTTCATAGCGTTTGAACCTTCAACAAAATATGGTTTATAGCCATAGCCATCAAATAAATTTTTAAGTTCTTTGTCGGTAAGTCTTGATAAAATTGTTGGATTTGCAATTTTATAGCCATTTAAATGAAGAATTGGAAGAACAATTCCGTCTGTTTTTGGATTGATAAATTTATTACCAAACCAAGAAGTAGCAAGTGGGCCAGTTTCGGCTTCGCCGTCACCAACGACAGTTACGGCTATCAAATTAGGATTATCTAAAACTGCACCAAAAGCGTGAGCAAGAGAATAGCCAAGTTCACCACCTTCGTGAATTGAACCAGGGGTTTCAGGAACGCAATGCGAGCCAATTCCGCCAGGGAATGAAAATTGCTTGCAAAGCCTTGCCATACCTTTTCTATCTTGCGAAATTTCAGGGTATATTGTGGAATAAACTCCTTCCAAATAGCTATTAGCGGTTAAAAAGTTTCCGCCATGACCTGGGCCAGATATTAAAAGCATGTCGACATCATATTTGTTTATAACTCTGTCGCAATGAGCGTAAATAAAGTTTTGACCAGGAACAGTTCCCCAGTGGCCAACAAGTTTTTGCTTAATGTCTGCCAAACAAAGTTCGTGGTCACGCAATAGCGGATTATCTAAAAGATAAAGTTGGGCGGCGGAAAGGTAGTTTGCCGCATTCCAATATTTATTTAACTTTTCAAAATATTCTTTTGTGGAAAATTTGTCTTTCATTAGAACTCCTTTTTGTTAGTATATCACATAAGAAAAAAATTCAAAATTTTTGAAATAAAAAAACTCAGTTATTATACTGAGTTTATTAATTTTTTGTGATTCTTCGTCCGCAATAAGAACAGAAGGTTTTGTTGTTGCCAATCATTTCAACCCTAGCACCGCAACTTTTACAATATCCAATATATACATCGCCAGTTTGCTCTAAAATATCGTTTTTTGAGAGTGTTTTATTCGATTTTGGGACAATGAATTTATTTTCCATAATTTCATAACCTGTTAAATAGCGTTTTGAAAGCAAAGTTTGAATATCTTTCAGCATCACTTCTGAATTTCTATTATTATTTTGAGCGAGTTGATTTATATCTTGAACATTGTCAATTTTTATTTGTTCAACAAGCGATTTAAAATATTTCATATTTGCAAAATTTATCCAAAGCATTGGTGAGCCATAAAATCCGAGAATAATCATGATTATTCCAATCACAAACAAAAATATTTGCAAGCCGCCCGACATTTTAGCGTATAAGATAGTAAGCACAATGCCTGTTGGAAAAAAGATTGTAAATAATAATGAAAATATAAATAAAGTGGTTATTTTTTTCTTAATCATATTTATATTATATCAACAAATGTTTTAAATAACAACAATTTTTATTTATCTGCACAAAATACATAAAAGCATTGTTTGTAGAATGTTTTTATTATTATTTAACTTGCAATATTTAGGTTCGCAATTATTGTTTTCATTAAATAACAAGTCAAAATTTTCAATTTCTATAAATTGCAAGTAGTGCTTGTTACTATAGTAACGCATTTCGGGATTTTTGCTTGAAAATATATATGCTTGAGTTTTGATTAGCCTTGACATTTTAATTTATTGTAACCTCAAATGCCACTTTAATTTCACCATCAACTGGTAATTCTGGAAGTGCAAAACCATTTATTGGGTTAGCATCTTGTGTTACAACATCATTAATCTTTACGCTGTTTTCAACGAATGTAACACTAGATGGAAGCGGGTCTTTTAAATTTAAGTCTTTGTTTTCCATATTTCCTTCGTTTTTAATGCTGATGGTATAAGTTAATTTATCTCCCGAAATAACTGCTGATTTATCTGAAGTTTTTGTAACAACAATTTTGTTATTAATTAAACTTATTTCAACGGTGTTTGTGTTTTCTTGCAAGTCAATTCTTTCGTTAACAGTGTAGGTAATTTCAGCGGTGTTTGTAATTTTTTGTTCAGGTGTGTTTTCATCAATTTTGATTGTATATTTTATAACACTTTTCCCGCCATTTTTTGATAAACTTTTTCCTAGAGAAAATCCAACAATAGGGTCTTCGTCTGGCTTTGATTCTTCATCAATTATCAAACTTCCTGCTTTAAAATTTGCACCAGCACTTAACTCATCTTGAATTTGAATATCTGTTATTTCATAATCACTATTGTTAGTTAAAGTAATAGTTTGTTCAATCTCATCACCAGGACTAGCAAAATTTTTTGCTGCTGATTTTTCTTTTAAAAAACTTTGAGTCATGTGTTCTGTGTTTGATTCGCTACTTAATGTTGTTACTTCTTGTTCACTTGTGTCTGGTAAAGTAATTTTTGATGTTAAAGTAGATTGGTTTGTAATTTTCATTTTTGTCTCCTTTTTACATCTTATGTAACAAATATTACTGTTGTTAATAATGTAAATTATTTTGATTAAATAACAAAAAATGGTATATATATTTATATAAAAGGGGTGAAATTATGGATAAAACAAAAAAAATTTTAATGATTATATCGCTTTCATCTTTGGCGGCGGCCTGTTTGATGTTAATTCTCGCAGTTTTCAAACTTCCAATTTTTGAAGGTATTCCATTAAGGTTTTTGCTTATTTTTAGCACGATTTGTGTTTCGACAGCAATCTCTATTCAAGAAGTTTCAATAATAAGAAAGCGTAAAGTTTTAGGCTACATTGGACTTGGATTGCTTGGAATATCAGTATTGTTTGCGTTGATTATTTTTTGTTCAAATCTTTTATATAATTATAATGTTTTTAATAGAATAACAGGAATTGTGTCAGTTTTGAGTGTGACCTTTATTGCAATTATTTATATTTATTCTAAACTTGATAAATCAATTTTGGGACTTCAAATTCCAACATATATTTGCTTATCTTTGCTTAGTGTTTTAATTTGTGTTCTAATAGGTGGAGTTGCTCTTTTTGATATTAATGGTATGTTTGAAGTTGTGATTGTTTTAGCAATTGTTTGTTTTGGATTGTTGCTTGCTTCAATAATTATTGCGGCAAGGAAAAAAGATATTCCAACTACTACGAGTGAAGAAATGATAACAATTACAAAAACCGAATATGAAAATTTAAAGCGTGAAAATGAAGAATTAAAAAAGCAAATTGAAAGTTTAAAACAGCAATAAAATGCTGTTTTATTTTGTTTTATGTAATAAGTAAAATTTATATCAAATATAAAATCTTTGTTATTTACATTATATCTTTTTCATTTTATAATCATTGTGATGAAAAAAATAAAAGGAGATTAAATATGAATTTTTTATCACAAGCACAAAACAATCATTTTTATTTTAGCGGTCAAAATTGTTTGTTTAACACAAACTCAGAAGTTTGTATTAGATACATTGACCCAAAAGTAAATTATGATTTAGGGGAGGAGAGTAGTGTTAAGTTTTATCCATCTGGCGCATTGATAACTGAAAAGAAAAATGCCGAAATTAACATAATTTTTATCAACAATAAAAATGAAAAAATTGTTAACATCAAAAGAGATGAATTAAACGAAATGGAAAACACAATTTATGACATAAATGCAAGCGTTTGTTCAACTGGCGTTTTGGTTGCTTACGAGCATTATGACCAATCTTACGAGTTTGAATATTACACATACAGCGGTGCATTAATGAAAGACAAAGACATGGACAAACTCAAAGCAAAAATTGATAAATATGAAACTGGATTTGGCATTTATTTCAATACCAAACAACCGCAAAAACAAGACAGTTTTATAATGAAATGTTATAACGATATGGAAATGTAAAAAATGAGCGATATGCTCATTTTTTAATGATTATTAATTATTTCAATAAGTTTATTTGTTGCTGGGTTAGTAACATTTTTATTAACAAGGCAAACAATTTCTCTTGCGCAGATTGAGAATTTTGGGAATATAACTTTTACTTCACCGGAATTAACCTCATCGCTGTAAAATTTGATGTTTACGAAAGCCATGCCAAAACCTTTTTTAACAAATTCGTATAACAAAATGTAGTTGTCAAGTTCATATTTTGGTGAAAGGGTAATGCACGCCTTTTCAAAAAAGTTGTTGATAGTTATTCTTGAATTGTTGTTTATGCTTGGTAACATCAAATCATCAATAGGAAAATTTTCAAGGTCAATGTCAGCGGCTGGATATTTCTTTTTATATTCGTCATTGCCGATTAATTGATAAACAACATTAAATTGTTTGATTTTTGTGAAGTTGTCCACTTTGTCGTTGTTGTCAACAAAAATCATGTCAAGTTTATTGTTATTAAGTTTTTCAATCAAACTTTCTTTTGTGCCACGCTGCATAACAATTTGAATCTTTGGATATTTTTTTGCAAATTCAGAAAGATATTCTAATAAAATTTGGTTAACATTTGACGAGTTCGCGCCAATACGAATTATTCCTTCTTCAAGTTTGCTAAACCTTGTTGCCAATTTTTCTGCTTCGTCAAACTTGTCAATTATTGGGCTGATTTCGTCATATAGAATTTTGCCAAAAGCGGTGAGTTCAACTCCTTTGTTTTTTCTTACAAACAATTTTTGACCAAGTTCGCTTTCTAATTCTTTAATTGAAAAAGAAACAGCAGGTTGCGATACAAATAATTTTTCACTTGCTTTTGAAATATTCTTTTCTTCTGCAACACAGCAGAAAAACTTGTATAAATTCAAATTTGCCATAAATAAAACTTATTCCTTTAATAAAAATCTTGTAATTGTGATTATATCATCATTGTTATATAATTGCAAGCAAGGAGAGAGAAATGGAAATGAAAATTTTGGCGGCAACTTCGCCTAACTTAACAAATTTTAGAGATACATTTAATAAATTTAGCGGAGAACTTGCCGGCATTTGTTATATGCCAAAAGATATTGATAGCATTTTAAGTCAACCAATTGAAAAGAAGTTAAGTCGCGCTGAAATGACAAAACAAAATGGGCATCATAGTGTTTTTGACCATGAATATGTGACGCTATATTTACAAGATGTTCCCAAAATGTTTGCAATGCTTTTGAATAATGAAAAGGTGTATACAACCAGCGAAAAAAGTGCTAGATACACCAAAATGCAGAGTAGTGGGATACAGTTAGATTTATTTTTGAAATGGCAAGAAATAATTAAAGATTTGATTGCAAAAAAATACGGAAATCAACCATATTTTTCAGAAAAGCGTATTGAAAAATTGGCACAAGAAAATGCGAGATATTTTTTATCTATTTACACTCCAACAAGTTTGGCATATACAGTTTCTTACAGACAACTAAATTACATTTATGCATGGCTTAAAAATCTTGACAAAACAAATTCAGAACTTATTTACAATTTAAAACCTGTTGCTGACGAGTTTTGCAGTTTGCTTGAAAATAATAATTTGATTGACGACGATTTGGTTCAATATGCCTTAGGTAGACAGTTTAGTTTGATTGCGCCAAAAAAGAGAGAAGAATATTTCGGCGATGTTTATTCAACAAATTATCAAGGTTCGTTCGCGTCGTTAGCGCAGGCTCAAAGACATAGAAGTTTGAATTATGAAATGAAAGAGTTAAATATAAAATCATACTACATTCCGAAAATCTTAGAAAGCAAAGACTTACAAGAAATGTGGATTGAAGATATGTTAAAAGTTGAAGATGTGACGCCACAAGGACAACTTGTGCAAATTTATGAAAGAGGAACGCCAGAAAATTTTATTTTAAAAGTTAAGGAAAGACTTTGCACCTGCGCACAACTTGAAATTGCAAATCAAACAAAAAATACTTTGCAAAGATATATTACAAACACGAATGATTTAGAAATCAAAACCATGCTTGAAAAATACAATAATGGAGCACGCTGCACAAGCGGATACGATTGTAAAACACCTTGTAAATTCAAAGAAGGCATAACGCTTGAAAGGGAGATTTAAAATAAAGTGTTGACAAACACAAATTGGGGGAATATAATAAATATGAAAATTAATAAGGAGGAAGTTATGTTTAATTCATTTAATATGTGGCATCACAAATAATTAAGTGTTCGCAAATGTGTTTTGTGAACGCTAATTTGGCATGTCACAAAACATATAAATGGATTAAAAGTTTCTATATATAATCTTACCCGTTGGTATGTTTTGATGGAATATATCAACGGGTAATTTTTATATTAGGAGTATATATGGAAAAATTAAAATTTATTAAAGATTTAATATCTATAAAGAGTTTTGACACAAAACAAAATAAAGAAATAATAACTTATTTAGAAAAACAATTTTCGCCTATTGCGAAAGAAATAATAAAAATAAAAAATAAAAATAATGATTGCGAAAATATGTTAATCGGACTTAACACAAAACTGGAAAATGCGCGCAATGCAATCGTGCTGTCTGGACACATTGACACGGTGATTGCAGACGAAAAGGAATACAAAACCAATCCTTACCAACCAACGCAAATTGGCGATAAAATTTTTGGGCTTGGCGCAATAGATATGAAAAGTTTTTTCGCTTGTATTTTAAATAATGCAAAAGAATTATTAGAATTAAATTCACCAATTATAATAGCAATTACAAGTGACGAAGAAACAGCGCTCACAGGCGTAAGTGCATTGACAGATTTAATGAGAGAGCTAAAAATAATACCAAAATTTACAATAGTTGGAGAGCCAACCAACATGGAAATTTGCACACTTAGTAAATCTTGTTATGAATTTCATGTAGATTTTTATGGCAAAAGTTGCCACAGCGGCAATCCGAGTTTGGGTATAAATTCTAATGTTATTGCTGCGAAATTGGTTTTATACATTTCAAAATTATGTAAGAAATATAAAGATACAACTTTGTCGCCAAATGTTATTCAAGGCGGCGAGAAAGTCAATATAATTCCAAATTATTGTAAAATATTTTTTGATTTGCGCTCAAATAAAATGAAAAATAAAGAACAAATATTGAAAAAAATACAAAAATACGCAAAAAAACTCGAAAAAAATAATTTTGGAGCGAAAATTGCAATTTCAAATTCACTTGAAATTTTGCCTCTTGAAAATAAAAAGAACAAAATCAAAAAAGAGATTTTAAAAGTTTTTTCTTTAAAAGAAAGTTCTTTTACAGGCGGTTGCGAAGCAGGGTATTATCAAGCGCTCGGCGGAGATGCAATCGTATTTGGAGTTGGCGACTTATCACTTGCGCACAAACCAAACGAATTTGTTAATATAAACGAATTTTTAACTTATAATGATTTGTTATTAAATGTTATACAATTTGTGGACAACAAAAATTAATAAAAGCACCTGCACAGGTGCTTTTTGTTTTATTTGTTATCTTCTGGATTTTTAGGCTCTGAGTTGTTATCTTCCGCTTTTTTAATTTCAATATTTGGCAATTCGTTTTCAGGATTTTGTAATTGTTGTTTTGCAATATTTTTCACATCTACGCCATAGGCAAGCAAATATGAAATTATAAAGAACGCTAAACCCATAACAAGTCCTGAACTTCCAAAAGAAATGAAATCTTGAAGTTTGAAACATGCTGCAATAATTGTAGTTACTAACGAAGTCGCGACAGGCACAACAATTCTTAAAAGGCCAAGTTTACGCATTTTAGTAACAACAGTTTCATCAAATGGAGTGCCTTTATCTAATTCGTAATTATAAAAGCGGACAACATAAGTGTAGATTGCGATCATAGCGGCACATTCTATCGCGCCGCAAATCACATAGCAAAGAGTGATGTTATTATCGTATCCCGCCATTGTTTCTCTAACATAACTTATTGTTTCAATTTGATCGCCAAATACAGCAACAAGTGGAATCGCAATAGTGCATAGGACACAACCGATTATGCTGCAAACCAAAATTATTTGGGCAAGTATTTTAAAAACTTTAAATATTTTTTGAACTCTTTCTAAGCTTTTCATAATTATCTCCTTAATTAATTTTCATAAAAATTTAACACATCTTGATAAACCAATTTGTTGTCTTTTTCATTCAAAATTTCGTGACGCATATTATCATATAGTTTTGATTTGACATTTTTATAACCTAATTTTTTTAGAAAATTAATTAATTTATTAAACTTATTTTCATTTTGTATCACAGGGTCATCTTTTCCAGCAATCACAAAAATTGGGAGCGTTGCATTTTGCATTTCCCAGTCTTTTTTATCAAAAGCACCTTTCATTAATTTGAATAAATTTATAAAACCATTTGTTGTGAAAACAAAACCGCAATATTCGTCTTTGTTATAATTTTCAACAGTTTCTAAATTTGAGCAAATCCATTCGTTATCAAGTTTTAAATTTTTATTATAATTACCAAAAGTCATTTTGTTCAAAAATTTATTTGCTCTATTTTTTCCATAAAATGGTTTTAAAGTTTTCGCAAGACAAATCGCAAAGCCTGTTAATTTGTTTTCAGTTGGTGGTCCACACAATACTATTTTTGAAATATCTTCATCATACTTTTTTAGATAATTTCTAGCAACAAGCGTTCCCATGCTATGGCTAAAAAGCATAACTTTTAAATTTGGATATTTTTCTTTCATATATTCTGTTATTTGATGCAAGTCATCAACAATGTAATTTATATTTTCGGTGTAAAAATATCCTAAATCATTTTTATCTTTAACACTTTTCCCGTGTCCACGATGATCATGTATAACGCAGATGTATCCATGGTCAGACAAATATTTCATGAAGTCGAAATATCTTTCTTTATGCTCAGCCATGCCATGCGAAAATTGTATTATGCCTTTTGCGTTATCTTTTGGCTCAAATATTGCGAGTTCTAATTCTATATCATCATTTTCAGATTTGATTTTTTCAATTTTCATAGATCCTCCAATAAAACATTAATATTATATCATAAGTTTTTATTTATTTTCAAACAGAAACAAATATAAAAAAGCATTCGACAAAAAAATATTTATTCCTAACGCGCTCTCAAGATTAGCGGGTCGTGCTACCGCGCATATACGCGACGATTTGCAAGTTAAGTTGCAATATAACACACGCAGAAAAAAAAGAGAGAATGCTAACGCACTCTCTTTTTTTTCTTGGCGCAGAGAGGGGGATTTGCTTCGCTTTGAAAGTTGTTCTTCGCGGGTCGATGCACGCTTTCATGCCGGCACTAAAAAACTTGCCAATGGCAACTGTTTTTACGCTTAGTTCAAATCCTAATAACAATACATTTCCAACAAAATTTTTCTTCGTGGAAACAACTTCGCACGAGAGTACCGACCGAAATTGCTTAGCCAATTTCGCGTTTGGTCGGTAAAAAGGAAATTGCGTGCGAAAGAGCGATGTATTTTTTTTTGCAAAAAAAAATCGAGCAAAAGCCCGACAATTTCTCTTTTTGGCGCAGAGAAGAGGATTCGAACCTCCGGAACCTGTTACAGTTCGCACGCTTTCCAAGCGTGTGCCTTAAACCGCTCGACCATCTCTGCAAAATGGCTATAACGCCCTAAAACGAAGGTAGTATATCACACAAATTTAATTTAGTAAATAATTTTAATTAAAAAAGATAATTGAATTAATGTTTTATATATGATTATATTTTTCATCTCTTAGTTTGTATGTTTTAGTTAATGAGTTACACATCATTGAGTTTGCACTTTTAATTTTTGTTGCGACTTCATTATAACTTTTTGTGAAGTCAACTGGCACTGATATATTTCTTCTTTGACAAATTAATATGTCGCCATTTGCATTGATTTCGGTATACATATTTCCGCAAGCGCCGTGAGTGCAAATATCATCACAAAACCTAATTTCAAAGTTGTCATCAAAGTATAAATCAGTTCGCCCTTTGTGCGGATTGTTTATAGTTTTTGTTGCCAAGGTTACATATTTGGTAAAAATATAATAATACCAATTTGATTCTGCTTGATTTGTTTTGAAGTCGTCTGCTATATCATTTCTTAGATTTAAGTTTCTACTATCAGTATCGTTTAACTTAATTATTTTAATTCTATTAATTCCACTATCTCTTGTAAACTGAATAAGTTTGTCTATATCTTTATAATTGAATTTTGTTACTACGGTGTTTAACACAACTCCCATAATCTTGCTTGCATATTTTATGTTTTCAAGAATTTGATCTAAACTTGCTTTATTTGTCAACACATTTGGTTTAGATTGTTTTGTAAAAATGGAATCAATTCCAATTTTTAGAGAATAGACGCCATGCGCTTTTAATTCGTCTATTTTCTCTTTTGTCAATAATGTTGCATTTGTGTTTAACCTTATTTTGCAATTAAGTTTTTTTAATTCATCAATTATTTTAATTAAGTCCTTATGAAGCGTTGGTTCGCCGCCAGTAATATTGATAAAATCAACCTTAACATTATTTTTAATAATAAATTCAACCATTTGTTTTATGTATTCATAACTTAAAAATTGTCTTTTACAACCAATTTTTTGACCTTCATTATGACAATAAAAACAAGATAAATTGCAAGCATTTGTTAAGGCTATTCTTAATTTGTTTTGATTAAATAATTCTACTTTTTCTGACATATAATTAACTCCCATTTTGTGATGTTAAGTATAAGTCGATTAGTTATATTAATCAAATACATATCTATTATAAGAGTTATAATTCGTAGTTATATAAGAATGAAAATCATAGCAAATTTTTAATTACATTAAACAATACAATCTTAACTTAGTTTTTTAATGAAAAAAGAACAAAGAAGAAATAATAAAACTGTATAATAATTTATATTATATAGAAGAGTAAAAATCGCACCCAAAATATACCCAAAAAAATTACGCAAAAGTGCAAAATTTTAACAAAAATTCAATTTTTCAAGAAAATAAAAAAAGTGCTATATGCGCCTATTTTAGGGTGTGGTGCGGATAAAGGGACTCGCTCCGCTTTGAGAGTATTGCGTTGCAGGTCGATGCTCGCTATCACGCCGGCGCTAAAAAACTTGCCACTGGCAACTTTTTCTTAACGCTTAGTTCGAGTCCTTTCTGTTTTAGCAAATAGCAAAAAAAAGTATAAAAAAACACCCAATGGGTGTGGTGCGGATAAAGGGACTCGAACCCCCACGGTCGCCCACCAGATCCTAAGTCTGGCGCGTCTACCAATTTCGCCATATCCGCTTGCGAGTGTTATATTATCACAATATGCGGCTGGTGTCAACTAATTTGTTTTTTGCTTGCTGTTTTTTCTTGATTATTCCTTTCAAATTTGATATTATCTTTGTTGGACGAATTTTATGAAAAAATTAGAGAAAAAAGAAGTTTTAAGAGCAATCAAATATTTGCTATTTGCCGCAAGCGCTGGAATTATTCAATTTGGAAGTTTTACTTTACTTAATGAAATTTTACATTTAGATTATTGGGTGTCATACTTCATAGCACTTGTTTTATCTGTTATTTGGAATTTCACTTTTAATAGGAAATACACTTTTAGGTCGGTCAAAAATGTGCCTATTGCGATGCTTGAAGTTTTGGCATATTATGCAGTGTTCACTCCTGCTTCAATTTTCTGGGGTATTGGTCTTGAAAAAGTTCATTGGAATGAATATTTGATATTATCTCTCACAATGGTTATTAATCTAATTACAGAATATTTATTTTACACTTTTGTTGTGTATAGACTTTCTATTGACAGTGCTATCAAAAAGAAACCGGAAGGCGCTGGAAAAATTATTGTTATTGAAGGCACGGACGGCAGTGGTAAAAAAACTCAAACAGAATTGTTATATAAATATTTGAAAGAACAAGGCGAAAATGTTATTTTGCAAAGTTTTCCAAATTATGAAAGTGCGTCATCTGCGCCAGTTAAAATGTATTTGAATGGTGAACTTGGAGAAAATGCAAACTGTTTGGACGCTTATGCAACATCTACACTTTTTGCTGTTGATAGAGTTTGCACATGGCAAAAACTTAAAGAAGCCTATAAAAATGGAGCGACTATAATTTTTGATAGATATGTTGAATCTAATATGCTTCATCAGGCGGGTAAGATTGAGAACAAAAAGGAAAGAAATAAGTTTGTAAAATGGCTTGATAAGTTTGAGTTTGAAACTTTGAATTTACCTCGCCCGGATAAAATTTTCTTTTTAGATGTTCCAACTGAAATAAGCAAAAAACTAGCAAATGAAAGGCAAGAGTTAAAAGCAGGAACTAAAAAAGATATTCATGAACAAGATGAACAACATTTAATTCATGCTTACAACGCTGGTAAAGAAGTTGCGAAAAAGTATAAGTGGACAACAATTTCGTGTGTTGATGAAAACAACAATTTAAAATCTATTGAAACTATTCACGAAGAAATCAAAAAACTTTTATAATACATAGTATAAAAAATTTCAAACAGTCAATAATTGCAACATGAAAAAATTTATTACAATTTGTGTGCTTTTATTGGCTGTTTTTAGTGTTGTTGTTTTAGGTCTTGTATCAAACAAAAATGAAAATAATGAGATTTTGAGAATACATATTCGTGCAAATTCTAACACGAATATTGACCAAACGGTTAAATATCAAGTAAAAGATGCTGTTGTTAGTGTTATGCTTCCAATTTTGACAGAATGTGAGAGCAAAGAAGAAGCAGAGAGGAGCCTAACAGAAAATTTTGGCAAAATTGAAAACGCTGCTAATCAAGTGCTTATGGCAAATGGATTTTCTTATAAAGCGAAAGCAAAACTAGCTAGAGAAGAATTCCCAGCACGCGCTTATGGACAAGAAGTTTATGATGCTGGATTTTATGATGCTCTCATTTTAGAACTTGGACAAGCGCAGGGCGATAATTGGTGGTGTGTTGTCTATCCACCACTTTGCTTTTTACAAACAAATAATCCAAATGAAGTTAAATACACTTCAAAAATTGCCGAAATCGTCAAAAAAATATTTAATAAGTAAAAAAGAGTGCAAAAACGCACTCTTTTTTTAGATAGCAAATTAAACAATTCTTACAACTGTTAAACTTGCGCTTGGACCACCTGTCGAACTAATTGATGTCGCATTTGTAACTGTTGGAACTAATGACACCTTGTCGTTTGCATTTAAGTTTAAAACATAACTTCCGCCTGTTGAATAGTTCGGCGAAATAGTCCTATGCGTTGCTGTATTAACAACATTGTTTACTGCAATGCCCACATTATCAGCACCTGCTGCCGCTGTTGCATCATTAACAGTGAATGAAATCAAATATGTTCCAGTTTCACTTACTGTAATGGTCGTGTTATCCACAGCCAAGCCATTGTTTGTTAACACAGTAGATAGCGCAAGCGGTGTTGCTGTTGTAATGTTTTGTGTTTCCGCATTGTAGATTGTTGCATTTTCATTCAAAAGTGTTGCATTTTCACCAGTTGGGCCAGTTGGACCTGTTGGGCCTGTAGCTCCAGTTGGGCCTGTTGGACCAGTAATACCGGTTGGACCAGTAACACCTGTTGGACCTGTTGGACCTGTTGCACCTCGTGGGCCAACTGGGCCAGTTGCTCCATTAGCCGATGTTATATATGGGAAAAATGGGTCACGATAACCACAACAACCTACATTATTTCCACAAGAAAAACAACTCATAATCAACCTCCTTTTTATATTTGCTGTCAATTCATTTTATTTTTCTTTTCTAAAAAATGTCACAGATGTATATCAAATCATAAATTGGCAACAATCTTTCCTGAGGTGTATTATGGTAGATTTTAATAAATCAAAAACAAAAGTAAACTTGGCGCGCCTTTTTGCAGGTGAGTGTCAAGACGGTGCGAGATATCAGTTTATCGCACAACAAGCAAAAACGGATAAACTAAACTATTTGATGGACACAATGAAAATTTTAGCCAAAAATGAAATGGCACACGCAAAAATTTTCTACGATTTAATTTTAACTCACGGCGGCGAAAGTTTGAAAAATATAGAAATTTGCGCTGGCTTCCCATTTCCAAGTTACCAACTTAACCCTGGCCTGAAATTAACATCAGATGCGGAATATTCTCAGTTTGACAACATTTATCCAACATTTGCAAAAATTGCGCAGGACGAAGGCTATAAAGATGTTGCCGAAGCAATGCTTATGGTCGCTGAAGTTGAGAAATCTCACGCTGCAATTTTGAAAGAACTTGCCGAAAAACAAAAGAGTAAAAAACTTTATAAAATGAGTAAAACAACAATGTGGAGATGCTCAAAATGTGGCTATGAAAAACCTGGCAAAGAAGCGTGGAAAACTTGTCCGCTTTGTAAATATGATCAAGGTTATTGTGAACTCCACCTTGAAAGCAAACAATGCTAATTTGTATTTTGGCAACATTGTTGCACTTTATGGCTTGAAAACAAAAAAATAATTTCTAACAAATTATGCAACCTATCTTGTAAGGTAGGTTGTTTTTGTCACGCGTGACTTTTTATGTGATATGTATTGCAACTGATAAATAATTGCATCATTATGTGAACCTAGCATTAGATAATGTTAGTTTTTTTTGCAACATTGGCAACATTGTTGCTTTTTTTGTTCAAAACTGCTTTTTAGGTGGCAAAAAGGTGGCGATTGCCACAAATTTTTAAAAATTTTTTGAAAATTTTCGAAAAAACACCTCAAAATGCTTGACATACCCCCCCCCCCC
>ERZ779643.140-NODE-140-length-67352-cov-6.759350_pt1 | contig 67352 bp, 70 predicted proteins | sample MGYA00511564_ERZ779643 | MGnify/ENA primary metagenome ERZ779643 (study PRJEB29588, sample SAMEA2147114) | human gut metagenome | biome: human gut; feature: human-associated habitat; material: faeces | place: Denmark | collected 2008/2010 ...
CATCAATCACAATACCGAATAGTGTAACCAGCATTGGAAATGGTGTATTCTCTTATTGCAGTGGTTTAGCATTAATCACAATACCGAACAGTGTAACCAGCATTGGAGATTCTGCATTCTCTTATTGCAGTGGTTTAACATCAATCACAATTCCAGACAGCGTAACCAGCATTGGATGGAGGGCATTCGACGGTTGCAGTGGTTTAACATCCATCACAATCCCAGACAGCGTAACCAGCATTGGAGGTAGTGCATTCGACGGTTGCAGTGGTTTAGCATCAATTCATATTGGTGCTAGGATACAAGAAGTTTCTTGGTTGCCAGACAATGTTTCAAATATAAAGATCACTATTTCAAAAGATAACCCATATTTAGCAACAGATAGTAAAGCGATATTTGCAAAGGTAAAGGGAAAATTAAGCGTTTCAAAATATATTTCTGCAGATAAAACTTACAAGATCCCATCAGCGGTAGATGGCTTACCTGTAACCAGCATTGGAGATGAGGCATTCCGAAATTGCAGCAGTTTAACATCAATCACAATCCCAGACAGCGTAACCAGCATTGGAGGTAGTGCATTCTCTGGTTGCGGTGGTTTAACATCTGTTACAATTGGAAGCGGCGTAACCAGAATTGAAAGTGGTACATTCTCTGGTTGCAGTGGTTTAACATCAATAACAATCCCAGATAGCGTAACCATCATTGGAAGTTATGCATTCTCTGGTTGCAGTGGTTTAACATCTGTTACAATTGGAAGCGGCGTAACCAGAATTGTATGGAATGCATTCGACGGTTGCAGTGGTTTAACATCAATAACAATCCCAGGCAGCGTAACCAGCATTGAAGATCGGGCATTCTCTGGTTGCAGTGGTTTAACATCAGTTACAATTGGAAACGGCGTAACCATCATTGGATATGGTGCATTTAGAGATTGCACAAGCTTAACATCAATTGTTTTGCCAGAGGGAATAAAATACATATTTGGGGAGTGTTTCAAAGGTTGCACTAATCTTGAAAGCATAACAATTCCATCAACATGCACATCTATTGGAGATTCTGCATTTGAAAATTGTTCAAATTTGACTACTGTCATTTGGAATATTTCTTATGATTTAGGTGGAGTCAATGCAACTGGCCCAGAATTAAGTTCATACACTGGTTCGCAAACTAGTGGTTTAACAATGGATGATGTTATCAAGTCTGCACCAACAAATGTTGAAAGCGGCTTTACATTTGAGGGCTGGTCAGATGGCACAAAAATTTACCAACCTGGAGAAAAAATCACTTTCAGTTTAACGAATAGAAAATTGACAGCGGTATGGTCAAATTGTAGAGTAACATTCGATGCAAATGGCGGAACAGGCAGTGTAGATTCGCAAATTGTTTCAAAAGGAAGTTCAATCACTTTGCCAAGTTTAGATAGTTTCACTAGAGAAGGTTATGTTGCACTAGGTTGGTCCACTAATAAAAATGCAAATTCTGCAAGCTATTCAGCAGGAGCAAGTTACACCCCAACAAGCAATGTAACACTTTATGTTGTTTGGAAAAAAACTTTTACTATTACATTTGATGCAAATGGTGGAACAGGTAGTGTTCCAGCGGACTTAAAGTTGTTTGGTGGAGATAATTTTACAATCTCATCAGAAACTCCAACAAGAGAAGGTTATAGATTCTTAGGCTGGACATGGAGTTCAACAGCAACTTCAGCAAGTTATACTGCTGGCAATACTTATACATATTATTCAAGCTATGGAACAACACTCTATGCAGTGTGGGGAGCACCAACTACTATTACATTTGATGCAAATGGCGGAACAGGTAGTGTTCCAGCGGATATTAAAGTGTTTGACGGAGATAATTTTACAATCTCATTAGAAACCCCATCAAAAGAAGGCTATAGATTCTTAGGCTGGTCATGGAGCTCAACAGCAACTTATGCAAGTTTAACGGCAGGCAATACTTATAAATATTATTCAAGCTATGGGACAACACTCTATGCAGTTTGGAAAACATCTTATAAGTTGACATTTGATTTAAATGGTGGTGTAGGTGATATTCCAACAATGGATATAGAAGCTCATACATCGGTAAATATTCCAGATACTAAACCAACAAAAGATGGATATATGTTTAAAGGTTGGGCTTGGGATGCTAATAGCTCATACGCGGATTACAATGCAGGTGATAGCTGTTATATTAACTCAGAATCAGACAAGACCTTATATGCACTTTGGGCAGAAAGAATAATCATTTCATTTGATGCTAATGGAGGAACTGGCGGTGTTCCATCAAGCATAGAAACTTATGATCAAGGAAGATTTGATATTCCAGAAGTAAGCTTAACAAAAGATGGCTATATGTTCGCTGGTTGGGCTTGGAGAGCTGATTATGACGGAACAGAATATAGAAATGGCCAAAAAGATTGTTATTTCAGTATTAACAATTCAAATGGAAGTACAACTTTATATGCAATGTGGAGATCCCCATTAACAATAAAATTCGACTTAAACGGTGGAGAAGGAACTGTTCCAGAAGATATTACAACTTATTACCAAGGCAGATTTGATATTCCAAAAGCAGCATTGACTAAAGAAGGATATACATTCCTTGGCTGGGATTATAATGCAAATAAATCTGGTTGGGCATATATTGAATATCAAAATGGTGCAACAGATAATGGATATTACGAACAAACAAGTAAAACTTTATATGCAATTTGGGGAGCACCTGTAAACATAACATTTGACTTGAATGGCGGAGAAGGAACTATTCCAGAAGATATTACTGGAATAAATTATGGTGACCAGTTTACTATTCCAAGTGTTACATTAACGAGACTAGGATACAATTTTATAGGTTGGGCAAGACGACAAAATGCTAACGGGGATTATGACTGGAGCAATGGAACAACCACATCTTCTCGCTTCATTTCAGGTAACTTTACGATTTATGCACAATGGGAAGTATTAAATAACGAAGTATTTGTGGGTTCACTTACTCAAGCAGAAATTGATGAAGTCCAAGCATTATGGAATGGACATACACGCCTTTCAGAATTAACAAATACATCATTATTAAGTTCAATGAGTAATAATAAACTGCATTCAAGATTTAACATATTAGGATATCTAAATAATACCAGTTTAAAATCTAACACAACCGGTAATTCATCTTATGGTATTAGTTGGAGCACGCGTTATTATAAACTTTCAACAAACTCATATACATTTGAATTTGAAAATTCATTGCCAACTGGTTGGATGTTAGTAAACTGGAGATACGAAGTTAAAGCGTCAGGGGATGTAACTATTGTCAATGGCAAGGCTCAAGCAACAATAGATTATACTTATGTTGATTTATCTTCAGCTGATCAATCAGATAATTTCATGATCTTGTTTGTATTACCAAATCAACCAGCAGAAAGTGAATCAGTTTCTGTATCTATATCTAGTTTACCTGCTAATGCTTTGGAAGCATTACTTAATGGCACAGGAAGCGAAGCACTTAGTTACTTAACGTTATCTGGAATAACTGTTGAAATTTATGATGCGAATGGTTCATTAATTTGGATAGGTAAGCCAAATGATAGTAATGAAGGATTTGTAAAATATAGATTTGCTACAGGAACATATAAAATCAGATTCTATACAACTAATGTTAATGGAGTTGCTTTTGTAGATAACGATAATGGAACCGAAGTTACTGGAATGAATATTTCAGAAATTACGAAAGGTGATGGATATTCAGAATTTACTATAAATTATACTTATACAGAAGGCAATCCAAATCTCGCTATAATCTTCACGATGGCAAATGTTGATCTTGATAAAATTATGGAAGTTCAAGCATACAAAGATTTTAGCGGACCAAGTAATATTGTTGGAAATTGGTTTAAAGGTGTATTTGCAAATATGGGAGTAGCATTTACAGACATGACTGCTGATGAAATTAAATATGCAGGTTACTGTGGAATGTTAATTCAAGAATACTTTAATGGAAGCATTTGCTATTTGCCATCATTTAGCATTTATACTGCTGATGGTAAAATTATTGAAAATTGCGAAAATATGGCTTTAATTGCTGGTGTAGAGTATACAATTAAATTTACTGAAGAAGTTAAAGAATTGCTTATTGCAGGTAATGACACAATGTCCATTAAGAGCGTTACAGATATTACATACAATGCAGAAACAGGAACTTGGGATGCAACATTTAATGTATTTGATACTGAAGGCTCAATATTAATGTTCCTTACCGCAGATTTAGATCTTTCACAATATGAAGATATTCCTGCTTATGATGCAAATAACGATTATTCACAATATTTAGATATGCATTAGAATATTCTCTTATTTGCAAATTTTAAATACATTAATTAAATAAACAATTATTGTATTGCAAAAAACTTGGGGCCTCCTTTTACCCAAGTTTTTTTGTTTGAGGAAAGTGTTAAAAGATTTTTAAATCATCTAAGATTTATTAAAAAACCACCAAATTATTGGTGGTTTTTATTTTCAATCTTTATTAAAATTTTTTCAACCATTTTATTAATTTGAACACTAAATGCAATTATTGCGAGAAGTATAATTGGATAAATTAAAGTTGGAAGATAGGTTATATCAGTGTTTGCATTAAATCCTAACATTAAATTGATTGCTATTACAACTAAAATCAGGCAAACAGATGCGATAATTGAATGTAAAGTTGATGTTATGTTTAGCACTGGCAATTTTGATTTTTGATGTTTACATTCATATAGATAAATTGCAGAATAAGACAAACCTATAAGTAATATAACGCAAGGAATTATAATGAATGCCATTCTTCCATAGAATTCAGTTTTTATACCGAAATTAAGTGCTAAACTCAAAATAATTGATATAAAAAGTAAAACAGAACAGCGAATAATATTTACAAGCCAAATATGTTTTTTATTTAATTCAGCATTTTTGTTTTCTTGCTTATATTCGTCAAACTGTATGCCTAAATGGTTATAATAATTTTTTAAACCCATATAACTTGAAAAGGTTGGTCTCTGAGCGGAGCGTTTAATAGGTTGATTTCTTTGAGCGGGTTTTGGCGAAGATGTTGGTTCTTCTGTATGAGTATTAAAAAGATTTTCTGAGTGAGAATTTTTAAAAGAAATTGTATCATTTGGTGATGGAATTTCAATATTTAAATTCATTGGCTCAATTTTTTTAACTTTTGGAAGTTCAGTGGCTGTTTCGTATTCGTTAAGAAAAACGCCATCATTTTTATAAAAAACTTCTTCTTGTTTTTGCTCAGGACTTGATACTTCTTTATCTTCTATTTCTTCTGTTTTATTTTTTTCAGGGGCTAAGAAATATCCATCGCGAGCGGAAGCATATTTTGAGATGTTAAAAGTTGATTCAACTTTTTCTTCCTGTTTTTCTTCTGTTTTAGGAGCGAAAACTTTTTCTTTGATTTCCGTAGTTTGATCAGGCTTTTGCTCGTAATTGTCTTTTATGAAGCAAAAATCTTCTTTTTTTTCAATTTTTGGCTCATTTTTTTCGCTTTTGAAGAAATTGTTTTGATTATTTTGTTTAATTTTTTCGAATTCAGATTTTCTATCGCTTTCCGTAAATTGTTTTAATTGAACAAGTTGAGATTTAGAATTTAGGTTTGCAATTCTTGCAGCGCGTTGAATTTTTTGTTCTTTAACTGTTTCTTGAACAGGGATTTTATCAAATAAATTATATTGCAATTCAGTTAATTTATTATCGTCAACAACTGGGAGTTTAGGTTCTTCTTTTTTATCTTCTTTCAAAAGTTGAAACATATTCCCTTGGTCAAGAATTGTAAAGTCTTGATTTGATTTTTGTTGTTCTTCTTTCTTTTTTTGAAATGGATTTGTGTTTAAAACAACATTTGGCGTTTCTTTTGATTGCATAAATTCTTCTGCCCATGAAGATGCAGTTTTTCTGCCAAGATCAGTCAAACGATAATAATGTCTATTGCCACCGAGTTCGCTTTCTGTCCAATAAGATGATAGCATCTCACTGGTTTCAAGCCTTTTTAGGGCGCTGTATAAACTTGGTTGTTTAAGTTCAATTTTTCCATTGGACCATTTAGAAATTTCTTCAATAATTTCATAGCCATACTTATCTCCGTCAAGCATAGTTGATAAAATTACATTATTTAATTGTCCCCTTGGAATTTCATCTAACATGTAGTTCATTTTTGCTCCTAAAATGGTCTATATAAATTATAATTATTATAACTTTACTTACATTTTGTGTCAAGCATATTTTGAAAGGCAAAATAAAAAACGCTTTAAGCGTTTTTTTGTTATTTTTGACATTCATTTTTACATTCGTAAGTTTTACAAAAGTGAGCGTCGTTTTCTTTGCAAGATGTAACTTTGATTGTGTTCATTTCGCAATTACAGCCGTCAACATTGTGAACGCATTCTTCAACATCGCAGCAAACGCCTTGATTATTTTCAGATTTTTCCATATTTGCCCTCCTGAAATATCTTGTGGAGAAGCCTAAAATTTATTCATAAAAGCCCTGAAAGTTAAATATAGTTGACAAAAAAATCTATCTGTTTTAAAATAAAATATATGGAAATTATGGAAATGGAAAAGAGCACACTTTTAGATGATGTGTTGATTGATTTAGACGAAAATTCAGTTCAAACAAGTGTTCAAACAGAAACGCAAACAGACTATTCAAACGATGTTTTAGCTATTGTGTTGCTTTATAGAAATGCAAACTTTAAAGGTGTTATCAAACCATATAATTTGGAAATTTGTGGCAAAAAAATGTATGAATGGGCAATGGAAAGTGTTTCAGATTTTGAAGTTAAAACAATCGCATGTGATGACCATTCAAATATTGTGCCACTTATAAAACCACTTATAAATAACAAAAAAACAACCATCGTTTTGTATTCTGACACTCCGCTTATTACAAAAAATACAATTTATGAAATTCTAGATTATTTTTCAATAAGGCATTTAAATGTTTTAAAACTTAATCGTGGTTGGGTTTTTGATACAGAATATATTTCAAAAGCGGAAAGCGTGTCTAGTGTTATAACAAGAGAATTTGGGGAAAATGATTTTTTTGCGGTTGGTGACGCCTATACTTTAGAAAAAGCAACCAATGTTTTGAAAAACAGAATTTTAGATTTTCATTTGAACAATGGTGTGTTTATTGAAGATAAAAATACAACTTTTATTGATGCGAGCGTTATAATTGAGAGCGGTGCTAAAATTGAACCTAATAATGTGCTGAAAGGCGAAACATATATTGGCAAAAATGTTATTTTAGAGCCAAACAATACGATAATTTCATCAATCATTTCAAGTGGTTGCGATATTAAAAGTTCGTATGTTAAAAATAGCAAAATAACAGAAAATATGGTTGTTGGACCATTTGAATTAATAGAAGAAAAGGAAAGTTAATGAAAATTATTGTTGGACTTGGAAATCCAGAACAAAAATATTTTAAAACCTATCACAATATAGGTTTTATGTGTGTTGACAGCATTGCTGAAGATTTAGGGCTTAACTTTTCGTTTAAAAATGCGTTAAACTCTGAAATTGCGGAAATAATAATTAATAAAAGTGAACTTTGCAAAATTTACAATCTTAAGAAAATTGTTGACGGAAAGGAAAAGTTCGTTTTTGTTAAACCACACACTTATATGAATTTAAGTGGCGATGCAGTTAAAGCTGCTATGAAAAAATTTGGCGCCAAAATAGAAGATGTGATTGTTTGTGTTGATGATGTTGATTTGCCTGCAGGTAAGTTTAGAATCAGAGAACATGGCAGTGCGGGCACTCATAATGGACTTAGAAATATAACAGAGCGTGTTAATAGTGAAAATTTTATGCGTGTGAGAATTGGAATGGATAGCGATGAACGCGGGGAACTTTTAGACTATGTTTTATCAAATATTTCTCCAAATAATAAAGTTTTGATAGACAATGCAATAAAAGACGCAAAAATTGCACTTTTTGACAAGATTTTATGAAGATATGGAAATTTTAAACGATTTAAAGATATTTAAACAATTTTTTAATAGTATTAATAATGGTTTGCAAGTTGATTTGTCGGGTTTTACTGATAGCGAAAAAGCAATTTTGATTTCATCGACAAATCATTTTTTTGATAAAAAAATTATGATTGTAGCACCAGATTTGATTTCGGCAGGCAATCTTGAAAATATGCTAATTGCACTTGGACATAAAGTGCAAGTTGTTAAAGAATTTGTTAAAACAAATTTTTCTATGCTTGAATGGCAGAAAAAAGAAAGAGAAATTAACAAAGCGGAAAATTTGTCAAAACAGGTCATAGACTATTGCCTAGGTGATAGCGATGTGATGATATTTTTGCCATCAACTATTAATCAAAATATATTTGATTTTCAAAATATTTATAGTCAAAATTTGACCTTGAAAGTTGGAGAAAATTATAAGCGTGACTTTTTGCTTTCTAGTTTAGTAAATTTAGGTTTCACAAGAACAACTGAAAAACCAATCAATAATGAATTTTTAATTTTAGGCGACATTTTGAAAGTCAACTACAACAGCAATATTTATGTTGTTGATTTTTTTGGTGATGAAATTGAAAGCATAACAACAGAAGATAAAAGCAAACTTGATAAACTTGAAATTGTTTCAACCATGCTAAAATTTAACGATGGAGATGTTGAGCAAAATTTATTTTTAAATATTTTGCAAAGCGTTAAACCTATGTTGTTTGTGAGCGAACCAAGGCATATTTTGGACGAAATTTATTATCAGAAAATTGAAGATAATTCGTCAAAAAATAAATCAAAAAAATTTATAACAAAAGATAATTTCTTTATAGAAATTGAAAAAATAATGCAAAATTACGCAATTTTTCGTGAAATTTACATTGATTTTAGTGAAAATATTCAAATAACCAATCAAACTGTTGGTGCACGAAAATATTTTTATGATTATAAAAGTTTGGTCTCAGACTTGTTGTATTATCAAAATAGTGGTTTCAAAGTTGTGTTGTTTTGCGGTAGTAAAGACAGCGAAAAATCTTTGTTCAACTATCTGGCTGGCAGCGTCAGAGGAATTCAAATTTTAAATGAAAAAAATTGCAAGAATTTAAGCGGTATTTATTTGTCAGATTTCAATTTGCCAATGTCTGCAAGTTTTTTGCAAGACAAAATTGTGCTTTTGGGAACGGACGATTTAATTAAAAAAAGTTCTCTTAAAATAAACAAATATATATCCAAAAAGAGTATTTATCTTCCAAAAGTCGGCGATTATGTTGTTCATGAACTTCACGGAATTGGTAAATGTGTTCAAATTGAAAGACTTAAAATTTTAAATCACGAAAAAGATTATGTTGTTGTTGAATATCGTGGTGGCGACAGACTTTATGTCCCAAGTGAGCAGTTGAATCTTTTGTCAGCATATATTGGTTCGGACGAAGAACCAAGGCTTAACACTATTGGCGGTGTTGAGTTTGCAAGACAAAAAGAAAAGGTTAAAGCGTCTGTTAAAAAAATGACTTTCGACCTTTTAAAACTTTATGCCGAAAGAGAAAAAAGAAAAGGATATGTTTACGAGAAGGACAATTATCTCTATGATGAGTTTGAAAAATCTTTCCCTTACGAAGAAACAGAAGACCAATTAAAAGCGATTGCCGATATAAAACGCGACATGGAAAGCGATAAAATTTTGGATAGATTAATTTGCGGTGATGTTGGTTATGGAAAAACGGAAGTTGCGTTGAGAGCAGCATATAAAGCAGTTTTATCTGGAAAACAAGTTGCATTTTTGTGTCCAACAACTGTTTTGTCTGAGCAACATTACAACACTTGCAAGGAAAGATTTAAAGATTTTATGGTTAATGTTGAAGTTTTGAATCGTTTTAAAAGTCAAAAACGCGAAGTTGAACCGATTTTACAAAAACTTGCCGAAGGTAAAATTGATATAATTTGTGGCACGCATAGGTTGCTTAACAAAGATGTAAAATTTAAAGATTTGGGGCTTTTGATTTTGGACGAAGAACAAAAATTCGGAGTTGAACACAAAGATAAAATCAAACAAATAAAAACAGATATTGATGTTTTGACATTGTCGGCAACGCCAATTCCAAGAACTTTGCAGATGTCACTGTCTGGAATAAGAGATATAAGCTTGATTGAAACACCACCCAAAAATCGTTTACCGGTGCAAACTTATGTTTGTGAATATTCAGACCAACTTCTTGTTGATGCTTGCAAAAAAGAAATTTCAAGAAATGGTCAAGTTTTTATAATTTATAACGAGATTAAGACGATAGACGATTTCGCTTCGCGCGTTCATGAGCTTTTGCCTGATGCTCAAATTGGAGTTGCTCACGCAGAAATGAGCAAACAACTATTGAAACAAACGATAACCAAAATGTATAATCAAGAATACGACATAGTCATTGCCACAACACTAATTGAAAACGGAATTGACAATCCTTTTGCAAACACATTGATTGTTGTAAATTCTGATAGGCTCGGGCTTGCCGAACTTTATCAACTTCGTGGCCGAGTGGGAAGAAGTGATAGGCTTGCATATGCATATCTAACATTTGAACCACAAAAAATATTGACCGAAAATGCTTATAAACGCCTTGAAGCATTGTCGCAATTCACAGAACTTGGCAGTGGCTTTAAAATTGCCATGAGAGATTTGGAAATCCGCGGAGCAGGTGATGTGTTGGGCAGGGAACAGCACGGACATTTAACAAAAATTGGCTATGAATTATACAATAAAATGGTCGCAGAAGCAGTTGATGAACTTCGCGGACAAAAACGCAAGGAAGTCAAGGAAATTAAACTTGACATTGCTGTCGATGCTTATGTGTCATCAGAATTTGTTAAAGAAGAGAGCGAAAGAATTGCGATTTATTCAAAAATAAGCGAGTTGTTCACGGTTGAGCAATTTGAAAACTTAAAATCGGAATTAGAAAGTTCAATCGGTGAGTTGCCAAAAGAAACAATTAATTTGATGAAAATTGGGCTTTTGAAGAATTTAGCACAAGACAATTATGTTCAACGCGTTGTTATGAACGATAAAGAATGTAAATTTGTTCTTTACAAACAAGAGAAGATTGTTACGGACGAAATCGCAGCGGCTTTGAAAGAATTTAGAAATGAAACATCGTTGCAATTTGAAAAAGACCCGATTATCAACTTTAAATTGAGTATGAATAGCGATGAAAAATTAGATTTCTTAATTAAATTTTTGTCTTTTAAAAAAAGTGAGAATTAATTCTCACTTTTTTAATTGCTAAATCCTGTGCTTGTGCTGCCAAAACCGCCAGTTCTAACATTCGTAATTTCTTCTTCGTCATCGACTGTTAAGAAGTATGTGAACACGCCTTGTCCGATTTTATCGCCAGCCTTGATTTCATAATCTTCTTTTCCAAGATTGATTAACCTGAAACCTAAGTTGCCATCATTAGATATGTTGCCGTAATAGTCGCTTTCGATTATGCCAGTGCCATTTGCAATCATAATATGCTTTTTGCCCATTTTGCTTGTAACAAACAACATAAGCATTTCGTTTTCATTAAATTTTGCTTTTATGTTTGTCCAAATCATTTCACTTTCGCCAGGATTAATTGTTATATCTATTGGACTGTATATATCATATCCGGCTGAATATTTTGTTGCTCTTTTTGGCATTTTGAATTCTGTTTGATTGTATTGTCTAAATTTTTCATCAACTACTTCAAATTTTCTCATTTGTTTTCCATAACTCCTTTGGATATTCATTATTATCTACTAATTTTTGAATTTCTGCAACAACTTTTGGCTTATCTTCTTTGTATGTAACGCCTTGCCAAACGGCCGTTGTTTTTAAAACTTGGACATTTGCTTTGTTTTCTTTTATTAAGTTGTCAACAACTTCCGGAATCAAAAACTCACATTTTTCTAGATTTTGCTTGTTTTTTTCTAAAAATATTGGGAATTTTTGCGTTAAATGCTCAAAAAGCACTGGTGTGAAACAAAACATATTCATTGAAACGGTTGTTTCTGGCGATATAATGCTTTGATTTTCTTCACCAAGTGGCGCTGCATAAATTTTGCCGTCTACAAGTTGCAAGGTGCTTTCAACAATATTCTCTAAAACGCCATTTTTGACAGTGCAAACGCCGCGTTTAGTCGCTCCGTTTGGTGTTATTGTGTTTTTCGCTTGATAGCCAACAAGCCCAAAATTTGTGGAATTTTTATCAACATTTTTTAAAAAGTTTGCCGCTGTTTTAAAAGCATCAAATCCATAAAAGTCATCCGCATTGATAATTGCAAAGTTATCTTTAACAACATCTTTGCAACTCATTATTGCGTGTGCAGTTCCCCAAGGTTTAACGCGGCTTGGCAATATACTTAAACCTTTTTGAAAAACATATTCTACTTCAATTTTATTTTCAACGCGTTTGCCGACAGTTTGTCTAAATAGGTCAAAATTTTCTTCTTTTATAATAAAGATAACTTTGCTAAAACCTGCTTTTATAGCATCGTAGATTGAATAATCAATAATAAAATTGCCATTTTTGTCTATTGGTTCAACTTGTTTTAGCCCACCAAAACGACTTCCCATTCCAGCAGCCATAATAACTAAATCCATATTTTCTCCTTTATTATAATATATCATTTTTTAAACTTAATTGCAAGTGTTTGAGAAATAGAAAAATTTGTTGTATAATGACGATATGAAAATTGGAAATATTGAAATCAATGGCAATCTTTTTTTAGCACCAATGGCTGGCGTGACAGATGTTGGCTTTCGTTCTGTTTGCAGAGAGTTTGGTGCAGATTTATGTTGGACTGAAATGGTTTCTGCAAAAGGTTTGATATATGGAGAAGAAAAAACATTAAAGGGGATAGACGAAAATATCTGTCTTTCTGAAAATGATGTTTTTTTGAAAAAGAATATTTTGAACAAAGAATTTATCAAAAACAATCCTGAACTTTCAAAAAATAAAACAATAACTTTGCTTTTGTCTGAGCAAAACGAAGTCCCAAAAGTTGTTCAACTTTTTGGCAACGACCCTGAAATTATGGCTGAGGCGTGCAAACACCCGTTAATTCAACAGTTTGATATAATCGATATAAACATGGGCTGCCCAGCGCCAAAAATTGTTAGAAATGGTGAAGGAAGCAAGCTTATGGAAAACTTTGAGTTGGCGAGTTCTGTAATAAAAGCGTGCAAAGCGGCTACTGACAAACCTATAACAGTGAAATTCAGAAAAGGCTATAAAAAAGATGTTGCGGTAGAGTTCGCTAAAATGTGCGAAGACGCTGGCGCGGACGCTATTACAATTCATGGCAGGCTCGCAAGTGAAATGTATGGCGGCGTTGTTGATTATGAAGTTATAAAAGCGGTCAAGCAAAGTGTTAAAATACCAGTGTTCGGCAGTGGCGATGTCCGTGATGAAGTCACATATAATAAAATGTTGGAAACAGGCGTTGATGCTGTTATGATAGGCCGGGGAGCGCTTGGCAAACCTTTCATTTTTGATATATTAAAAGGCAAAAAAGTAGAAAATCAAAACGAATTAAAGCTTTTGTGTGCAAAAAAGCATATTGCAATTTTAAGAAAATATTTTGAAGATGAATTTTTGATAAAATATATGAGAAAACACCTTTTATGGTATGCTTCTGGAGCAAGTAAAAAAGAGTTAAAGCAAAAATTAGCTCTTTGCGAAAACTTAGACGAAGGGCTAAAAACTTTGGAAAATATTTTAATAAATAATTAGATAGAAAAGTTCTAAGAAAATCTCCTTTTGAATACATTATTGTGAACGAAGGAGATTTTTTTATGAAATTAAAAATAGCAAAATTTAAAGAGAAAAAAGCAAAACCAGTTAAAGAAACGGACGATAATTCTCCAAAACTTTGGTTTGTGCTCCTAAAAGGAACGCTTATAAGTCTTGCTGTTTCGCTAGTTGGGATTCTGATTTTTGCATTCTTTATAAAATATGTCGCAGTTCCAACCTCTGCAATCAGACCAGTAAACCAAGTGATTAAAGGCATTTCGTTGCTTGTTGGAACATTTATAGCCCTTAAAAAGACTGACAAAATGGGGCTTGTAACAGGACTTTTGATTGGGCTCTTTTACACTGTCTTGGCATTTGTTGTGTTCTCAGTTTTGGACGGCCATTTTGAGTTATCCAAGACACTTGTAAATGATTTGTTGTTTGGTGGCATAATTGGCGCGATTTGCGGAATTATTGCTGTGAACCTAAGAAAGAAATAAAAAATGCAGAGTTAATTCTCTGCATTATTTTTTCTTAAATAATTCAAGACATTTTCAAAATAATCGGGGAGTGGTGCACAAAACACCATTTTTTGATTTGTTGTTGGGTGCACAAACTCAAGTTGTTTTGCGAACAAGCATTGACCTTTGAGTTTAAATTTGTTGCTTCCGCCGTATACCGAATCGCCAATTATTGGGTGATGCAAATATTTGCAATGAACACGAATTTGATGCGTTCTGCCAGTTTTGAGCTCAAATTCAACAAGTGAATAGTCTTTGAAAAATTCGAGTGTTTTATATTTTGTAACAGCAAGTTTGCCGTCATCTGACACTGCCATTTTTGTGCGGTCTTTTTTATCTCTATTTATATAGGTTGTAATTTCGCCGTCTGGCTGTTTGAATCTGCCGTCAATTATGGCTACATAAATTCTTTTACAAGTTTTGTCTTCAAGTTGTTTTGAAAGTTTTACATGAGCGTTGTCATTTTTTGCAACAACTAAAAGTCCAGCGGTATCTTTATCAAGCCTATGAACGATGCCTGGTCGGACTTTTCCGTTTATGCCAGATAAATTATCAAGTTCGGCAAGTAAACCGTTTACAAGTGTTCCACTTTTTGTTGATTGGCTTGGGTGAACAACAAGCCCCTGAGGTTTATTAATAACTGCTAAATCGTCATCTTGGTAAACAATATATAAATTCATATTTTCAGGTGATAAATCAATTTTTTCTGGCTCAGAAAAATTGACAATAATTAAATCATTTAATTTTAATTTTTCACCATTTTTTAAATTTTGGTAATTATTATTTTTATTTTTTTCTATATTTTTTAATATTTTTTTATTTCTTTTTATTTCAACATTTGAATTATTAATTAAATTTTGAATATGTGCGCGCGAAAAATCGCTAAACTGCTCTTGTAAAAAGGAGTCTAGCCTTTTATTAATATTATTTTCATTAATTAAAAATTCTTTTTTTTCCATTTTTTATTTATTTTTCAATATTTATTTTATTATTTTTATCATCATTTTTATCTTTATTTTTTTTGTTTTTATATTCTTTAATTATTTGAATTAAATAATAAATACATAAACAAACAACACCAATAGTCAATGCGGCATCTGCTAAGTTAAAAATCGGAAAAGATTTCCAAAAATCAAACTGAATGAAATCTCTGACATATCCAAAAATAAGTCTATCAATCAAGTTGCCTATTGCGCCACTTAAAATAAGTGAAATTGAAATGTTAAAAAGATATGATTTGTTTTTTGACCAGATTGCATAAAAGGTGATAAGTGCGATTGCAACAAAAGTGATAATAATTAAAGCGATTGTGCTGCCTGAAAAAATGCTCCAAGCCGCGCCAGTGTTTTGGCTGCTTTTAAAATTGATGATGTATGGAATTATTGATTTTGCTGTGTCGTATCCAGTTGTAAAATGCTTAGAAATTAAATCTGCGATTAGCACAACGGCAATAATCGCAACATTTAAACATATTAAAATTTTTGTTTTCTTATCAAGTTTCAAATTTACTCCATTAATTGTTTGAAATTAAAAACAATGTTCCTTCAATTCTTTTTATATTCTTTTCCATAATGAACAAAGCACCTGAAATAAAGTCGAGCGCTCTTATTCTATCTTCGTCTGAAAATGCGGCAAGATTTATTAAAGCATTATCTCCATTTTTAACTTTTGTTAAAATGTTTTCTATGTCGGTTTGTGTTTCAGGGGAGAATACTTCAAGTTCTTCTTCCGTTTTTTCTTGCTTTGTGTTTCCAAAACGCGAAAGTTCTTTGCTTTCAGGTTCTTGACTTTTAGACAAGTCAAATTTTGCACTTGTTATTTGTTCTTTTTTGTTTTTCTTTTCTTTGCTTGGCTTTGGTTCGTCATCGTCGCTTTCAAAACCGATAGCACTTAAAATTTTATCAAAAAATCCCATTACTCCATTCCTTTATCGTTTGTTTGTTCGTTTAATTTTACCAAATCGTTTGCCACATCGGCAACTAAATTGAACAATGTTTTTGAAGTTACAAGATTGTATTCTTTTGGGTCTTTGCTCCTTGCTTCATATTTTGAACGATTTAATGATTTCAAAATTTGTTTTTTAATTTCGTTATCTGGACTCTTTTTTATATATTGTTCGACCCTGTATCTGCAATCTTTATATATTTCTTTTTCAAAATTTTGATATTGTTTTGTAAATTCATCAAATTCTTCTGTTTCGTTTTTTGTTTGCAATTTGTATTCGTCAATTTGTTCAAGCCTGTGGTCAATATCTCTTCTAATTGAAATCATGTTATCCACAAGTCCAGACAATTTCTTTTGATATGACTCGATAAAACGATTTGCTTTTTCCACTGATGTGTATGGAGTTGGATAACTAGAAAGTTTTGCTTTTGCGTATTCAAGATAGTTGTAATCTCTTAGACAATACCTATTATCTAACACCAAATCTTGTTTTTTAACAATGCCAGTTGTTGATTGCTTGATTTCTTCTTGGGCAATTTTCCTTTGGAAACTGTCAATTCTATATTCAATGGAAGAACGGTAAAGGACATATTCCTTATATGCGTCAAGAGAAATTTGTGCTTTAATAGCCTTTGCTTTTGCTGTTTGTAAGGACTTTGTAAGTTCGTTTATTTTTGTTTTTTGTTCCTTAATTTTGCCATAAGCGAAAGTATAGTATTTCTTTTGCATCGATTTAAAAGTTGGAACAAAAGAGTTCAAAAGTTCAATAATGTCTTTTTCTGTTGCGCGGCTTACTTCTAACGCGATTTGAGCCGCTTCTCTATTTAATTGGTTTTTATTGTCATAAAGTCCCATATTTACCTCTCATAAAGATTATACTAAATAAAATATAAAAAATCAATATATAATTTATAAAAAATCGTTGACAATTACCTTTTGATGTGTTATATTAACTCAGCAATTAAATAATAAAAGTCCGAAGACAGCAAGTGGTTTAACCGTAAACAAAATATTGTGCTTGCCGAGGTGATAGTTTTTGAAAGATGTTTATCTCTCAAAGTCTTGGTTCGGGCTTTGAGAGTTATTTTTTTGTTTCGCACAAATTTATTAAAAGGAGATGTAAAAAAGTGAGTGCTAGTTTAGAAGCTAAAAAACTTTTAGTTGAAGAAATTAAAAGCAAAATTCAACGCGCAAAATCACTTACTTTTGTGGACTATCGCGGTCTTACAGTTGAAGAAGACACAAAAATGCGTGCAGCATTTAGAGATGCAGGCGCAGATTACAAGGTTTATAAAAACCGTCTTCTTCTTCGTGCTCTTGAAGAATGTGGCATCACAGGTTTAGAGAGTGTTTTGGAAGGCACAAGCGCAGTTGCATTCGGATTTGAAGACGAAGTTGCTCCAAATAAAATCATTGTAGACACAATCAAAAACACACAAAAAATGCAAATTAAAGGTGGCGTTTTGAATGGTCAAATTATCGATGTAGCAATGGTTGAAAAGCTTGCAAACATTCCATCAAAAGAAGTGCTTCTTGCAAAATTACTATTTTTATTACAAAGCCCTGTTCGCGGCTTGGCTGTTGCGCTTAACGCAATTGCAGAAAAGAACAACTAATTAAATAAATCTTGGAGGAAAATAAAATGGCAGATTTAGATAAATTCATTGAAGAAATCAAAACATTAACAGTTGTTGAACTTAACGACTTAGTTAAAAAATTAGAAGAAGAATTCGGCGTTTCAGCTGCTGCAACAGTTGTTGCTGGTGGCGCTGCTGCTGGTGCTGCTGCTCCAGCTGCTGAAGAAAAAACAGAATTCACTGTTGCACTTAAAGAAACAGGTGCAAACAAAATTGCAGTTATTAAAGCAGTTAGAGAAATCACAGGACTTGGACTTTCAGAAGCAAAAGCTTTGGTTGACAATGCTCCTTCTACAATTAAAGAAAATGTTCCAGCTGCTGAAGCAAAAGAATTTGAAGCAAAATTAAAAGAAGCAGGCGCAACTGTAGAATTAAAATAATTAAAATTTAAAAAAGTAAATTTGTGTGAGAAAAAGCTCTTTCGCTTGGAAAGAGTTTTTTTATGACTATTGTATTTTTGAAAAAAGTATGATAACATATAGTCATGATATATTTTGTAAGACATGGAGAAACAACAAGCAATGCAAGCGAAATCATAACAGGAAGAACGGAAGTTGAACTTTCTGAAAATGGTTTAAAACAAGCATTGATTGCTGCCGAAGCGTTAAAGAATGTAGAAATTGATGCAATATATTGTTCGCCATTAAAGCGAACTATGCACACATGCGAAATTGTTAATAAAAATATTGGTTTGCCAATCAATTATGATGATAGAATTTTGGCAAGAGATTATGGTAAGTTTGAAGGTGTAAGGTATTGTGATATGCACGGAGAACTTAATTGGAATATCAATGTTTTGGAAAATGGAATTGATAACGAACCTATCATTGATATGGCAAAACGCGTATTTGAGTTTATTGATTTTATTAAACATCAATACGGAAATAAAAATGTTTTAGTTGTTTCACATTCAAGCGTTGGAAAAATTTTTAATTGTTATTTTAATGGTTTTCCAACTGACGGCAATGTGTTTGCAAAAAAAATAAAAAATGCAGAAGTTGTTGAATTTCGCTTTGACGAATAAAATATGTATAGTATAATAAATTTATGGAGGGAAATATGAAAAAAGGAAGAGGATGTAATTTAGCAGCAGGAATTATTGATATAATTTTAGCATCATTTTTAATAATTGCAGGAATCTATTATTTGATTGTTGGTTCAGCATTTATGAATTCTAATGACGCAGTGCTTATCACAGCAGGGGAAATAGTCTTTATTGCTGGTCTTGTAGGTTTGTTGCTTGGCGCTGGATATTTAACTTTTGGTATTTTATCAATAAAATATGCAAACGCAAGTCCTGAAATTTATTACGCAAAGAAAAGTGCTTATTTAACATTTTCAATTATTGAAAGTGTAGTTGTAATCTATTTCATCTATTCAGTTATTGCAGTTGGTGATGCTTTGGCAATTATTTCATTATTGATTTATCTTTCTGCAATGATTCTTCACTGGGTTGGATTTGGCTTGATGGCAAAAGGTCGCAGTGAAATGACTATGTCAAATAACGGCGTTACAGTTGAACTAAAACAAAATGCTTCAATTCCACAAACACAAGAAGTTGAAACTCAAAAACAATCATTTAATGAAAATGTTTATGCACAATTAACGAAATTAAATGAGTTGAAACAAAACGGCATTATTTCGGAAGAAGAATTCCAAGAAATGAAAAATAAGATTTTAAATAAATAACAAAATAAATAAAATGCTCACTAGGGCATTTTATTTTTGCTTTTTTATTGATTTATTTGTTAAAATTAGAAAGATAATATATAATAATTTTAGAGGTATCAATGGGAAAGTTTATTGAAAAGTCATCAGAAGGCGTTAAAACTTACACACTTTTTGCAAAAACAACAATGAAAAAGGTTTTGCAGTTGCAAGATGTTTTGCATTTGTATACTTTTATCCCAGAAAGCAGGTCAGTTCAAAAAGAAGTGTATTTGGATAGCCCAAATAATCTTTTAAAAAGTGCCGGCTTGAATTTGTGTAAGTCAACAGAAAATAACAAAGCATTTTTCAAGGTTGAAAGAGAAAGATATGATAGTTCAACAAAAAGAAACAATATTCAACGCGTTGAAAAAGTATTTATTCATGAAATCGGTTTGAGAGATACAGTTCAAGACCATATGTTCTTCTTAACAGATGGTATTAAACAAATGTTTACAACTCAATTTTATATTGACCTGGACAATGTTCTAAAAACAGTTGTTCCAAAAATCGAAATGGACAGCAAAAAAACAATTTTCAAAGTCTTTTCAGGCCGTGGATTTAAAGGCGAAATGATTTTTGAAGATGTTTCAATCAAAAATTTTGAAACGAAAAGAACGGCATTCACAATGATGTTGACAATTAGACAATTATCTGGACGATTTGATAATTCAGATTTTGAAGATTTTACATCAAAAATTGAAAAATATTGCAGAGAAGTTATGCCAACAAACGACACAAAATATGAAATTGCAAAACGAATGACAAAATAAAGGAGAACTATGCCAACACCACATAATAATGCAAATCTTGGTGATTTCGCAAAAACTATAATTATGCCTGGCGACCCAAAGCGTAGCCAGTATATAGCAAACAATTTTTTAACTGATGCAAAACTTGTAAACGATGTCCGCGGCGTAAAAGGTTACACAGGTTATTACAATGGGAAAATAGTTTCCGTAATGGCTCATGGAATGGGTATGCCTTCAATGGCGATTTATGCTCACGAATTGTTTAATTTTTATGGCGTTGAAAACATCATTAGAATTGGTTCGTGCGGCGCTATTAATGAAAATGTTGGGCTTAGAGATATTATTTTGGCAAGTCCAGTCGTAACAGAAAGCAATATTGGTAGAGCGTTTTCGGATAGCAAAAAAGTTGCATATCCAACAACTCAATTAGCAGAAAAAATTATGTCCACAGCAAAAAAAACCGGTGTTGGAGTTAAACAAGGTATGGTTTTGTGTTCTGATTTGTTTTATGCAGAAGAACAGGACAGCGAAAAGTGGAAAAAACAGGGCGCACTTGCTGTTGAAATGGAAAGTTATGTGCTTTATAAAATCGCACAAGAGTATAAGAAAAACGCAGTTTGCTTATTAACCGTTTCAGACCTGCTTTATAATAAAGAAAATCAACTAACCGCCGATGAGCGTCAAAAATCGTTTGATGAAATGATAAAACTTGCGCTTGATAGTGCAATATAAAATTTATCCACTTGTTGAAAGTGGATTTTTATTTACAATTAATTTGATTTGTTGTATTATATCTACATGAGAATAGATATATTAACATTGTTTCCAGAAATGTTCAGCGCATTAAAAATGAGTATTTTGGGACGAGCAACAGAAAGCGGAAAACTTGAAATCAATCTGATTAATATCAGAGATTTTTCCAAAGATAAGCATAAAAAGTGTGATGATGAAATATACGGCGGCGGTGCTGGTATGCTTATGATGGTTCAACCAATATATGATGCTGTTATGAGTGTAAAAACTGAAAATAGCAAAATTTTTGTATTTTCACCAAAAGGTGTTACATTTAATCAAAAATATGCTCAAAACATGAGCAATCTGGAGCACATAATCTTAATTTGCGGACATTATGAAGGCATTGACGAAAGGGTTATTGAAATTTTCAATCCAACTTTGCTTTCAATGGGTGATTATGTCTTAACTGGCGGCGAAATTCCAGCTATGCTTGTTGTGGACTGCGTTTCAAGGCTTTTAAATGATGTTATTTCCAAAGATAGTTTGAATGAAGAAAGTTTCACGAACGGACTTTTGGAATATCCTCAATACACTCGCCCAGCAGATTTTATGGGATATAAAGTCCCTGACGTGTTGCTATCAGGTAATCACGCAGAAATTGATAAATATAGGGCAAAATGCTCGCTATTAGAAACAAAAAAATATAGACCAGACTTACTTGGGGGCGATAATGAATAAAATAAATTGGTTTCCAGGTCACATGAAAAAAGCGCTTGAAGAGATGCAAGCGGAAGTTAAAAATGTTGACGCTGTTATTTATGTTTTAGATGCAAGAGCGCCAAAAGCGTGTTTAAATCCATCATTTGTTAGAATTATTGGCACAAAACCTATTTTATTTGTTTTAAATAAGTGCGATTTGGCTGACGAGGAAAAAGTTAAAGAATTCTCGCAAACTTTGAGAAGTGAAAATACAAAATGCCTTATGCTAAATTCCACGGCAAGTGGTGCACTCAATAAAGTTACGAATGCGTTGAATGAATTATGTAATAGTCAAATTGAAAGATTTAAAAATAAGGGCGTAAATTATTTTGTTCGCGCAATGGTTTTGGGCGTTCCAAATTCTGGCAAAAGCACACTTGTAAATAATTTATGCGGCTTGGCTAGGGCTGTAACCGGCAACAGACCCGGCGTAACAAAAGGTAAACAATGGGTTAAACTTTCAAATAATATTGAAATTTTAGACACTCCTGGAACGCTTTGGCCAAATCTTGAAGTGGAAGAAACAGCATTGCAACTTGCTTATATCGGTTCAATAAAAGATGATGTTTTGCAAATTGAAGAGCTTGTTTTGAGTTTAATTTCGGACTTGCAAAAGTTATATCCAAGTTTGCTTGAAGAAAAATATCAAATTGAAGATTTACAAAACAAAACTCCAATAGAACTTTTAGATGAAATCGCCGAAAAGAAAAAATGTTTGCTTAAAGGCGGTGAGATAGATTACGAAAGAACTGCAAAAGCAATTTTGGATGATTTTAGAAAAAACAGAATTGGAAAAATAACTTTTTAGGAGCAATTTTGAAACGATTCAATTTTATTAAAGGTAGAAAGAACGAAGCACTTGCAGAAAACTTTCTCAAAAAGAAGGGTTATAAAATAATTGAGCAAAATTATTCAAATCATTTAGGCGAGATAGATTTAATCGCAACCGAAAAAGATATTTTAGTGTTCGTTGAAGTGAAATTTAGACAAACAAATGAATTTGGTTTGGCTAGGGAAGCGGTTGGAATTTATAAACAGAACAAAATCAAAAAAACTGCCACTTTATATCTTCAACAAAATCATTTATTTGAGAAACAAATTCGCTTTGATGTTGTGGATATTTTAGGAGACGAAATAACGCATATAGAAAACGCGTTTTAAATTAAAAAAATTAAAAAACTTTGCCAAAAACACTTGCATTGTGACGCAATATATGATATATTATCGTCAGACTTCGGGTGTTCCGCTGTCTTTTTTGTCTGATAAGAACACTTAGTAATATAGGAGGAATAAGTCATGAATATGGTAGACATCATTGAAAGCGAAAACTTAAAAAAAGATGTTCCAGAATTTAATATTGGAGACACTGTTAAAGTTTTTGTAAAAATCAAAGAAGGTGACAAAGAAAGAATTCAAGCATACGAAGGTGTTGTTATTGCTAGAAAAAATGGCAGTGTTAGAGAAACTTTCACAGTTAGAAGAATTTCTTATGGCGTTGGAGTTGAAAGAACATTCCCAATTCATTCACCACTTATCGACCATGTTGAAGTTACAAGACAAGGTAAAACAAGACGTGCAAAATTGTATTACATTCGTAACCTCACTGGCAAGGCTGCAAAAGTTAAACAAGCAGAATAATAGAAATCCAAGCATTTGCTTGGATTTTTTTATGCTTAATTTTTAAATGTTTTAATAAAAAAACTGCAAAATTGCATTTTTTTTTATTAATTATCTTGATTTTGATTTTTCTTTTGACTGTTTTCTAAACACATTTGGTTAATTTTGTCTGAAACAAGCATTTCTTGGTCAATATAATAATCTAATTGATTATTTGTTGCTTTGTTGATTGCTTTTATAGCATATTCAACTTGCCTTGTATCTTTGATTTGTTCTTCAAAAGGTAATTCTACATAAGAAACAAAATTTTCAATTCCCCAAATATTGTTTAATCTTTCTTTTGTAGTTATGTTAAGTAAATTTTTAAGCAACATTGTTGGGTCTTTCATTCCTCCGACTTCGCCTTTTATGTATTTTACATCGTCGTTAGAAAGTGTTCCATTCATATATGCAACATCTGTATCAATTCCGAACTCGCCAGCAATTTGCCTTGCAACCCACCATTTGTGAATTGATATGCTTATTGCAGGTAAATAACGAGAAATTGATAAGTTTGCTTCTTCGCAATTATTAAGATGGTCTAAAACTACTTTTGCTGCTTCTAAATTTTCTTGTTTCCAAGATGGAGGAAGAAAATCCCAACCTTTGATAGCACTATCAACAAAATATTTTGATTTTCCGTCTTCTGAAATTTCTCTTTTATACAAAGGATTTCCGTTCTTATCTGTATTTACGCTGTAACCTTCTTCATTAAATTGAATATTTTCGAAAAATTCTTTATCAAGACTTGCATTTTTACTTGCTCTAAATCTTCCGTGGTCTGCACCATCTGTTTGAAGGCCAAATTTACCTTCAATTGTGTCTTTATACCAGCCTTCATAATGAAAACTATAAGCAATGTGATTTAAAAGTGCTTCCTCAGAAATTGCACCACTTTCAATGAGTTTTTTTAATTTCTCCATAATTATCTCCTTTTTTATTTTACAAGTATATTGTATAACATAATTAAATGTGTGTCAAGACTTACTTTTTGACTGTTTCGCTTGCGGTTTTGGAGTAGGCACGAACAAGTCCACCAGCACCAAGTTTTATGCCGCCGAAATATCTTATAACAACTAGCAAACAATTTTGCTTATCTTGTTTTTGAAGTACATTCAAAATTGGTTTGCCTGCTGTTCCAGACGGCTCGCCATCATCAAACGCCTTTTCGCTGAAAGGGTGTGATATTCGATAAGCATAACAAATGTGAGTTGCTTTTTTATGTTCTTTTTTTAGTTCTTGCAAAATATTGGAGATTTCTTCCTGCGAAAAAACATCGAAAAGTTGTCCAATAAATTTTGATTTCTTAATTTCAATTATCATATTTACATATTAACATATTTTAAAAAATTGTTAAAATTAATAAATACAATTTGACAATTATATGTAAAAAGTGATAAACTTTGGCAGTTAAAGGAAAGAGTATGATTACAAGTAAAGAATTAAGAAAAAAATGGTTAGACTTTTATGAAAAACGCGGACATGTTAATATCGGTGCGGTTTCGCTTTTAGGCGATGGCACAACAGGCGTAATGTTCAATGTTGCTGGAATGCAACCTTTGATGCCATATCTTCTCGGTAAAAAACACCCAGCAGGTAAAAGGCTTTGCAATGTTCAAGGCTGCATCAGAACAATAGATATTGACGATATCGGCGATGCATCTCACTGCTCATTCTTTGAAATGATGGGAAATTGGAGTTTGGGAGATTATTTTAAAAAGGAAAAAACCGCTTGGTCATTTGAATTTTTAACAAAAGAACTTGGTTTTGATAAAAATAAAATCTGCGCAACAGTTTTTGCTGGGGATAACAATGCTCCAAGAGATGAAGAAACAGCAAGGCTTTTGCAAGAAGTTGGTGTTAAAAAAGAAAATATTTTCTATCTTCCAAAGTCAGATAACTGGTGGGAACTTGAAGGCACAGTTGGAACGCCATGTGGACCAGATAACGAATGGTTTTATCCAAGGCACGATAACCCTTGCAGCGAACATTGCGATGTAACTTGCGATTGCGGTCGTTGGGTTGAAATTGGCAACGATGTTTATATGCAATACAAAAAACTTGAAGGCAATCAATATGTTGAACTTGAAAACAAAAATGTTGACACAGGTTTTGGCTTTGAAAGGCTTTTGATGTATGTAAATGGCCTTACAGATATGTATAAAACCGACTTGTTTAAAGATGTTATCGAATATTTGCAACAAGAAAGTCAAATTGATTACGAAAGCAATGCAGAAGCAAGAAAAGCGATGAGAATTATTGCTGACCACATCAGAACATCAGTAATGCTTATTGGCGATAAAAATGGTATTGTTCCATCAAATGTTGGTGCAGGATACATTTTAAGAAGATTGATGCGTAGAGCAATCAGATACGCAAGGCAACTTAATTTGAGCGAAGAGAGTTTAAATAATGTTGCTAAAATATATATAGAAAAAGTGTATAACGAAGCATATCCATTGTTACTAGAAAAAGAAGAATACATTTTGAGCGAAATTTCAAAAGAAGTTGCAAAATTCTCAAAAGTTGTTGATGACGGCATCAAAGAATTTGAGAAAGTTATTTCTGGGCTTGAAAGAAAAAATCAGTTCATGGCTCAAAAAGATGCAAACTTTGTGGAAGATAAAACAATAACTGGCAAAGCAGCATTTAGATTGTATGATACTTTTGGTTTCCCAATAGAAATGACAAAAGAACTTGCAAGAGAAAAGGGCTATGTTGTTGACGAAGAAGGCTTTAACGAAGCATTTAAACATCACCAAGAAGTTTCAAAGCAAAGTGAAAAAGGTGAGTTTAAGGGCGGGCTTGCAGATAGTTCTTATGAATGTGCAAGATTGCACACAGCAACACATTTACTTTTGGCAGCACTTAGAAAAATGTTTGGCAATGATGTTCACCAATGCGGCTCAAATATCACACCAGAGCGTTTGAGATTTGATTTCAATATTGACAGAAAACTCACACCAGAAGAACTTGCAGCGATTGAAAACGAAGTTAACAACAATATTAAAAAGGCTATTGATGTTGAATTCTATGAACTACCAATTGAAAAAGCAAAAGAAATGGGTGCAACTGGAATATTTGATGACAAATATGGTGAAGTTGTAAAAGTTTATAAAATTGGCGATGTAAGCATAGAAATGTGCGGCGGCCCACACGCAAAAAACACATCAGAACTTAACAAATTTAAAATTGTTAAGGAAGAAAGTTCTTCGGCGGGTGTTAGAAGAATAAAAGCAGTTTTAGAATAAAAATTTAAAATTCCAAGAAAATATATAAAAAAGAAGGTAAAAATATGAAAAAATTCACAAAAAATTCAACTATTGGCGATGTTTTAGATGTAAACGAAGATAACGCAGTTATTTTACAAGGCTTTGGAATGCACTGCTTTGGTTGCCCAATGAGCCAAATGGAAACACTTGAAGAAGCAAGCGAAGTTCACGGATTTGACCTTAACTTGCTTTTAGAAAAATTGAATAATCAAAACAAATAAGCCAATATCTCTCTTAAAAAGGCCTTGCTATTTTGCAAGGCTTTTTTAACACATTTTTATATAAATTCATATATAAAGCAGAGGCAAAATTTGGCTGATTTAAAAGTTAAAAAGAAATATCCGCTTATCAAAAATCTTTGCAAGAACTCATATTATTGTGGAATTTTGCAAAATTTATTTGCTGGAAATGAAAGCGAATGTGTAATGCTTATGCAAATAAAATATCAAATCAGTGTTTTGAGTGAATTTTATGAAAACTATGCTGAGATTTTAAGAAATATTTGCACAAGTGACCTATTGCATGAAGAACTTTTGTCGCATGCAATTTTGATGTGTGGGGGCGACCCAATTTACGCGAATGCTCAAAACAAATGGCTTGGCGGCAGGCAAGTTGATTATGTGAAAGATGTAAAGCAAATAATATCTTATGATATAGAACTTAAAGAAAAAATAATCTTAGATTACAAAATTGCCATTGCCAAGATTGAAAATTTTGAAATTAAATCGCTGCTTGCAAGCATTTTGCAAGATGAAGAAAACCATTTAAGACAACTAAAAAGCATAAAATAAAAAACTCGCTAATTGCGAGTTTTTTATTTCCAGTTAACTTCAATTAAGCGTTCTGGGTCAAAAAATGAGAGATTTGGGCATTGTTTTCTATGAACAACTATGCCTTGTCCGTGTGAGACGAAGCCAACAATATCATCACCCTTGATAGGACAACAACATTTTGCAAACTTAATTAACAAATTGTTAACACCTTTAACATTCACAGAACTTTCGTGTGGATTGTAGTTTTCTGATGGTTCGTGAATTATAATTTCTTTCTTGGCGTTCTTTTCAATGTCTGCTTCATAAATATGAACAAGTTTACCAGCAACAATCTTTGCAGATGACGAACCATAACCAATGCTTGCGAAAATTTCGTCAATAGTTGAAAAGCAACTTTTTTCAAGAAGCGTTTCAAAATATTTTTTATCTGTTATTTTGCTGACAGAATATCCAGCGTTTTTGATAGCTTGTTCAAGCATCGTTTTGCCTGCCTTGATATTATCATCTTTCATTTCCTTGCGGAAAAATTGCAAAATTTTGTTTCTCGCGCCAGGTGTTTTTATAATTTTCAACCAGTCCCTTGATGGTCCTTTTGAATTTGGGTTGGTTATGATTTCAACAATGTCGCCATTTTCAAGCGGCTTTGTAATTGGTTGCATTTTGCCGTTAACTTTTGCACCTATACACTTATTTCCAACATCAGAATGAATAGCGTAAGCAAAATCAATAGCAGTTGATTCAGCAGGCAAGTGCAAAACTTTGCCTTTTGGAGTTTGGACAAAGATTTCGCCATCATAAATGTCCACCTTCAAACTTTCAATAAGTTCTTCGCTGGTCATTTGCTTTTCCTTTTCCATGATTTCTCTGATCCAGCCAAGGCGCTCGTCAAGAGAATCAAGTTTTGTGCGCTTTTCTTTATACATCCAGTGTGCGGCGATACCAAATTCTGCGCATCTGTGCATTTCTTTCGTTCTGATTTGAATTTCAACAGGCACGCCTTCAAACATGACAGTTGTATGTAAAGATTGATAGCCGTTTGATTTTGGTATTGCGATATAATCTTTAAATCTATTTTGAAGTGGTGTTACCTGGCTGTTGATTTTGCCGAGAAGGGCATAACAATCTTCAACGCTATTTAAAATCGCGCGAACAGCAACAAGGTCGTAAATTTTATCTAAATTGCCGTTTTTTTGCTTCAATTTTTTATAAATACTGAAAATGTGCTTTTTTCTGCCCATAACTTCGCCGTTAATGCCAAGTTCTTTCATGTATTTTCTAACTTCGTCTTTTAAGTGATTAACAATTACTTCGCGCTCTTTATATTTCTTTTCAACTGCTGAACTTATCTTTTCATATTGCTCTGGATATAAATTTTTAAAAGCCAAATCTTCAAGTTCGCTTTTGATGCTTGAAAGACCAAGCCTGCTTGCAAGTGGAGCAAAAAGTTCAAGCGTTTGTTTGCTTTTTAGTTTTGTTTGCTCTTCAAGCGTTTTATCTTTGGAAATAACTTGAAGTTCGGCAAGCACAAAGCAAAGTTTAACAATGATAACGCGAATGTCTTTTGCCAATGCAAAGAACATTTTTCTTATATTTTCCGCTTCTTCTTGTTCATTTTGATAGTCTATTTCAATAAGTTTTTTCAACGAGTGCAAAAAGTTTAAAACTTCTTCGCCATAAACTTGTTTGATGTTGTTTTTAAATTCAGCGCGAATTTTTTCAAGTTCTTTAACTTTTGCTTCTTCAATATTGCCAAGGGCCATGTCCATCTTATTTACAACGCCCACTTTGCAATATGGATAGTATAAAATAGAAGACAACAAACAAGTTTCGTCTAAGTTCATTGTTTTTAAAATATTCATAGCGTTTATAGTTATATTTTTTTCAAGTTCAGAATATAACTTTTCGCTAAATTCGTTTGCAAGTTTTAATTTGTCTTCCATAATAAAAACCTCTCGCTTACAACTATATGATATTTAAAACGGCAAATTTTTCAAAATGTTTTTAAAGTTTTATTTCAATATTTGCAATACTATGTTACAATAAACTCATGAGAATAATTGCAGGAAAATATAAGAATAAAAAAATTGAGTTTGTATTTGAAGAAAAAACAAGGCCAACGGCAGATATGGTCAGACAAGCGCTTTTCACAAAACTTCAATTTGAGTTTCCAATGGAAAATTGTTTAGACTTGTTCGCTGGCAGCGGCTCGCTTGGGCTTGAAGCACTGTCAAGAGATGCAAGTCATGTTTATTTTGTTGAGAACAATCGGCAAAATGTGAAAGTGGTAGAAAATAATTTGAAAGATTTCAAAATTGAATACGATATGAACTCTTACAGCACGAGCAAAAGTGCCAGTTTGGTTTTTAATGATTACTTAGTTGCACTTAATAGATTTGACATCAAGTTCAATTTGATTATGATAGACCCACCTTACGCGAGTGACTTTTACGAAAAGGCATTGAAAGTCATATTTGAAAGAAATTTGCTGGAAGATGACGGCTACATTGTTTTGGAGCATGACGAAAATAGGAAATTTGGAAATTTACCTTTTGAAATTGTAAATCAAAAAAAATATGGTAGAAAATGCCTAACTTACCTGCAAAAAGGGCAGTTATAGCCATAAAAAGATAGTTAAAAGGCACAAAAAAGCGTAGAAAAAATTGTTTAAAGGTCACAAATGTAAATTGTGTAAACCTAACAAATTTGAAAAAAATGGTCAAAAAGTCTAGACAAAATCATTTTTGATAGTGTATAATATTGCCAGAAAGTAGCAATCTAAAAAAGGAGGAAATAATTTTGAAAGTTGAAAAACCTGGTGACCTTCCTTTTGATGTTTCGCAAGAAACGCTTGATTTATGGACAATATTTACTTTATGCCCTATCGAAAGGGGCAAGATTAGCGTTTACAACGCATTTTCAAAGGCGAGAGAAAGGGCTTACACCAATCTAAACAATAAAATAAAATTGTCAGAACACGATAAAGGAATGGATATGTAAAATAGCAAATTAAATTTGCTATTTTTTTATTTTGATATATAATATCTATATGGCAGATATAGTAGTTAAAGGCATAGTTTTGGGCGGATTAAATTATAAGGAGAAAGATAAACTCCTTCATGTTTTTACGCTTGAAAAAGGGCTGATAACTTGCAAACTTGTTGGCGTGCTTTCGGCTAACGCAAAACTAAAAAATGTGAAAGAACCATTTTGTTTTGCGGAGTTTAATTTGAATTATAAACAGTCAAATCAAGAAAGCGTTATATACACAGTTACATCGGCAAATATAATTGAAAGTTTTTACAATATTGTTTCAGATTTAGACAAGTTTTATGCCGGTTGCGCAATATTAGAAATTATAAAAAAAGTTGCGCCTGTGGAAAGTGCAAACGAGCCTCTTTTTATTGAAAGTTTAAGGGCATTAAAAGCAATCGCTTTTGAAGATGTTGCCCCAGAAGTTGTTTTAGTTAAGTTTTTAATATCAATATTTGAAGCAATGGGTTATGCTTTGTCGCTTGATAAATGTGCAGTATGTGGAGATAACTTTGTTGGGAAAAGGTATTTCAATATGGACAGCGGCGAAATTGTATGTTATTCTTGCAGAAGTTTTAATTGGCAAGAAATTTCAAATCTTACGCACGCAAGTTTAAGGCTTATTTCAAACACAGATTATGACAAATTGCACAATTTAAAATTAAAAAAAGAAGGCATAGAAAATGCTCTAAACCTTCTTAAAAATAATTTTGAAAATAGATTTGAAACATCACTCAGCAGCATTGAGAAATTCCCACAATAATGATGTTGATGGCACAAGTTTCTTGTCTATCGGTTCAAACAAACTTAATGTGTCGAGAAGTGATTTTAACAATTTGATTTCTTCATCAGTTTTTTCTTGTGAGTTATTCAACGCTTGTTGAATAACTTTTTTTGAATAGTTGGCATACAAAAGTGGCTCGTAGCAGTGGAGTGAATTTATAATAAAATCAGCATTTTGTTTAAATGGCTTAATATACTTGTTTTCGCCATCTAACACATTGTCCCACATTCTAATTGTGTTAAGCACATCATAACCGCGAGTGTAATAATCGCGTGTTATTCTCCTAAGCAATCTAACATTTCTTGCTGAGAGTTTAACTTCGTCATTTAAAACAAAGTCTGAATTTAAGGCAATATAAAGTTTTAAGAAATTATAATCGCCATTTGTTATCAATTTTGGATTTAATGCGTGCAAACCTTCAAAAATTATAATTGTATTTTCGTCAACAACAATTTTCTCTTTCTTTTTTTCACGCTTGCCTGTTCTAAAATTATATATGGGCATGTGTGCAACTTTTCTTATAAGCAAGTCGTCTATAAACTCGTTTAAACATTTTAAGTCTAATGCGTTTAAACATTCAAAATCGTAACTTCCATCTACTAGCCTTGGCGTGTTGTCACGGTCAACAAAAAAGTTATCTAGCGACACAGTAACCACGCGCTTTGAAAGCATACCAAAGTGCAAAGCGAGCAGATTTGAAGTTGTTGTTTTGCCTGCGGCAGATGGCCCAGCAAGCAAAATTATTTTAATACTTTCATTTTGACAAACCTTTTTGCAGATTTCAGCGATTTGGTTATTGAAATAATTTTCTCCTTCCAAAATCAAATTTGGCAAGTTTTCAATGGCGTCAAAATTAAGTTTTTCAATGTCGATTTTATTTTTTGCTAATTTTTCGTTTTTCATAGTGCTCCCAAAAGTTATTATAACACAATTTTCCATATTTTAAATTAATTTAGCGTAATTGTTATAAAAGGGCTTTTTTAACAACTTTTTGTCTATTTTTGCTTATCTAGTCAATTTTGATAAATAACTTTGTATGATATTTCAAGGAAAAATATATGAAATTAAAAGACATTTTGTTAAATATTCCTTTGAAAGAAAAGTTTGATGGCGATTTTAATTTAAACATCACAAGCATTTCTTTTGATAGCAGAAATAAGTATACAGAAAGCGAAAACGCAATTTTTGTTTGCTTGATTGGTGAAAACACAGACGGCCATAAATTTGCCGCCGATGCAATAAAGAACGGAGCAAAAGTTATCGTTTGCGAAAGAAAGTTAAATGTTTGTAAGAACGAAGTTGTGGTTAATTCAACGCGAGAAGCACTGTCGTTAATGGCATCAAATTTTTATTCAAATCCACACAAAAAAATGAAAATGATTGCCATAACTGGCACTAATGGAAAAACCACCACGACTTATATGTTAAAAAGTATTCTTGAAAGTGCAGGACACAAAGTTGGACTTATTGGCACAGAGGGTGCGTATATTGGCAAGCAATTTTTGCCTGTAAATCTAACAACGCCAGACCCAATGGATATGCAAAAATTGATGGCAGAAATGGTGGAGTTTGGTTGCGAATATTGTGTTATGGAAGCGTCTGCGCACTCTATCTTTCACAATAAAATTTACGGAATTGTTTATGAAGTTGCCATATTTTCAAACTTGACGCAAGACCATTTAGAGTTTTTCAAAACGATGGAGAATTATGGCGATGTAAAAATGCGATTATTTTCTAAAAAGTCTACAAAAGTGGCAGTAACAAACTTAGACGACGAGTGGGGACGAAAAATTGAAAGTTTTGGCTTGCCAACAATTTCTTATGCACTTGATAATCCTGCTGATTGTTTTGCGATTGATATAAAAAATACTTTCAGTGGCTCAAAATTTGTTTTAAATTTGATGGATAACATCATTGAATGTAAAATTAACTTGCCTGGCAGATTTAACATTTATAACGCGCTTGCGGCGTCAAGTGCCGCCGCCGCTCTTGGCATTGAAGGCAAGTTTATAGCACAAGGACTTGCTGACCTGAAATCTGTTTCTGGCAGATTTAACTTTGTTAAACTTGCAAATGGCGCAAGTGCAATTATCGACTTTGCACACACGCCTGATGGAATAAAAAATATTTTAACGGCAATAAAAGAATTAAACCCAAAGCGCATTATCACTGTTTTTGGTTGTGGGGGGAATCGTGACAAAGGGAAAAGGCCGCTTATGGGGCAAATTTCAGAAAAATTAAGCGATTTTACAATCATAACAAGCGATAATCCGCGTTTTGAAAATCCAGAACTTATAATTGACGATGTTGAGCGTGGAATGACAAGCGATAAGTTTGTTAGCATAGTTGATAGGCATAAAGCAGTTGAAATTGCTATAAATTTGGCTAGACCAGGTGACGCTGTTGCAATACTTGGCAAAGGCGTTGAGAAATATCAAGATATAAACGGCGTTAAAGTGCCCTATTGCGATTTAGATGTTGTGAATCAAACGAACGACAAAATTGCCGCGATTTTGGCAAAGGTGGAGGGAAGGTGAGTTACTATTTGTTAGCGTTTTTAATAACCTTAGTTGTTGCTTTAATTTTAGGGCCACTTGTTATTGCTGCGTCAAAGAAAATTAAGGCTTCGCAAACCGTTTTGGAATATGTGAAAGAGCATAGCAATAAAAGCGGAACTCCAACACTTGGCGGTATAATTTTTATTGTCGCCAGTTTGGTTGCTCTTTGTTTTTTTACCAAGAATTACACTCTCGCAATCATTGCTCTTGCTTCTATGTTCGCTTATGGCATATTGGGCTTTTTGGACGACTTTATTAAAATTCGCTACAAACAAAATTTGGGTTTAAAACCATATCAAAAAATAATTGGACAAGTGGGAATTGCAACAATTCTTGCTTTCTTTTGTTATTATTCAAACTTAGTCGGCACAACAATTTATCTTCCGTTTGTTAAAACAACCATTGACCTGAGTTGGGGTGTAATCCCATTTATAATCTTGGTATATTTGGCGGTCACAAACTCGGTGAACTTAACTGACGGACTTGACGGTCTTGCCGCAGGCGTGTCAACTTCCTATCTTATCGGTTTTGTTACGCTCTTGTTTTTGTATCAAAAACTTGCCGCGTCAACAGCCATGGTTGAAGAGTTCCAAAATCTGATTATGTTATGCTTTTGTGTCATTGGTGCGTTGATTGGCTATATGTCATATAATTGTTTTCCAGCAAAAATATTTATGGGGGATACCGGCTCGCTTGCGCTTGGCGGACTTATCGCAAGTTTGGCAATTTTTTCAAGGCTTGAACTTTACATTCCGCTGCTTGGCATAATGTTTGTTATTTCAGCGCTCTCTGTTATTTTGCAAGTTTTGCACTATAAGCGAACAAAAAAGAGAATTTTTAAAATGGCGCCAATTCATCATCACTTTCAACAATGCGGTGTGCATGAAAACAGAATTACACTCGTATATATAGTAATAACTATAATGATGAGCAGTCTTGTGGTTATTATCTCTATATTTGCGGGTGGTTTGTGAAAAATGTTTTAAAAAACAAAAATATTTTAGTTTATGGACTTGGCAAAAGCGGACTTGCAAGTTATGAACTATTAAAAACAATGAAAGCAAATGTTGTGACATTTGACGACAAAAGATTTCCAAACAAAACTTTAGATTTGGATATTAAAAAGTTAGATTTTGCAGTTGTGAGCCCAGGAATTCCTCAAACAAGCAAGTTATATCAAGAGTTAATTGAAAACAATGTCAGAATTATTTCTGAAATTGAACTTGCATCAATGTTTACAAAAGGCAAAAAGATTGCCATAACAGGAACGAATGGCAAAACTACAACGATAACCCTTTTGGGACATATTTTCAAAAAATGCGTTGGCAAATTTAAAAGAAAAAATATTTTTGTTGCAGGCAATGTGGGAATTCCGCTTGCAAGCATCGCTCTTAAAACAAAAAGGAAATCAACATCTATTATTGAACTTAGCAGTTTTCAACTTGAAAAGATTGAAAATTTTAATGCGGATATTGTTTCAATTTTAAACATTGCACCTGACCATTTGGACAGATATAAAAATGTAAACGAATACATAGCAGCAAAAGAAAGAATCTTTGAAAATCAAGGAAAGCATCAAATTGCTGTTTTGAATTATAACGATAAAAATTATAAGCGCTTTGCCAGCAAGTGCAAAGGCAAGATTTATTATTTTTCAACTTGCGATGAGAGCCAAAACGAAAATTATAAAGGCATTTTTAAACATGAAGATAGATTGTTTTTTAAAGAAAACAGTATTGAGTATCTTTTGAGCGTGAAAAACATAAAACTTGTTGGGAACAAAAACATCGAAAATGTTTTGGCGGCGGTTTTGATTGCTAAATTGGAAGGGTTAAACATGAAAAAAGTTGAATGCGCAATAAATAGTTTTGCACCACTGGAAAACAGGTTGGAAGTTGTTTTGCAAGAAAAAAATGTTACATATATTAACGACAGCAAGGCAACAAATATTGCAAGTGCGGTTGCAGATATTAACGCTGTTGATGGCGATAAAATTGTTTTGCTAGGTGGCAGTGATAAAGGTGAAAACTTTGAAAATTTAGCAAAACAGTTGAAAAATAATAAAAAAATTGCAAAATTTATCGTTTTTGGAGCAACTTCAAGCAAAATTGTTGATGCGTTTGATAAACATAACATGAAGAACTATGAGCAAAAAGATAACTTTGAAAATGCAGTTAACTTTGCCAAGGATTTGGCTAAAATGCAAAATAAAAAAATAACAGTGCTTTTAGCACCCGCTTGTGCAAGTTTTGACGAATTTGAAAATTATATTGAAAGAGGAAGAGCGTTTAAGAAAATTGTAATTTTAAATAATAAAAAGGAAATTCAATGAAAAGGGTAAAAGTTAAAAAAATAAACTTTAATAAAAATTTTTCAAACCTTTTCACTCGTGAAGGTAAAATTTTTGACATCAAAACTCTGTCAATTTTTTTGCTTGTTTGCGGACTTGCCATTTTTGGTTGCATTATGGTTTATTCCGCTAGTAGTTATATAGCAAACTATCGCTATTCAAATCCATATTTTTATCTAACAAAACAAATTATTGGTGCGGTTCTTGGAATTGTCGCAATGTTTGTTTGCACTTTTGTAAACTATCAAAAACTTAAAAAACTTAAATGGTGGGTTGTTATTATTTCTGCCGTTTTGCTTGCATTGGTTTTTATACCTGGCATAGGCGTTGAAAACTATGGGGCAAAAAGATGGCTCAATTTAGGATTTTTTACAATTCAACCAAGCGAATTTGCAAAATTTGCACTTGTATTATTTTCAGCGGCATACTTATCTGATAATTATGAAAAAATTGGCAAGTTTAAAACACTTTTGCCTGTTTTAGGTGTTGGACTTGGTTTTTGTTTGCTTGTCATTTTAGAACCGAATATGTCTATCACAATGTGCATTGGCTTTATCATGCTTTTCATGTTATTTGTTGGCGGAACAAAAATGAAACATTTTGTTTGGCTTGGAATTCCAGCGGCGTGCGCCGTGCCAGCTCTTATTATTGTTGAGCCATATCGCGTTCAAAGATTTATGGCATTTTTAAATCCTTGGGCAAGTCCGCAAGCGGAAGGCTTTCAACTTATTCAATCGCTTTACTCACTCGGTTCTGGTGGACTTTTCGGTGTTGGACTTGGAAATTCGCGTCAAAAATATATGTTTTTGCCATTTTCAGAAAGTGACTTTATTTTTTCAATCATTGGCGAAGAACTCGGATTGTTTGGTGCAATTTTAACTCTAATTGTTTTTGCAGTTTTGATTTATCTTTTAATTTCAGTTGCAAGAAATGCAAAAGACAGATTTGGTGCACTTCTTGTTTTAGGAGTTGCCAGCGTTATTGCTATTCAAGTTATTTTAAATGTTTGCGTTGTTTCGGGCTTAATTCCGCCAACGGGTTTGCCGCTCCCATTTATTTCAGCAGGCTCAACATCTTTAATTGTTTTTATGGCAGCGGTCGGCCTTTGTTTGAATGTTGCAAGACAAAGCAGGGTGTAAAACCTTGCTTTTTTGTTTTATAGTTGTTTTGAATTATATTTTTATGCTATTATAAATAATAAGGTGTAAATGTGGCAAAAGTAATTTTAATATGTGATAAAATTTTCTGGACTAAACAATTATTCGGCCGTTAAAAATAATTCTTATGTTTATAAGAAAGATGAAATTGTTTTTATAGTGCAAGTTATTGAGAATTTGGGAATTTTTATCGAATATGAAGAAGATGACAGCAGGACAATCATGAAACAGCAAGAAAAGATAGATTATATGTGCAATGTTGTTAATTCTTTAAATTTAAAATTAGGTAATGATTATTTTTGCAAAAAAGTATTTATGTTGCTAAATAAAAATGCGAAACATAGTTAAAAACAAGCAAAAATGCTTGTTTTTTTATAAATTGACAAAAAGCACCATTTATGGTATTCTGTAGGCAAGGAATAATTGATATGGAAGTTGAATTGAACAAGATCGAATTAGAAAGACTTTTTGATGAAACTATTAAAAATATAAATAATATGCAAGAATCTATTATGTTTAATTTGTATGAAGATGCAGATGTTTATTCAATGGAAGCAACTTTTGATGATGAAGAATTCGTGATATGTAGAGATAATCCTGCGATTCTTTGCTCGAATAAAATAAATTATAAAAATGTAATAAAAGAAATTAGAATTGAAATAAAAAATTTTTTTGAAACAAATAAAGACATATTAAAAAACGCAAAAGAAATTTCTTTCGGTTTTGTTGATGGAGATCTATTTTATGTTAAAAAAGCCAAAAAAGTTACGCGAGAATTCAAAAAATTTACAATAGAAGATTTTAAAGACTTTGATTCGACTAGATTGTTATGTTGGATTTCAGCATATATGACAGACGAAGCAAAGGAAAAATATAAGCCTCCATTACTTGCGAGAAAAATGTCAAGATTGAAAATGAAAAAGTGGAAACGACTTCTAGTAGAAAATTTTGATTACAAAAAATATAATAGCAAATATTAAAAATCAAAAAAGAAAAGTAGTTTTGTGTTTAACAATTAAACATAGGAGAAAGGGTATGATTGACTATGCGGGGAACAAAATTGAAATTGATGGTTGTTTAGGTTGTGCTTATGCAAATCATGAATTTAGTTTGCCAACAAAAATAGCGTATGAAGATGAGTTATTTGTTTTATCGCAAGATTGGGAGTTGCCCATTAAAGGATTTTTTGTTGTATCGCCAAAACGCCATGTGGAAAATTTTTCAGAGTTGACAGATATTGAAAGAAACAAACTTTTTGAAATAGTAAACCGAACGATTAAAATTTTAAAAGATAACAAAATTTGTGACCGCTTTAATGTAATTTTTGAAGAAAAAGCGGGGCGACATTTTCATGTTTGGATTATGCCAAGACATAAATGGATGGAAGAACTTGCAGGAAATATAATTGGTCATCTTAACGATATTTTAAGTTATGCGGTGGGAAATCTTAGGACGCAAGAGAATTATGATAAAATAAAAGAAATTTCAGAAATTGTAAGCAGAGAGTTCTAAAATTGCTTTTTGTTAATTTTGTTTTATATTATATGCAATAAAAAAGCAAAACAAGTTGAAAAACCATTTTGCTTTTTTTATATATCAAAAATACCGAATATTTCATTGGGTGTTACATTGAAGTGTTTACAAATCGAAACAATGTTGTCATAACTTGGCTTTTTCTTTCCTAGCAACCATTGACTTATGGTTGTTTGATTTACACCGATAATATTCGCTAATTGTTGTTGACTTAATTTATTTTCTATCATTATATCTTTGATTGTATCAACATAATTCATAATATAATTTTAACAAAAGTTAATACAAAAGACTTGACTTAGGTCAAAAGACCTGATACAATACTGTTGTAAGATTAAATTTTACAAAAACAAAAAAGGAGGAAATTAAAAGATGAACGATGGGAATAATGTATCTAGATTTTTGTTGACATTCTTTTTGGGTTGGATCGGAAGCTTTATAATCAATCATAGTAGTTTAAAGCCAAAGGGTTATACATCAAGAACCTTAGCATATTTCTTTTTAACAATATTGACTTTCGGTATATATGCCTTGGTAGCTTCATTTTGCAATTTGACATTTGATGCTAATAAAGTGTCAAATATTGGTTACATAAAAGAACAATATTAAACATAAAAAACCAGGTCTCAAACCTGGTTTTTTGATGCGAAAAAAATTCTAATTTTTAGAATTGATTATTTATTGTTTTCTTCAACATATTTTTCTAAAGCAAATTCTATTTCTTTGTTAATGGAACGCTTATTTTTCACGGCAATAACTTTAATTGCGTCCATCAAATCTTCGGACACTCTCAAAGAAAATGCAGAGTAGTAATTGCCTTTAACTTGCTCAAATTTGTCCATATTTTCCTCCAATTAAGATTATTAATCAGTATTAAAAATAATATGATGTCAAATTGATGTCAAAACTGGCGTTTTTAAAGGTTGTTTGACTGCTTTTAAATTATTCTAATTCTGCGTTTTTATGCATATTTTATTGTAGGGGAAATTCATGTTTAATTTTTTTGCTGAGATTAAAAAAGAACTCAAAATGCCGAATCTTGAAAGCAATTATCAAATGGTAAATATTAATGGAAATATACTTTATGTTGAAGGGCATAAGGGGCTTTTAAATTTGAGTGAAGAAATGATTATGTTTAAGACTAAAAACAAAATAATTAGTGTTTCGGGCAAGGGACTGAAACTGAAAATATTATCGTCAACAACATTGAGCATAATGGGAGAAATTGAGAGTGTGGAAGTTAATTAGACGCAAAAATAAAGAAAAAAGCGTTAAAAAAACAAAAAAAAGCAGAAATTCGTGCATTGAAATGGAAATTTCCGGTTACAACATTGAACGCACGCTTAATTTTTTATGTTCTAAAAATGTTGAGTTTTACGAAGTCGAAAAATACAATTTAAAGCAAGCAAGAATACAAATAAAGCCGAAGGATAAAAAGTTTGTTAAGCAATTTTTGGCAGAGCGAAAGATAGAAGTTGAGAGCGAAAAATATGTTGGACTTTTTAAATTAAGCAATTTTTTTAAAGTTAGATATGGCATTCTAATTGGCTTATTTTTGGCGATAAGTTTAGTGATTGTGATGAGCAATTTTATGCTCAAAATTGATGTGATTGGTGCTGAGAATGTTGACGCGGCAGAGATTATTGCTATGCTTGAAGAAAATGGTGTATCACCATTTACGCATTTGAATTCTATTCAAACAGAGCAAGTTGAAAAACTTGTTTTGCAAAATTTTGATAAAGTAAGTTCGGTTAGTGCAATTAAAAAGGGTTGCACGATTGTAATCAACATCAAAGAAAAAGTTATAAATGACGAGTTTGAAGATTTGGAAAATATTTCGCCACTTCTTGCAACGCAAAACGGTATGATTACGGATATAACCTTAATTCAAGGAACACTGCTTGTAAAAGTTGGCGATATTGTAAAAGTTGGTGACCCGCTTGTTGCACCATATACTTTTGATTCCAATGGAAAACAAATTCCTATTGTCCCAAAAGCTAAAATTATGGCTGATGTATGGTTGACAGGAAAAGAGGAGCACACAGAAAGTTACATAAAAAAAGAAAGGACAGGCAACTTTGTGTCGTTTAGGCAAACAACGCTTTTTGGCTCGCCAATTTTTTCAAATTTGGGTGAGTGTCCTTATGAAAATTACGATATTGAAGAAAAGGTTGGTTATTTAACAGATTATGTAATTCCAATTAAGTATAAAGAAATATTTTATTTTGAAACAAAATGTGTTATAATAGAAAAGAAGTTTGAAGATGTTAAAGACGAACTATTTGCTCAGGCAAAGAAAAATGCTTTGATGCAGGTGGGGGAAGATGTTGACATCAAAAACGAAGATTGCACTTATGCACAAAATGGCGATAAATGGATAGTGACCTACACAATTACAATTAATAAAAACATTGCCATATAATTTAATTTTAGGAGAAATATGATTAGGATATACTTTAATAATATAAAATGCCTTTGCATTAGAAGTAAAATAAGAAAAATTTATTTATCTGCACTTGAAGAAAAATCAAAATCGGTTGAAGGCTTGAAAGGCAAGTCTTTTGAAGTGAGTTTGCGATTCGCAAGTGAAGAAGAAATAAGAGAAATCAACAAAGAATATCGCGGAGTTGACAGAAAAACTGATGTGCTATCATTTCCGCTTGTTGATTTTAATAATTTGGAAGATGTTGAAAGTGAACTTTCACAAGACAATGTTATGCTTGGAGATATAATCATTTGTAAACAAGTTGCAAAAGACCAGGCAAAAGAGTATGGGAATAGTTTAACAAGAGAACTATGCTTTTTGGCTTTGCATGGCTTTTTGCATTTGCTTGGTTATGACCACATAGAGAAGCAAGACGAAATTGTTATGCAATCTGTTGCAAAGAAAATATTGGAAGAAAATAATATAAAAAGATAGGAAAAAGAATGAAAAAATCAGGATATGTTTCAATAATTGGAAGAACGAACGCAGGTAAAAGCACTTTATTAAACAAACTAATTGGTCAAAAAATTAGCATCGTTTCGCCTAAAAAACAAACAACGCGTGAAAATATTTTAGGAATTTTAACAAAAGATAATTATCAAATTATTTTCGTTGATACACCAGGAATTCATAAGAGTAAAAATGCTCTTGATAAGGCGATGAATAAAGATGTCAGAGCCGCAAGTGAAGGTGTTGATGCGTTAATCTATTTGATTGATATAACCAAAAAAATTGACGATGAAGAAATTAGGTATTTAAAGAATTTAATTGAAAAAAACACCGAAATTGATGAAAAAACTGGAAAAAAATCGCTTTTAACGCCAATTTTTATTGTTTTATCCAAGATTGATGCAACAAGTATGGATAAATCTTACAGCGAAGTTCAGAAGTTAAATCAGTTGGAACTTGTGGAAATTTTGCCTATTTCAACATTTAAAAACAAGAACTTAGATTTGCTGATTAATAAGATTGTTGAGGTGCTCCCAGAAGTTGAATTTTTCAATTTTGAAGAAGACGAAATCACTGATAAATCAGTCAGATTTTTGGTGTCAGAAATTATCAGAGAGAAAACGCTATATTTGCTAGACGAAGAAATCCCACATGGTATTGCGGTTAGCATCACATCTTTTGACGAAGAAAGTGGTGAAATATCTGCGGACATAATTTGCGAGCGCGAAGGTCATAAAAGAATTATTGTTGGTCATAATGGCGAAATGATAAAAAAGATTGGAACAAACGCACGAAAAGAAATTGAATATTTGCTTGGACAAAAGGTCAATTTGAAATTATTTGTTCGCGTGGAAAAAGATTGGCGTGCGAAAGGAAGATTTGAAAATTAGTTATTGACAATAAAATATTATTGTTGTAATATGTAAGTGGAGGACGATTATGTCAAATTATTTTGGAATTACAAACGATATGCCAATTCAAAATGAAAGTATTCAAACTATTGGTGAAATGATTGAAGCATTGCAAGTAACAAACGAAAACTTGCTTTCAGGGAAAATGAATTATTATAGTTCAAAACTTAACAAGGTTTTGATTAACAGTGAAAAGTTCTTTATTTTGAATTCAAGAAAGAAAGACGGTATTAACAATTTTGATGAGTTTAAAACTTCATTTGACAATTTGGTAGACACTTTGGCTGCTTTTGGAAACGAAACAAAACAAAAATATTTTGTTAAAGAAAAAGTTATGCCTGATATTGACAGAAAACAAGAAATCAATAACTTAATCAAAAATTGCTACAAACAATGCGATGGCAAATCAAATAATGAAAAAGAGTTTTAGGAGCGGTTATGGCAGAATATAATAATGTTTTTGATATGGCAAAAAATTTGAATAAAAGCTATATGCAAAATAAATTTCAATACAATTTGGTTAAAATTAGACAAGATGTTCAAAATGATGCTCTTTCAGTTTTTTCAAATGTAATTGACGCAGCGATTGAAGAAAGATATTCGGCATTTAAAAAGTTAGGATATTTGGAAACGCTTACAAAGTCAAAAATTGCTTCACTTGAAGAAATTAAAGATGAAATCAATGCATTTAATTCAGTTTTTTATTCTAAACTTGCAAAGTATTCAAAGCAAAATGTTTATCCAGTTGAAATGATAAGTGAAAGGCTTGAAAACTATGAAGAACTTATGGACAATTGCGACAAACAATATAAAACAGGCATTCAACAAGCAAATTTGGATAGTAAAAATGTTGTCGATGAATTTAATAAATAATTATAGTTAAATAATTGCAAAAAAATATTTAATGTGTTAAGATGCTATTCGTAGAATAGTGTCTTTTTTTATTTACGGCACAAACAGAAGGGAAAGGATAAATTATGGAAAAAGAAACAGGCATGCCAAATCTTCCAGAAATGGAACATAAAATTTTAGATTTTTGGGACAAAGAACAAATTTTTCAAAAACTTCAACAGCAAAACAAAAAAACAGGCAAATATTTTGCCTTTTTAGATGGACCAATCACAGCAAACAACGAAATGAAACTTCACCATGTTTGGAACAGAGCATTGAAAGATATTATGCTTAGATTTAATGCGCTTACTGGTCATGACGCTCACTACCAAAACGGATTTGACGCACAAGGTTTGTGGGTTGAAGTTGGCGTTGAAAAAGCACTTGGATTGAAAGATAAAAAAGATGTTTTAAGTTATGGAATGGACAATTTTACCGAAGCATGTATTAGCCGTGTTAAGCATTATGCAGGTCGCATTGCAGAGCAATCAAAAAGGCTTGGTCAATGGATGAATTGGGACGATAGTTATTTCACAAATTCAGATACAAACATCACAACAATTTGGTATTTCTTGAAAAAATGTTATGAAAAAGGTTGGTTAATTGAAAAATACAGACCAATGCCTTGGTGCTCACATTGCGGAACCTCACTTTCAGAACATGAACTTGCAGACAGTTATCAAGACTTGGAACATATGGCAGTCTTTTTCAAACTTCCAATAAAAAATACAAACAATAGCATAATCGTTTGGACAACAACTCCATGGACACTTTCGTCAAATGTTGCAATCGCAGTTAACCCAGAATTAACTTACGCAATTTGTAAAGTTAAATCAACAGATAGAAATTTGATTATCTGCAAAGATGCGATTAAAGCATTAAAAGATGATTTAATTGAAATTGAAAAAGAAGTTAAAGGAAGCGAACTTGTTGGTCTTGAATATGAAACCTGTTTCCCAGAACTTGAAGAACAAAACTTTGTTCACAAAATTGTTGCTTGGGACGCAGTTGATGCAACGGAAGGTTCGGGCGCTGTTCATATCGCTCCTGGATGCGGTGCGGAAGACTTTGAACTTGGAGAAAAACTTGGCTTGCCAAAAGTTTGTCCAGTTGATGAAAGCGGAATTTTCTATTCAAATTTTGGTTTTTTAGCAGGTAAAGATGCATCAGAAGTTGCAGATTTAGTTTTTGACGAACTCAAAAACAGAAATAAACTTTACTACACACACAAATATAAACATCGCTATCCAATTTGTTGGAGATGTAAAAAACCTTTGATTTTTAGATTGACAAAAGAATGGTATATCAAAGCGGACGAAATCAGACCACTTTTAATTAAAGCTATCGACGATGTTGAATGGCAACCAGAATTTATGAAAAAGCGTATGTTAGATTGGCTTACAAACATGGGTGATTGGAATATTTCAAGAAAGCGTTTCTATGGTTTGCCACTTCCATTCTATCGTTGCGAACATTGCGGTGAGTTGACAGTTGTTGGTTCGCTTGAAGAACTTGAAAACTTGTCTTCAAAACAGCAAGTTGAAAAATTACCACATCTTCATAGACCATACATTGATGATATTAAAATCAAATGCCCACATTGCGGTCACGAAGTTAGCCGTGTTCCAGAAGTTGGCGACTGCTGGCTAGATGCTGGTATAACTCCATTCTCAACAAAAAAATATTTCACTGATAAAGAATTTTGGAAGAAAAATTTCCCTGCAGAGTGCGTAATTGAAATGAAAGAACAAATCAGATTATGGTTCTATTCTTTGCTTTTCATGAGCGTTACGCTTGAAGGCGTTGCGCCATATAAAAAAGTTATTGGATTTGCAATGCTTGTTAGTGAAGATGGTTCAAAATTCTCAAAATCTGGGCCAAACAATATTGATTTTAACGATATGGTGGAAAAAACAGGTGCAGATGTTTTGAGATATATATTTGCATCAAACAATATGCTTAACGACACTCGTTTTGGTCTTTCAATTTGCGATGAAGTTAAGAGAAAACTTATGGCATTCTGGAATGCTTATGCGTTCTATAACACTTATGCAGTTATTGACAATCCAAATTTGAATGGTTTTGTTCCAAAAAATTTAGATATAACAGATAAATGGCTTTTGGAACTTACAAATCTATTTATTAGAAATTCAAAAGAAAATTATCAACATCAAAAATTCTATATGGTTGTTAAAGACTTTGAAAATTATGTTGACGATTTAACAAACTGGTATATCAGAATTAACAGACGCAGATTCTGGAAATCAGAAGACGAAGAAGATAAATTAACGGCATATTATTGCTTATATAATGCATTAAAAGCATGCATTCAAGTTATGGGCCCAATTATTCCATTCTTATCAGAATATATTTGGCAAAGGCTTGTTGTTGCAACAGAAAATAATGCAAGAGAAAGCATTTTCCTTGCTGGCTATCCAGAAGAAATTGCAAATGTAAATTATCCAGAATTGATTTCTCAAACAGAAGATGCAAGAGAGGTTATTGCTCTTGCTCAAAGACTTAGAAACGAAAATCAAATCAAAGTTAAACAACCTTTAAGAAAGATGTATTTGAATGTTTCAGACGAAACAAGAAAAGCAATTGAACATTTCACAAATATTATTAAAGACGAAGTCAATGTTAAAGAAATTGAATTTGAACATGATAACAACAGATTTAATGACGCATATTTAACAGTTAATTTCGGCGTTGCAGGAAGAGTTTTAAAAGGCGATGTTCAAAAAGTTAAGAACCTTCTTGAAAATTTAAGTAAAGAAGATATGGCTAAACTTGCAGAAGAATATAAAACTGGAAATGTAACTGTTGGCGAATTTGGCAAACTTTCAAGTGATTTGTTTGTTTTAAATTACAAACCAAAACAAGACTTCGTTGTTTCAAGCGAAAATGGCAAAACTATTGTTTTAGATATTACAATTGACGAAAATTTGATGAAAGAAGGCGTTTTGCGTGAACTTATTCGTCAAATCCAAGTTTATAGAAAGGAAGCGAACTTTAAAGTTGAACAAAGAATTGAACTCGCAATCAAGTCAAACAGCGAGTTGATTAACGATGTTGTAAAAACATATAAAGATAAAATTTTAGCTGAAACTTTGGCAGTGTCATTGAGCGAAGAACTCACAAATGCAGATATGACCAAAGATGCAAATGTCGCCGATGAAAATGTTGTAATTTCTTTAAGGGGAATTTAACTATGAAAGTAAACACAGAGTGGAAAGACTTCGAAGTGATTGCCACAGGCGGCGGCGAAAAATTGGAGCGTTGGGGAAATGTAAAACTTTTAAGACCCGACCCTCAAGTTATTTGGCCAGCAAAATATAATTTAAAAAATGAAAGCGGTTTAAATGCTCATTATCTTCGTGAAAGCACCGGCGGCGGTCACTGGGAAAATTTAAAAAAATATCCAGATGAGTGGCAAGTTGGTTGGAGGAACTTGAAATTTAAAATCAAACCAATGGGCTTTAAACATACAGGGCTTTTCCCAGAACAAGCGGTTAATTGGGCTAAAATGATTGAATTAATCAAAAATGCTAACCGAGAAATCAAAGTTTTGAATTTGTTTGCTTACACTGGTGGAGCAACTGTTGCTTGTGCTAGCGCAGGTGCAAGTGTTGTGCATATTGATGCAGCTAAAAATATGGTCGAACGCGCCAAAGAAAATTTGTGCATTTCTGGGCTTAAAGATGCTCATGTGAGATTTATTGTTGAAGATTGCAAAAAATTTGTTGAACGCGAAATCAGACGCGGCAATAAATACGATGCAATCATTATGGACCCTCCATCTTATGGCAGAGGTCCAAGCGGTGAAATTTGGAAAATTGAAGAAAGCATTTTCGACTTTGTTTCACTATGTTTTGAAGTGCTTAGTGATAACCCTTTGTTTGTGCTTATCAACTCCTACACAACAGGCTTGCAACCAACTGTTATGAAAAATATTTTGCAGTTAAATTGCGAAAAATTTAACAAGAAATTTGCAGATATTGAAGCCTATGAAGTTGGACTTCCAACCGATGAAAAAATCAACTTGCCTTGCGGCGCAAGTGCCATAGCTTATAACTAAAAGTGAGTTTTTGCTCACTTTTTTTATATTTTTTTGAAAAAATATAACCAATTTGCGAAATGGTTGAAAAATTATTCAACTTTTTTATTTTTTAATTTATTTAACTCTTGACATGTAAATAATTAAGTGATAAAATTTTGACCGAGGTAAAAAATGGAAAGAAAAGTATATTTAGATAGTGCTGCCACAACTTATGTTACTAACGAAGTTTTGAACGAAATGATGCCTTGCTATAACATCTTTTTCGGCAATCCTAATAGTATTCATAGTTTCGGTAGAGAAGCACAAGGTATTGTTGATAGAGCAAGAGATAGAATTGCAAAAACTATCAATGCAAAAAGTGAAGAAATTTATTTTACATCAGGCGGAACAGAAGCAGATAACTGGGCAATAAAAGGTATCGCTCATGCTTACGCTAACAAAGGTAAACATATTATAACAAGTCAAATTGAACATCCAGCTGTTATGGAAAGTTGCAGAGCCCTTGAAAAAGAAGGTTTTGAAGTCACATATCTTCCAGTTGACAAATATGGCGTTGTCAGTTTGGCTGCACTTTTACATGCAATTAGAAAAGACACAATCTTAATTTCTATTATGGCTGTGAATAACGAAGTTGGAACAATTCAAAATATCAAAGCAATCGGTAAAACTGCTCGTGAAAATGGAATTTTGTTCCACACAGACGCCGTTCAAGCGTATGGTGCATTAAAACTTGATGTTGAAGATATGTGTATTGACCTTATGAGCTTTTCATCTCATAAGATTTATGGGCCAAAAGGCATCGGCGCTCTTTATATTCGTAAAGGCGTTAGAATTGCAAACCTTTTAGATGGCGGACATCAAGAAAGAAGTAAGCGTGGCGGAACATCAAATGTTCCAGCGATTGCAGGTTTTGGTAAAGCGGCTGAAATCAATGCTCGTGATTTAATGGTTAATAACCAAAGAATGAAATCTTTGAGAGATTATTTCATTAGGCAAGTAACAGAAAAAATCCCTTATGTTATCGTAAATGGCCACCCACAACAAAAAGTAAATTCAATTGTAAGCATTTCATTTGAATTAATTGAAGGCGAAGCAATTTTGCTTATGTTAGACTTTGAAGGTATCGCAGTTTCAACAGGCTCTGCATGCACATCAGGCGCACTTGAAAGATCTCATGTATTATCTGCTATGGGCATTGATGATGAAACAGCAAACGGCACAATTAGATTCTCATTCTCACGCTCAACAACAAAAGCAGATTTGGACTACACAGTTGAAAAACTTGTTGATGTGGTAGAAAAATTAAGAAAAATTTCACCACAAACAAAATCAGGAAGAAAGGGGGAATAATTAAATGTATAACGCAAAAGTGATGGAAATATTTAAAAACCCAAAAAATGTTGGCACAATTAAAGGCGCTAACGGTGTTGGAAAAGTAGGAAACGCTGCCTGCGGAGATATTATGAAAATTTATCTTAAAATCAACGATGACGGCATTATTGAAGACGCAAAATTCAAAACATTTGGTTGCGCAGCAGCAATCACAACAACATCAGTTGCAACAGAAATGATTAAGGGAAAAACAATTGAAGAAGCATTGCAACTTAAAAATAGCGAAATCATCGAATATTTGGGCGGACTTCCAGCACAAAAAATTCATTGCTCAATCTTAGCGGAAGAAGCAATCAGAGCAGCAGTTGACGATTACTACAAACGCAAAGAAAAAGAAAATAAAAAGAACTAATAAATATTTCATATTAAAAGACCATTTTAAACATGGTCTTTTTTGTATTGTTTTTATTAATACAAAATTGTTAAAATTTTGATTTTGAATTTTTTTTAAAAATTATTTAAATTTGTCGTAAATTATTTGACATACGAGAAAATTTCGTATAAAATGACAATAAGGACTAAAATTTTTAAAAATTTTTAAAGGAGGGGGTTATGAAAATAAAAACTAGTAAAGGTTTGAAAGTGACGATCATTGCTGTTGTATTACTGTTATGCCTAGCACTCGCAATTGGTATCACTGGAGCTTTCTATCAAGCAAAGCGTCAAGCCACAGGTACATTGAGCATGGATCAAGGTATCATCATTGACTACAAAGGTTTTGGCAAAACACCAGACGAAGGCATTTGGACGCGTGAAACAACAACCACATTTTTGTTGTTTGACGAAACAAACGCTCAACCAGGACAAAACATACCAGTCAATGCAGCAGGCATAAGAGCGAACGCAGAATCTGTCAACTTTTATGCAAGAGTAAAACTTTCGTATAAGTTTTACAACGGAGAAACGCCAGTTGAATTCGCTGAATCAACAAAGTTAATAAAAACGAGTTCAGATTTCTTTGGCACAAACTGGGTAGAGTCTGGTGACGGCTACTTTTACTACGCAACAGGTTCAACGCTAAACAAGTTTACAAAAACAGCAACAACATTTGTAGATTTGTTTGCAACAGATGCAAAGTTCATCATTGAAGGTGCTGGCTTTACAGGAGCAGATAACAACGGCGAAGGTGGCGGCTTCAAAATTGACGAAACAACATCAATCAACAAGATTGAAGTTTATCTCACACTCGAAACACTCCAAGGCGATGCAACAGCCGAACAAGCAAAAGCATTAGGTTGGAAGATTTCAAGCGAAGTTAACTTTGCTAAGGTTGACGAAGGTAAGATAGTTAAATCAGGAACTCAAACCGAATTTACAGCAGACGAAATTGCATCGAGTGTCGGTGATATTAATGTTACAATTGGCGAGAAACAATCATTACTCAGAGAAACAAAATTCCCTTATGATGAAGAAGTGACATTGAAATTTGATACAAGAAATGTTGATTATATCACTTTGAAATATTCAACTGGTGCTGAAGAAACATTTGGAGAAAAAGCAGAAGATTTCGCAAACGATTATCTTTCAGAAACAGCGTTGAAAGTGACAGCAAAATCAGAAAAGGGCACTGTTAAAGGTTACACTGTTGGACTTTGGGATAGCGAATATACTGGGTTCACTTACAAAACTAATGGAATTAATTTAGAAGAAGGAAAACTTTATGAAATTTTAAATGGTCTTTCTATTAGTAAATATTTAGGTTCTGATAAAATAATAACGATTCCAAATACAGTTAAAGTTAGAAATAGAGATTTTAAGTTAATAAAATTTAATTTGAACCCTACTTATCTTAGTTCTGAAGACGGGTTTCTGAGTGATTTAATAACAGTTTCTTATCCATGCAAATTTTCATATAAATATCAAGGAAAGAAAGAACTTATTAAAGAATTTAATAATGTATTTGAAGCTACGGCATATTCTAATAGTGATCAATTTACATTTAGATCAGACCATAGTAATGATCCAAATTTTAGCAAATATGAATTTATTTTCGAATATTCAACATTATGCGAAACATCAAACAATTTTTTTACATCTAAAGATGTTTTAGAAATCGGAGAATATGCTTTAAAATATTTTGAATGTGACAAAATTGTAATAGGTGAAAAAGTTGAAAAAATTGGCTATGGAGCATTTGACTTTTCAACTATAAAAACTATTGAAATTACAGATAATATAACAAGTATCGGTGAAAGTGCATTTTGGAGATGTAATAACTTAACAGAAGTTATAATTGACTCAGCAACGATTGCGGGGCTTGGATCAAGTGATAGTTGCTTATTGGATAATGCCACAAAAGTTTATGTGAAAGATGGCTTGACAGTTGGATCATACATTACAGGTTCATTTACAAAAGCAGCATCAAGTGATAGAGAAGGTTATGTTTTATATACTAAAAATGCCTAATTTTTAAAACCAGGAAACAAAAAAGCACTCACGATTGTGGGTGTTTTTTGTTTGACTTATTGGAGAAAATGTGGTAAATAATTGGTATTACAAGTTATACTTTTCATACTTTGAAAGTATTATTTAATGGAGGGGTTATGGAGGGAGAATTTCCAAAAGGCAAATTTATGGCAATGGTAAAAATTGGTAGCAAGGGGCAAATTGTAATTCCAAAAGAAGTGAGAGAAATGTTTAATTTTAAACCAGGAGATTGTTTGCTTTTGCTTGCTGATATAAATCAAGGTGTGGGCTTGCAATCTCTTGAAAATGCAGAAAAATTTTGGGAAGGTATGAGTAAACTTATCAAGCATGGGGGCAACAAGTGAAAGTTTTAGAAGTTGAAAATCTTGTAAAAAAATATCCGAGTTTTGAACTTAAAAATGTGTCGTTTTCTATTGAAGAAGGGCATATTGTTGGCTTGATTGGGCGTAATGGGGCGGGCAAAAGCACCATTTTAAAAAGCATTTTAAATCTGATACAATCTGACGGCAAAATTGAGTTTTTTGGTTTAAATTTTAGAGAGAATGAGCAAGAAATTAAAGAAAAAATCGGTTTTGTTAGTGGCGGATTTGATTATTATCAATTAAAAACCATTAAAGCAATAAGCAAAGCAACATCAATTTTTTATTCCAAATGGGACGAGCAAAAATATAGGGAATATTTGAATTTTTTTGGGCTTGACGAAAATAAAAAGATAAAAGAATTATCGGAGGGCATGAAGGTCAAATTTTCTATCACGCTGGCGCTATCGCATAATGCTAAACTTTTGATTATGGACGAGCCAACAAGCGGGCTTGATCCATTATCGCGTGAAGAATTTTGCGACTTAATTTTAGATTTAGTTAAAAAAACTGGGGTGACGGTTTTGTTTTCAACTCATATCACAAGCGATTTGATGCGTATTAGTGACGATTTGATTTATGTATCGAATGGCGAAGTTTTAATGAGCGACACGCTGGAAAATGTTTTAAATGCGTATAAACTTGTTAAATTTGATGCTGAAAGCGATATTGGTGCGTTGAAAGAACAAATTGTTGGTTTAAAGCAGGTTAAAAATGGTTTTGAAGGACTTATAAAGTCTGATGCAAAAACTGAAAATCTGAATGTTTCGGCGCCTAGTTTGGATGAAATTATGGTGCATTTAGAAATTGAAGGGGGCAGAAAATGAAAAAATTATTGAAAAAAGAATTTATGCTCGCGTTGCATCCGACTTCCATCATATTTTTGTTGTTTTCGCTGCTTGTTTTTGTTCCAAATTATTTATACGAAGTTGTGTTTTTCTTTTCTTGTTTATCGGTGTTCTTTATATGTTTAAACGGAAGGGAAAACAAGGATCTCAATTACACTGTATCTTTGCCAGTTGAAAAGAAAAAAGTTGCGCTTGCAAGAATACTTCTTTGTATTATTTTGCAACTTGCTTTGGTTTTTTTAGTAACTATTTTTACAATTATTAAAACATATACGATTAATATGGACAATGTGGCGGGCATGGAAGCGAACATGGCGTTGATTGGTTTTGGACTTATTATTTTGTCGGTATTTAACATCATATTTTTCCCAAAATATTTTAAAAATCCGAACAAGGTTGGCGTGCCTTTCATAATTGGTGCGATTGTTGATTTTGTGATAATTTTTATTGTCACAACTCTTGTTCACGCTGTGCCGGTTATTGCGAGTGCGATTGACACGCCAGACACGCAATTTAGCGTTTATAAACTTATTATTTTACTTGTTGGCGTTGTGACTTACATTGTGTTAAATGTTATAACTTGTGTGGTGTCCATGAGGCGTTTTAACAAGACAGATTTATAATTTGCAATACAAATGTTAAAGTGGTAATATGTGAATATGTATAAAAAAATTCTTGCGAAAGTTGCGTTAAATAAAAACGACAGCGGTTTTACGCCATATAAATATGATTTAAATGTTTATCGCGGTTGCGAGCATAATTGCTCGTATTGTTATGCAATGTATTCTCATAAATATTTGGACGATGACAAAAATTTTTTCAATAATGTGTATTTTAAAGAAAATATTGCTGAAATTTTAGATTTTGAACTTTCAAAAAAATCTTGGAAGCATGACCTAATTGGCTTTGGCACAGTTTGTGACAGTTATCAGCCGATTGAAAAAGATTTGAAACTTTCGCGAAAATGTTTGCAGGTGATGTTGAAACATAAAAATTCCTTTTACATGTCAACGAAATCTGATTTAATTTTGCGAGATATTGATTTGTTAAAAGAGATGTCAAGCCAATTTCCCATTTCGCTTGCGCTATCGATAATCACAACTGATGATAGTCTTGGCAAAATTTTAGAGCCTGGGTCGACGCCTATTTCAAAGCGTATTGAAACAGCCAAAAAACTCAAAAGCGAAACGAATGCGCTCGTTGGCATTCATTTGATGCCGGTAATTCCATTCATTACAGACGACAAGCAAAATTTAGAAAATATAATCAAACTTGCAAAAAATTTGAACTTAGATTTTGTTGCTGTGGACATGCTAAATTTGTATGGCGAAACGCGAAAATCTTTCTTTGAGTTTGTTGATAAAAATTTTCCAGAAAAGGCAAGATTAATTAAAGAATTATATTCAAATAGCAAAAAAATCAAAGAATATAACATAAATTTACATAAAATAATCAAAGAAATTAAAAATAAATATAATTTTCACAACAAATATTTGAAATTGCAAGAAATAAAACAACTTTCAATTTTTGATAAAAGATAAACAAAAATAAGAGCAAACATTGTTTGCTCTTGTTTTATTCTGCGATAACTTCAAGGGAGAAAGTTGTTGAAACTTCTGGGTAAATTTTTGCTGTGATTGTGTATGAACCTGAATTTTTAATTGGTGCTGGCAACACAATTTTTTTCTTATCAATGTTCAAACCTTGTGAAATCAATTTTTCTGAAATTTCTTTTGATGTGATTGACCCGAAAATTTTGCCATTTTCGCCGCATTTTGTTGTTAAAGTTACTTTCACACCTTTCAATCTATTTGCTAATTCTTTTGCTTCGGCAAGTTCTACCGCTTTGTGAAATGCTTGTGCTTCTTTTTGCTGATTGTTTGCACTTAAACTTTCATTATTGCAAACTTTTGCCAAATTTCTTTTAAGTAAAAAATTTCTTGCATAGCCATCTGAAACATTAACAATTTGACCTTTTTTGCCTGTTCCCTTGACATCGCATTGTAAAATAACTTGCATATATGTATCTCCTTGCTAATAATATAGCCGATTTTTTAATCGGTTGTCAAACATAAAGGTATAATTGCCGTTAAAAAGTTCAAAATAACTTGTAGGTGAATTATGGATATAAGATGTAGAAAAACAAGTTGCAAATATAACGATAGGCAAACTTGTCAAGCAAAAGGAATTTTAATAGGTAAAAAAGTTGATTGCACAACCTTTGTAAAAGGGGATAAAAATCAACCAGATTTATCAAAGTCTATTTTTCAGGAAACCCCTGAGTTCGCAACGCAGCGTGATGTAAAAACAATGAAAATTGGCTGTAAAGCAGATTGCATTTTTAATGATAACGGCAAATGCACGGCAAATGGCATCACTGTCAATTCTCTTATCGAACCTTATTGCATGACATTTTTGAAGAAGTAAATAATGTTTATCTGACAAAACCATCAATAAAAATTTTGGACTAAATTAAGAATTTGTTTAAAATATTTTGCATATAAATAATTATGTGTTAATATATTTGCAAGGAGGATATTATGGCAAAAAGTTCACAAAAAGGTTTTGGCGGAAGAATCGTTCTTTTCTTAATTTGTTTCTTTTTAGGCTGGTTAGGAATTGATAAGCTTTACATGAAAGGTTCATGGAAAATCGCTCTTGTAAAATTCTTATTGAACTTCCTTATCATCGGCGAAATTTGGAACATTTATGATATGATCTGTGCTCTTCTTGGATGTTACAAACTTAACCCACTTGAATAGTCTGTTAAGAAAAATGAAAACACCTTTTATAAGGTGTTTTTTTATTTATAGTAAATTTGCTTGAAAATAATAAAATTTTAAGTTTGGTATCGTTGTCCGATTTTTGGGACAACGATTTTAGTATAATACAACTGTAATTCAAAGGAGGTATCATATGAATGGTTTTGATAAGGTCATTGGATATGACGCTATTAAGTTAGAAATTGCAAGAATTTGTGATGTAATAAAAAATAGCGATAAGTATCAAAAATTGGGTGTCAAAATTCCGAAAGGTCTGTTACTTTATGGAGAACCCGGTGTAGGCAAAACATTGATTGCTAATTCATTTATTGAAGAATGTGGTAAAAAATGTTATATTTGCAGAAAGAATTTGCCTGATGATGAATTTATTAAATACATCAAAAAGACTTTTGAAGATGCAAAAAACAATGCTCCATCATTAATTTTGTTAGATGATTTTGATAAGTTTGCAAACGAAGACAAAGACCATAAGAACGCAGAAGAATATGTAACTATTCAATCGTGTATTGATGATGTTAAATCTTCTGAAGTGTTTGTAATTGCAACCGCAAATGATTTGCGTTTAGTCCCTGATTCTTTGCTAAGAGCTGGAAGGTTTGATACTAGTATCGAAATCAAAGCACCAAAAGGGATAGATGCTGAAATGATAATCAAGCATTACCTTAGCGGAAAGAATACAGTTGCTAATCTAGATGTTAAGCAATTGGCACGAATTTTAAATGGCAGGTCATGTGCAGAACTTGAAACAATAATAAACCAAGCTGGGATTTACGCAGGATTTGAGAATAAAGATAAAATTGAGTTTGACGATATTATAAGGGCTTGTATTAGAACTATTTACAACGCTCCTGAAACGATAAAAAATGGAACTTGTGAGGATAATGAACAAACTGCTTATCATGAAGCTGGACATGCTTTGATTGCCGAAATTTTGGAACCCGAAAGTGTAACAATGATTTCTATCGGCGGGCATGAAGGTTCATCAATTGGTGGTTTTACAGCATATTACAGAGATGAAAGCTATTGGCAATCAGTTAAATCTATGAAAAATAGAGTATTATGTTTGCTTGGTGGAAAATGTGCCACTGAAATAAAATACGGCACACTTGATGCTGGCTGTTCATCAGATATTGAAAGAGCTGTCGATGTGGTAAAAAGAATTATCATTGAATATGTGGGAATTGGTTTTGATAAATGTTCTTCGTATTTTTCTTTCGAAGTGTCTGAATTGCAAAAATTTTTTCAAAACAAATCCATTAATGATGAATTAGAAAAGAGTTATACACAAGTAAAACAAATACTAATTGAAAATCGTGGCACATTAGACAAACTAGCAAGTGAATTAAACAAGAAAAAGTTGCTAATATCAGAAGATATAAAAAAAATTATAAAAAATTAAAACAAAATAAAAAGATATATGTTATCATAAAGGAGAAATTAAAATGAAATATTCAAACATTAATGTAGAATTTAAAAAACCAGAGAATGAAATTAAGGCACAACTTTCGCATAGTGGAGCAAAAAATATTGATATAAGAAGGAATTATAATGGGGAACTTGAAGTCAGATATACAATTAAGTGTGCCAATCCGGAAAAAGAAATACAGAGTTTGTTGTCTACTGCTGGAGCAAAAGATGTTCGTTCTTCATCAAGTTACAATGGCGCAAGATTTGATTATAAACTTGATGATATGGTTGATGAAAGAGAATTCAAAAGAAAATTACAAGAAGCATTAGGAAGAAGTGGTTATAGAACCAATTAACATTAAGGAGAATATATGCCATCATCATCAAATAAAAAACTTTCTATTCTTTACACATTACAAGTGTTAAGAGATTATAGTGATGAAAATCATTTATTATCTCAAAATGATATAGTTATTAAAATAAACAATATTTATGGAATGACTTGCGAAAGAAAGTCGATTGGTGCCAATATAGATAGTTTGATAGATTTTGGTTATGACATTGTTAAAACAAATGCTGGCTCATATCTGGCTAGTAGAGAGTTTGAACCAAGTGAAATTAGGTTTTTGGTTGACGCTGTATTTTCCAGTAAAAGCATAAATAGTAAGCAATCAAGAGAACTTGCGAAAAAACTATCAGAATTTTTAAGTGTTTATCAGCGAAAACAATATAAATATGTGTATAAAGCAGATGAACTTAATAGAACTGATAGTAAAGAACTATTCTATAATATTGATATAATTAACGAAGCTATTGAAAATAACAAACAGATTGAGTTTGATTATATTAGAAATGGATATAAAAGCAATAATACAAAAAAGCACCCCTATAAAGTTAACCCATATTGCCTAATAAATAATCAAGGAAAATATTTTTTAGTTTGTAATTATGATTATTTTGATGAAATAGGAAATTATAAACTTGAAAGAATACATAACATTAAAATTTTAGGCACACCAATAAAACCAGTAGCTTTAGTTAAAGGTTTTGAAAATGGATTAGATATTGCAAAATATGCAAATGAAAACATTTATATGTTTGCGACAAAAACGATAAATGCGACAGTAAAAATTCATAGAGAAGAAGCTGCAAATTATGTTGAAGAATGGTTTGGTAAAAATGCTAGTCTTTATGAAAAAGAAAACTCAATATTTGCAGATATAACAGCAAACGAAACTTCGCTTATCTATTGGTGCTTACAATATGGTGAAGATATAGAACTAATTTCTCCACAAGAAACGAGAAACAAGATTAAAAATATTATTGATTGTCTTGGTAAAAAATATAAATAAGTTTGTTGTTGAAAAAATATGCTGTAAGATTGTTAAAAAGGAGTTAATCAAAATGATAAAATTTGAGGATTTTTTTAAAGTAAATAGTCCAAAGGAAACAAAAGTTAAATTTAATATGCACAATAGCAAAGGTAATCTCGCTTGGGATTTACTGCGAGCAGATGAGCATGAAGGAAATTATAAAAAATGGATTGTAATGAATTCTTGGATAGATGATAAATGTTCTCCAAATTATAACTTAAATAAAGCAAAATATTTGTTAACTTTTGCACAATATTATCCTTTGGGTAGCGAATATTATATTTTTGGGGGAATGTATAAGGTTGAAAAAATTATACCCGAAGTATCCAATGGAATCGGATATAAATTGACTTTAATGGACAACTATGTTGAGTATAGAAAAAGACTAATTGTCAAATTAGATAAATCAATAAGTAGGGAGATTTACAATAAACCATATATAAATGTTCAAAAAGATTTTAACCCAGAAGTTTATGAAATGTTACCAACAAATACTATTGATTTAGGACCATTTCCTGGATATGATAGAGTAATTTTAAGTTTTGATCAATTGAAAGAAGTTGAGACTTCTGTTGATTGGAAAGAAGCATTAAGAAGTGTAAAAGGGATTTATTGTATAACTGATAAATCAAATGGAAAACTTTACATAGGCTCAGCGACTGGAACAGATGGTATTTTTGGCAGATGGAAAAATTATATAGAAAGTTTTGACGGCGGGAATCTAGCCTTTAAAGAAAAAAGAAATGGTGAAAATGGTGTTGAATATATTAAAGAAAACTTTCAATATTCAATTTTAGAAGTTTTCGATACAAAAATTCGACAAACAGATATTTTGAAAAAAGAATATCATTGGATGAAAGTTTTTCAATCTGTACATCGTGGATATAACAATGATAATTCAAGAGAAAAGCTTGACATAAAATCAGAAGAAAATGATTTAGTAACTGAGAAAAAATTTAAAGAAGAAGAAAATTATTGAGAGTCTTTGTTATAGCAATATACATTATTAAAGTTTGTTTTAATACTAAATTAGAACAAACTTTTTTGTTTATGTTAATGACGAATTAATAATTTCGCATATGTTTAAAAAAGCATTTAAGTTTGACAAATTTTAAATTTAAATATGACACTATTTAAGCGGTTTTGAACTAACATGAAAATAACGAATAAACAAAAAACTGAACAAAATATAAGTTTTTTTTTGAAAGTTATTTTAATTAATTTAGAATATTTAAATTTATGTGATAAAATCACTTTTATAAAAAGGGATTCCTTATATATTTTTTTGCATCGCATGTTCAGAGGTATGGCTGATGCAACTATAAAGGTTTTTATTCTGTTGCTTATTCTGAAAGCAACTGGTAATTTGATGTTGAGTTTTGTTTATTTAGCAGCAAATTATTTTTTCGCATCAGTTTTGTTTGCTGTTCTTAAAAATTTTATACAAAAATATGTTTTTATGTTTAATTTTATCTATAATTCCAATTGTCGGTGGTGCCTTTCTGTTGATGATTGAAATGAATATATGGATTGTATTTGTTTTGGTGCTGCTTTATGCAATTTTAGATGTTCTATATTATGGCGGTTTAAATTTAATTTTTGCAACATTTGATAATAAAGCGAATATGGCAAAATTTGAGGCGGGAAGCAATTTGGGGCGAATCACATTTTGCTTGTTAAGTGCCTATGTTTTGGAAAATATAGCAAATTCAACATTATTTGTTGTTTTGTTTTCACTTGTTTTTTATGCGGTAAGCATAGTTCCGATTGTTTTTCGATATAAAAAGTTAAAATTTTTGACAAAAAACATTCCCGAACGGACAAATGGTGTCCGAACGACTATGTAAAAATAATATAAAAGGAGATGTGCGTAAAAGCCCGATAAAATCGGCTTTTTAACTGATTCACTTAAATTTACTATGTTTTCTCGTCATTTTGGAAGCTGTTGGGATACCCAACACTTCTTCTTGGCAACAAAGTTGCTACTTCTATCTCGCTTTGATAGCGGATAGATTTTAATAGATTTAGAAAGAGATTGTAGAAAGAAAAAATCTTACAAACAAAAGGAATATTAAACTATGAATTTAAACAATACAAATCTAAATTTAAACAATTTAATACAATCGGAAGTTGACCGTATTTCAACTAAATATAACAAAGATTTTTTGGATTGCGAGGACCTTATCAAAATCACTGGGCTTGGCAGAGATAATGTTAGGAATTTGCTCAGAAGCAAAAGTTTTCCAACAACAAAAGTTGGCAAGCGACAAGTCGTAAGCGTGCTTAATTTCGTTACTTGGTTGACACTAAACAATAACCAAAGCGAGGTGCAAAATGGCTAGAAAGAAAGTTCAAAAACGCACTCGTAGAGCGAATGGCGAAGGAAGTATTTTTCAAAGAAAAGATGGATTATGGTGCGGATATATTACTACTGGTTTTGAAGATAATGGCGGACAGAAAAAGAAATATGTTTATGGAAAAAGTAAAGCCGATGTGTCTGCTAAACTCACAGAGATAAATGGAAGAATTAAGAACACAGCATATCAAGAAATTGAGAACAAAAGACTTGGTGAACTTATGAGTGAATGGTTGCTTGTTTTTAAAAAGTCGTTAGTCACATCAAGAACTTTTGAAGGCATTTTTAGAAACTATAAATTACACATTGAACCCATTGTTGGAAATATGAAAATCTATGAACTAGACACAATGACAATTCAAAAAGTTGTAAATCGAATGTTGGAGAATGGGTATTCTGTTGCAGTGGCAAAAAAGATAAAATTTATCTTTAATCAGTTTTGCGAATATGCGATTGATAGCAAATGGATTTTAGTTAATCCAACAAATAAGATAAAGATTAGAACAAGAGATAAAAGCAATTATGAAAAGCGAAATCCATATAAGGCAATTCCACCAGAAGAAAGAGATAAATTTTTAAATGCTCTAGAAAAAGACCCGGCGAACTTTATTAAACCTATGTGTTATTTGATGATGTTTGCTGGACTTCGTAGTGGCGAAACCATTGCTCTTGAATGGAAACATATTGATTTTGCAAAAAGAATTATTAAAGTCGCACAAGCCGAAACGCAAGATACAAAGTTTGATAGCAATGGAAACATAGTTGAAAGAACAACAATAGTAAGTGGCACCAAAACCGCTTGTTCTGTGAGAGAAGTGCCAGTGACAGATATTGTTTATAACGAACTTATTGCTTGGAAAGAAAAACAACATAAGCATTCTATTGATGTGGGGATAGATTTAACAAATCCTAATGTTTATGTGTTTGCAAATGATGATGGCACAATTCGCACATATTCGGGTTGTAGAATGATATTTAATCGATTTATTAGGCGAAATCATTTGGGAGATTTAAACATACATTTTCATGGACTTAGACATACTTTTTCAAATATGTTGTTTGAACTTAACGAAAATCCAAAAGTAATTCAACAACTTTTAGGTCACAAAGACGTAAAAACAACAATCACTGTCTACAACAATGTCAATAGTGATTATGTGAAAGAAAGCACAAATCGCTTAAACGATAGACTAAATGAAAATGAAATTTTAAGAAAGCAAAACAATCAAAATAAAGGAGAACAAGAAGAAAAGAAATCTAATCTTCAAAATTTGTCTGATGAAGATTTTGATTTGATGTTAGAAGAAATGCTAAAAGAACGAAAAGAAAGAAAACGCAAACGAGAAAAAGATTTTGAGATGTAAAATTTACTACACTAGTTTACACCTATTACACTAGTTTTAGATAGTTTTAGAGCGAATTAGACCGAGAGTTTGGAAATTGAACTCTCGGTCTTTTTTTATGCAATTTTACTACACTTTTTGGAGCAGTTTACTACACCTATTGTATTTTTAGCCTAAAATTAAGCAAAATTTATTGCAAAAGAAAAACCCTTGAAAGTGCCTATTTTACTAGGGTTTCAAGGGTTCTTAATAATGGAGCTGGTGACGGGAATCGGACCCGTGACCCCCACCTTACCAAAACTTAGAACCCTATTTCACGCCATAACTCGCCAATACTCGCCGAAATTCGCTAAATTAGTATAATATTAAATTTAATAAAGGAATAAATGTTTATAAAAAAAATTAAAAAAATATGACATATAATATTGATTTTATTAATTTAATATGTTATTATTGTGTTATAGAAATGCACAAAAATATATTTTTTGCTATTTTTTATGTGTTTTTTATATATGATGTGTATATTTTTTGCACATATTATATATAATTGTAATATAATTATAAGGAGGAAATGATTATGATTACAAGTTTAAGAATTTCAAATTTTAAAGCTTTTAACGATGAGGTTGAACTATCGTTAGATGCTGATATAAAGTCAAAAAAATTTTTTACAAATTATCAGACATATAATGAATATAATATTTTAAAAACATTAGGAATATATGGTAAAAATAATGTTGGAAAGACATGTTTAATAAATGCAGCAAAAACGTTAAAAAATGTTTTATTAAATAAAATTACAGACATTAAAACAAATATATTTTTAAATAATACAATCGCTTCTCTAGGGGTTTCCTTTATAAGAGATCTTAAAGGTTATTCATTTGATTTTAAGTATGATACGAAAACTAATGAATTTATTTATGAAAAATATGCCACTTTTGATACAACTAAGAAAGATAAAGAAAAAATATTAATTTTAAAGGATTGTATAAATAATATATATAAATGTGAAAACTTGGAATTTGAAAACCTGTTACCAAATCTATCTAATGATAACATTATTTTATACACGGCAAAAACAAACAGTTTTGATAATATAGAAAATATAAAAAATATCTATATTGATTTTGCTTCTAAAATTTATATTTTAAATATGGTAAATATACCTATTACACAAACTCTTGAAGAAATGAAGAAAAAGGATGAAAATGCAAAAGAGATTGTTGAATTTATCAAGAAAGCAGACCTAGAAATTAATAATTTTGAGTTTAATGAAAATGTAGTAATAGAGTTTGAAGATCAAAAAAATGACTCAAAATCATTGCCAGAAGAAAAATTATTTCGCACACCAGAGATGATGGATCTCTTAAAGCTTGTAACATATCATAAAAATAAGGCTGTTCCTTTTGTATTATTTGATTCTACTGGAACAAAGAAAATAGCGGCAGTTGCTAGTTATATTATAAAAAATATTAAAAATGGTGGAACGTTGTTTATTGATGAATTAGATAGTGGTTTACATTTTAAGCTTTCAAGAGCAATTATAGCAATGTACAATAATTTATCAAATACTAATGGTCAGCTTATTTTTACAACGCATGATATTAATCTAATGGATTGTAAAAAATTATTAAGAAAAGAGCAGATTTGGTTTGCTGATAAAGATTCTGAACGTACGTATTTATATTCGTTAAACGATTTTAAAACAAGAGATGGTGTTCGTTCTGGTGTTACAGATGTAAATGATTTGTATAAAAGAGGTATGATAGCAAATCTCCCTGAACCTGATTTAATTTCATGGTTATTGGGGGTAAAAAATGAAAAATAAATTACCAAAGATTAAAACTAATAAACGTGTTTGTATTGTGTGTGAGGGCGATGAAGAATTTGCATATATTAGCAAATTGAAACAGTTAAAGGTGTTTAGTAATAAATTAACAATTAATCCTTTAAATGCAGATGGTATTAGCAAAATTTTTGATATGTATAGTAATGCATACCAAAGCGACAATTACGATTTGGTTGTTATTTTTTGTGATACAGATAATAATCCTTTTATACAATATAAAGATCTAAAAAAACAAATTAAAGATTTTCATGGACTTAATAAAAATACTGATGTTCTTGATTTAATTTATTTTGGAAATCCATGTACCATGCAAATTATTCTTTCACATTTTGATAATGTGAAATTAAAAAGTAGATTAAAGAATGTTAATGCAATGGAAATTAAAAAATTGACAGGTATTGATGATTATAGGGCAACAAAGCACCAAGTTGATTGTATAATGAAAAAGATTACGCTTCATAATTTTCAAACAATGAAATGTAATTTAAAGAACATTTCTCAACAGGATACTACAACTCCTAGTACTAATTTCTTAAAAATACTTTCAAATTTGGAAAGCGATGATTATCAATGGATAGAAAGCATAAATCTAAAATTATAAAACTTGGCAATATTTACCATTTCAAAGATGGCGATTCGCAACAAATATTCATTTATGGTTATAAAAAATATCTTTCTTGAACTAGTTAAGGAGGTACTAATTATGGCAAAACAAATGATTAAAACTCTTGCTTATTGCGTGTGAATTGGATATTGCCTGACGCTTAATGCAAGAGTTTTGCTAGAGATTATATCTCTAGTTTTTTATTTTAAAGTATACTCTCCATATATGGAGGTATAAACAAATGGAAAAAGAAATAAGAAAAATGAGGCGACCTAATGGAAATGGGTCGCTTTATTTTTCAAATAATTATTGGTTCTTTGCAAAAAGTATGAGCATTAACGGAGTAAAAAAGCGAGTAAAAACACGAGCAAACACTAAGATTGAAGCTATAAGAAAGTTTTATGAAAAATATGGAGATGATAACACTTTATCTGCAAAAGATAAAGAAACAATTTTATTCAATGAAGTGTTTTTGTATTGGCTCATGAATATCAAGAAATTATGTGTAAGTTCATCCACATTTTATAGCAATTTAATGGTTTATAGATTATACATAAAACCTTATTTTGAAAATAAATACATAAATGTGGTAAACAACAATACACTTCTAATCTATTTTAACTATTTATTAAATAAACAATTATCTAAAAATTCGTTTATGAAAACAAAATTCTTAGTAAACCAATTTTCAAGATTTTTAGTGCTAAATAATTACATTGATACATATCCAATAATTTTAAATAATATCAAATATCCCTATGAAAAGTGTGAAAATAAATATAAGGCTTTACCAATAGAAATAAGACAAAGTTTTATAGCAAATTTAAACAATCATCTACCATTGAAAACAATATGTGTGCTTGGATTGTATGCTGGATTAAGAATTGGTGAAATATTATCGCTAAAATGGGATGATATAGACTTGGATAAAAGAGCAATTTATATAAATTCATCTCTTGTTAATGATTATACTTTTGATAAAAATGGCAATACCATTTTATGTAAAAAGAAAATAGGAACGACAAAAACACAATGTAGTTTAAGGGTAGTTCCTATTATTGATGAATTGTATAAAGCCTTGATTGAATGGAAAGTAATACAAGGAAATAAACATAAATACTCACAAAAATCTTTGTTATTTGGGAATGATAGTTTATTGCGTAGTTATTCTGGCACTAAAAGATTATTAGACAAATTTAACAAGAAATATGGCTATGAAAATTATAATATTCATTTTCATAGTTTTAGACATACATTTGCAACTTTACTTTTTGAAAAGAAAGTAAATCCTAAAATTATACAATTACTGCTTGGACATAAGTCCGTTAAAACTACACTTGAAATCTATAATAATGTTAATATTTACAATGATGAAATGCTAAAAATCATACAAGATGCGTTTAAATAATCTATGGAGCAAATGAGAGCAACGATACCCGCTTTAACTCGCCAAAACTCGCCAATGTGGAGTTTTGAAAATTTTTTAATTGAAGAAAAAAGCCCTGTTTACTCCGTAGTCCAAAAATAGATTTGGCTCCATAAAAAAAGGTAATTTTGAGGTAAAAAATACAAAAAAATAAAGCCCTTCAATATGGCTGAAATGCCGATAAATAAAGGGTTTTTGTATCTGGAGCTAACGAGCGGGCTCGAACCGCCGAACCTCTTGCTTACCAAGCAAGTGCTCTACCTACTGAGCTACGTTAGCATAAGTTGTTGCTCCATAAATTTTGAAGTTATTAAGTTGTGATTTTTTTGCCTAAAATACCTTACCAAGGTGGTGCTCTACCGCTGAGCCACACCAGCAAATGCTGTTTTTTGATTGAATTTTGCGGTAATTTTGAGTAGTGAAAAAGTGCTGTTTTTGTTTTACCAAGGTGGTGCTCTACCGCTGAGCCACACCAGCATGAACTAAAAGTTCTAAAATTTTTAGATTTTTGTAAAACTACATGGTGATTAACTGAGTATGCTTACAAAAAACATTATGTATAATATTTTAAATTTTAGTTTTTGTCAATTATTTTGCTATTATATTTGTAATTTTGCGAATATTGTGTTATATTTTTTGTGAAATTTAAGGAGTTTTTATGAAAAAGTTTTTTAAAGAATTTAAAGCGTTCATTACAAGGGGAAACATTTTTGATATGGCTGTTGGTTTGATTATCGCGACTGCATTCAATAAAATTGTTTCAAGTTTGGTAAATGATATCATTATGCCATTGATTACATGGGGAACTGGTGCGGCAAGTTTAGCAGATTTAAGCGTTGTTTTAAGACGCGATGCAGAAGGTGTTGCAACTTTGACCTGGGCATACGGAAATTTCATTCAAACAATTATTGATTTCTTAATTATTGCTTTTTCTATTTTTGTTATGGTCAAAATTGTCACAGCTTCTCAAAAGAAATTTAAAGAAATGGAAAGTTATGTGATTAACCAATCTAAGAAAGAAGTTAAAGCTGAAAGAAAAATGCTAAAAGCAAAAGCAAAAGAAGAAAACAGACCATACAAAGAAGTCAAAGCAGAGTATGAAGCGGAAAAAGCAAAAATTTTAGAAGAAAAGGCTCAACGCGAAGCGGAAGAAAAGACAAGACAAGAAGAGGAAGACAAAAAGAACAATCCAACCCAAGAAGAATTGCTTAAAGAAATTCGAGATTTGCTAAGAGAACAAAAAAATGATAAAAAATAGTTAAGATTATTAAAATTGACAACCTATCTTTTAAGTTAGGTTGTTTTTTTTGCAACCTTGGCAACATCGTTGCCTTTTTTTTGGCTACCTTGTAGCAATTTTGGATTGAAAATGGCAAATTTAGGGGGCTAAGGGGTGGCAATTGCCACAAAAAATTAAAAATTTTTTCAAAAAAATCGAAAAAAGTGCTCAATTTACTTGACATACCCC
>ERZ779643.143-NODE-143-length-66775-cov-2.653147_pt1 | contig 66775 bp, 52 predicted proteins | sample MGYA00511564_ERZ779643 | MGnify/ENA primary metagenome ERZ779643 (study PRJEB29588, sample SAMEA2147114) | human gut metagenome | biome: human gut; feature: human-associated habitat; material: faeces | place: Denmark | collected 2008/2010 ...
CCTTCTCGACTACATCAGAAAGTCCAACGTTACGGGCGGCGAAGCGGGCGGTATTACGCAACATATCGGTGCTTACACCGTGTCGCTCAAAGGCAATCCCATCACGTTCCTCGATACGCCGGGGCACGAAGCGTTTACGTCTATGCGTGCTCGCGGCGCACAAGTTACGGATATTGCAATCCTCGTGGTTGCTGCCGACGACGGCGTTATGCCTCAAACTCTCGAGGCTATCAGCCACGCAAAACAAGCAAACGTGCCTATCATCGTTGCTATGAACAAGATGGACAGAGCCGGCGCAAATCCCGACAGAGTGCTCTCGCAACTTGCAGAAAACGGCGTAACTCCCGAAGAATGGGGCGGCGATACTCCCGTTGTCAGAGTGTCCGCAAAGACAGGTATGGGCGTTGAGGATTTGCTCGAACAAATCCTCGTTCGCGCAGAAGTCGAAGAATTGCGCGCAAATCCCGACAGAAGCGCAAGAGGTACTATTATCGAGGCAAAACTCGACAAAGGCCTCGGCAAAATCGCGACTATCCTCGTTCAAACGGGTACGTTGCACGTGGGCGACAACGTTGTGGCAGGCACTTGCACGGGCAAGATCCGCGCCATGATCGACGACAAGGGCAGAAAAGTCAAGAAGGCAGGTCCTTCCATGCCCGTGTCCGTCACCGGCTGGGACGACGTCCCCGAAGCAGGCGACAGAATCGACGTAGTTGCGGACGAGAAGTTTGCAAGAGAACTTGCCGAAGAGAGAAAACTCAAACTTGCGGCAAATCAAACCGAATCTACTTCCGTGTCCCTCAACGATTTGTTCGACAAGATTTCCAAGGGCGAACTTAAATCCGTCAAACTCATCATCAAGGCGGACGTTCAAGGCTCGGTTGAAGCTGTCAAACAATCGCTTGCAAAACTCGGAAACGAAGAAGTCAATATCGATATCATCCACGCCGCAGTCGGCGGTATCAAAGAAAGCGACGTGTTGCTTGCGGAAACGTCGGGCGCAATTATCATCGGATTTAACGTCCGTCCCGACAGCAACGCAAAACAACTTGCCGCGCAAAAGAAGATCGATATCAGATTCTACAACATCATCTACAATGCCATCGAGGACATCGAAAAGGCTGTCAAAGGTATGCTCGATCCCAAATTCAGAGAGGTTGTGCTCGGCTCAGCGGAAGTGCGTGAACTCTTCAAAATCAGCGGCGTCGGCACTATTGCAGGCTGCCACGTCATCGACGGCAAAGTCGTGCGCGGCGCACAAGCAAGACTTATCCGCAACGGCAAAGTCGAATATACCGGCGAAATCGCATCTCTGCGCCACGGCAAAGACGACGTCAAGGAAATGGCAAAGAACTTCGATTGCGGCATAATGCTTTCAAACTTCCAAGACGTGAAAGTCGACGACGTCATCGAAGCGTTCACTATGGAGAGAACAGATGAAAATTAAAATGGAGCGAGTCAATTCCGAACTCGCCAGACAAATCACCAAAATCATTGCCGAAGACGTGAAAGATCCGCGTCTTCACAATGCTATTATCGGGGTTACGAAACTCTATACGACGCCCGATTTGAAGTATGCCAAGGTGTATTTGTCAATATATGCGTCGAGCGAGGAGGAAAGGCAAGAGGCGTATTACACCGTTTGCCGTTCCAAAACGTTCATTCGCAACATGCTCAAAGACAGCGTGCAAATCAGACTTTTGCCCGAACTTAATTTTATAATCGACGATAGCGTGGATTACAGCATAAAAATCGACGAAATCCTCAACAAAATTAAGAAGCAAGACGAGCAAAGAGCGGTTCAAGAGCAACCGAGCGACGACGAAAACGAGTGATGAACAACGATATCCTTCAAGAAATCGCAAAAAGGATAAATCGCGCAAACGATATTGCGCTTTATTGTCACACCAAGCCTGACGGCGACGCGCTTGGCAGTATGCTAGCACTTTACGTTGCGCTGAAAAACAAAGGCAAAAACGTAGCTGCGTATTGCGATTCGACCGTGCCGGACAAATATAAGTGCCTCTACAAGAGCGAGGAAATAACGTTTCCGCAAAAGAGAGTGCACGAGCTTGCAATCGGCATCGATTCAAGCTCTATCGACAGGCTCGGACAATGTATGAAGTCGTTTTTGTCGGCAAAGGCGCAAATTGCAATCGATCATCACAAATCATTTGAAAGATTTGCGTCGCTATGTTACGTCGACGGCAACGCGAGTGCTTGTGCGGAGATTGTTTTCGAGCTTTTGAAGGGAATGAAAGCAATCGATGAAAACGTTGCGAAACTGCTGTTTTGCGGTATCGTAACGGATAGCGGTTGTTTCTCGTATTCCAACGTCACTAAACGAACGCACGAAATCGCATGCGAATTGCTAAAATACGATTTCGACGCAAGCGGAACGATTTACGACGTTTATCGCAGTATTTCGCTCGACAAATTCAACCTTAAACGCAGAGCGTTGGCAAACGTTAAGTTTTTTGAAAACAATCAGATTGCCGTTATGCGATTTATGGCGGATGACTTTTCGGCAACAAATACGACTTGCGACGACACCGAAGGGATCGTTTCCGAACTTATAGACGTGGATCGAGTCAAAGTTGCATATGCACTCTCACAAGTCGGCGAGAGAAATTTCAAGATGAGCATCCGCACAAAAGATCCCGTCGACGCTTGCGATATAGCAATGACTTTCGGCGGTGGCGGACATAAGAACGCCGCGGGTTGTAGGGTGAACGGCTATCTCGAAGATATCGAAGAGAAACTTGTGAAACTTGCAAAAGACAGAATCTGACGATTCTTTTTAAATCAATAACAAACATGAAAGGTTTTGTCAACATCAATAAACCTTCGGGGATGACTTCGAGCGACGTCGTCGTAAAAGTGCGCGGAATCTTGCGCAGAGCGAGCGGCGAAAAGCAAAAAGTCGGACATCTCGGCACGCTCGACCCCATCGGGACGGGAGTTTTGCCGATTGCCGTGGGGAGTGCGACAAGGCTTTTCGATTATATGCAAGAAAAAGTCAAGGTGTATCGTGCGACTTTCGTTTTCGGACAGACGACCGATACGCTTGACATTACGGGCAATATAACAGGTGAGTGCGACGTTTTTCCGACAAAAGAGCAAATAGATGTCGCCGTTAGCGCAATACACGGTGAAATCGACCAAATTCCGCCGCAATATTCGGCAAAATCGGTGCACGGGGTGAGGGCATATGACTTTGCAAGAAAGGGCATCGAAGTCGATTTGAAGCCGAAAAGAATAACAATTTACTATATAAAGACCGTTGATTGCGATCTTGACGGCACTCCTTACAAACTCGATAAAAACGAATATGCTTTTGAGATTGCATGTTCGAGCGGAACGTATATTCGTTCGATTGCACGCGATCTTGCAGGCGCACTCGGCACTGTTGCTTATATGTCTTCGATTCATCGCATAAAGAGCGGAGATTTTGAAATTCAAGATGCGGTAACGTTGACCGATTTTGAAAAAGAACCGTTTAGATACCTTAAATCTGTGGACTTTGCATTGAAATCTTATGGTAGAATTACGCTTGACGAGAAACAAAAGTCCAAAGCACTCAACGGCGTGGCAATTAAAACGGACGAACTTCCCGACGGCGATTACGTCGTTGACGACGGCGTTGAAACGCTTGCGATAGGGCACGTTTCGGACGGAATTTTGAGATTGAAAACCAGACTGTAAGGAGGCGTTAAAATTGCAAGTTGTAGATTTCAATAAAAAATTCGACGCGCCGATTGCGGTTGCTCTGGGCTTTTTCGATTGTATTCATAACGGACATAAGAAACTTGTCGACGGCGCGATAGATTTTTCAAGAAGTAACGGGACAAAGAGTGCACTTTTGACTTTTGTCAACGATCCGAACATTGCTTTGGGAAAAGATAAACAGATTTTTTCATTTGACGACAGAGTTAAAGTGCTTAAAAAATGCGGACTAGACGTTGTTATCGGTGCGGTTTTTGACAATAATTTTGCCGATATGTTGCCAACCGAGTTTTTGGATACGTTGAGTGCAAATTTCAATGTAAAAGCAATATTTGTCGGCTCGGATTACACGTTCGGAAAGTTTGCGAAAGGAAACGTTGACATGTTAGATGTTTATTGCAGAGCGCACGGCATCGAGCTTCACGTTTTGCCTTTTGAAACCGTCGACGGCAAAAAACTATCGACTTCTACGCTTAAATCCTACGTAAAAAACGGGCAAGTCGATATGTTGAACGAACATCTTGCAATGCCGTATTTTATGAGCGGAAAAGTCGTACATGCACGCCATAAGGGCACTTCGATCGGATTTCCGACCACGAATATTGCACCCGATTCGTCAAGACTTGCGCTTGCAAACGGAATATATGCGACGTTTTGCAAGGTTGACGACAAAATTTTCAAGTCAATGACGAACGTCGGCACGAAACCTACTTTTTCGGATAATTCGGTGTCGATCGAGACTTATATTATGGATTTTTCGGATGACGTTTACGGCAAGAATATAACCGTATATTTCATCAAAAAAATGCGCGATATTGTCAAATTCGCCTCTCCGAACGACTTAAAACGTCAGCTTGACAAGGACGAAAACGAAGCAAAAAGCATTCTCGACGCTTCATCGGCATCGAAGAAAAGTTTGTAAGAACTTATACCGAGGTAAAAATGATAAAAAATCACCAAACGGCAATGTTCGGGCCTTCCGGGCACGACGAACAATTTGCAAAAGACGGTTTGAGCGCAACGCTTCAAATGCCCAAATGGCTCAGCGAAAAGGGCTTAGATTTGTTTGAATATTCTTTCGGCAAAGGCGTTAGAATCAGCGATGCAACTGCGGAAGCGATAGGGGATGAGTCCGACAAGTACGGCATTGAAATCAGCGTTCATGCGCCGTATTTCATCAATTTTGCGTCCGTTGAGCAAGAAAAAGCCGACAATTCCATCAACTATCTGACAAGCTCGCTCAAAGCACTTCGTCATTTTCACGGTCAAAGATGTGTTTTTCATCCGGGCGCAGAGGGCAAACAACCTAGAAACGAAGCATTTGCGCGTACGCTCGACAACTTTTCGCGCGCTCTTGACGTCATAAAAGAAAACGGTGACGACGATCTCATCGTTTGTCCCGAAACAATGGGTAAACAGGCGCAAATCGGGACGGTGAAGGAGGTTATAGAGCTTTGTAAACTCGCTCCAAACGTTTATCCGTGCGTCGATTTCGGGCACGTCAACAGTTTGTGGGGCGGCGCATTGAAGACGGCTGACGATTTCCAACGCATAATCGACGATATGTTTGACGGCATCGGCGAAGAAAAAACAAAAAATATGCACGTGCATTTCAGCAAGATTATGTACGGAGCGAAAGGGGAAATTAAGCATTTGACCTTTGCCGACAACGTTTACGGACCTGAATTTGATCCGTTTTGCGAAGTGATTGTCAAAAACAATCTAACGCCTCACGTTTTGAGCGAATCCGCCGGAACTCAAATGTTCGACTCGCTCTACATGAAAGAGAAGTACGAAAGTATGATGCAAAATTAATTCTATTTTTCGAGAACATGTGTCAACATTAATTTATATAGGTGGTGCAGACTGCATATTGTGTGTGGTCTGCATTTCATTTTCAAAATATGCTGTTTAAAAATTGTTAAGAAATTTTTGTTTGACAAGGAAGAGAATATGCGTTTTATAATATTTAAACGGTTTTAAAACTATTCGTAAAACACGAGTTAAACTTTTAGCGTGTACAAAAAGGAACGGAGCCTTGCTCCGTACCTTTTTTTTTAAGTGCTTTTTTGTCCGATTGCTTGCGGTGGGGTATAAGGGGCGGTTTACCGCCCATATAAACCACGGCAAGCATAACATATCAAGCGTTATTTAACGCTTGATTTAGCGTAGTGAAACGAAGCGTAGCAAAGCGTTCCGATGAACGCAACTGCCGTATGGTTATTGCGTGTCTGTTGTCCTCTTCCGTTGTGCGTGATAACGGTTGCAGGTGTTTTTTTTTATAGCAAACTAACGTGCACTTATACGCGTACGCACGTACGCGCGCCCGCTCCCACGAATAGCGGGTAAAATATTGATAAAATTGTCATACATCAAAATTATATATATTTATATATATAATTCTTTTAGTTAACTAGTTAACTAGAGCTTTTAGGTCATTATTATATTCCTAGTATCTCGTTTGCGTCTAAGTCTAGATATGCGCAAAGGTTTGCGAACGTGTCAAGGCTCGGCATTTTATCGCCTTTAATGTAGTGGGATACTGTCGGTTGTTTCACGTTGATAGATTTTGCGATTTCCGTTTGCGTTTTTCCGCTTTGTTGTATGGCTGTTGCAAGTCGTTTTTGTATTTCGTTCAAAGTTATCATTTTTTCACCTCAAAATTATTTTATGCCAAATGGCTATATTTTTCTTGACATATACCTATTGGCTATGATATTTTTAATATACCCGTTGGGTATAGGCTCTAAAAATCGTTCTTTATATTCCAAGTACCTATATGAAGTAGAGAAGCCGTGTAAATTAGAGCCTTGCACGGCTTCTTTATTTTATAAAAGTGCGTGAGGTGGTGCAGTGGGTGCAACTCGGCTTCAATTAGAGATATTGTCGCATACGATAACGTTTTCAAAGCGATTCAAGGTAGATTGCTGCACGGAAGCGTTTATATGTTATCGGTGCTTATATCGCTATACATTCGCCCAAGTTTGCATTTACCGAACTTCAAAGCATTGCTATCGGGTTATGTATTATAGCTCATACGCAAGCGCACGCAAGGGAAGCACGTATATTTCGTTCCGGACGATTACCGAGCTTTGTATATGGCTCGATAGTCTAAAAATAATTTAACATATAGGTGGTACTATGGAAAGAAAAACATTGACTTGTAACTCATTCGTGTTTTATGGCTCGTTTTACGAGGCTATTAGCGTTCTTCCGCTTGAAAATCAAGCGAAGATTTACGACGCAATTTTTAAGTTTGCGTTTGAAAATATCGAAGTAGATTTGCAGGGGGTAGAACTCGCCGTTTTTTTGCTTGTGAAACCTCAACTTTTGGCAAACCGTGCGAAGTATGAAAACGGTTGCAAAGGCGGTAGACCTCGCAAGGAAGAAACCGAAACAAAACCTAACGAAAACCAAACCGAAACCGAAGTGAAACCTAATGAAAATGAAAATGATAATTATATAAGCTTGCTAAATATATTAAAAGAAAAAATGAATAAAGCGGGCGCATATAATGGTGTACACGATTCTCTTGTAAATGAGGTTTTGGAAACATTGTCCGAAGCTTGTTTTTCGGTTCGTCCTCGAAGATATAACGGGGTGATGTATCGAAGCTCCGATTTCGCCGAGATTGCAAATAACCTTACGATTGAGCAAATATGTAGGGTTGTTACTCGTTTGCTTCAAAATGCCTCTACAATCGAAAATAGAAGGCAATATATATTGTCGGTCTTATGCGGAAGTAGTGCAGGCGAAAAAAGTTTGCAAAAAAATGCAAATTTACCTACTTCACACTCGAATAAACTATTCGCAAAACACGAGCTTTACGCAAAGAAAGTGGTAAAAATAGCACTAAATAGAGGTTTTAACAATTATTTTAAAAATTTTGTAAAATTTAGATTTCATATTCTTATTGCGTATTTAACATGAATTTGATTTGGTTTTTATGCTGGTTTTCCGACTCGATTATCGACGGATTTGCTCGCGCGGTTTTAGCTTTTGCAGAACTTGTCGGTTGTTTCAACGCTGTTATTTCGGCTGATATCGCGTTTGATTATACTGCCGATTCTTCGGTTAGTTTCACCATTATTTTTTTTTGATGCGTTTCCTACCGATTATTCACTTGTTATTACGGTTAATCTGCCAAAACGCTAGTGATTTTGCCGTGAATTTCTTGCTCGTTTTATCGATTGATTTTCCGAAGATTCGGCGGAGTTTTATGGCTACGTTTTGAAATCAATCGGCAATTTCATTTGTCAAAATTCAGCGTTTCAAGCGTATGCAAAACCGCCAAATATGCGTGTTCATAGGTCAAACCGCCTTGAACGTACACGATATACGGTTCTTTGATCGGCGAATCCGCGCTCAGCTCGATTGACGAGCCCTGAACGAACGCTCCGGCCGCCATAATGACTTGATTTTGATATCCCGGCATATCCCACGGAAGCGGCTTTACGTTGCTGTCAATTGGCGAAATCTCTTGAATTGCGCCGCAAAAATCGATAAGTTTGTCCTCAGAACCGAGTTTTATGCTCGTAACGATGTCATAAGGTTTCATATCGTCACGCGGCAGCGTTTCAAAACCGAGTTTTGAGTAGGTTTTTGCAAACAAAAGCGAGCCTTTGAGCGCGTTTTTGACCGCCGACGGAGCCAAAAACAGACCTTGATAATACGGTAAATAACCATAGGCATACGAGCCTTCTTCCATGCCGAGCGACGGAGCTGTCAAACGGTAGGAAACTTGCTCGACAAGTGTGGATTTTCCTGCGATATAGCCGCCTGTCGGTGCAATTCCGCCTCCGATATTCTTTATAAGCGAGCCTGCGATGAGGTCTGCGCCGACGTCCGTAGGCTCGATTTTTTCGACGAATTCGCCGTAGCAATTATCGATTAAAACGAGCGTTTCGGGGCTGATTTTTTTGACGAATTTGATGAGTTTTTCGACGTTTTCGACGCTGATTGCTTGTCTAAGACTGTATCCGCGGCTTCTTGCGGCAAAAACAGCCTTGATTTTTTCGGATTTCAGTGCGTTTTCAATGGCGTCATAGTCAAATTCGGGCGTCAAATCCGGGTTCGTTTTGAGGTCGATTTTGTCGAATTTGACGCCAAAATCTCTCAAAGAACCTTTGTTTTCGGCCAAAATTACGTCTGTAAGAGTGTCGTAAGGCATGCCGGAAACCGCCAAAAGTTTGTCGCCCGGGCGCAAAACTCCGAAAAGCATGAGCGTCAAAGCGTGTGTTCCCGATACGATATTCGGAGAAACAATCGCGCTTTCGGCGTGGAAAATGTCGGCATAAAGCTTGCAAAGCGTATCGCGGCCGATGTCGTCGTAGCCGTAGCCTGTTGTGCCGAACATGTGGCGCGCTTGAATCGATTGATTTTTGTATGCGTCAAGCACCTTTTTTTGATTGTAAAGCGCAATGTCTTCAAGACGTGCGTATTGGTCTTTAAGCTCGATTTCGCACTCGGATACTAGATTTTTTGCAGAAATTTTGTCCATTTTTATGCCTTTTTTATGAGAATTTTTGTTTATTTCGATTGATATTTTGGTTTAAATTTGTGCCAAAATATGCGTCTATGCGGTTATGTATTTGGTTTTATCGTTACTGCAATGCGGTTTTTTCGGCTATTTTTTGAGAAATATAATCGATTGCGCCGTCGACGTCGTTTATATCGAACCATTTGACGAAATCGTATTTTCTAAACCACGTCAGTTGCCGTTTTGCGCAATTGCGCGAGTGCTGTTTGATTTTGTCTTTGATTTGGTCAAGTTCGGCATCGCCGACGACGTATTTGTCGTTTTTTAGGCTGAAATTGCAGTTTGCAAACTCCTTGTAGCCGATGGCTTGCATTGATTGATAAGAAAAATCGCCGACGCTCAAAACCTCTTGCACAAGTCCTTCGTCGAACATTTTATCGACTCGTTTATTGATGCGCTCGTACAAAACGTCGCGATCGGTGTTTAGCGCAACCATAATGACGTCAGGCTTTTGGCGTTCGTCCTGGTTTTGTTCGAGCGTTTTGCCCGTGCTCAAAACGATTTCGAGCGCACGAATAACTCGTTTCGTATCGTTTTCGTGAAGACGATTTGCCGCTTGCGGATCAAGAGATTGGAGTTTTTGATGCATTGCGTGCGCACCGAAATTTTGAAGCTCTTGCTGTAAGCTTTCACGCAAAACGTCGTTTTTGTTGGTGTTTGCAAAGCTCATAGGATAAAGCAATGCTTCGAAATACAGCCCTGTTCCGCCGACGATTATCGGCAGTTTTCCGCTGTTTTGCGCATTTTCGATTTCGGTTTTCGCAAGGCGTGCAAACTCGGCAACGGAAAATTCTTCGTTTGGATCGACAACGTCTATGAGCTTATGCGGAATTTTTTCGCGTATCGAAATATCCTCTTTTGCCGTGCCGATATCCAGCGTGCGATAAATCTGCATACTGTCGGCAGATATGATCACGCTGTCAAATTTTGACGCAAGTTTGACGGCAAGTGCGGATTTGCCCGATGCCGTCGGACCTGCGATATAGATTGGTGGAAGAATTTTGCTCATGTTGCTATTTTTGCGCATTATGCGAAATGCGAAACGTCACGCAGTATTGGTACTTATTTTATTTTGTTACTATTTATATATAATAATATTAATCCTTATATATAGCGGCTCAGACAATGCGTTTGAACAACTTTTCAACATCTTTTGCCGTGAACGCAACAACTGCCGGGCGTCCGTGCGGGCATTTTGTGGGAAGATTGCCGTTTTCGTCCACGTAATATTTGATGACTCGTTCGATTTGTGCGCGCGATAGCGACTGGCCGCCTTTTATTGCCGCCTTGCATGCCTGCTGACAGAGCATGTCTTTCAAAAGATTTTCAAGCGTCAACTCGTTTTCGCTTTGCATATTTGCAAACAAATCCGAGAAGAATTTTGAAAAATTGACTTGCGCTACGGGTTCCGGCACAGCCTTTATTAGATATGCGCTTCCGCTTTTTCCGATTTCAAATCCGAGATTTTCGAGATTCGGCAAAATCCGCTCGAAGTATTCGCACTCTTCGCCGGTCATGTTAAGTTTGAACGGGATAAGCAACGACTGCTTGTGTTCGACGGTGAAATTTTCAATGATTCTGTCGTACAAAATGCGCTCGTGTGCGGCGTGCTGGTCGATGAGATAAACAAGATCGCCGCGTTCGCATATGATGTACGTGTCGAAGATTTGCCCCACGATTTTGCCGTCGAAAACCGAATAATCTTGTGAATCGCTTGATTGCTCCGTGTTTCCATTTTCTTCTCGGTTTTCTTCTCGGTTTTCTTCTATACGTTGAACATCGCTTTTTGAACTATGCGTAAAATCAAAATCGAACGGCGTTGAAAAATGAGATTCTTTTAGCTCGGAATTTGAAGATTTCTCACCTTGAAATTTAAATCCGAAATAGTTTTTCGGCGTAGTCTTTCCGCTGAAAAGTTTTGATGTGTCAATGCTTGTTTGAGTAAATTTCGGCTTTGTCGCTTTGCCGTCGTTTTGTTCGATTTTTTTGTCGAAATCCGACTGTTCAGTGACATTTTGGACGTTTTGAGATGCACTTTGCGACATGTCGAAACCAAACGATACGTTTTGTAAACTTGCGTTTATCGTGTTTTGGATTGCATGATATACCGCGCTGAAAACCGCATGTTTATCTCTGAAACGAACCTCGGTTTTTGACGGATGCACGTTGACGTCAACGTCGTCGAACGGCATCAAAACGTCAAGCACGAACATCGGATAATTTCTTTTCATCAAATACTCTGCATACGCCTTTTCGACCGCCGTTTGTATGGTTTGATCCTCAACCGCTCTTCCGTTGACGATAATCGTTTGGTAAGTTCTGTTTGACTTGGTAAAATCAACCTTTGACGTGTAGCCGGAAACTCTGATGTTTCCGTACGAATTGTCAACGATTTCGACGAGATTGTCGGCGGTTTTTGCTCCGTAAACCGAGTAAATTGCATCGATAAGTTCGCCGCCATCGTTTGAAATCACTATACCCTCTTCGTCCGATAAGGTTATTCTGATGGTCGGATTTGCCAAAATCAGCATTCTAACCGTATCTTTTATGTAATTCAGTTCGCTTGCGCCTTTTTTGAGGAATTTAAGTCTTGCCGGTGTGTTGAAAAACAGGTTTTCAACGGTTATAACGGTGCCTTGCGCTCTTGAATCTTCACCCTCGAAGGTCACTTTGCCGCCCGAAAGTGCAATTTTTGACGCTACGTCCTGATTTTTGCTTTTTGACGAAAGAGTAACTTCGCTCACCGACGATATGCTTGCAAGAGCCTCGCCTCTGAAACCGAGTGTGGCAAGGCTGTCCAAATCGACGATGTTTTTTAGTTTGCTCGTTGCATGCGGCAAAAACGCCTTGCGCACATCGTCTTTTTCGATTCCGATGCCGTTGTCGCTGACTTGAATTTTGCGGATTCCACCGTTCTCGACGTATATCGCCACGTCGGTTGCGCCTGCGTCTATTGAGTTTTCAACAAGTTCTTTGACGACGGACGAGGGTCTTTCAACGACTTCGCCTGCCGATATCATATTGAAAACATTTGGTTCAAGAACGTTAATTTTGCCCATATATTCTCCAAAACCACTCTAAATTTGTCGGTTTTTTGTAAAAGTTTATTCTTCAAGTTGCTTTTTTAGGTCGCAAAGTACGGTCAATGCTTGAAGCGGCGTAAGATTGTTTACGTCTATATCCTTGATTTGTTGTTCGATTTTGCTTGCTTCGTTGTCGAACAAACTTACTTGCGCCGTTACGTTTTTCTTTGCCGAGCTCAACAACATTTCGTTCGTATCGCGATTTTTCGAATCTTCTTCAAGAGAGTGCATTATGCTTTTTGCGTGGTCTATAACGGATTTCGTTACGCCTGCAAGCGACGCGACTTCGATACCGAAACTTTGTGACGCGCCTCCCCTTACGATTTTGTGCAAGAACACGATTGTGTCGTTTGCCCTGCTCACGAGAACGCGATAGTTTTTGACGCCTTCGAGGTCTTCAAGCTCGGTAAGCTCGTGGAAGTGCGTTGCAAAGAGCGTCTTTGCTTTGATGTTTTTGGTGATATATTCGAGCACCGCCCACGCAATCGACAATCCGTCGAACGTTGACGTTCCTCTGCCGATTTCGTCAAGCACGAGCAAGCTGGATGACGTTGCGTAGTTGAGTATGGTTGCAACTTCTATCATTTCAACCATAAACGTACTTTGACCGCCGCTCAAATCGTCGCTTGCGCCGATTCTAGTAAAAATACGGTCTGTCAAAGCGATTTTTGCGGATTTTGCAGGCACGAAACATCCGATGTGCGCCATAAGCGTGATGATTGCAACCTGTCGCATATATGTGGATTTGCCCGCCATATTCGGCCCCGTTATAATCATCGTTCGATTGTCTGAGTCGTCAAGCAGCGTGTCGTTTGGCACGTATGCTCCTCTGTCGAGCAACGTTTCGACAACGGGATGTCTGCCCTCTTCTATGTCTATACACTTGATTTTTTTGTTGATTTCGGGTTTTACGTACTTGTTTGCCACCGAAACGTTTGCAAGGGACACCAAACAGTCGAGCGCACTCAATGCTTGTGCGTTCGATTGAAGTTTTGCAAGATTGTCGCAACACATCGATTTGAGTTCCGCAAAAATCCTGTCTTCGAGCGCAAAAGCGTTGGATTCTGCCGAAAGTATTTTTTCTTCGAGTTGTTTAAGCTCGTCCGTAATGTATCTTTCGCCGTTTACAAGAGTTTGCTTGCGCTCGTAGCGATAAGGCACTTTGTCCGCAAAGGATTTGGACACTTCGATATAGTATCCGAAAACTTTGTTGTAGCCGACTTTGAGCGTGCGGATGCCCGTTTCTTCCCTTTCTCTCGCTTCGAGGTTTGCGAGCCATTCTTTTGCGGAGTTTTTGATATCGCGCATTTGGTCGAGAGTTTCGTCGTAGCCCTTTTTGACGTATCCGCCGTTTTTGTAGCTGTTTACGCCCTCTCTGTCCAGCGCACTCTGAAGAGTCGCGCATACGGTTTCAAGCGAGTTCAAAGCCTTGTTGATGCCTTTTACGAGTTGGCTCGTTGCGCCCGAAAGAAGCTGTTTGATTTGCGGAATCGCTTCCAAAGTGTCACTTATCGAAAGCAAATCTTTCGGCGATGCGTTGCCGTATGCAAGTCTGCCGTTCAATCTTTCGAGATCGCGCACGGAATAAAACGCTTCGCCGAGTCTTTCGCGCAGGGCTTTGGAGCTCATCAGATCTTCCACTGCATCAAGGCGTTTGTTGATTGAATCTGCGTCTTGAAGCGGTTGTTCTATCCAGCGTTTGAGCGTTCTTGCGCCCATAGCGGTTGCGGTTTTGTCAAGAACGGACAACAAAGAACCTTGACGTTTGCCGTCGCGCGCTCGTTGAGTCAGTTCGAGATTCCTTCTAGTTGCGTTGTCGAGCATCATAAATGATTTGTCGTGCAAAAAGGATATCTTCGTGAGCTGTCCGAGGCTTCTTTTTTGTGTTTGCGCAAGGTATTCCAAAAGTCCGCCGGCAGCGCAAATCGCACTGTTTTTGTCTTGAAGTTCAAACACTTCCAAGGAGTTCACCTTGAACGCGGACAAAATCTTTCTCGTTGCGGTCGAAACGTTATATGCAAAGTCGTGATAGCAATGCGCACGCTTTTCGTTGGTCACGAAATACCTTACTTTCTGATATTTAGAAAGGAAATTTTCGTTGCAAATGATTTCGCTCGGAGCAATGCTGCCGAGTATGTTCGACAAGCGTTCGAGATAGTCCTCGCCCGTGTATTCGTAAACGTCGAATTCGCCTGTGGAAATGTCAGTCCATGCGATACCGAACGAGTTTGCGTTTGAAAAAATCGAGCAGAGATAGTTGGATTTTTTTTCGTCGAGGATGTCCTCTTCCATGACAGTGCCGCTGGATACGACTCTCACGACGTCCCTGTCGACAAGCCCTTTGGACGTTGCAGGATCGCTGAGTTGTTCGCAAATGGCAACTCGGTATCCGTTTTCGATAAGTCTTCTTATGTAGTTGTCGACCGCGTGATACGGCACGCCGCACATAGGCGCACGCTCTTCGAGTCCGCAATCTCTGCCGGTAAGCGTCAAATCGAGCACTCTCGAAGCAGTGACGGCATCGTCGAAAAACATCTCGTAAAAGTCGCCGAGGCGGAAGAAAAGCAGACAATCGGGATAATTATCTTTTATCTGAAAATATCTCTTCATCATCGGAGAGAGTTTGTCTTTGTCGATATTCATTTTTCCTCCTTATGCCCGAAAAGCGATGCGGATTTCGATTCGGTAATTCTTACGTCGAAGAACTTGCCTATATCCTCTTTGCTACCTTCGAAAGTCACCAAACGGCCGCCGTCCTCTCTGCCGCAAACCATGCCGTCCAGTTTGGGCGCGACGTCCTCGCAAAGCACTCTGTACACGCCGCCGATGTAGGTTTTTGAAATCTCTTTGGTGATGGAATTTTGAAGTTTTATGAGCCTTGCGATACGCGCTTGTTTAATTGCGTACGGAATTTGCTCCATCTTTGCCGCGGGAGTGCCTTTTCTCGGCGAATATATGAAAGTAAAGGCGTTTGAATAGCGCACTTTTTCCACGATTTTCAGCGTATCTTCAAAATCTTCTTCGGTTTCAGTCGGAAATCCGACCATAATATCCGTCGTAATGCCGATGTCGGGCATGCGCTTGCGGAGTTTGTCGATGATTTCGAGATAATGCGCGCTGTCGTAGCGTCTGTTCATGTTTGCGAGCACTTTGTCCGAGCCTGCCTGAATTGGCAAATGCAGATTGTGACAAACGTGCTTAGATTCCGCCATAGCATCGATTATATCATCGTTCAAATCCTTGGGGTGCGACGTCATAAAACGTATGCGGAAGTCCCCGTCTATTTTGTCTATTTCGCGCAAAAGATTTGCAAAGGTCACCTTGTCGTCGTCAACGTCGTTGCCGTATGAATTGACGTTTTGACCGAGCAAAGTGATTTCTTTGTATCCCTCGTCAACGCACTTTTTGACTTCGTCGAGCACGTTTTGCATATCGCGCGAAACCTCTCTGCCTCTGACGTAAGGCACTATGCAATAGGTGCAAAAGTTGTTGCATCCGTAGATAATATTTACCCATGCGTTCGGAAAACTCGTGCGCGTTTGGGGAGTGTTTTCGTCTATATCGAGATAATCCGCAGGCTGCTCGACGTCGAAGCAACGATACTTTTTGTCGCTGCGCTTTTTGATTTTTTCTCTGCCTTCGACAACCTTTTTTATTTCGTTTTCAAGTGCGGAAATATTGCGCGTACCCAAAACTATGTCCACGTACGGAAATCTTTCTTTAATATTTTCTTTCACGCCGTCTTGTTGAGGCATGCAACCCACGACTGCCAAAACGAGGTTAGGATTGCGTTTTTTCTCCGCTTTCGTCACGCCGATATTTCCGAGCGCGCGACGTTCTGCGGTGTCGCGAATACAGCAAGTGTTGAACACGATTACGTCGGCGTTGCAATCATCGGGACAATCGACGTACCCCATCTTTTCGAGTATGCCTGCGATTTTTTCGCTTTCGTGTACGTTCATTTGGCAACCGTACGTGTTGATTTTGTAATACTTTGTCATTTGTGTCCTTTCTTTTCCGCATTCGATTTTCAACGGAAAAAACTATTCTTATATGCGTATGTGCGCACGTGCATACATGCACATCTTATTATCAAAAAAATATTATACATAATTTTGAGGGATAAAACAATAATAAATTCGATGAAAAAATCCAAAATCTCAAAAATTCTTACTTCCGAAGAGAAAAAACGCAAAAAGCGTAAACTAGCTATAGTATTATCCTCCGTCATTCTTACGCCGATTGTTTGTGTATCCGTCGCGATAGGCGCGTTCGCGATATGGGCAAGCAATCAAAAACCTAATGCAGATTTGCTTCCGACCGCAACCGCGTCCCCAACCTTTTTCGATATAAACGGCAACGAGCTGGAATATGCCGACGACAATTATATAAATCCCTCCGACGTTCCTGCCGCCCTCAAAAACGCTTTCGTCGCGCTTGAAGACAAGAGGTTTTATTCACACAAAGGATACGATCCCGTGCGTATGGCGGGTGCGCTTTTGAGCAATATAAAAGCAGGCTCTCTGAAAGAAGGCGCATCTACGATAACTCAACAGCTTGTCAAAAACACGCATTTGAGCCATGAAAAGACGGTAAGCCGCAAGTTGAAAGAAATCGCAATCGCTTCGAATCTCGAAAGAGAGTATTCAAAAGACGAAATACTTGCAATGTATTTGTCGGTCATTTACTTCGGCAACGGCGCGTACGGAGTGAAACAAGCCGCAAGATTGTATTTTGACAAAAACGTAACGGAGCTCGATTTGTCCGAGTGCGCAACGCTTGCAGGAATCGTGAAAAACCCGAAAAAATACTCGCCTTTTTCAAACGAAACCGATTGTATATCACGAAGAAATCTCGTTTTGACGGTTATGAAAAACGAGGGATATATCGACGAACAAACGTATTCGAATACGATTTCATCGCCGCTAAACTCGACAAAACACGAACGGAAAAACGGCAATCTAAACAGTCAAATTTATTATTTATATATCAAAAACGCAATCGATGAGGTTTGTGAAAAGTTGGATATGACAAAGTATGAATTGTCGAATTCAGACCTTGAAATCCACTTGAATCTCGACGCGAACTTGCAAAAACAAATCGCGGCTTCGGGGCAAGACAAAAGTATGTATTCTACCGATAGCGTAAACGGGGCAATCATAGCGATTGACAACAAAAATCACGCCGTATCGGCATATTGGTCGAATCTTCCCTACAACGTCAAAAGGCAGCCGGGATCGAGTCTAAAACCTCTTGCCGTTTACGCTCCCGCCATCGATAGAAACGAGGTAACGCTCGCAACTCCCATAACCGACGAAAAAGTTGTGTACGGCGATTTTTCACCGTCGAATTTCGGCGGCTTATATTACGGCGATACGACGATAAGGCAGGCAATAAAAAAATCCATGAACAGCATTTCCGTCAAAACTTTAAGTTATATCGGCGTTGATGCTGCCGTCGGTACGCTTGCAAATCTCGGCATACAAACCGAGGATGCCGACAAAAATTATGCCTTATCCCTCGGAGCATTGACAAACGGAGTTGCCGTAAAAGAAATTGCCGACGCTTACGCGACGTTTGCAAACGACGGGCATTTTAAAAAGGCGAATTTTGTCAGATACGTTGTCAAAAACGACAGAAAATTATTATCTTCGGACGAAAGCTTGCCTAAAAAGGTATTCAAGTCGTCCACTTGCGATCAAATCAATTCCGCGTTATCGGACACAGTGCAAGACGGCACGGCAATCGCGCTTTCTGCCCTCGATTTCGAGGTTTGCGCAAAAACGGGAACGGCACAGCGCGCGGATAAAATGAACTCCGACGCATGGTGCGCAAGCTACAACAACGATTATACGGTTGTCGTTTGGCACGGCTCGGACAGCGGTATGGATGAAAAAGGCGGAGGATTTGCAACAAGACAATGCCAAAAAACTTGGCGCTATATCGAAAACAAACAACCTATTGCAAAAAAACTGACGACAAGCGAATTCAGCGTTGTGTTGGACGTTGATTTATATGCTACAAAACAAAACAAAAGTGTTACGATTGCAAGCGAAAGTACCCCGTTAGAATACAGAAAATCCGAGATTTTTTCAATAGATAATCAATATCGGATGTCGTCGTGTTTCGACAGCGTTGACTTTAATGAGTCGGATATTGATATTGCAAAAAACGGAAAAGAAATTACGCTTACGCTGAACACAAAAGAAATTTACTCCTATCGGATATATCGCATTGACGCGCTCGGTCGAGAGCAAATTGCGGTTTTTGACGCAAAAACCGTAGAAATTACGTCAATATCGGATAAACCGTTGGCATTCGACAGTATCGTAAAATACGAAATCGTGTGTTTTATAACGTCAAATCCGCAAGTATGCCGAACGATTGAAAAAGAAGTCTATGTCGACGGATATTTAACTTGAAGTTTTGGCTTATTCTCCAAAAATAATTATCAAACGTAGTATTAAAACCGAACATCAAAGGAAACAACTAAAACTTTATCGAATTTCAAAAAAGCGGGAAAATCCCGCTTTTTCTTACTATATAAAATAAATTCGATTTATATAACTTCGATGTTTTCAACTGCTTTTTTGACGAGTGCGTCGATATCCATTGCTTTTTCCGCCTCTCTCACCTTTTCGAGTTTCGGATGAATAACGGGATTTTTCGGTAAGAAAATCGTGCAGCAATCCTCAAACGGCTCGATAGAAGTTTCATACGTGCCTATTTTGCGCGCAAGATTCATAGTCTCTTCCTTGTCAAAGGCAATAAGCGGTCTGAAAACTGGAAGCTCGGCGCAATCTTCTGTCGAAGTCATGCTTTCAACGGTTTGCGATGCGACTTGTCCGAGGCTTTCACCGGTGATAAGAGCTTTGCACTCCGCTTGTTTTGCGACAATCGACGCAATACGCATCATAAATCTGCGCATGATTGTAATCATAAACTCCGCAGGACAAACTCTATGAATTTCCATTTGAATTTCGGTGAACGGCACTATATAGAGTTTTACGTCGGTTGCGTATTTTTCGACGATATTGCGAAGTTCGACAACTTTTTCCTTTGCCTTTTCGGACGTGTACGGCGGTGAGCAAAAATGAATTGCGCAAAGTTTCATGCCGCGTTTTGCCATCATATACGCCGCAACGGGTGAGTCGATTCCGCCCGAAAGCAGCATAAGTCCCTTGCTCGAGCAGCCAACCGGAAGACCGCCTGCACCTTGAATTACGTCGCTGTACACGAACGAATAACCGTTTTCGCGCATATCAACGAGGAAATCGTAGTCAAAATCCTTCAAATCGACGGTAAAAGACGTGTTTGCAAGCACCACTCCGCCGAGTTTTGCGGCAATCTCGTACGATGCAAGCGGAATACGCTTGTCCGCCCTTTTTACCGTAATTCTGAATTTCGGCGCTTTGAGCAAAGTTTCTTCCTGCGTTTTGAGCGCAAGAGCTTTTATACAATCTCTCACGTCGCAAAAATCTTCGTTCGCTTTTGTTTCGACTTTGTACGCAATGGAAAACGAGTAAATTCCGAAGACTTTTTTCAGTCTGTCGACAAATTCAGGTTCGTCGTCAACGTCGAAATTTTCAATGAAATATCTGCCTTGCGAGCGTGTAAAGTCAAATTTCAATCCCGAAAGAGCTTGCTTGATATTTTTTATGAGCAAACTTTCAAAATAATCGCGATTTTTGCCTTTGAGGAATATTTCCCCGTATCTGATGATGATAACTTTTTCCATGTGTACGTCCGTGTTGCTTAATTTATGGTTTTCTTTTATTTAAACTCTCTTGTAGTTTGTCAGTTTTTCAAGGCTTGTTTTTATCGTATTCACGACAAAATCAATATCCTCGACTTTATTTTCATACGACGTGCTGAACCTGATGATCCCGTCTTTATGCCTTTCGTCAAGTCCCAACAGACCTTTGAATCTCGATTCGCGATGTGACGAGCAAGCCGAACCAATGCCGACAAGTATGCCGCAATCCTCTATATCGTGCAACAAAACTTCCCCTCGAACGTCCTTAAACGCGACGGTTAAAATGTTAGGTGCAAAATTTTCACTAGGCGACAATACCACCAAATCTTCAATGCTTTGTGTCAATTTTGTAGCCAACTGTTCTCTAAAATCAAGTTTTTGAGAATAGTCGTTGTCAAAATTGTCAAAACATATCTTCACTGCTTGTTCAAATCCCAAAATCGAGGGAGCGTTTTCCGTGCCCGATCTAAATCCTTTTTCTTGTCCTCCGCCGTAAATAAGCGGTTTTATCGACACGCCTTTTTTGACAAACAACGCACCGATTCCCTTCGGACCGTGAATTTTGTGTGCCGATATCGTGTACAAATCGACGTCGAGTGCTCGCAAATTCACTTTGATTTTTCCGAACGCTTGCACCCCGTCCGAGTGAAAAATCGCTTTCGGTGCGTATTTTCTTGTTAGTTTGACAAGTTTTTGTATATCGTTCACCGCTCCAGTCTCGTTGCTTACGTGCATAATCGAAACAAGCGAAACGTTTTCGTCGAGCAGTTTTTCAAATTCTTCGACGTTTACGGAACCGTCGTGATTTATCGGAGCAAATTGCACGTCGAAACCTTGCGCAGCAAGTTGATTTGCTCCGCTAATAATTGCGTCGTGTTCACCTTGTCCAACGATGATTCGACTTCCTTTTGCTTTTCTCGTGCAAAAGAGTGCGGTATTGTCCGCTTCCGTTCCGCCCGACAAAAAGTAAAGTTCGCCATCGGGGGCTTTCAGTGCGGATTTTATGCTTTCTCTTGCGTTTTTAATCTTAACGGATAATGCGACCGACGGTTTGTAGAGTGCGGACGGATTGAAAAAATCTTCCTCACTTTCTCTTTGTATGGTTTTTGCAACTTCCGGATAAATTCTCGTCGTTGCCGCATTGTCAAGATATATCAACTTTTCCATAATTCGTTTTTTCGGTATTCTACCGAGGTTATTTTATTCTCATCAATCTTTTGATTGCTCTTTCAGCGTTTCTTTTACAAGTGCGCTCATATATTCGTCGGGCATAAAAAGCAATCTGCGAGTTTGATTGTCCGCCCTAAATACAATTTGGCACACGCCTACGTCGTAGGATTTGTTTGCGCAAAGCAAATCTCTCTTTTCGTCGTACGCACCCGTCATAATCTCAAAGCTTTTTACGTCTTTCCACAAAAGGTCGAGATAAACTCTTTGTCTGTTTACGACGTCTTTCGCGATGATACGAAGTCTTGATCTAGAAAACTCGTACTTGTACTCTTTTGCGGTTTTATTGTAGAAATGCAAAAAAACGCCGCCCGCTGCCATAAGTGCGACGAAACCGAATACGAACCACCAGCTGTAAAATGCAGACAACAGTATAAACCCGAGCGAAGCGAGTATAAGCGCGATGCCTGCCCACTGCATATATTTTGCCGCCTTTCCAACTTCCACGTCGATTGATTGCACGTATTGATCGGTCATTTATTTCACCTTGTAGTAGTCGTCTTTTTTGACTTTTGTAGTAAGTTTTCCAAATGCGACCACTGCCTCTCCCCTTTGATTTACAGACGTAAGTTTCCCTTTCTTTTGCAAGGATTTCACAAAGACGTTATCGCCGATTTTGAGCGGAGAATCGTCCTTTACATCCTCGACAACCGCTTCTTTTTCATAGTCGGCTGTCATATTTTCAAGTTGTTTTTTCAACTTTCTTGCCTCGAACAAATCCTTGTCCTCAACCTGTGGTTTGTTGAGAATTTCTTTTATTTGTTCGAGTATGTCGTTTGCCTCTTCAACGCTGTTTTCGATAAGACGTTTGGTTTCTTTTCGGATGCTTTCGTCGAGTTTTTCGCGCTTTTCTTCGATGCGTTTCTTCTCTATTTCGGCGTCTTTGAGTGCTTTTGCGGCGTTTTCTCTGTCGATTGACGCCTCGCTGACAAGTTCTGCCGCTTTCATGCGAGTTTTTTCGGCAGCGGTCAGAACGTTGTCGAATTGACGTTTTTCAACGGAAATTTTGCTCTTTGCGTTTTCGATGATTTCGTCTGAAAGTCCGAGTTTTTTTGCGATTGCAAGTGCGTTTGACGAGCCGATAGCTCCCATAACCAGCTTGTACGTGGGACAGAACGTGTTGCTGTCAAACTCCATGGACGCAGCGACAACGCCTTTTGTTACAAGCGAAAACTCTTTGAGGTCGTTAAAGTGCGACGTAATAAAGGACTTTGCGCCCACTCTCAAAAGATACTCCGCAATGCTCACTGCAAGTGCCGCGCCTTCACCGGGGTCTGTACCTGCGCCGAGCTCGTCGAAAAGCACCAACGATTTGTCTGTTATGACGTCGAGTATTCCGATTGTGTTTTTAATATGCGACGAGAAGGTCGAAAGGCTTTGTTCTATGCTTTGTTCGTCGCCTATGTCGCTGTAAACACCGTCGAATATGGACAAATTCGCACTTTTTGCCGGGATAAACAATCCGCTCATAGCCATAAGCGTAAACAATCCCACAAGTTTGAGCGTAACGGTTTTGCCGCCCGTATTCGGACCTGTAATAAGCAACATTTTCTCGTCTTTTTTAAGTGCAAGCGACACGGGAACGACTTTCTTTTGGTCGATAAGCGGATGTCTGCCGGCTCTTATATCGATAACGCCGTCCTCGTTGAGTTCGGGTTTGGTGGCTTTATACTCTCTTGCAAGTTGTGCTTTTGCAAACACCATATCCATATCGACAACGGTGTTGTAGCTGTACGTTATTCCGTCCGCGCACCCTTCGATTTGATTGGAAAAATTGCGCAAAATCTTTTCGATTTCAAGTTGCTCGTTGACAAGCTCGACTTTGAGATCGTTGTTGAGTTCTACGATTTGCATAGGCTCGACAAAAAGCGTAGATCCCGATGCGGATTGATCGTGCACAAGTCCGGGGATAGTGCCTTTGCAGTCGCTTTTTACGGGAATTACGTATCTGTCGCCCCTGACGGTGATGATGTTGTCTTGAAGATATTTCGAGTACTTAGGCGAAGTGATGAAAAGTTGCAATTTGCTGCGCACGTTGTCGTTGAGCTTGCGTATGCGTATGCGGATTGCTCGAAGCTCGTTCGATGCGTTGTCGGCAACTTCCGTTTCGCTCAAAAAAGCGTCGAAAATCTTTTTTTCAAGAGTTTCGTTTTCAAAAAGTCCCATTGCCATATCGGCAAGCAAAGGACAATCTTTCACTTTGTCGATGGTATATTTGAGCCGTCTTGAAACTCGCAAAGACCTTCCGACTTTCATAATATCGGGGATTGCGAGAGTTGCGCCCTTTTTGGCTTTGACGAGAATATCACCTATATCGTCAACAGCAAACGACGGTGAAAGCGAGTATTCGAAAAGCACCCTGTCTGCTTCCGCCGTTTCGTTCAGAGCGTGCAAAGCGTCGGCGATTTTCTCGTACGGGACAAGTTCGCTTGCTTTTTTCTTTCCGCCTTGTGATTGCGCAAAAGTGGCAAGTCGATCGAGAATTTTCGGATATTCGAGCGTGGTTAAACTCTTTTGATCAAACATCTTTCCCTTTTATCGTCAAAATCGAAAACGCCGTTGAAATGTTTTTTTCAACCAATCTATCGATTTTTCGATGTTTTTTTGCTATAAGGCAAACTCACCGTTTGCCTTATAGCGTGATGATTTATCTTATTTTTGCTCCGACTTTGCGTTTGAGCACAGACAAAATCTTTGCCATTTCGGTTGCGATTTCGTCGTCGGTAAGCGTGCGTTCGAGCGATGAGAAGGTAAAGTTCATTGCAACGCTCTTCTTGTTTTTGCCGATTTGTTCGCTCTTGTATTCGTCAAACACTTTTACGTCTTTGAGGTATTTGATTTTTGCGCCCTTAACCGCGTCTACGATATCTTGCGCAAGAGTGTCTTCCGCTACGACGACCGCAAGGTCTCTGTCGATATTTGGGAATTTTCCGAACGCTTCGCACTTGCTCTTTTCAAGGCAATTCTTGTTGAAGATTGCGTCGATTGAGATTTCCGCAACGTAAATGCGAGTGTTGTCGATGCCGTAATTCTTTTGAACGTCGGGATGCACTTCGCCGAGGAAGCCGACGCTCTTGCCGTCAACGAAAATTTCCGCGCTTCTGCCGGGATGCAGGAACGTCTTGTTTGCGCGAGCGTATTTTGCGTCGATATGCAGGGCTCTGAACACTTGCTCTATTGCGCCTTTAAGTTCGAAATAATCCGCACCGTCGCCGTATTCGCCGATGCAAAGTCTGCACTCTTCGTCGGGCAACTCTTCAAGCGGCAAGCTCTTTGGCAAATAAACGTTTGCAACCTCGAAAAGCCTTGCGCTCTTGTTGAAGTGCGTGACGTTGTAAACAAGCGTTTCGATCATGCTGTGCACAAGCGTAGTGCGCATCACGCTCAAAGCCTCGCCGAGCGGATTTTTGAGGCGGATAGCGTCTTTTGCTTTGTCGTTTTCATCGAGGTTCAAAAGTGACGCAAACTTCGGAGAGGTGAAAGAATACGTCACGCTTTCCATAAGTCCGCAAGCCATAAGAGTGTCTTTTACGACGTTGATAAACTTGTTTTTGTCGGGAAGACCGCCCTCTGCAAGCCCTGCAAATTCGAAGAGCGTGGGTTTGATGTGGGAGTAGCCGTACACGCGGATAAATTCCTCCGCGATGTCGTTGACGCCGACGATATCTTCTCTGTCTTCTTTCACGAGCGCGACGAGTTGCTTGCCGTCTTGTTTGACTTGAATACCAAGTCTTGCAAGAATGGAAATAAGCGTGTTTTTAGGCACTTTGCAACCGAGAATTTCTTGGATTTTCTTTGTCGTAAACGGGATTTCGCGCAATGATTGATAATCCACTTTGACGTCGATAAGTCCGTCGACGATATCACCCGAACCGCTTTGATACACAAGCGTCAAAGCGCGTTTTATGCCGTACTCTTGCGATGCGAAATCAATGCCCTTTTCAAATCTTGCCGAACTTTCCGAACGCAAATTGAGCGTGCGAGAAGTGCGACGTACGTTATCTCTTGCAAATTTTGCGGCTTCGAATACGACTTCGTTCGTATCGTCTTGAATACCGCTGTTTGCGCCGCCCATGATACCTGCAACCGCAACGGGGCTGTCGCTGTCGCAAATGACGAGCATACTTTCGTTGAGTTTGTTCTCTTTTCCGTCCAAAGTGACGATGGTTTCGCCGTCTTTTGCGTTTCTCACAACGATTTCGCCGCCGGTGAGTTCTCTCTTATCGAAAGAGTGCATCGGTTGACCGATTTCGATAAGCACGTAGTTTGTGATGTCCACGATGTTGTTTATCGGTCGAATCCCCACCGCTCTCAATCTCGATTTGATTTTTTGCGAGGACGGGAAAATCTTGATTTTTTTCACGCCTGCCGCCATATATCTGGGGCAAAGTTCTTGATTTCGAACGTCTACGCTCACCATATCCGAAACGTTTACGCCGGGCAAAGTGACCTTATAGTCGATGACCGGTTCTCTGCAATCGGTGTTGAGTGCGACCGCAACTTCTTTTGCCATTTTGTAAATGCTGTTGCAATCGGGACGGTTTGCGGTGACGCTGACGTCGAGGATAACGTCGTCGTAGCCAAGAGCTTTGAGTGCGTTTTGACCGAGAGCCGTACCCTCTGCAAAGCGGATAATATCGCCGGTTTTTTGATTTTGAACGTCGTCTTCCGTCACACCGACTTCTTCGAGGCCGCAAAGCATACCTTCGCTCAAAACTCCGCGAAGCTCTCCTCTTTTTATGTCGTGACCGTCTGCAAGATGCGCTCCGTCAAGCGCAACGGCGATAGTTTCGCCGCCCTCGACGGGAACGTTGGTAACCACTTGAATGGTTTTTGTGCCGACGTCGATTTGAGTTACGCGCAAACGATCTGCGTTGGGATGTTTTTCAACCTTGACGATTTTGCCCACGACGACGTTTGTCGCTTGATTTTCCTGATAAATAATATCTTCCACTTCAAAGCCGATTCCCACGAGTTTTTTTGCGAGAGTCGGGATCGAAACGTTGATGTCCACGTAGTCTTTAAGCCATGAAATAGGAACTAACATATCGACGCCTCCTTAATTGAATTGCTTGAGAAAACGCACGTCGTTTTCGTAGAGCATTTTGATGTTGGGAATACCGTATTTTATCATTGCTATACGGTCGATGCCGAATCCGAAAGCAAAACCGCTGTATTCCTTGCTGTCGATGCCGCACATATCCAAAACGTGCGGATTTACGATGCCTGCTCCGAGGATTTCAACCCAGCCCGTACCCTTGCATACTCTGCAACCTTTGCCGTGGCACATCGAGCACGTTACGTCCACTTCGACGGACGGCTCCGTAAACGGGAAATAGGACGGACGAAGTCTGACTTTCGTGTCTTTGGAGAAAAGTTTTTCCGCAAATGTTTGCAAGCAGCCTTGCAAATCGCCCATCGTGATGTGTTTGTCGATCGCAAGTCCTTCGAATTGATTGAAAATCGGGCTGTGTGATGCGTCGTCGTCGCTTCTGTACACTTTGCCGGGCGAGATTATGCGGATAGGCGGTGCGCCCGCTTGCATAACGCGTGCCTGAACTGCGGAGGTTTGGGTGCGCAGTACTATATTGTCATTGATGTAGAACGTGTCTTGCATATCTCTTGCCGGATGGTCTTTCGGCACGTTGAGAAGTTGAAAGTTATAAAGGTCGCTTTCTATTTCCGGACCTTCGACAACCGAAAATCCCATACCCGAAAAGATATCCACAAGTTCTCTGGTGATGAGCGTGAGCGGATGCAAAGTGCCGAGATTTTCACGATTCGAGGGCAAAGTAACGTCGATTTCTTCCGCTTTCAGACGAGCAAGTTTTTCTTGTTCTTCGACAACCTGCGTCTTGGTGTTCAGCACCGATTCGACTGCCGAGCGCAATTCATTGACGAGTTTGCCCATAAAGGGGCGTTCTTCCTTCGGCACGTTTGCCATATCTCTCATAAGTAGAGAGATTTCACCGCTTTTGCCGAGATATTTGACTCTTACGTCGTTGAGATCTTGCGACGTTTGAGCTTTCTCGATCATTTCAAGAGCGGCGTTTTTGATAGCGTCCATTTTTTCTTTCATAAAAACTCCTAAAAATGCTCGCATGCGTATATACGCGTGCGATAATTATCCTTAAAATAATATCAACATAATATCGATAAGTCAACAAATTGTGCCAAAACGTCGCAAAAAGAGCAAAAAATGCGGTTTTCGGCAGCATTTTTGCAAGATTTAAGCAAATTTTTGCATAGGCATATGACGGACTTCTACGACGTTCAGTCTTTGACAATCACGGTTACGTCAAGAGGTTTCTTTGCCAGCCTTATAAACTTTGTCCCTTCGACTTTGGTGTTTCCTAGATAGATTTTCGTATCATCACCGCGCATTATATGCATTGTGTGCGTTGTGCCTGCGTTTTCAAAAACGACGTCGGCTTTAAGAATGTTTTTCGGCAAATGCGGACAAATTCGCAAAACGTCGTTTGTAGTCGAAATGCCGAAATTTAGGTTTTCAAATTTGTATATCGGTTCAAAACTATTCTCAAAATCAATAATTTTTGAAATACTTTTGTTAGATTTGTTTTTTTTATCACTGAAAAACACTCTCATAAAAAAATCGGAATTCAACGCGGCGGCAAGCATCGCAATATCTTTTTTATGCGAGATTATGCAAAGCTCTTTATCGAACAAATCGACCTTTTTCACTTTGCTATGCCCTGCCGATGCACTTTGCATATATTTTTTGACTCTGATGGCATACATAAACTCATCGAGGTTTTCGTTGTCGCTCAATGCGCTCGCAACACCCAAAAACGCCGATTTTTGATTTTCCGTCGCATTTGAAAAAGACGAGAACTTGTCGTATATTTCAAGCGGCGAATAGTATCTTGAAAAGTCGAAACACAAAACACTCCGTATGCTGTCGATCAGCCTTGCATATGTTGTGTAAAGTCCGTCTATTACGCCTTCGAGAGTTCCCTTGTTCGTTTTGTTGTAGTTTGCCTCTATCATGCAAAGTTCCAAAAATAGCTTAGACTTTACGAAACTTTTGATTTTTTTGCTGTATTGCAGCGAGAAACTGTCATTGACATACTTCTTTGCTAATTTGCAAACCTTCGCAATCGTCTTTAAATTTTCAAAAATATAGTACATTTTTTCGAGGATTGCATACAAAAACGCTTCTTTCATAGTTGACATTTCAACGTAAGTGAGCGTTTTACGCTTGTTCTGTTCGTTGACAACGATTCTGAATCTGTCCTCGGTAAATATCCATCCGCTCGACGACAAACAAAGTTTTGCAAGCAAAACCGAGCGCGGAGTTTGATTTATCGACGGTGCGTCGCAAAGGCAAGAAAAATCTATTTTGCAAAGCTGTTCGATTGCTTGTTTATCCTCGCAAAAATCGGCAAATATTCCCTTGTACTTTTTTTGTTTTAAGAGAAAAATATTCGTTTTTATGTGCCTTTTGAAAAATTTGTCGTTTATTTGACTTGTTTTTTTTGGAATCGGCGTATCCAAAACGAACGCCTTGCATTTTTCAAGGTATCTCTTTTCGTCGAGTGTTGCCTGCCACTCCTCTTTCGGCTTTTTTTTGACGATGAAATATACTATCAAAAATGCCGAAACAACGATTATCGTCAATGCGTACGCCATATCGGAATTATTGCCAAAAGCGCGAAATTTAGTATCTAAATAAGTAATTGTGCGCACTAATTTGAAAAAACGATTGCATAATTTTGCCGATTGTGATTTAATTTAAACGCGAGTTAGCCGGACGGTCGCATGAAATATTTGAGGAAAGTCCGAGCATCACAGGGCATGGGTGCCGGGTAACTCCCGGTGAAGGCGACTTCAAGGACAGTGCAACAGAAAAAAACCGCCGCATTTGCGGTAAGGATGGAAAGGCGAGGTAAGAGCTCACCCGCAATTTGGCAACAATGCGCGATGTAAACCCCACTCGATGCAAGATCGGGAGCATAAAAAGCGGCCCGCAAAGCTCCCCACATCGCTTGAGGCGTGCAGAAATGTACGTCCTAGATAGATGACCGTTCAAGACAGAACTCGGCTTACAGACTAATCTCGCATATGAAAAAGGAAGGCGCAAGAGCCTTCCTTTTTCTATAAAATCATTGATTAATTTGCAAATTTGACGGGAAATTTGCTCAAAAGCAAGATGACAACGAGAAATTATTTTATCAACGAATCTTTGTATCTTTGCGCGTTTGCTTTCATTTCCTTTGCGTGCGGCACTGCATATATCGAATAATCGTTTCCGCCGATGAGGCGCGCAACTTCGTCCGTGTCGTCTTGAAGCAAGTCCACGTGCGTGAGCGTTTTGCCGTTTTGAGTGGATTTGGAGATAAGATAGTGATTGTCCGCCATTGCTGCAAGCGACGGCATATGCGTGACTGCAATAACTTGTCTTGCGCGCGAAATATTGCACATTTTTTCGGACACGACTTGCGATATATTGCCCGAAATTCCGGTGTCTATCTCGTCGAACACCATAGTGCCGATGTCGTCGACGCCTGCGAGAATATTTTTGAATGCAAGCATAAATCTTGACATTTCACCGCCCGAAATTATCTTTGCAAGCGGTTTCAACGGTTCCCCGACATTTGGCGAAATCATAAATTCAACGCTATCCATACCGTTTGCGGATATATCGTCCACGTCCTCGGATTTTTGTATGTCAACTTTGAAAGTCGAACCGCCCATACCCAAGTCGCAAAGTTCTTTCGTGATGTCTTTTTCAAACTTATCCGCAACTTTTCGTCTTTCCTCGGACAGTTTTTTTGCACTGACAAGCAAATCTTTTGCCGCTTTTTCAATCTCTTTTTCAAGCTCTTCGACGCGTTCGGTTGCGTTTGAAAGCATTTGAGCTTCATTCACCGCTTCTTCGTAAAAACGTTGTAAACTCTCGAAACTTCCGCCGTATTTGCGCAAAATATTGCGCACAACTTCGAGTCTTTCTTCGATTTTATCTGCAGAACGCGAATCGAAATCGAGTTTTTGAAGCATATCTGACAGTGTTTCGCTTATGTCGGTAATCTCGACTTTGCACGAATCCAGTCTGTCCGCAATGGGTTCGATGCTTTCGTCGTACGAAGAAATCGTATTGAGCAACGCAACGGAATTCTTAATCGACGCACTCACGCTTTGCGAATCGTATCCGTCAAGCAAGTTTTTTGCGCCTTCTAGTGCGGATATGATTTTTTCCATGTTGCGAATACGCTTGCGTGCGGTCAAAAGCTCGTCCTCTTCACCGTCTTTTACGTCCGCTTTTTCGATTTCGTCGATTTGGAAATTCAAAATATCCAGTTTTCTTTCTCTTTCGTCGCTGTTGCCGAAACGTGCAAACTCTCTTTTCAAAGACGTATATTGCTTATAATCGTTTTCGGCGTCCTCTTTGAGCTTCGCAATTTTCTTTTCGCCCAACTTATCGAGAAGCGTCACGTGATTTGCGCTCTTCAAAAGCGACTGATGCTCGTGCTGACCGTGAATATCGACAAGCAATTCCGTAAGACCTTTGAGCGTCGAAAGCGTGGAAATTCTACCGTTTATTCTGCACTCGTTTTTGCCGTCAACGCTCATTTTTCGGCGGAGCACCAGCACGTCTTCGCGCTCTATGCCCAAATCTTCGAGATATGCGTCAACCGCCGGTGTGTCGTAATCTTCAAAAACAGCTTCAACGCTTGCCTTGTCGGTGCCGAAGCGGATGAGAGATTTGTCCGCGCGCTCGCCCAAAACGAAATTGAGCGAGTCTATGATGATAGACTTGCCCGCGCCCGTTTCACCGCTCAAAATGTTCAAACCGTCTTTGAGTTCGAGCGACAGTTTGTCAATGAGCGCAATGTTTTCGATTGAAAGTTGACAAAGCATATTTCACCGCCTTTGATACAAAGTATCAAAAAGCACTATAAATTTCAGTTGAAAAGTCTGTTTGCTTCAAGCAAATCTTCAAGACGTCTGCGGATGGTGTCCGCGTGATCAAGTCCGTCCACCGCAACGAAAATCGTGTTGTCACCCGCGATAACACCCAAAACTTCGTCATAAGAAAGTTTGTCGATAAGTTCCGCCGCAGGCCCTGCGCTACCCGCTTCCGTTTTGAGCACGATGAGGTTGCCCGAACTCTTTATCGAGATGACGGTGTTTTTGAACATGCTCAAAAATTTGTCCGCAGCGGTTGCTTCTTTGGTTTGTTGAGCGGCGTATTTATAATGTCTGCCGTCGCTTGAAAGGGTTTTTATAATGCCCATTTCCTTGATGTCGCGCGACACGGTTGCTTGCGTAACCGCAAAACCTTCACTGCGGAGATAATCCACAAGTTCTTCTTGCGTGTCGACGTCGTGCTTGGAAATGATGTCCAAAATTTTGAGTTGTCTGTTTGCTCTTGCCATAGTTTTTACCTTATCCTCTGGGATCAACCGATCCCCATCTGTTCATTTTATTGAGGAGTTTTTTGTAGAAATTGTCATCTTTCACTGCCAAAAATTTGATATATTTGGCGGATTTTTCAATAGTAATGCATTTATCGCCCGATATATTTGCAATATTTTCACCGTCTGCGCAAAGTGTTGCGATTTCGCTCTTTGCAAGTTGCAGTCGGATTTTCGAATTTGAATTTACGACAAGCGGACGAGAATGAAGCGAGTGTGCGCAAATGGGAATTATGACGATAGCGTCAACGTCGGGAGCGAGCACCGGTCCGCCCGCCGAAAGCGAGTATGCAGTCGACCCCGTCGGAGACGAAACGATTGCGCCGTCGCTGTGATAGGAGTCGACAAACTTTCCGTCAACGTACACGTCGATAAACACTGGGCGAGAAGTTGCGCTTTTAAGCACGATTTCGTTCAGAGCCGTATCGTGCAAATCGTCACAGTTTACTTTGAGCGTCATTCTCTTGTCGAATTTACCGTCTTTTATCGCGTTGAGTATATCTTCGATTGCGCAATCTTTTTCAAATTGAGTCAAAAAGCCGAGATTGCCGCTGTTTATTCCTGTTACGATAACGTCGTCCCCGACGTTTTTCACGGCCTCCAAAACGGTGCCGTCCCCACCGAAAACTATGAGATTTTTGCAATCTTGAGGCACGTCTTTTCCGCTGTTTACTATGCATACGCCAAAATCGTCGCTTTGCTTTATAGCGGCAACGAACATATCCTTTTCGGGTGAAGATTCAGCTTTTGTAAGAATAGCAATTTTGGTTTTCATAATTATTTGAATTATACAACATACGCAAGGTTTATTCAAGTGTAAACACAATTTTTATTAAAAAATTGTATAAATCATACGTTTCTATACAATATGCAAAAAATTTTAGGCAGCACAATCAAATCATATCAAGCGATATGTTATCGGTTTTTATCACATTTATTGAAAATATACAGAAATTTTCCGACCGGTTTCGTATCTACCCCAAAACTCAATTTCGGCGTATCGATTGACATATTCCCATTGTTTTGTATAATAAAAATATGATTCAAACCATTCTTGCCATTTCGGAATTTGCAACCAAACTCGTCGCAGGACTTTCCGGCGTCGTTTTCGGCGCGTTGATTTTGGGGCTTGTCGTCGGTGCAAAAAACAAAAAACCGAAAGATATCAACCCAGAAGAGCTCAAACGAAAAGCAAAAGAGCAACCTGTCGAGGAAGAAAAAGCGACGAAGAAATCTAAAAAATCCAAAGTGGACAAGCAAGACAAAATCGACGGCAAAGATAAGGTCGAAGATGCAACCGAGGCTAACTCAAAGGAACAAAACGACAATCAAAATACATCCGAAAATAAATAAAAGACACGCAAAGCGCGTGTTTTTTTATTAAGTCTTTTCGCTTGGTTACAAATTATATATCACGTGACATTTTGAAAATAAACGACGGTTTACAATTATTTTTCCGATAATCAAACGTTGATTTTGTTATTCCTCGCAATTTTTAACAGCAAAATGGTTTTTTCAAATAAAGGAGATATTCAACGTTTTTGTTTTCGTATCGTATGGGCGAAATCGAAAGGTCGAGTATCTCGAACCCGACGGATATCGCATAGCTTTTTACGCTCTCCACCGCTCTTTTACGCAATTTTTCATCGGTTACTATACCGCTTTTGGTCAACGCCGACTTGTCGAGCTCGAATTGAGGTTTGACAAGCACCACCGCTTCGCCGCCGTTTTTGAGCAAGTCGAACATTGATTGCAATACATATTTCAACGAAATAAAACTTACGTCGCTGCATAAAAAATCGACTTTTTCAAGGTTTTTTGGCAATTCTCTTGCGTTTGCCTTCAAAAAATCGACTTTACCGCTTTCAAGCAACTTTGAGTCGAGCGCGCAGTCGGCAACGTCAACCGCAAGCACGTGCTTTGCTCCGTGTCTGAGCAAACAATCGGTAAAGCCGCCGTTTGAGCATCCTATATCCGCACAATTTTTGCCGTTTACGTCAAGTGGAAAATCATCGAATGCTTTTTCGAGTTTATACGCGCCTTGCGAGGCATAGTTCTCGTCGTTGACGATTTCTATATCGTCGTTTTCGCCGACGTCCAAAGAGGATTTCGTCACGACTTTTCCTCTCAAAAGCACACTGCCGGTTTTTATCAAATTTTCGGCATAGGTGCGAGATTTGAGATTAAATTTGTCTTGAATGTATTTGTCTATCCTCATATGCTCAACAAAAATCTATCAACCAAAATCAACTATCGCTGTTTACAAAGCGTTATTTCGATTTTTTGTCCTCTTTGAGTTCGTCTTTGTGCTCTTGCGTCTTTGCTTCCTTTTGTTTTTTGCGGATTTTCCTTTCGTCCTTATTGAAGATTGCAAGCACTCTTGCAACAAACATCACAAAGTCTTTGGAGTTGGATATTGCGATTTTTTTCATAAACGCCTTGCCGCCTATCGTCATTGCCGAAACTATTGCCGACACGGCGATTGACAACACGATTTGCCATGTTTGCTCTAGGCTCATTGTGATTTTGACAACCAAAGCCGCCGAGCACGCGCCCGAAATAATGCTGAAAATATCGCCGACGATATCGTTGCAAACGCTGGATACGGTATCGCTGTTTTTGGTGAGCCAAAGAGCCGTTTTTGCACCGTAAACCTTGCGCGATGCCATGGAAATTATCGGCGTTGTGTCGCAAGAAGTCACCGCAACGCCGATTGCATCGAACAATATACCCGACAAAATCAGGAACGCAAGCAAAACGATCACCACGACGATTTGTTCGGCATTCGAAACGATTTCGCTCAAATACGAGAAAAAAGCAGACAAAACGAGGGATATAACGGTTGCCTTGATCCACCAAACGTTGCGCTTTTTCTTGGACGATTTTTTCTTTTTGTCGTCCTTTTGAGATTTATCGCAGTGTTTCGAATCGTGGTTTTCACTCTTTTTATCTTCTTTTTGCGTGAACGTCGAACATGTTACCATACCCGGATTTTTGTCGGACGGCAAATTTTCGTTTGTGATGGTCGGGGTATTGGAAATGCTGTTATTTTGAATATCTAATGAGGTTTTTTGCTCTTCGTTTGCAATGGGAACATCAGCTTTGTCGTTTTCAAACGAAGGATTTTCATCAATATTGTTGTTTGACGGTTGCATATACACCTCAAAAAAGTCTATGTAATGGTGGCAACGCCTCGGGTAAACCTTGCGCCATAGGTTCGGTAGGTTTTCCCTGACTCAAAACTCGTCGTCGCCGTCCGAGAAGTTTCCTATTGCATGAGTCATCTCAAAGAGAAACCGAATCGCCACTTAGAGCACACTATAATCCCCGAGCCGCCTCGCATGAACAGTCTAGAAGATTTCCTTGACAGATTCCGCCCGCCCTTATCTTTTTTTGCAAAGAGGATTTCACAAGGCGATCGCCACTCGTTGTTGCGCAACGCCGAGAAGCGTGGTTCCTTGATCCCTCCAAATCACTCAAAGCAGGCTACACTGTACACAGCGCAGATGCACCGCATATCAGGTTTAACCCCGGTCAGTAAGCGAATGTTACCTCGTCTACCGAATCGGGTCTCCACGGAAATTGGGTCGGGGTTTGCATGCCGTTGCAAGCCGCCCAAAAACCTTAACTCCCAGCAACAGCCCCAATTTGGGCAAAAGAAGCCATCACCAGAAACTTCATCGATATGCCCTTCGGCGATATTTTACCCCCGCCTCCGAGTCGGTGGAATCTGACTAGAATACTGCACCACCATTTATAAATATTATATCACATTTCAAGAATATGTCAAACGGGCGTATTATGTTGAACAAACACAAATAATAAATTGGTTGTCAAATATTCAAAATACATTATGCGTCTTGTCAGCTGTTGAGTGTAACGGCTCCGAGTTCGGCAAGAAAATCGTCTATTCCGGATTTTGAAGTTCTACTAAGAGCCAAAAGTTCGCTTAATGACAAGTTTGAAAGATTTTTCTCTGCGTATTCTTTTGCGTTTGAGAGGATTTGAGCATTGATTTGCAATGAAAAAATCGGCGTAAGCGAACGACCGCTTTGCTTGACTCCGAGAAAATCCCCCGCGCCACGCATGGCAAAATCCATTTCGGCAAGATATTGCCCGTCGTTTGATTTTTCAAGAGTTTCAAGACGTTGAATTGCCCTTTCGCCCTTATTTGACGAGTGCAACAAACAATGAGCTTCACTTCCGTCACGTCCTACACGTCCTCTCAACTGGTGCAAAGAAGAAAGCCCGAATCTATCCGCGTTCAAAATCAAAATCTCGCTTGCTTTTGTATCGATTCCGACTTCTATGACGGTTGTTGCAATCAAAAGTTGCGTTTTTCCGCTCGAAAAGTCTGCCATAGCCTGTTCTTTTTCATCGTTTTTAAGTTTTCCGTGCATCACGCAAATTGAAAAATCACCGAATAAATTGCCGAAATCTCTCAAAAAACTTTCAATCGACATCAAATTGTTGCCCTCTGCGTCCACAATGGACGGACAAACAATAAACGCTTGTTTACCCCTCTTCAATTTGTCGATGACAAAGTCGACGGCAGAATGTAAATCGTCGTATACTTTTGTAGAAACGTTTGTTTCAGCTTCTTCCCTCTTTTTTATATGCGAAATAGCAATGTCCTCATAAAATGTCAACGCCATAGAGCGAGGTATCGGGGTTGCCGTCAGGCTCAATACGTCGACCGCACCCTTTTGTTCGAGCCTTGCTCTGTCGTTTACGCCGAATCTATGCTGTTCGTCGATGACGGCGAGCGCAAGGTTTTGATACTCGACGTCGTCCGATACAAGTGAATTTGTGCCGATTACGCATTGATAATAGCCGTTTTTCAGTCCCGCAAGCACTTTTCGTCTTTCTGTTTGAGACAGCGAACTCGTAAGCAAGGCAAATCTGATTCCCGTGTCGCTTGCTATTTGAGCAAACTTCTTTGCATGTTGCTTGGCAAGAATTTCCGTGGAAACCATAAGAGCCGCTTGTTTGCCGCCCTTAACAGCTGCGTACATTGCGAAAAATGCGACTGCAGTTTTTCCGCTTCCGACGTCGCCGCTGACAATTCTCGACATGTATTTGTCACCGTTCATGTCGGAAAAAATATCCTCAAAAGCCTGAAACTGACTGTCGGTCGGTTCAAAATTTAGCGTCGAAACATAATCAAGTATTCTAAAATTCTCAAAATTATAAAATACTTTCCTTGATTTTTGAGTGCTTCTGCGAAGTTTTCTGTAAATTGACAAAACGATTGCCAAATCAATCGACGCAAGCGAATCTATCGCCCTATCTGCGATATTCAAACTTGTCGGTCTGTGTGCCGCCTCGAAACATAATGCCAAATCTTTGTTTATCTTTGCAAGACTACCCTCATAGGTCAAACCTTTCACGCTGTCGAGAGCGGAATACACAATATTCTTAAAAGCGTTCTGCCCCATGACGTTGCCAAGAGGATAAAGCGTATAAATTCCGTCGAGTTTCGAGATTTTTTCGATTTTTTCAAGCGATGGATTGACGACGGTAAGCGAGCCTATATCGTTTGTCAATCTCGTTAACAATCTGTACGACTGCCCGATTGAAAAACCATCGTGCAAAAACGGCATATTGTAAAACATTGCTTTGAAATATACTTTGTTGTTTGCAAGATTGTCGCTGAAAACGACGAAGAAAGATTTTGTTTTTGAGCGAGTCACGCCGGATAGACTCTCAACCCTGCCTTCAAGCAAACAAAGTTGATTGGGTTCGGCGTCCAAAACTTTTATAGGTTCTTTGAGATCGATATACTTTCTAGGCAAAAAAGAAAAGACCTCGAATACCGAATGTATATCAAGGTCATGAAGCTTTTTTATCGTTGCGTCACCGACGCCTTTGACATCGCGCAATGTAAGCATATTATTCAGCGGAAATTATGTAATAATAATGCGGCTGTCCGCCCGGATAACATGCCGTTTCAAGCCAATCGAACTCTTCCGTGACTTTTTGGATGAGTGCGTTTGCGTCTTCGTCGGACACGTCTTTTCCGTAATAAAGAGTCAGCATATCCTTGTCTTTTGCGATTTTTCGTATGGTATCCAACGTTGCGTCGGCTACGTTTTGGCTCTTTGCGACGATTTTCTTTTCGCAAATGCCGATAATATCGCCCTCTTTGACGGAATATCTGTTCATACGAGTCGAACGTACGGCATGAGTGATTTCCGCACAAGTTACGCCTTTTATCGCTTCGCACATAGTTTCAAAGTTTTCATCGGGCGTAGAGTCCGCATCGAAAGCAAGCGACGCAGAAATTCCCTCGGGCATATTCGTCGTAGGAATAACGAAAACTTTTGACTTTGCCAGCTCTTTCGCCTGATTTGCGGCAAGGATTATATTCGAGTTGTTGGGAAGCACGAACACGTTTTCCGCTTTTGCGTCGTTGACGGCTTTAAGGATATCATCGACGCTCGGATTCATCGTTTGACCGCCTTCTACAACTATATCCACCATCAAGTCTTTGAAGATGTTTGCCATACCCTCGCCCGAGCAAATGGATATCATTGCGTAATCTTTGAGTTCTTCTTCCTCTTCGGGCTTATCGTTTTCGTGGAGTTTGCGGTTTTGTTCGAGCATATTCTCGATTTTTACACCGTCGAGTTCGCCGAGTCCGAGAGCCGATTTAAGAGCTCTGTCGGGATGATTTGTATGTACGTGTGTTTTTACGAGGTCCGTATCGCCTATGACGAGCACGCAATCGCCGATTGTCATAAGATAATCCCTGAATTTGTTGATTGCGGCGGTCGTAACCTCGTTTTTGAGGTGAGTTATAAAAAATTCCGTGCAATATTGGAAAGTGATATGCTCGTAGTCGTTTTCAAAAGGATCGAATTCCTCTTGCCCCGTTGCGATGGGTTCGCTTTGCTCGGGAGCGATTTTTCCGCCGCTGATAAGCGTAAGTTCTTCACCAACGAGCGTGCGATACATTCCGTCGAAAACCGTCACCAAACCTCTTCCGCCTGCGTCGACAACGCCTGCTTTTTTGAGAACGGGCAACATTTCGGGGGTCTTTTGCAAGATATCCTCGCCGGCGTCGATAACTTTTTTGAGGAAGGATTCAAATTCAACCTTCTTGCCTCTCGACGCGCTTTGAGCCTCCTCTGCCATTGCTCTGACAACGGTCAAAATAGTGCCTTCTTTGGGCTTTGTAACTGCGCTGTACGCAATCTCCGTGCCTTTTTTCAGGCATTCGGCAAAAGTCTTTGCATTGAGGTCCGCCTTCCCTTCGAGAGCAACGGCAAAGCCTCTGAAAATTTGCGAAGAGATAACGCCCGAGTTGCCTCTTGCGCCGCGCAAAGCGCCCTTTGAGAAAGCGAGCGCGATTTCGTCTATGAGCAACGATTCGCAAGCGTTGGCTTCTCTCACGGCAGATGCAAGCGTCATGGACATATTCGTGCCCGTATCTCCGTCGGGAACGGGGAAAACGTTGAGTTCGTCAACGATAGCCCTGTTCATTTCAAGAGCTTTTGCACCGCCTTGGAGCATCTCTTTGAATTTCAATCCGTCAATTCTTATCATCTTTGTATATACCTATCACACGCGGATACCCACGACGTTGACGTGAACGCGTTTTACGCGCATACCCGTAAACGTTTCAAGCGAAAACCTGACCGCATCCGCAAGGGACTTTTTAACCGCTTCTATATTGACGCCCAATTTCAACACGACAAAAAGCTCGACGTAGATGAGATCGTCCACCGTCTGAACGAGTGCGCCTTTGCCGAGTTGATTTTTTCCGAGCAGCTGGCTTATGTTATCGCTGAAACGACGTGAGACCAAGTCCACCACGCCGTAGCAATCCTGAGCCGCATGGCTAGCAACGGTTTGCATAGCCTCTTCGCTTATGGAAATTTTGCCGAATTTGTTTGAAGTTGAAAGCGACATACCTTTTCCTTTTCTAAAATATTACTATATAAGATAAATTTTTGCAACTAAATGACAAATTTTATGCAAATCAGTTGCAAAACCTATTATTATTTGTTAGAATAGCAATCGTTCAAATTAGGAGGTACAGTATATGTCCAGAGTTTGTAGTGTATGTGGAAAAGGCAGAATGAGCGGCAACGCAGTCAGCCACAGCAACAGAAAGACCAGACGCAGTTGGGCTCCCAACGTCCAAAAAGTCAAAGTCAATACACCGACCGGCGGAGTTGAAGATACTTACGTTTGCACACGTTGTCTTCGTTCCGGCAAAGTTGACCGTGCGTAATTTGTTCTGAATAATGTAGCAATCAACGTTAGCCCTTCCGAGTGGAGGGCGTTTTTTTGTTTTGTTTTTTAGGTTTATCCCCTTCTCTTTGGCGATTTCAAAATTTTGCCGTCAGTCTGATTTTTTGTCCTTTCTTGCGAAAAGTTTGAGAATGGCTTTTATAAATTTGGGCGGATTGATGCAGATAATTTTGTTCATATTCACCTCGTTTTTTATCAAAATATGAGCCGTCCTCGATTTTCGTTACAAAAAAGAACCCTTTTCGACGGAAAAGAGCTCGATTGTTTTTATAAATATCACCGTTTGTTTTTTTACTGCTAATTTTTAGGTATTGACTATGCAACCGCCTATACGTGCAATGCGGCAATGCTTCTTTGCGGATCGGCAGACTTAAATACAGAACTTCCTGCAACAGCAACGTCAACTCCCGCGTCTTTTAAAAGCATAATATTGCTCTCGCCCACACCGCCGTCGACTTCTATGAGGTAGTTATATCCGTATTTTTCTCTCTCGATTGCTCCGAGCCTTGCTTTTTCAAGACATTCGGGTTTGAAGCTCTGCCCTCCGAACCCTGCCTGAACGGTCATAATCACCAGCATATCGATTTGATCGAGATACGGCTTTGCGATATCGAAATCAACGTCGGCATTGACTACGATTCCACACTTTTTGCCTTTGGATTTGACGGTATCGATTGCGCCTTGAACGTCTTTGGACGCATCGGGATGGAACGTAACTATATCCGCACCGGCATCGCAAAACTGTCCGACGTACTTTTCGGGCTCGGTGATCATGAGATGCGCGTCGATAGGCAAATTCGTATTGCGCCTGAACGCCTTGACCATTGGCATGCCGAACGTGATATTAGGCACGTACACGCCGTCCATAACGTCGCAATGCACGATATCCGCGCCCCATCTTTCTATGTTTTTTACCTCGCTTGCCATATTGCCGAAATCGGCGGCAAGCATTGACGGTGCAACAAGCATAACGCCCTCCGTTTAAAAGTTCAGCGCAAAAGTCAGTCGTATTTTTCTTCTTTGCGCTTTACGAGTTCTTGATAAATGGTTTTGTATCTTTCGTATCTGCCGACGCCTATTTCCTTGCCTACGTGCGCTTTTACGGCGCAATCGGGCTCGTCCGTATGCGTACACATATTGAAGCGGCAATCCTTTCTGAACGCCTCCAAATCATCGAAATAAAGGCGTAGATTTTCGGGCGCGACGTCGACGGTTTCAAGCATGGAAAATCCGCACGTGTCGACAAAATACGTTCCCTCGCCGATATGGAAAATTTCCGTCTTGCGAGTGGTGTTTTTGCCGCGTTTTATCTTTTTTGCGAGTTCGCCTACTTCAAGCAAATCGCAATCGAGAATATTGTTCAAAAGCGAGCTTTTTCCGACTGCCGATTGTCCTGCAAAACAAGCGGTTTTACCCTTTGCGATTTCAACGATTTTTTTTACGTTTTCTCCCGTTTGCGCACTGCACTCGATTTGCTTGACTACGCCGTCGTATTCTGTCGTATCGATATGCTTTACGTCGGCTTTGTTTTTGACCAAAATCGGCTCAATTCCTTCTACAAGGCAGTTTACGATGATTTTGTCCACGAGCAAGAAATCGGGTTCGGGTTCGGGAGCGATGACGATAAAACAGACGTCAACGTTAGAAACGTACGGGCGAATAAGACGATTTTTGCGCGGAGCAACGTTTTCAATGACGAAACTGTCGCGATCCTTTGCAATCTCGACGTAATCTCCGACGTAAATCAAACCGTCGTTTTTAAGCCGTTTTCTCGCAAAGCAAACCTTGACGCCCTCGTCGGTGTCAACGAAAAATTTTGAAGCGACGGCTTTTATAACTCTGCCTTTGTATGTTTTCATAATAGCTTGATTTTGTTTATTCTCGTACCGTTGCGGTTATGTCGGATTTTTCTTTGTGCAAAATTTATCCGATTAGAACACCGTTACATGCGTTTTATTCGAGATTCGGTTTGTCGATATTTTCGATATATCGCCGCCTCAATTGTCCGCACGCGCCTTCGATGTCGTTTCCAAGGCTTCTGCGGATAGTTGCCGACACGCCGAGTTTTTCGAGTTTGTGCAAAAACTCTTCTGTTGCGTCGACGCTGGGGGCAACGTGATTGCGCTCTTTCACCTCGTTGAGTCGTATTAGATTGACGTGCGCGGGAAAGCCTTTAAGTAGCCTTGCAAGCTCTTTTGCGCAAGCGTCGGAGTCGTTTTCGCCCTTTATTAGCGTGTATTCGAAAATAACCCTGCGCCCCGTGTTTTCAAAATAGAACTTTGCGCTGTCAACGAGTTTTTTTACGCAATATGCTTTGTTTACGGGCATAAGCGCGCTGCGGAGTTCGTCGAAAGGTGCGTGCAAACTTATGGAAAGCGTAACTTTATGGCCGCTTGTTGCAAATTTGCTAATTTTGTCGCAAAGTCCCGAAGTCGACAGTGAAATATTGCGCTCGGAAATGTTTATACCGCCCTCTTCACTCACTTTGTCCAGGAATTCGAGCACGTTGTCGTAATTGTCGAACGGTTCGCCGCTACCCATCAGAACGAGATTGGTTATCGCCCTGTTTTTTGCGCTGCCACCGTTGTCGCGATTTACGCAAATCACTTGTCCGAGCATCTCGGCGGGAGTGAGATTGCGCACAAGTCCGTCGAGCGTCGACGCGCAGAACGTACACCCCATTCTGCAACCGATTTGAGTTGACAAACACAGCGTATCGCCATAGTCGTGCGGCATATAAACGCCCTCGATGAGATTGTTGTCGCAGAGTTTAAACAGATATTTTTTCGTGCCGGATTTGCCCGTAAACACTTCCAAAATACCGACGGGATTTGCGATAAAGTTGTTTCTGAGCTTCTCGCGCAAGTCTTTTTTCAGCGAAGTCATCTCGTCAAAATCTTTTCCGTCTTGCAAAAAAGAGTAAATTTGCGCCGCCGTATATTTCGGACAATCGGGAAGCAAAGAGGATATTTCCTCTTTCGAAAGTCCCAAAAGCACTTGTTTTTCCTTAATATCGCTCATTTTACTCTCCGTATTTTCGCAATGAAGAAGCCGTCGTACTCGTCGTGTGGCAAAATTTGAATCATGCCCTTATTGTCGAGATATTTTCCGCCGTCGATTTTTTCTAGTCCGCTTATGTGTTCAAGCACGAAATCGACGTTTTTTTCGAGAAAATCGTGCACGACGTTCTCGTTTTCTTCTTCAAACAGCGTACAAGTCGAATAGACCATTGCGCCGCCGACTTTAAGATATTTCGCCGCGTTTTCGAGAATTTGCCTTTGCGTTGTTGCAAGCTCGCTTATACAGCTCTCGTCCTTATTCAAAAACACGTCGGGATGCTTTTTAAACGTCCCTAGGCACGAGCAAGGAGCGTCGCAAAGTACGAAGTCGAAAGCGTCTTTCCACTCCTCGTTAAGCACGCAAGCGTCGGCTTGAACGGCTTTTACGTTCGGCGTATGCATGCGATTTTTATATTTTTGTATGAGCGCAACTCTATGGGGATAAAGGTCGCAAGCCACCACTTTGCCGTGCGGACAAAGTTCGCTCATATACACTGCCTTTCCGCCGGGAGCGGAGCAAATATCGAGGATTTGCGCTCCGTCGGTTACCCCCAAAGCCTTGACGGCAAGGATGCTCGACGGTGACTGAAACGTCACCAACCCTTTGTCGAACATATGCCGCACGGTGTCGTTTGCCTTGACGATATAACCGCCTACGTCGCTCTTTTTGAAGTCGGTTTTATTCTTTTTCAACAAAAATTCGACGTCGCTTTCCGTTGCCATACGGCTGTTTATTCGGATATGTTCGAGCGTAGTCGATTTTGCGGATAAAATGATGCGTGCAACCTCTTTTCCGTATTGTTTTTCAAGTTTGTCGCAAAACCATTGCGGTTTGGAATACGTGACGGACAAATAGTTTTCGTCGCTCTCTTTCGGAAGCGAATACTTTCCGTCCGCAACCTTTTTGAGTACGGCGTTAATAAATCCGCTCGCACCGCCTTTACCGTTTGATTTTGCAACTTCCACGCACTCGCTTACGATTGCAAATTTCGGTACGTCACTCAAATTTAACAGTGCGTAAGTGCCGATTTTAAGCAAAGTAAGCACGGATTTTTGCGGTTTTTTCTCGATGAGCTGCGAAAGAATATAATCGATTTTTACGTTCTCTTCGAGTGTGCCGTAAACCAACCTCGTAGACATATCGCTCACGCGCTCGCCGAGGAACGCCATATTGCTGTACGTCCCGTCTTGGTAGACTTTTGAAAGTATTTTGTATGCGCTGTCGATATGTTTTCTCATTTTCGGTTAGTTTGTCTTTTCGCAATATATTGCGGTTATTTTCTACGATTTTTATTCAAATTTTGTGCCGATTTCAACGCTTCTTCCAAGCAAAAACGCAGTGTCGCACATGCGTTTTGCGCCTTCGAGTTGAATTTCTTTAAGTCTGACAACGCCGTCGGAAACTTTGACGAAAAGTCCCTCTTTTGCGTTCGCTTTAACCACTTGTCCGCAGTCGTATCCGTCGATATCGCACTCGCAATCGGTTTTTTCCACGTCGAAAATTTTGAGCGTCTTGCCAAAAACGTGCGTATATGCCGACGGCCACGGCGTCATACCTCTGACAAAACAGTCGATTTGATGCGCGGTTTTTGCAAAATCGACGTTTCCGTCCTCTTTTGAAATCATCGAGCAGTGCGACACTTTGCTTTCGTCTTGCGGAGTGAACGTCGCTTTCCCGTTCTCCAACAATCCGATTGCTTCCACGATAGCTTCGCCGCCGAGAATCGCAAGTCTGTCAAAAAGCTCGCCTGCGGTTTCTTTTTTGCCTATAGGCGTTGCCTTTTCAAGCAGCACGTCGCCTGCGTCCACCGCTTTTACGGTGCGCATAACGGAGATTCCGCTCTCTTCGTCGCCGTTGATTATCGACCACTGAATCGGAGAGGAACCTCTGTATTTCGGCAACAACGATGCGTGAACGTTGAGCACTCCGAATTTCGGAATTGCCAAAAAGCTCTCGCTCAATATCTGACCGAACGCCGCCGTTACGACGACGTCGGGATTGAGATTTCGCATATCGTCAAGCCCTTCTCTCGACACTTTTTCGTATTGCAAGACGGGAATACCCAGCTCTTGCGCCTTGACTTTGAGCGGAGAGGGTTTGAGTTGATATCTGCGCCCGGTGGGCTTGTCAAGCCCCGTTACGACGCAAGATACAGGATATACCGAATTAAGTTTTTCAAGCACGATTGCCGAGAAGTCGGGCGTGCCCATAAACACTATTTTCATATCTAAAATTTCCGTAATTTCGATTGCTGTTTTCCCTTGGTGATTTAAGAACGAACTCGATTGGTCGTCGGTTAGTCCTCTTCGTCCAAAAGCTCTTTACACTTCGACGTGTACACGATGCCGTCCAAATGGTCGATTTCATGGCAGAACGCACGAGCGGTAAAACCTTCCACTTTATATTTTTGTTCTTTGCCGAATCTGTCAAGCGCAGTGACTTTCACTTTCATGGGACGAGTGACCTCGCCGTACTTTTTCGGCACGGACAAGCACCCTTCAAGCCCCGTTTGTTCTCCGCTTTGCGAGGTGATAACGGGATTGATAAGTTCGAAATATCCGTCGTCGGTGTCGACAACGCACACTCTTTTGAGCACCGCCACTTGCGGACCCGCCATCACCCGGATCACGATGATTGCGCCGGGGAGCGGCAAGACCTGCGCCGTTTGCCGCTTTCACGGTGTCTTTCATATCGTCCAGAAGAGTCCAAAGTCTTTCGTCGAACTTATCCACTTCTCTACACTTTTTTGCCAAAATGGGATCGGGCACTTTTACGATTATTCTTTTTGCCATAGTATCCTCCCGTGTTCAAATCAAACTCTGCGGATTGATTTCGACAAACACGTTGCATTTTTTCGATTTATACGTATCGGCAATATTATATATATCGCCGATTATTTGCTCAAATTGTTTCGGCTCTATCCTTGCCATAACCTGATATCTACAAAGCCCGTTCATTCTCGTCACCGGGGATTTGCTTGCGCCCAGATACACGAATTTGCCGCTGTCCTGTTGCAGTGCCTGCATACCCTTGTAAACGTTTCTTGCAACGTCCACGACGTCTTGTTCGTTTACGGACGACATAAGGACGCGCACGACCTTTGTAAACGGCGGAAATTTCGTCACCATACGCGTGTTGATTTCCTTTTTCCAAAAACCGATATAATCGTAGGTTTTTCCGAAACGGAAAACGTAATGTTTAGGTGCGTAGGTTTGAAGGATAACTCTGCCCTCTTTTTCCGCTCTTCCTGCTCTTCCCGCAACCTGCGTTATAAGCTGGAAGGTGCGTTCGCTCGAACGATAATCGCTGAAATAAAGCGCGGCATCGGCTTCCAGAATACCGACGAGAGTAACGTTTCCGAAATCGTGTCCTTTCGCAATCATTTGCGTACCCACAAGCACGTCCGCTTCCTTATTGCCGAACGCCGACAAGATTTTGAAATAGCTGTCCTTTCTCACCGTAGTATCGTTGTCCATACGCAACACTCGCACGCCGGGAATAAGGTTTTTCAGCTCTTCAACCACTTTTTCGGTGCCTATTCTGCCCTGTTTTATCTCGTGGCTTCCGCAATTTGGGCACTTGGTTAGAGCGTGGTATCTTCTTCCGCAATAGTGGCATTTCAGTTCGTTGTCCTCTTTGTGATAGGTCAGCGAAATATCGCAATCTTCGCACTTTGCAATATATCCGCACTCTTTGCAACGGATGAAAGAGGCAAACCCCCTGCGATTGAGAAAAAGCATCGCCTGTTCGCCTTTCGATACGGTATCTTTCAATGCCTCTTGCAGAGCAAGAGAAAACAAACTGCGATTGCCTTGTCTAAACTCTTGCGTCATATCCACGATTTCCATTTCGGGAAGTTTGTGTTTGGATATTCTTTCGGGCAGCGTAACAAGCCCGTATTCGCCGTTTGTGGCTTTGAGATATGTTTCCATATCGGGAGTGGCAGAGCCCAAAATCAACAACCCGTCGTTTGCCTTTGCCCTATATTCCGCCACGGTTTTGGTGTCGTAGCGAGGATTGGATTCGGACAAATAGCTGGTGTCATGCTCCTCGTCGATGATGATTACGCCGATGTTTTCAAGCGGCGCGAATATTGCCGACCTTGCGCCGATTGCAATATGCGCTTTGCCTGTTTTAAGGCGTTTCCACTCGTCGTAGCGTTCGCTTGCGTTGAGTCCGCTGTGAAGTATGGCAACGTCGTTGCCGAATCTAGCTCTGAACAGCCCAAGCATTTGCGGAGTAAGCGAAATTTCGGGCACGAGCATTATTGCGGTTTTTCCTTTTTCTATCATGCGCTCTATGACGCACTCGTACACTTCGGTCTTTCCGCTTCCCGTCACGCCGTGAAGAAGATACGTGCCTTTTTGAGAGCAAAACGTATCCACCGCGCTTGCCTGTTTCGGCGTCAAAACAACGTGTTTGCGCTCTTTTTGCAAAGTTTTAAGCGGAGTGGAACGCTCGTGTATGTCGCTTTCGACAACGACGTTTTTTTCGCGCAACCCGTTTATTGCGCTAACGCCGAATTTTGCGTTCAAAAAGCTCAAAAATTGTCCGCCGTTGGAAGCTATATAATCGAGAGCCTGTTGTTGTTTTTCCGCACGTTTGCCGACGATTTCTTTGAGCTTTTCAAGTGTTTTGGAATCGTCTACGGTGAGAAATTTTCTCGTATATTCGGGGTCTTTTTCTTCTCTGAGTTGTTGAGGAACAAACAAACGCAACACGTCGATATAGCGCAGATTGTACGTCTTGCGCATAAAGTTCATAAGTCCCAGCTGTTCGGGACTTATGGGCGAATCGAGGTATTGCGCTCTTTTAAGGTCGGAAAATTCCGATTTTTCTTTTTTGCCTATAACGAAGCCGATAAGTCGTTTTTTGCCGAATTCAACGACAACTCTGCTTCCGATGGGAACGTCGTCGCCCTCGTAGTCGAAAGTCCTGTCCACGTCGCTGTTTGAGATGTTGACGATGACTTCGAGTATCATAAAGCAATCACCTTGTCGAGAATGATGTCGGCAAGTTCTCTCTTGCTCACTTTTCCGCTTTCGACGCATTGACCGTCATTGTCGATAACGGTTGCAACGTTCGTATCAACGTCAAATCCGGCACCCTCGACGGTTACATCGTTGGCAACGACGAGGTCTGCGTGTTTTTTGACAAGTTTACCTTTTGCGTTTTCCAAAAGATTTTCGGTTTCGGCGGAGAAAATCACGAGTTTTCTTCCCTCTTTCTTTTCTCCGAGCGTCTTTGCGATATCGGGGTTTTTGACGAGTTCGAGGGTAAGCGTTTCGCTCTTAACCTTGTTTTCAAAGACGTTTTTGACTTTGTAATCGACAGGCGCGGCAGCCATAATCGCAACGTCGCAATCGTCAAATTCCTTTACGCACGCATCGAGCATATCTTGCGTTGACGTGACGTGAATCGCCTTTTCGACGCATTTCGGAACGTCGACTTTGACGTTGCCGTAGACGTATACCACGCTTCCGCCTCTCTGTGCAACCGCCTCCGCAAGAGCTTTGCCCATCTTTCCGCTGGAATGATTTGCAATCACCCTTACGCCGTCGATCTTTTCTTCAGTACCGCCTGCCGTGATAAGCACGCGTTTATCGGCAAAATCTTGCACGGGAGTGAGACAATCGACGATCTTCTCTACGATTTCGATCGGCTCTGCCATACGTCCTTTTCCGACGTCGCCGCAAGCCAAAAGCCCAATCGCACTGTCGCAAAACATTGCGCCTCGCTCGCGCAAAGTGCGCATATTCTTTTGCGTTGCTTCGTCCTCGTACATATTGCAGTTCATCGCGGGGCAAATAAGTTTTTGCGCGTTCGATGCAAGATACGTGGTTGTGAGCATATCGTCGGCAATGCCCTCCGCAAATTTTGCAATGACGTTTGCGGTTGCCGGCGCGACAACCAAAATATCCGCTTTTTTTGCAAGGGATATATGGTTGATGTCAAACTCTTTGACAGGTTCGAAAGCGTTTGTTACCACTGCGGATTTTGCAAGCGTCTGAAACGTCAAAGGCGTGACGAATTCACGAGCGTTGTCGGTCATAATAACATCAACGTTCGCTCCGAGTTTTTTGAGCCTCGATACAATTTCGCACGCTTTGTACACGGCAATTCCGCCGCTTACACCCAAAACCACGTTTTTTCCGTAAAGCATAATAACCTCGCTTTCAATCGAGAACGGAGATAATCGTCAAAAATTCGATTAGTCGTGTACGATTTTGATTTTGTCGTCGTAGATTTCCTTGCAAGCAAGCGAGATGGGTTTCAAACCGCTCTTTTCAAGGTAGTTGCTTTCGGTCGTAGCAAGTTCGCGAGCGCGTTTTGCAACGGCGACGGTAAGTGCGTATCTGCACTCTGCATGTTTGATGAGTTTGTCGATTGGGGGATCGATCATCATAGTTGTTTCCTCCGAAGATATATAAATTCGTTTTTATCGTTTTCGCCTTTCGGCGTTTTTCATATGTTTTTTACGCTTGTTCTCTTATGTTCTTTGCGCTTGTTTCCTCAAGCTTTTGAGTGATTTGCGCTTGTTAATTGGTGCTTTTCGCTTGATTTCGCGCTTACTGCGATGAATCCGCCCTTATTTGATTTGCGATCTTCTTTGTTCGAGATAGTTCACGATTTTGTCCGCGCAATCCTCCGCAACGTCGTTTATCACCACAAAGTCGTAATACGGTATGCTTTTTCTTTCGAATTCGATTTCGTCAAGACGTTTTTTGAGGGAATCGGGCGTTTCGCTTCCTCTGCCGATAAGGCGTTTTTTCAACTCTTCGAGGGAGGGTGGATTGATGAAAATCGTCACGCAATCGGGATAGACCTTCTTGATGTTCATCGCCCCCACGCTGTTGATGTCCAAAAGCACGTCGTAGCCTTGATTGCGTTTGTTTTCCACTTCGCATTTCAAGGTGCCGTAGCAGTTTGTAAAAGTGCGCGTGTACTCCACAAATTCGTCGTTGTCGACTTTTTTCACAAACTCGTCCTCTGTGACGAAGTAGTAGTCAACGCCCTCTTGCTCTCCTTTCCTTGGTTTTCTCGAAGTGCAGGACACCGAAAATCTCAAATTCGGCATCTTTTGAAACATCTTTGATATAACCGTGCTTTTGCCCACTCCGCTGAATCCCGACACGACGATGAGCAATCCTCGATTTTGCATACCGTTTTCCATTTGCATAGTCAAGATTTCCTCATTCGATGTTGGCGGCTTGTTCGCGCATTTTTTCAATTTCGTTCTTTATGGCAAGCACTTCTTTGGTGATGCGCATATCGTTTGCTTTCGATCCGATCGTGTTGGTTTCTCTGTTGAACTCTTGCACGAGGAAATCCATTTTTCTACCCACAGGCTCGGTTGCTTCAAGCAGCGAACGCATGTTCGAGATGTGAGTTGAAAGCCTTGTGATTTCTTCGTCGATTGCGCAGTGATCGGCATAAAGAGCAACTTCGGTTGCAAGACGTTGCTTGTCAACGAGCGACGGCTCGACAACTTCGGCAATCCTTGCGTTGAGCAACGCTCTGTAATCTTCGACGACTTTGGGCGCAAACTCTTTTATGCGGTCAAGACACGCCTCGATCGTGCCGAGTTTGCTTGCAATGTCCGCTTTTTGAGATTGCCCTTCCTTTTCACGCATAACTTTGAGATTGACAAGTGCTTCGCTGGCCGCTTCGAGCGTCATTTCCGCAAGCAAATCCTCGTCCTCGACGGATTGTTGTCTTGTCACGATATCCCCGACGCGCAAAAGCGTTGAAAGAGTGACGTCGTTTGCAAGCCCCGTGCCGTTTTCAAGTTGTCTTACCGCCGTAAGATAGTTGTTTGCAAGCTCCAAATCGACAGTGTAGGCGCCTTCGTCGGTCGAGCTCTGCTCGTAAGTAAGATAGAGATCTACATGTCCTCTCGAAATTGCCGACGAAACGGCTTTTTTCACTCTGTCCTCGACAAAAAGAAAGTTGCGAGGGAGCTTGATATTGCAATCCAAAAATCTGTGATTTACGGTTTTAATCTCTATGGTTATGGTCTTTCCGTCGCGTTTGGAAACACCTTTGCCATAGCCTGTCATACTGTGCATATGCGTGCGTCCGCCTAATAATTTTTAGATATTATATCACAAACGATACGTCATCGCAACAACTTGTGCCAACTTTGTGACAAAAATAAAAAGGCAAAAACGCCTTTTTAAATTGAAAATCGCAAATTAATTGTAAATTTTGTTGCACACCGCATAGGCTCAAATGCCAAGACGCCGCTTAAATTCTTCCTCGTCAATGATTTCGATGCCGAGTTTTTGAGCTTTTTCGAGTTTAGAACCCGCATCGTCCCCTGCAAGCACGAGATTGACGGATTTCGAAACGGATGACGCAACTTCCCCGCCATTGTCCTCGATGAGTTTGGTTGCCTCGCCGCGCTTATAGGTCGGAAGCGAGCCCGTCAGGACTATTTTCATACCCGAAAACACACCTTGTTTCTCTTCTTTTTCCTCGAATTCTATGCCGCAATCAAGAAGTTTTTGCACAAAATCCGCATTGTTAGAATCACGGAAATATGTGAAAATGTTGTTTGCAAGGATTTCGCCTATGCCGTCAACCGCTCCAAGCTCCGCAAGCGATGCGTTTTTGAGGTTTTCAAGCGTTCTAAACCGCTTAACCAAATCTTTTGCGGTCTTTTTGCCTATGCCTTCGATGCCCAATGCGAACAAAAATCTGTCGAGCGTGGTATGCTTGGATTTTTCAATCGCGCCGAGCAAATTGTCAATCTTTTTATCCCCAAAACCTTCAAGACCGAACAAGTCAATTGCGGTGATATTCATCAAATCGACCGCATTTTCGACGTGCGTTTCGTTGTACAAAAGTTCGGCGGTTTTTTCGCTGAATCCGTCGATATCCATTGCGTCTTTGGATGCGAAATGGTCGAGTTTCGATATGATTTGCGGAGCGCAGTTATCCCCCGTGCAGTACAAGAACGCACCGACTTCTTTGACGGGAGCGTGGCAAACCGGACATTTCGTCGGCTTTTCAATGGCTTTTGCGTCGGGATTTTCGATTGCAACGCCCATAATTTCGGGAATTACGTCGTTTGAACGTCGCACGAACACTTTATCACCGATCTTGACTTTCTTTTTCAAAATATCTCCGTAGTTATTGAGTGTTGCTCTCGACACGGTCACTCCCCCTATGTCAACCGGGTCTAAAATCGCAATCGGATTGAGTTTTGCGCTTCTTGACACTTGCCACTCCACGCCCGAAAGCGTGGTTGTCATCTCGTCCGCCTTAAACTTGTACGCAACCGCCCATTTCGGAAATTTTTCGGTGAAGCCGATCTCTTCTCTCAATCTCACGTCGTCGACTTTGAACACCACGCCGTCTATGAGATAGTCGAGCTTTTCACGCTTTTCACCGGTGTTGTCGGCATATTGCATTGCCGCTTGTGCGTCGTTTACTCTTTCGAAATCGCCTTCGGTTTCGAAGCCCTGTTCTTTCAAAAACTCGCGCATTTGCGTTTGTGTTTCGAAAGTTTTGTCACTGTAACCGATGTTGTAGGCAAAAAAGGAAAGACCTCTTTGAGCGGTAACTTCGGGATTGAGGTTTCTGATTGCGCCGGCAGCGCCGTTTCTTGCGTTTTTAAGAGGTTCGGATGCGATTTGATTGTATGCGTTGAGTGCGGAAAGTCGCAAGATGCCTTCGCCTTGAATCTCGATTTTTCCCTTATATTCAATGGTTTTGGGCAGTTTTTTTATGGTGTTGACTTGCGCCGTTACGACCTCGCCGACTTCACCGTTGCCCCTTGTGGACGCTTTAACGATTTTGCCGTTTTCATACAAAATATTGAGCGTAAGTCCGTCGAATTTATACTCGCAAGTGAGCGTAGGCAAATATCCCACCGTTTTCACGATGCGATTGCACCATTCAAAAAACTCATCTTTCGACTGGCACTTGTCAAGGCTGTAAAGTCGCAAAAGATGCTTGGATTGTTCAAACTTACCCTTAGGAGCGCCGCCCACTCTGTGCGTGGGACTGTCGGGCAAAGAATAGCCTTCTTCTGCTTCGAGCGTGCGCAATTCGTCGTAAAGACGATCATACTCCGCATCGGCAACGACGGGAGCGTCCTCTTCGTAATACAGCCTTGCCCACTCGTTGAGAGTGGACACGAGTTCCTTCATTCTTGTAAGTTTGTCCATATCTCGATTTTGCCCCAATATATTAAGGTCAAACCTCATTTTCAAGTTATATCAAATCGGCGTTCGTGTCAATATACATTTTTCTACAAATGCGCTTTGCGAACATCTAACGCATTTGATTGTTCTATTCTTCGTCGTTTTTGCCGATGATTTTAAGACTTGCCGCTGCGATGACAAGCGAAAATCTTTTTACACCCAAGCCCTTAAACGCAATTGCCGCAATCTTATCCTCGCCATCGCCGCTCGTTTGAATTATAATGCCTCTTCCGAACTTCGTATGTTCGACTACGGTATCTTTTTTGAATTGAGAATAGTCGATATTCGAAGATTTTTTCGGCGTTTCGAGAGTCGATTTCGAAAAACCGTTCGACAGATTCTTTTTGAACGCCGATGTTTGAGGATTGTTTACGCCGAGTTTTATGCGATCGGACGTGTCGAAAGTCGGTTGTGAATATGATGAGTTGGTGTATCTCATAGACGACTTAAATCCGCTCATTTCGCCTACGAATCTGCTCTTTGGCAAGTATTCCGTTCTTCCGAAACGATAGCGTTGGCGAGCGTTGAGCACAAACAACTTTTTGCGTGCGCGCGTTATGGCAACGTACATAAGTCTGCGCTCTTCTTCCACGTCCCCTGCGGTAATCGCTCTTTGAGTCGGGAAAATCCCGTCCTCGAGCGCAACCAAAAACACGTCGAATTCAAGACCTTTCACTGCGTGTATGGTTGCAATCGTGACGTAATCTTCACTGTTCATTTCGTCGGTGTCTGACACGAGCGCGACGGATTGCATAAAGTCGGATATGCCTGCTCCGTCGTTGTCTTGTTCGAATTGTTGCACGGCGGAAACGAGTTCTTCGATATTTTCCAGTCTGTTTGCGTCGTCCGGCTCTTGGCTTTGCGACAGTGCGCTTTCGAGTCCGCTGCGCCTAATGACGTATTGCATAAACTCAACCGCCTGCATTTGTTTTGAAAATTGCACCAAATCCGTTGCGATTTGCGAGAAAGGAGCAAGTTTTTTTGCGGTGTTCGGCGTGAGCCATTCGGGATTGACAAGCACGCTGAAAAGCGTCGTATCGTGCGCCTTTGCAACCTCTTGCAACTCTTGCACAGCCGTGTTGCCGATGCCGCGCTTGGGATAGTTGACGACACGCAAAATGCTGTCGTTGTCGCTCGGATTTATTGCAAGACGAACGTATGCCAAAGCGTCTTTGATTTCCTTGCGTTCGTAAAATCTGAACCCTCCGAAAACCTTGTACGGTATTCCGTGCAAATTAAACTCTTCTTCAAATTGTCTGGTGACCGAGTTTGCACGCACCAAAACCGCCATATCGCTGTATTTTTCGCCGTTTCTGTGCAATGTGTTTATGGTTCGCGCGACCTGCGTCGCTTCGTCGCGATCGTTGTACGCCTCGTAATACTCGATGCTGTTGTCGTCTTTTATTTCGCTCCAAAGGTTCTTTTCGTTGCGGTTGGAGTTGTTTTTTATGACGTTGTTTGCGGCTTTCAGAATGGACGTCGTGCTGCGATAATTCTGTTCGAGCTTATAAACCTTTGCGCCGGGAAAATCCTTCGGAAAATCCAAAATATTGCGGATTTCCGCGCCGCGCCAACTGTAAATGGACTGATCTTCGTCGCCAACAACAAACAAATTTCCGCTCTTTTTCGAGAGCAGTTTTACAATGTCGTATTGCAGTTTGTTGGTGTCCTGAAACTCGTCTACGCAAATATATTGGAATCGTCTTTGATACTTTTCGAGAACGTCGGGACACTCCGAGAAAAGTTTTACGGTTTTGAGGAGCAAATCGTCAAAATCCATGCAGTTACACTTTTTGAGTTCCTCTTCGTAACGTGCGTAGACCTGATATATATTGTATGCGTCGTTGTCGTCGTTTTTGATTGCGTCGTAATAGGCGTCGGGCGACAAAGCAAGCGTTTTGGCACGTGAAATATGCCACAAATAATCGCCTTTGTTTTTGGGATCGGCTTGCGGATAATCTTGCAATACGCGCTTGACTACTCTTTCGCTTTCAAGGTCGGTATAAATGGTAAAATCGGTGGAATATCCGATTCTGTCCGCATCGTATCTGAGCATGCGAGCGCACATCGAGTGGAACGTGCTCGTCCAGACGCTTTGTGAGCCGATGTATCTTTCGATACGCTCTTTCATCTCGTTGGCGGCTTTGTTTGTGAAAGTGATTGCCAAAATGTTATAAGGGGCGACGCCAGTCTCGATGAGATGGCAAACCCTTGCGGTAAGCACGCGAGTTTTTCCGCTCCCCGCGCCCGCAATAACCAAAACCGCGCCTTCGGTGTCATTGACGGCGGCAAGTTGCTGTGGATTGAGATTGAAGTTGTTCATAGCGTAATCATACAACCTTTTATGCGACGTTTTCGTCGCAACGAACTACGTCTAATATACCACATCTTGTGGCGTTTATCAATTTATAATTGAAAATAGCGCGATTTTGCCAAAAAAAAAGTTTGTCGGAATATTGATTTAAACAAACAAATATGATATTATATTCATATCTTGGATTATAGAGGAGTTTTTTTATGCAAAAAATTCTTCTGTTTTCCGTGCGGAGGAATTTATTTTTATGGTAAATTTTGATGAAATCGATTTTTTGGAAAGTGAAATCGTCGATGACGATGACAATGCCCCCGTCGGTACTTTGGTACATATCACCGATGACGGCAAAGTAGAAGAAATCAAACCCGAAACACAATCCGCCCTTTCGTACAATTCGCTCGAGTCGACGGACAAAACCGCAGGTTCAACCGACGATATACAAGAAAAATCCGATGAACTTCCCTCCGACGCCGACAAGACCGAATCGGCTGACGCTCTCGACGTCACGACAACAGACTTGCAAGACGATCAACACGATCAAGTCGAAGACGCATCGGAGCAAATTGTCGACGAAGATGTCGTAACGCCCGTTGACGAAACGCCTGTTGAGGAGTTGAAAGCGGAACCTGAAAACGAGAATTTGCCGGTTGTCGAAACTCCGCAAGATATTGAAATCTCCGATTCCGAAGAAAACGATTCGCTTGAAAACACAGCCGAGCCGACTGTCGACGAGAATGCACAAGACGCTCAACCCGTTCAATCTGTCGAAGAACCCGTTGCCGAAGTCGTGCAAGACGCCGTCGAACAGAACGAACAGGCTCCTGTTGCAGACCAAAACATGCAAGAAGAAGCAACCGAAACCGCCGAACCGGTCATCGATACTACTCCCAAGCCCGTTAAGAAAAGAAAACCCGCCCAAAAGAAAGTTGCCGAGCCTGCTCCCGTCGTCAATGACGAAGCTCACAAAACGGCTCTCAACCTCAAGAGCGGAAAATCCGTCAACGATGAGTTGTTCGACACGAATTTCGAAGTCGAGAAACCTGCAAAAACAAAGGTTGTATCCACAAAGAAGAAACAGGAAAAAGCAGAGGATTTGTGGGCTGTCGCTACAGTCGTAAAGCCCAAGAAAGAGATCGCAACCGCCGAAGAAAAAACGGAAGTCAAGTCTGCAAACAAATCTTCAAAGTCCGCGCCCAAAGCGCAAAAGCAGTCCGACGATGCACAAGTTGCCACCAAAAAGACCGCATCCAAAAAGTCAACAAAAGTTGAAAATACAAAAACACCTACGGAGGAAAAGAAAGTGGCAAAAGCAACGGACAAAACAACCAAACCGGTTCAAGAAGAAAAACCCGTGAAAGCAACCAAGACTGCAAAAGCTCAAAAAGAAACTACCGTCAAAGAAACGGCTGTAAAAGAATCTCCCGTCAAAGAAGATAACACTCCCAAAGCAACGAAAACCGTCGAAAAGGATGAGGAAACCGTCCTCGTTGAAGGCGAAGGCAAAGTTCACGGCAAATACGTCATCAAAAAGACGGACAAAGGTAACTTCGTGTTCAAGCTTTTCTCCTCCAACTATAGAGTCGTGGCAATCGGCGCACAAGCCTACACCACTCTCGGCGCAGCTAAAATCGGCGTGCAAAGCATCATCAACAACGCAGAAAAAGCCCCCGTCGAAAACCAAACGCTCAAAAATTACGAAACCCTCAAATTCCCCAAATGGGAAATTTATCTCGACAAAAAAGGCGAATATCGTCTTCGTTTGTACGCAACCAACGGCAGCCTCATCGCAACCACCAACGACGGTTATGCGGACATCAGCGGCGCAAAGAACGGCATTGCCGCAGTTGCAAGAGCAAGCAAGGGTTGCGCAATCGTGAGAAACGACAACCTTTGGTAAATTTTACCGAAAATTTGATAAACTGCTTGTAGAAAAAGGACGACTATCGTCCTTTTTCTATGTCGATTTTCAATAATAATACTCGACCAAAATGAATGGCATTATCAAACCGCAAAGAACGCCGGAACTTGCGCGGTTCACTCCGCCCTAACTCCCTCCGACGTCACCGAATAGTTTTTGCGATACCGCAAAAAAATCTAAGCTTATTCGTTACAAGTTGAAAAACAAATGCAAAAGACCTCCGCTTCGGAGGTCTTTTGCAAAAAATTTGACGTTGACTTATTCTTCAATATCGTTAGTGTTTGCGCCTTGGTCAAATAGCTCGCTATTCTCTACTTGCTCAACGCTTATCTCCTTGATTGCAAGCGTTTTGAAAACCGCGCTTACTCCTCTGAAAATCGAAACTGCAAGCAACACGCACGCTCCCGCAACGAGCGTCGCATCGTTTCCGCACTGCGTGAAATCGTATATTGCACCGACAAAGAAAATACCCATTGCCGCATAGTTAAATCCTGCGGCGATTTTAAGCATTTTAAGTCTGTTTTTCAGTGCCGAAAAGTCTTTGTTGACGGATCGTAGCGTAATCACCGTCCCGACAAGGGATATAAGCATGGCAATCAAGCAAATAATTCCCACGACAATCGACAAAACGCCCAAAATGCCTGTGGCAAACGCTCCGCCAATCTCTTGGATTGCGTGCGACATGTTGTCCTCACCGCCTGATACGTCAGTGTTTAGCAGCACCGCTCCGAATATAAAAAACAATATCGCAAGCACAAAATATGCAAACGAACTCAATGCGTCCATAATCCCGGACGACAGAATCTTCGGTCTGGATTTTGAATAAGTCATAATCTCCCTCCTAAAAATATTTTAGCACGAAGAAACGAAAATTCCAATAGGTCAATCTGCTGTCAGAATTGATAAACGTAACAAACCAAGATTTTTATCCGCAAAATGAAAAAAATTATCTTTTCAACCGCTTGTCAAAAACTCTTTTTTGATATATAATCCATATCGTTGGGTTTGAGGGGACAGTCCCCCGTGAACAGTTGGAGGAAATGGTTTTGTTTTCCATTGGCTTCCAACTGCCACCCACTTGTAAAAATTTCATAATATCTCTTGGAGAAGTCGCGTTTACTTGGTACTGCGTACCAAACACGCTCTTCCCCGCAATATCTCTTGGAGAAGTCGCCTAGTTTGGTCGAGGGCGCGCGACTGGAAATCGCGTAACCGTCAAAAGCGGTTCAAGAGTTCGAATCTCTTCTTCTCCGCCAACACCTGAAACCCTACTGTTTGGTAGGGTTTCTTGCTATTTTAAGGTAGAACTTTCGTACGCAGTGCAACAACCAAGCAAGCACTTACTCGGAATTGCGGTTTGATTCTTTGTTCATCTTATTTTGAGAGAGAAAAGTGGTTGCGCGGTAGTAGAAGTGAGGGCTAATGCGGTTTTAGGCAATCGTCAAAAATGTTACCATTACATTTTAAGGGTTACGCTCGTTGTTACACTTTTCGAAACAATATTAAAGACAATTGCCATAACAGCAATGACGCCCGAACGACCGTTGCACGTTTCGCTTTGCGAAATCCGTTTCGCTCGCTTCGCTGTTGGGCGAATCTCTTCTTCTCCGCCACGAAATGCAATCCTGCTTAACCCGTAGGGTTGCATTTTTTTTTGCGCAAATCATTGTGCTTACACATATTGACTTGCGGAGAAAAAAGCATAAATGCGTAGCATTGCAGGATTGCAAAAGCGGCAGGAGACCTGAGGAGCAAAGAGATGTTTGTTGCCAGCAACAACTTACGTCTTCTTCTCCGCCAATCAAAAAAAAAACCGACATAGGCGTTTTCAGACTTTCAATCGGTTTTTGAAGTGGATATTAAGTTGCAACGGCATATTATAGCAAGGTATGCCAATCTCCTTTTTTCTAATCATAACACATGCAAAAACTCATTGCAATACACATATGCAACATCGCATCTCGCATTTATATTATTCTGTCCGTTACGACAACGGTGTAATACTCTTGTTCGCACTCGATTCCCGTCGGCACAAGACCTAGTTTTTGCCAAAATGATTTTGCTTGCGGATTTGTTTTAACATAGCCGAGTCTAACGTGCGTATAGCCCTCGGCAGCAAGTTGCTTGAAACAAGACGAAACTATTTTGCTTCCGACGCCCCTGCCCTGATATGCCGCCGCAACCATAAACAGACCTATAAAAACGGTTTGTTTGTCGGGATATTTTTCAATCAAGTCAAGCACTGCAACTAGATTATTGCCGTCGAAAAAAAACAACGAAGTGTTTGTCGGCGATGCTTTTCCTGTCGGGAAGCGCGCGCATATCGTATTCAACAGATTGAATCGTGGGCGGTGGCGGACAATGCTCGAAATAAAGCGGATTTGACTCATACAAGTCCAAAACCGTTTGAGCATCGCACTTTTCAAGGTGGCGAACTTGATATTTTGAAGATAGTTTTTCGATATTCATAAACAAATTATATAACTACGTCTGGCAAAAATTCAGCAAATATGTTATATTTAAAACGATATGGAAAACGATGCGAATATCAAATTTGAAAATACAAACGAACTCTCTGTTGACGAGTTTGCGAAAATCGTTGCAAGTTGCTACGCTTGCAAGGTTTTCACGCGTACTTTCGAAAACAGAGTTATCGTTGCTATCGACACGTTTTTGCCGGGATACGACGAGGGCGTTTGCAACGTTTTGGAAAAAGTCGGCAACAGCGTAGAAATCTCCGACAACCGCTCGGTTACCGATTATTGGGAGATTATGGACGTAGATATGCGCTTGCACAAAGAAAAGATATGTAAAATCGAAAGCGAATACGGATTGAGTTTTGCGGACGGCAATTTTATATCCGCTTTCCCCTACGACGTAAGCAAACTTCAAGACAACGTTGCCAAATTCAACGAAGCGTTGTTTAAACTTGCAAAAATCGACGAGGATTGAACCGCATGAACGTTTTGACTGCCGTAAAACAAATTGAAAGCAAATATCCCGTGCAACGTATCGCAGACGATTTTTACGAAATTACGACGGGATATTTTACTCGCGGTGGCGAAGGGATATCCCTATATCTCATAGATATGCAAGGCAAACTCTATCTCAGCGATTGCGCGGATACGGCAAACGGAATTGGCGAAAAATTGACCGAAAATCAGCTTTGCGAATTGGCGGCGGAACACGGCTTTTCACTTGACGACTGGCACGTTGTGAAAGAATACGAAAGCGTTGCGGACGTAGACGATTTTGTAAAAATGATTTCCGACGCTTTTTGCGACGATCTGTACACGCTTTAAGACGTGCCGTAAACTTGTTCCACTTCTTGTCCGAGACAAACGAAAAACTCGCTTACACGATGCTTTCCAAAGCAAAATTGTCTGATTTGCAGCGTTTTTCGTGTTTTTCGAACACACATTCGCATACGTTTTAACTATATTATTTACAAAATCTACATTGCATGTTATCATCGAAATATCAAAATTTTAGGAGATTATATGGGCAACTTACTTGGCGCAACCGCTGACCCTGACCCACTAAGTACGATATTAGCGTCTATTTTTATCGTTGTTTTGGTGCTGTTTTCGGGATTTTTCTCGGCAACGGAAACCGCATTCAGCTCTGTCAACAGAACAAAGCTCAAACTTAAAGCGCAAGGCGGCAACAAATCTGCGCAAAACGCTTTAAAACTTCTTGACAAATTCGACAAACTTCTCTCAACCATCCTTGTGGGAAACAACCTTGTCAACATCACTCTTTCAGTACTTTTCAACAATATTTTCGAAAGCGTGATTCCCGATCCGGCGGTAAGCGGCATCGTTTCGGTCGCCGTGTCCACCGTGATCGTTTTGACGTTTGGCGAAATCACCCCCAAAATGATTGCAAAGGAAAATTCCGAGCGTATCTGCATGGCGTTCGGCTACCCCATCCGCGCAATTCAAATCATACTCTATCCGATTACGATTGTTTTTACAGGGTTGAAATTCGTTTTGAACAAGATTTTCAAATCTCGCGACGACGACAAAATCACAGAAGAAGAATTGCTTTCAATGGTCGAAGAAGCGCAAGAGGACGGCTCTCTCGACTCACAAGAGCGCGAGCTTATTTCGAGCGCAATAGAATTTGACGACTGCGAAGTGCAAGACATTCTCGTTCCGAGAGTCAACGTCATTGCGGTGCCGACCAATATGGCGATGGACAAAATCAAGGCGATTTTCCTCGAATACAACTATTCGAGATTGCCCGTCTACAAGGATTCCATCGATCAAATCGTTGGCATGATCCACAACATCGACTTCTTCACTGCTCTTGAAAAAGGCGAGAAGAACATAAAAAATTACATAACGCCGGTTGCGGTGGCAACCGAGCATATGAAGATATCCGCATTGCTCAAAAGCATGCAACGCCAAAAAGTGCATATGGCTGTTGTCGTTGACGAGTACGGCGGAACGCTGGGTATAGTCACCCTCGAAGACATCCTTGAAGAACTCGTAGGCGAGATTTGGGACGAACACGACGAAGTTGTCAACTACTTCACCAAAATCGACGATGAAAATTATCTCGTAGACGGTCGTGCGGAACTCGATGATTTCTTCAAAGAATTTAATATCGACGAAAACGAAACGGAAAATTTCGACTCTCAAACCGTCAGCGGTTGGGTTATCGAGCAATTCGGAGAAATTCCAAAAAAGTCGCAATCTTTCGATTTCAAAAATCTCACGATCGTGGTCAATAAACTCACTGCACGCAAGATCATCGAAATCAAGGTCAGGATCAATCCTCAAAAGGAGGAGGATGAACAAGAGCAAAAGTTCAAACTCTTTGACAAACACGAAAAAGAGGAACAAAAAGACTGATTTATTGCAATTTAGCGTTGCAAACGAAACTTAAATTTTCAAAATTCAGAGGAAAGCCACCGCTTAGGTGGCTTTCTATTTTTTGATTAAAAATTCGTACGCCTTTTTATTTACGGGCTATTTTTACAAGCGAAAAGGACGGAAATTCCGTCCTTTTCAAACAAAATCGAATATACGATTTAACTTATTTCTTTTTCTCTTCCCTGCGCTTGTCGTTGATGATTGCAAGAGCTTTTTCGTCGATAAGGGATATACCTTCGCTCTTTGCGATTTCAACCATTTGCGTGAGAGCTGCTTTGAGGAACACTCTGGGGATCTTTGTCAGTTTTGCGCATGCCTCGTCGGTAAATTTGACTTGCGGATCGATTCTCGACGCCGCATATTTGACGGAGTTGACGTCCCCTTCCTTTGCCTGAATCTTTTCGGGATAAGGCTTTTTGAAACGAGAGCACCAGAAGTTTGTGCTATCGCGATAGCCATAATCGACGGGCACAGGCGGATAATTGTATCTTGAAACGCCGTTGATGATTGAATCGTAATACTCCTCTTTCATCCAGATTTTGTCGATTTTGAGGATAAAGTGCGCGCCGAACTTACTTGTAATTCCGTTGAAATTGCGATACGGCGGTTCGTAGCCTTCAAGGCAACCGGGCTTATCGAGATATGCGTCTTCCAAAGAACTGTCCCACGTACACTCAAACACTTGAAATGCTTCTTCGACGATTTGCGGACGGTCGCCACCGAGCACGCTGTCACGCAACGTGAAGATGCAATCTTTCATTTTTTGCTCGGTCGTGTCGCCGGGGAACCCCAATCTCACCGCTTCTTTAAAGAACTTTTTGTTGTCGGGGATAAAGTTGAGCGCAACTTTGCCCGTGCGCAAAATGTTTTGAGCGGTATTAGACGAGTTTCTGACCTCCAAAATCATCGCGTAATAGTCTTTGCCTGCAATGTAATACGGGAAGCAAAGAGAATACGAGCCGATGTTGGTTTGTCCGCTTTCCGACACCGTCGAGGCAAGCACGACGGGCATGGGGAAAAACGAAGACGTTTGATAAAAGTTGTCCACGATACGCAAATCTTTAAATTCGCTCATAGTTCACCTTCTATAAAATTGTTTACGATATTATAACGCGTTAGATACTCGAAATTATTTCAAACTTCTCACGGTGTAGCCCTCTTTTGCAAGCACACGCAATTGAAGGTTGAGTTGGTCGATAAACTCTTTGTTGGAAGAAGTTTTGACAATCATATTGATAAGGTTTTCGGTTGCTTCGGCGTTGTCCGCGTTCGACAAAAGTTTGCGGATACCCCACGTGCCTTCGAGTTCGCTGGGCGTAAGGAGCAATTCTTCCTTTCTCGTACCGCTCTTTGCAAGGTCGATTGCGGGGAAAATTCTCTTTTCGCTGAGTCTGCGGTCGAGATGAATTTCCATATTGCCCGTGCCTTTAAACTCTTCGAAAATGACGTCGTCCATACGACTTCCCGTGTCAACAAGCGCGGTTGCGATGATGGTGAGCGATCCGCCGTTTTCGATGTTTCTTGCCGAGCCGAAAAAGCGTTTGGGACTATGCAATGCGCCCGGATCGATACCGCCGGAGAGCGTTCTGCCCGTAGGCGGAATCGTGAGGTTGTACGCTCTTGCAAGTCTTGTGAGCGAGTCGAGCAAAATCACTACGTCTTTGCCCATTTCGACAAGACGTTTTGCGCGTTCGAGCAACATTTCGGCAGTCTTTGTGTGATGCTCGGGAAGTTCGTCAAACGTCGAATACACCACTTCGCCCTTTATGGAGCGTTGCATATCCGTGACTTCCTCGGGGCGTTCGTCGATGAGAAGCACTTTGAGTTCGATGTCGGGATAGTTGGTTGCGATGGAGCTTGCAATCATTTTCAGAAGCGTCGTCTTACCGGCTTTCGGAGGTGAAACGATGATGCCTCTTTGACCTTTTCCGATAGGCGATACGAGGTCGATGCAGCGAGTTGCAAACTCTCTGGGCGCAACTTCGAGGCGAATACGCTCGTCGGGATAAATTGGCACGAGATCGTCGAAATTGGGACGTTTGCCCACTTTGTCGGATTCGATGCCGTTGATCGTTGTTACGCTCACGACTGCGGACGGTCTGCCCTCTTGTACCTTTTTGCAAAGAGAAGTCACGTAGTCGCCTCTACGCAATCCGTATTGTTTAATTTTCATTGCGGACACGTAAGCGTCCATTTCGTTAAATTCACCGTTTTTTACGCGCAAAAAGCCGTATCCGTCGGGGTTGATTTCAAGATATCCTTCACGGATTTGTTCGGTTTCTTCATCATCTTTGCGTTCTGCGATAACGTTGTCGCGTTGCACTTGATTTTGGTTTTGATTGCGGAAATTGTTTTGTTTTTGACCGTAATTGTTTTGATTGAAGCCGTTGTTGGAATATAGTTTTTGATTTTGTTGAGCGAATTGGCGCGTCGGCTGATATTTTGGTCTTTCAAATCCCTTAGGAAGCGAAATTTCGCCTATGACCTCAACTTTTGCGGGAGACGGCGTGAGAATTTGCTCGGGTTGAGCAAGGTTTTGAGCAATTTGCGGTTTTTCGCTTGTCGTTTGTTCGGTTGCATCGCCATACTTTTTAGGACGACCGCGTCTCGGAGCTTGCGGCGGCTCTATTTCACCGTTGGTGATTTTAAAGACCATATCGACAAGTTCTGCCTTGTTCATTTTCGTTGGCGCGCTTATGCCGACTTCTTTTGCAAGGGCGCGCATTTCGAAAATGCTTTTTGCCTCTAATTCTGATTTCGAGAATTTTTGCATCATTTTCACCTATATTCGAACTTAGCGTCCGAAAAAAATTTTATTACTTTTTTAATGCCAAACGGCGTATTTTGGAGATTTTAATTGTTTCATTTTCTAACTTTTTACTATAAAATATAATTAGAAACTATATTTCAAGTCCGTTGCCGACAGAAGTCGGCAACGGCTTAAAAAGCGTAAATAAATTATTTTGAAAGTTTGTCAAGCACCAAAACTTTTGTTTCTTCGCCGTCAAAATCGGCTCTGTCGAATTCAACCGTGCAAGAGTCTGCGTAAACGATGTTTTCGTCGTCGAAAAGGGACAAAAACTCATTGACTTTGTCGATGTCAAACTCGCAATCTTTGGTCTTGTAGTGCATGGGGATCACGACATCGGGCATGATGCGATCGACGTATTCTTTTGCTTGTTGCGCATCTATCGTATAGTTGCCTCCGACAGGAACGAGCAACACGTTTACGGGCATAAGAGATTCGACCAAAATTGCGTTGCACTCCTCGCCGATGTCGCCCATATGGCACACGTCAACACCGTCCATACGATATTTGAAAATGATATTTTCCCCTCTCAGACTGCCCTTTTTATCATCGTGATACGAGCGTTGAGCAAGGATATGTACGCCGCCGATTTCGTATGCGCCCACTCTGTTGAGCACTGTGGGATCGCCGCCTACTTTCGAAACGCAGCAATGATCGTTGTGTGCGTGAGAAACCGTGACGATGTCTGCATCGACGTCGGGCATCTCATAGCCTACGTATGAATGATAAGGATCGGTGACAATCTTCGTTCCCGTGCTCTCTTCAAGCAAAAACGAGGAATGACCAAGCCATGTGATTTTCATCTTTTACTCCTTTTGTGTCAACCGTTGAGTCTGTTCACAAGCTCGCGGATTTTTTGCGAGGGATCGAGAAGATTCGCAACGGATTCGTTGACGTTTGCGGCGGCGATGATATAAGAAATATATTTTGACAAATCCGCTTCCACAAACCATTCGCACTCTTTGAGTTCTGGAATACGATACGTGAGGTTTGTCGAAAGCACTGCGTCAAACACGCCGTCCTGATATGCTTTGTTAAATTTGTCCACACCTTCGGTGAAGAGCGAGAACGTTGCAGCAAGGAAAACTTTTTTTGCGCCCTTCTCTTTGATCTCTTTTGCAAGTTTGAGGATGGAATCGCCCGTTGCAATCATATCGTCTGCAACAAAGACGTTCATACCCTCGACCGACGCGCCGATATACTCGTGCGCAACGATGGGATTGCGGCCGTTGATGATTGTTGAATAATCGCGTCTTTTGTAGAACATACCGAGGTTAACGCCAAGTTGTGTTGCAAAATAGATACATCTGTGCATTGCGCCTTCATCGGGGGAGATAACCATAAGGTGATCCGGGTCAATATGTAAATCCGAAACATTGTTTACAAGTGCCTTAATCATTTGATAAGTCGGCATAACATTTTCAAATGATTTGTGCGGAATTGAATTTTGAACTCTTTGGTCGTGAGCGTCAAATGTAATAATGTTTTCAACACCGAGTGTTGTCAATTCCTGAAGTGCCATTGCACAGTCCAATGATTCACGAGAGGAGCGCTTGT
>ERZ779643.146-NODE-146-length-65756-cov-4.458897_pt1 | contig 65756 bp, 67 predicted proteins | sample MGYA00511564_ERZ779643 | MGnify/ENA primary metagenome ERZ779643 (study PRJEB29588, sample SAMEA2147114) | human gut metagenome | biome: human gut; feature: human-associated habitat; material: faeces | place: Denmark | collected 2008/2010 ...
TCGTGAGTTTTTATTTTATATAAATACTATAAAAAAAGAGGAAAAAATTATCAAATAATTTCATCCTCATATTATTAAAAATTAAAATTTAAATATACATAATTATCCATATTGTAAGATAAATTGTTTTTTATCATTTTGTTAGCAATTTTACAACGCTTTGAAATCCTTTCACCATTAAATAGTGGATCAATATATCTAATCTTTGCTCCATGATGTACATAATAAACATTTTGAGGTTCTTCTTTTGATGTTTTTACTTTTTTAGCATTTCTCCAAATATTAAAAACATCATTATATTTAGAAGATTCTATAATATCTATTACTTCACTTTCTTTTAATTCATATAAATCCTTTTTAGAAATTTTGTTTTCATCACTTAATTTTTTTAGAATATCAGCAATTAATTGCATAGAATATCTAGTTCTATCTTCACGATATATAACGGATAATCGGCTCGTAACCTTAACAAAGTTTCTAGCAATTTTTTTAGTTTTAAATCCTAATTCAATTTCTTTTTCTTCGTTAGTTTGTATTTCAATATCATCATATATCTCTTTAATGATTTCTGAATCTAATAATCTATAAGTAAATAAAGCATTTGATAGTGAATATTCTAATCTATCAGCAGATAATTTAGGTGTATCATTATCAGCAATAGGATATAAATGATAATTATCTATTTCTGATATTTTAATATTATCTCTTTTTAATAAGGTCATAATTTCTTTTGAATTTTTTATTATTTCTGTTGTCAAATCTTCTGTTGATTCTTGAGTCATATAATCTCCATTAAGAAAATCTATACAATGCTTAAATGCAGGTGTTGCTATATCGTGAAATAATCCAGATAAAGTTTGTTTTTTATCATGTGTAAAATGCCAAACAATTAAGGCAACTGCAACAGAATGGTCTAGACTTGAAAAGAAAAAATCACTTTCAAACAGTTTTGAATATATAGTACCACAAGTAACACTAATATATTGTTGTGATAACAATTCCTTTGTGTCTATATATTCATTTAACCATTCTGGAAAATTTGGTTCTAAAATTGCAAAATAATCTTTTATTTCTTTGCTAATATTTTCATAATATTTACTCATTTTTATTATTCTCCTTTAACTATTTTCTATATCTTCTAAGAATTTATTCCAATCATCTCGATATGATGCATTAGTAAATATCTTATCTAAATATATGTTATAAATGTTTTCATTGTAAGTAGGATGAACTAATGGCATATTTGCCATCAAAAACAAAAGAACCGCTAATGTTTTTTTATCTGTTTTTTTTAAAATATTCCCCTTACATCATTAAAACTAATTTGTCCTTTACAAGAATTAACAATTGTGTAATCTCCTGCAACTATAATATCAAATTGATGTATTCGTTTTATTTTATTTTCTTTGTAATAATTCAAAATTACTTCAATTAAATTTTCAATACTTGAATAGGTATTCTCAGCAAATATAATAGTTGGTATCTTATAAGTATATTCATTTTTATCCTTGTTCCAAACGAGACCATTTCTTACTCTAGTTAATTCTTTTACGCTTCTTATTTGCTTTAATGCTCTTTCAATTTCCTCTTTATCGTTTAAATTTCCTTTGATTTCAATCGCATAATCCACACCATCAGCAAAAATAACAGAAGCTTTTTTGTTTTTACTATCTATTGTATAGGGATGAGATGGATCAAGTATTATGCAATCTATAGAGGCACTTCGTTGGTTGTAACTATCTATAATATTTCCTTTTGTAATTCTATATGGGAAAGGAAAATACTTTTCAAAGAAGGAATGAAATAATTCTTCTCTTCTATCTGCTATTTCTTGTGGAGTTCCTTTACCTTCTACAGAAGCCTTTGCTAAACCAAATTTTAATTCTTCGTATTCTAATTCTAATAATTTAATAAACTCATCATTCATTTTTCATCTTCTCTTTCTTATTCTTTTCAATTCTTTCCATTATTCTACATAAATGAATTCCTAAATAAGTAAATGTAAAACACAAATATGTATTAAAAGAATCACTCGTTTTATTTGGAATATATTTGGATAATTTTATAAAATTATTATAGGCTAGTTTTTCGAATATATTGAATATATTTGAACTCTCCTGAGTAGGCATTAGGGTTAGTGATTCACCAATTATTAAACTATTTTCATTATTTACAAAGGCATCTTTATTTACTCGATACTCGTAACTCATTATCAAATCTGGCACAAATTCGTAATTGCTACCAATTTCCTTTTTTAGAGAATTCACGTCAAATTTTTCATTACCTCGTTTTTTCCAAAGATTATAGTATAATACATCAATATCATTTTTTGTTAGTTTCATAAATCCATCTATAATATTTTCAAAATTGTCTTCTGACAAATTTAATAAATCTACAGCAATTTCTATAAAATCGTCTGTTTCTTCTGAAAGAACTTTCACAATTAAATTTCTAATTTTATATCTATTTATAATCTTATACTTAAATATATTAAAATCTTCCAGTTTCTTATTTAGAATGTCTATATTTTTATTAATAACTTCAATTTCATCTCTATTTAAATAAGAATCTAAATATCCATTCATTAGCGAACCAATTGTACCATATTTATTTATTGATAAGTCATTGTATTCTTTTATTTCATTCATTAAATATCTCCTTTAATAATTGGCTTAAATTTAAACTTATTATACTATAAAATAACAAAATTCTCCATACTCCCATTGAATTTTAAGAAGATTTCATATATAATATTTTTAGAAAGAGAACTTAGTTCGTAACTTGTATGTGATTCGCTCCATAAGGTAAAATCGTCGCACCAATGTGACGTTAATGATTAAATCAATCTGAAAAGATTGATTTTTTTGTGCGTTATTGCAAAGAAAGGTGTGATGTGTTATGATTAAAATAATTAAAAAGAAAATCAATATGAGTGATGAACTCAAAGCCAAAATTAATTGGTCTTGCAAATTTAATAAGAAGTCCTATCAAATAATTGAGGGATACTTAAGGATTGTGGAACATACCAATCTAGCGTATGTAGAGCCACATAAAGTAATTATTGGAGATAAGTTATACCTATTCTTCAATGAACAGAAACATTTTTATATAGGGAATTTAAAGAAGAAAATCCCATTGTCTGAATTATCAGAGTACATAGCAAGGCATTAATGAATTGGTGAGTTTATATACTCCCACAATATTGGTTGTTTTTGTCGTATAAATAACTAATATTTTCAAAGGTGTCCTTGTTATGTGACACCTTTTTACTTTGGTGCCTTTCAAAAATCCAAGAAAGAAAGGAGAATGATAATTATGGATAATGAAAGGAAAGTTGCAGGAGTTTATATTCGTGTTAGTACCGAAGATCAAGCAAGAGAAGGATTTTCACTTGGAGAGCAAGAAGAAAAATTGCTTCAGTTATGTAAGTTTAAAGAGTTAGAAGTTTATAAGGTCTATAAAGATGCAGGAATATCTGCAAAAGATATGGAACATAGACCACAATTTCAAGAAATGCTTAAAGATATGAAGGAAGGAAAACTTAATTATATTGTTGCTTATAAACTTGATAGAATAACAAGAAGTGTTAGAGATTTAGAAGAACTTATATCAGTATTAGAACAATATAATTGCTTTCTACTATGTGATAGAGATGATGTTAATACCTCTACTGCTAATGGTAGATTCTTTGTAAGAATGCTTACAGTATTATCTCAATTAGAAATAGAAATTGTATCAGAAAGAACTAAATTCGGCTTAAATGGAGCCATTAAATCAGGTCATATTCCTGGACAAAGACCATTTGGTTATAAGAGTGCTGAAGACAAAAGAATGGTTATAGACAACGCTACTCGCCGCCATGTAGAAAAGATATTTGATATGTATTTAGAGGGTAAAAGTTTTCAACAAATTGCTAATTTTTTTAAAGAAAATAACATTTATCCAAAGAAAAATTGGAAAGATACTACTATTCAAAAGATTATTGATAATAAAATCTATATGGGAGATTATGAACAATATAAACGAATTGGGAAACAAGAAAATTTAGAACCTATTGTTTATATGAATGTAGTTGAACCTATTATATCTCGTGCAAAATGGGAAGAATGTCAAAGACAAAAAGAAAGAAATCAAAGAACTTATACTAGAGATAGAGTTTATACTTTCTTTCAAAGGTTAAAATGTCCTAATTGTAGTAGAATTATGAAATGCAAAGGTTCTGGTGGTACTAAAAGAAAGTATATGTACTATACTTGTGAGTATTGTCACATTAACTTTAATGAAGACCATGTAGAACATTTATTAAGAGATTTTATTTATGATTTACTTGAATATGATATGGCAGTTAAAAATTTCTTTCTACCTGTATTAGAAGATAAAACAAATAATATTGATACTACTTCTATTGATAAAGAGATTAGAGATTTAGAAAAACAAAGAGATAGAATTAAAGATTTGTATATTAAAGGCATTGTTGAAATTGATGATTTTAAAGAAGATTATAAACTAATTGAAGATAAACTTGCTAACCTTGAAAGTAAAAAAATAGAGTTAGTTAATTTAGAAACTTTTAACTATTCTCCACACGAATTACTTGCTGAGAGAGATTTAGAAAAAGAAAAAATGATTAGACTTGATACTTTAAATGCTGTTTTTAAGACTAAATGGAATGGTATGGACAAGTCTGAAAAACAGGAATTTATATCTAAATTTATTGATACTATCGAAATTAAAAAGGATAGTAAAGGTAATTTATTTCTTGAAAAAATTAATTTTAGAAACGGATTTATAAGACAATTAGTAAAGTTTTATGATGCAGGTATATTTGATGTCGCAGTACCTATTATGGTTGGTAATAAAGAAAAATGTATAAAAGGTGGCAGAATGAATGAAGAACAATTAGATAAATATTTATCTAAAATGAATGAACACTTTGAAACATCTTTTTATGAAATGTATGAAACAATTGATGAAGAAACTAATGAAGTTATTTTAGAATATCAACCAAAAGATAATGAAAAAATTATAAGATTTGTAGCAATTTCATCTAAAGATAAGTTCCCTATAACAATAGATAATGTTAAAGATAAATATGGAATTATTAGCTACAAAACAAATAAACTATCAGAAAATTAGAAAGGATTTGATTAAATTATGAATATTGAATATGTAAAACAAGGAGATTATTTATTACCTAATTTGGTAATAGAAAATCAAAATTATGAAGAAATAAATAAGTATGGTTACTTGCGATTAAACTATATTAAGGAGCACAAAAAAAGATTATATCAGGTACTTTTAATGAAGAATGAACTAACAAACCATCTTCTTTCAGTCAGTAAAGAATGTGAAGAAAGATTAAAAACTTTAATGAATAACTATATTAAAAATGATGAAAAACTAACTGAAAAAAATAAAGAAAACAATCAAATTGAATGGGTAAAATTGATGAATAATTATAAGAATACTGCTGAAGAAATTATCTTAAAGGAGTTAATTAATGTGTGATGTTGTCATAAGCAAGCAAGGTGGTATTACTCCCACCACTCCAAAAGAAAGGATAAGCCTATAATGGCGACAACATCAATTTGGAGTATTAAGAATAATTTAAAGCAATCTATAAATTATATCATCAATCCTGAAAAAACTCTTAATAAAGATTATGGTAATGAAGAATTATATAGTTATTTAGAAGAACCTATTAAAGATTATAATTTTAAACAAGAAAAAATTTGTTATGTCAGTTGCTTAAATTGTGATGAAGATAATCCTTATGATGATATGGAGTTCACTAAAGAAAGATTTAGAAAGAAAGACGGAGTTCTTGCTTACCATGGTTATCAATCATTTAAAGAAGGAGAAGTTACTCCAGATATTGCTCATGAAATTGGAGTTAAATTTGCAGAAGAAATGTTTAAAGATTATGAAGTGGTTGTTGCAACTCATCAAAATACAAATCATATTCACAACCATTTCATAATCAACTCTGTATCTTTTAAAAGTGGCAAGAAATATAATAACAACTTAACTAATATATCAAAGATAAGACACATTTCTGATTCATTATGTTCGGAATACGGACTATCTGTTTTAGACGAAGATAGGTTTTATAAAAGGACTTATACCAAAAGTATTTCAAACGATGAATATTACAAAACACTAAAAGAAGATTTAGATAATGTTATTAGTTATTCATTAACTTTAAAACAATTATTTGAGAGAATGAGATCATTAGGTTATAAAGTATATTCTCGTAATGATATAATAACTATTTATAGAGATGGTGAATATAAAGTTAGAATAGAAAATGTATTTGGTGAAGAATATTCAAAAGAAAGATTAAAACAACGATTATATTTATCAAAACAAATAGTATTTAAACCTATGTCTCAAAAATCTATCATTGAAGAATACTCTAAAACTAATAAACCACATAAAGGTATCTATGGATTATATTTATACTATTGTTATCTACTAGGAGTATTCCCAAAGAACCATCCTAAACAATATCTTCCATACTCCATTAGAAAAGAAGTTTATAAATTAGAACAAATTTCACAACAAGTTAGATTTATGCATGAGAAAAATATCGTTACAAAAGAAGATTTAGATAACTATTCTAAAAATAACTCTGATGAATTAAGTGAGTTAAAAGGAAAAAGAGAAAATCTTTGGAGACGATACCATAGAGCAAAGACTGAAGACAAGCAAGCTCAAATACTTGCTGAAATAAATGATATTCAACCAAAAATTAAAGAACTCTATAAGTATGATAAGTATTGTAAAGAAATAACTAAAAGAGCCGAAGGCATACAAAATAACCTTAATAATTTTAATAAGGATATCCAAAAAGAAAAAGACAATTCTAGGAGTTTATAACCTAGTTTTGTCTTTTATATTATCGTTTTATTGCCCCTCCGTGACATTTTAGAACATAAACTTTCTTATCAGCTTTATAAATGGTTTCTTCACCTTCAAAATATTCTAAATCTCCAACAACTTTAAAACTATATTTATATTCACCATTTACATATTCTTTTGGACCTCTTACGGGAATTGTTTCATCACTTCCAACTTGCATAAGAGCAGGCCTTAATGCTTTATCAACTGCCTCTTCACTTAAAGTTTGATCTAATGTTACTCCATAATAATTCATTCCCCAAATTGGTGTATCATTTTCTTCGTAAACTACTTCTTCACCCATAAAATTAGTTCCACCAAAATAAGTATCATGATAAATCATATTGTTAGAACTATACTCATAGTCATGTGATCCATTTCTAGATGATTTTTGTTTTTCTACATTTTCATTTGCATAAGTTTGTTTTTTCGCTTCAATCAAAAAATATCTTAAACTATCCATATTATTTCTTTCCTTCCTAAACATTTTGATTTTCTTTTTTAGCTTTTACCAATTCATCATGATAAAAGTAATTAATATAATTTATGTAGTTTTTATTACAATAACTATTGATTTCATTTGCTAGATTAAGCCAATAATCTTGATTGTTTTTTAAATAAATATCGATATACTTGTCATAATAATTAGGATATTTTTCCTTTATATAATTTAATATATAAGTTTTATAACTACCTCTTAAATTAAGATTTTCAAACCAATATTCATCTATATAATCTTTAGACTCTTCTATTATTTTTTCCCATTCAGTAATATAAGGAAAAATTGGTGACATAAATAAAACTGTATGAATACCATTATTATGTAATTCTTTTAAAGTATTTAATCGTTCTTTTATAGTACTAGCATTATCCATATCTTTTCTAAAATCTTCATTAAGAGTATTAATTGACATACTAACAGATAAATTTTTTACTTGTTTTAATAAGTCTATATCTCTTAATATTAATTTTGATTTAGTAGAAATGGATAAATAACAATCTGAATTAACTAATTGCTCTAAAATAGTCCTAGTTATTTTATATTCTTCCTCAAGAGGGTTATAACAATCAGTGACCGAAGATAAAAATACATTTTTTTTACTTATCTTTTTTAAATTGATTTTTTTATCGCATTTCTTAACATCTACAAATGTTCCCCAATCTTCAGTATGACCTGTAAAACGTTTCATGAATGAAGCATAACAATACTTACATCCATGTGAACATCCGACATAAGGATTTATAACATAATCACTTGCTGGAAGATTTGATTTAGTTAAATAATCATTTACATTAATTTCTTTTATTATCATATCAACGCCTCCTAATTATTAGATGAAGTTTTGTATAGCAATAAAATCATTAGTACAAGAACTAAAATAGGAATTATTATATAATTAACCCAAATATTGAATATCGTTGGTATAATTGAGCAAATAAGGCCTATAAGTCCACCTATAATTGCACATAAAATAAATCCTGCAATTCTTGTTCCCCAATTTTTACCTTTTTTATTATCTTCTTTATTAAATGCATTATAAAAGAATAGAACTATAATTCCTAATAACCACCATAAAATTCCACCACTTATAAACTTACCAATGGTATGGTCATTTTTATTATTATTTAAAACTTTATTAATATAATTACTATCAGATTCATTTATTTCTTTTACAATACTTTCATATTCTTTAGTTAAATTCTTATCTTGATTTATTTTGTCCATATCTAATTCAGTAATCTTCTGCAAAATATCAATTCTACTTTTAATTCTATTAGCGTAGAAAAAATTAGTATCAATAAATGGAAATAATATCAATATTGAAACAAAAACAATAATAACAATAACTCCTAGTTTCCTTTTATTCATATTTAATATTTTACTAAATATTGTCGTCTTTAAATCCATTATAAACCTCCCGAAAATTTTCAATAAAATTATACTATATTTTTATTGAATTTACCATAGAGCCATTGATTTTTAATGATAAATCTTATATAATTTATTTAGTTGATTTAATCAAACAACTTTGGGAGTATAATTTTTCGAATATAAGTAAAGTTATCGCTCCATTGAGTTTAATACTCGCACACTTAAATACTAGTGTGTGAGTTTTTTTTATACTTTCCCCGTCTCTAGTCTGGCAAGCATATATAATTCTATAAATAAGTTCATAGTATTTGATATTATGAGCTTTTTTCATTTTAAAAGAGGGATAAATTGTTATGAAAAAGGCCATAGAAACTTTAACTTTTCCTCTCATAATAAAGTCACGCATTTTCTTATTAAATAAGTAAACTAAATACAAAATACATATCTTTTGCGTATCATTATACTCATTTTCACAAGTGTGGAAATAGATTTGCACCTCTTAAAATAAGTGTTAAGATTTATGAAATAAGGTTTTTAACTTATTAGAGGTGCTTATCCCATATCCTGTTGAAATTAAATATATGTTAAAAACAATAGAAAGCTGTATTAATGTTCGATTTTTCTATATTGAAATTTTTTATTATTTTTCACAAAATAAAAGACAAATAAGTGAAATTTCTACCTATTTGTCAATAGTCTATTTTAATTTATGAGTTAGATTGTTGTCATCTTTAACTTTTTTTGAACTTTCATTTAAATAAGTCTCTTTTAATGCAAGTTCCAAAGCTTGTAAAATATTGAGTTCTTCTTTGGAAGTGATTTGGCATTTTTTAATTAAATCAGAAAAGTAATTTAATTGAGTCCAAACAAACTCCACAAAAATATTTTGATCATCAGCACTTAAATCTTTAGTAAAGACATTTTCATAACCATAATATTCATCAGAAATATCATAAGCACATTCTTCTTGTCTATAACAATTATATTTGTAAAACTTTTCAGGATCACTAAGATTAGCATAAGCATTAACAATATCTAATAGAGTACTATAATCATAAGTACAATCATGCTTTTCAATTAAAGTCTTAACAATAGCAAAACGACTAATAAAAGCATACTTAATCATCGCCAAGGTAGCATCCTTTGCTACCGGATGCTTACTATCCACACTCGGTAAGTCTAAAAGTTTCCAATAATCAATATTCCCATAATTTAAAATTTCCATAAACCCATTCATCCCCTCAATTTCTCCATATGTTATCATTATTGTCTACTAAAGTCAAGCAGTTTTTGTGAAAAAATATTTACAAGAAAGAAAAGAGGCACCCTCTTGGATGTCCCTTTATTCACCAATTTCAATGTATTTCTTTTCTGGTAATTTTCCTTTATTTTCTACCTTAGGAACTTCTAAAGTTAAAATACCATTCTTGAAATTAGCTTTAACATTTTCTGGTTTTACTTCATCGCCAATGTAGAAGCTACGTGAGCATTCACCATAATATCTTTCTTTTCTAATGTATTTACCTTTCTTGTTATCGTTTTCTTCATTATTAACTTTCGCATTAATAGTTAAATAACCATCAGTAATATCAATCTTAATATTCTTTTTATCAAAGCCTGGTAGATCAATATCTATCACATAATTATCTTTATCTTCACGGATATCCGTCTTCATCATTTTGCTTTCGCTTTTTCTAAAGAATGAATCTCCAAAAATATCATCAAATAAATCAAAATCTCTATTTGGTACTAACATCATATAAATCATTTCCTTTCACTAATACAATATTATACCTAGTAAGGATATCTTTTTTCCTTACGATTATGTTATACCACCTTTTATTGGCACTGTCAAGTGGTAAGTGCTAATTATTTTGACTTTTTTGTTTCGTAAGAAGAGTTTTAATATCTTTACTATTTGCTTCCTTAAGAGTTACCCATTCTAGGGAGTACTCTAAGTTATATAATTCTTTCGCTAGACTAGAAAGGTCCATAAACTCTTTTAAATATTCTTTATAAATAAATTCACTTGATGCTTCATTTAAAGCGATACTATAGTTAACAACCATATTCTTAACACTTGCTAAGACATCATTTAACATAGCTTTACTTTCCATACTTTTCCCCACTTTCTAAGATTTTGGTTAATCCTTTGATATTATTATCCACAGTATTAATTACTTTCTCTAAGTAAGGACATAAGTCTTCATCGAAACATTCATCGACGAAATAAATTAATTTACTCTTTAGAGTATTATTCCAACTTAACATATCTTCTAGATAAGCTAAGTCTTTAGTTGAGACCATTTTAGGCCACATATTCATCACCTCAATTATATTATGAGGAGGATTTACTCTTTTTATAATGGAATTTAGTGGAAATTAAAAAAACTTTAGAAGTTAATTTTCTAAAGCTTTTATTCCCTCTATAATACCCTTAATTAGATTATCATTTTCAAATGCACTAATAATATCTTCTAAGGCTTTTTTATCATTATCATTAAAATCCTTAGTATAATTAGTAATCTCATCTTTAGCTAAATTATCCAAAGTTTTTAAATCATATTTAAGAGTAATATCATTTATCTTTAAGATACCTTTCAAAGAATCATTACTATCTTCTAAAGTTTCATTACTCATAGTACCAGTATACTTCTTACTTCCCACATATATATTATAATCAATACTTAGTAGTTTATTTTCCATCGAAGCATCTAATACTATGGAATTATTGCCCTTATAATAATAAGCTATATTAGTCTTATGCGTATTATTATTTACCGTTATTTTTCCAGAAATCTCATTAGATAACGTATACTCAATTGTCGTTAAATTATCATCAATATTAACAGTTATATTAATTCCCTCAACAATATTTAGATTTACCTTAGCAATACGTTTACCAATCATATAGATATTTAAAGTACCAAAATTATCTTTAGTCCCTATTATATCTTTAAAATTATCTTTAGTAATACCAGCAAAAGCAAAATAATTACCAAATAAAGTAAATAAATTATCTTTAAGAGATTTATTATTATTAATGTTATTAATAACACTAGTTAAAGAACTTTTATTTAAGACATAAGAATACTTAGTAACTTTAGTATCTTTATTATTAATACTAGTAGTTATATTCTTCTTAGTAATATATCTTTTCTCTAGAGATTTTAACATCACTTTCTTTAAAGAACTCTCAGTTTCTTTAAGAATATTATAATTAATATTAGGAGTTAAAAAACTATTTTCGATAATATCATTAATATTAGCTACATTATCTGAACACTCTGTATCATTACAAGCACTAAAATTATAATTAACACTGTAAGTATTAGTAAGACTAGGACTTTTTATATAGCTATTATTGTTTTGATAATAGTATGTTAATTTATTATCGCCAAGAGCAGTATCTAATTTTATATACTTACTCTTAAGAGAATAATCTAAATTAAGGTTAATTGTTTCTTTAGAATCGGAAAGTTCTAAATAGACTTGATTATCTTTCATAATATCAGGGACATTTTTTAAAGTTTCTACCCCCTTATCTAGATAATCAAAAGACTTAGTAATAACCGTTTTAAAAGGTTTTACTTTGTCATTTAAATTTATATAAACTATTAAACCGAGTAGTAAGAAAAGAAGAATACTACCGATTATAATAAAATCTTGTTTAGTTTGCTTTTTCATTTTCTTCTTTCCTTTCTAATTAGCGGCACAAGCGCCAGCTCCAAAGATAGCCCCCAAAAGACCGCCTCCGGCAAGTCCCCAACCAACGGGGCCACCCAAAATTCCTAAAAGAATTGCAAATCCTGCAACACCAGCACCAACAGCGCCACCAGCAACGGCAGAACCAACATAATCGGTGCAACCTTTACCAGTAGCAACGGCAGTTGCAAATCTTGGCGTTCCAGCTCCGGTAACAGCTCGACCGGCAAAACGTATTTCGCTACCCTTTGATACATAGGTACTCCAATAAGTACTATTTCCAAAAACACTATCCCAATATGGATTATTTGGATTCTTTTCAAACTCTTCAACTTTAGTATTAGTCTGCCAGAACCCAGCCGTTTTAATACCACTTATAATCTTATCAGAGTTTTTAATATCTAATGTAAAATAATAATTATAACCATAAGTTACAAAACCAAACCACCCGGAATCACGACTCTTATCAATATCTATTGCAATATCAGGCGTTACCCTATCAATCTTAACAGGAATATCATAAGTATGATTAGTAGAATGACCTAAATTATCCCAGATAGTAAATACAATACGAGCAGTACGCAAATTTTTTCCAATATCTACTTTGAAGGTATAAGATACACTACGGGCATTTACTGTCACATCTTTTACAATTGGTGATTCATGACCATTAGATATATCGTAAACTGAGTATGTAACTTTATCAGCACAACCAGTTTGATCGTTTTTAGCATCTTTTTGACAACCAAAATCAACAGTTAGAGTTTCATCATTAGTCCAAGGCTTATTACTATTATAATTAGCAAATGGTTCTGGACCGGAAGTATCAATATTATTTATAACCATAGTTTCTCTATCCGAAATATTACCGGTATTATCAATGGTATAAGCATAATAAGTAGCATTTTCATTAACATGAGTTTCATAATTGTACTTACCATCGCTGCCATTAATACGAGTAAAATAGTCTTTAGTAGCATCATTGGGAAGAGGATTTTTACTTAAGTAGTATCCATAAATACCGGAACCACTACCATCTTCACCAACAAGACTTACGGGAACACTATTTCCTGTATAAGCTGTATTAAATGTAACTTTTAGATTAGGTTTTTCTTTATCGATTCTAACTTCAGCTTCCTTAATAATCTTAAAAGTGTTATTTTCTTTTTCACTATCTATAAATTCTAAAGTGGCGGTAACTTTATTATTATAAATTAAATCTGTACTTACTTCATAAATATTATTACAGTTAGATGAATCATTCATTGCAATATCAGTACAATAAGTACCACTCTTATTATAACTACTACCTCCAACAGTATAAGTTATCTGATTATTAACTAATGGATATTTAGCTAGATTAAGACTACTATCTAATTTTACCATTACATAAACATTTTGCCCAACCCAATCACTTACTGGTTGATAAGCACCGTTTACTTTGACATACTTACTCATAGTAACTTTAGCTTCTCTTTCTTCGCTTAAGACAACTTCACAGTTACCTTCTAAATTAGTTTTAACTTTATAATCGTCCATATCCTTTTCAATATCAAATGTTACACAGTCTAAGTATTCTCCATTAACAGGATTATCAACTTTTTCCATATCGGCATTTTCGGGATGATCTGCGGCAATATAGCCTAATTCGATTAGATGAGCAACTGAAATAGTCGCACTTTTGACATTATTATCACTAGCATACTCATATGCTTTTTCTTGTAAATAGTTTATTTTTTGAGTCAAACTATTTTCTTTGACTTTTTTACTTATTCCGTTATAACTAGCAATGGCCACAGTCATTAAAATTCCTAAAATGACAATGACTGCTAAGAGTTCAGGAATAGTAAATCCTTTATTCTTTTTCATATTATCCTCTTTCTAAGACATCTAAGTCTTGTAAATATTCTATTACTTCTTTAAAAATAGTATTTTCCGTAAGAACATTCTTAAATTCATTCCAATAATCTTCTACCTCCCTAGTATCCATTTTATCAGATTTTACATTTTCTGGTAAAGTAAGATTATTATTTTCTTGATAATTTATATTCAAATTGAATTTACTTGTCTTTAAATTTACATTATCTTTATTTATCTCAATTGAACCTTTATTAGTATTTAAATTATTATACATATTATATTCTAGTAAAGTAGAATTTTGTTGTTCTTTAATATTTAGTTCTAAAGATTTATTATTACTACTATATAATACAATATTACTATTATTAGGGCTAATTATACTTCTTAAACTAAGAGAATTACTTTTATAGTAGATAGTTAAAGTCTTAGTTAAATCAATAGTTAAACTAAAACCATCTTGAATAGTTAATTCTATTTTTGTAACTTTTTTATTAATCTTATGAATATTTAAAGTTCCCAGGATATCGTTATCTTTTAATTCATTAAAATTTTCTTTAGTTATACCATAATTACTTAAAAGATTAGGAAAAGTCTTAAAGATATTATCTTTCAAAGACTTATTATTATTAATCTTTGTAATTAAATCTCCAAAAGAATTTTTATTAATTAAATAAGAATATAATACCTCGGTATTATTATTACCCTTTATTTTTCTTTTAGTAATATAATTCTGATGCCAAGATTTATTAATAGTAGTTTTTAAATCTTTTAAGATAACTTTTAAATCTTTAGATGTAACATTACTGGGAGAAAAAGTATTACTTAAAATAGTATTTAAAGAAGTAGGACTACACTCTTCACATTCTTTAACTTCATAATCAAAAGCTTGATAAATATTATTCTTCTTTAGATAAGAAGTATTATTTGTATAAAGATAAGCCCAGTCTTGATTATGATATTTCAAATTAGCATAAATATTTTCATTTTGAGAACTTAACAGTAAATCTAAATTAAATTTCTCTTTAGAATCATTAAGTTCTAAAGACATTTTTTTATCTTCATTAAGAAAACCAATTATATTTTGATATTTGTCTAAAGTATTATCTAAAACCTCATAAGTAGCATTTACTGTCTCTTTATATATTCTAGTATCATCATTAAAATATAGAATTCCCAGAAATATGATAATTATTAGAGCAAGGATGCCAATTAAGATTCCTTTCTTTTTCATAAATCCTCCTATTTATGAGCACACAAAGCCCAACCAATAAAACCACCAATAAAGCCACCAATTAAACCGCCAATGATAGTATAACCTAAATAATTAGTGCAACCTTTACCATTGGTTTGCCCGCCGGTATAACCGGCAACTCCACTTTTGGAAACTACGCGAGCGGCAAAAGTCCGACTTTGTTTTTTCTTTAAGTAATAAGAATAAGTTTGTCCACTAAAGAAATACTTATCTGATTCATCGGCTGACATATTTTTTAATTCATCAAGATTAGTTTTACTAGTAGAAAAACCATAACGATTAGAATCAATTCCACTTGGAGGGGTATTCTCAGAATAAACAGTAACTGTAAACCAGTATCCCTTTAGACGAATCAAGCCTCTATCTTCAGTTTTATCTATCTTAATAGTAGCCTTCGGATTTACTTTATCAATTAAGACTTTAATTCCTTTTACTTCTTTTGTAACTTGATTATTAAGATTATCTTTAACCGTAAAGATTAAATCAATCGTATTAATATATTTATCATTAGGAACACTGATAGTATCAGAAACGGTTCTTGCTTTAACGACAACATTTTCTTTTATAGAAGTGCGATATCCATTAGAAGTATCATAAATTGAATAGATAACTTCATCTTGACAACCAGTTTTACTATCAGAATCACATCCAAAGGTTAAATGAAAATCTTGCATTGTCCAGCTATTTCGACGTTCATAGTCTAGTTTGATACTAGGTCCTTCAGTATCAATATTATTTATTTTGATGATAACCCCATCTGATCGATTACCAGCTTTATCAAGAGCATAAGCATAGTAAGTCCCGTTCTTGGGAGCCGTAAATTCATTTGAAGAACGAAATTCATCATTATTTGTAATATCAACATCATCAAAATAATAACCAGCTATTCCTGAACCTTCCCCATCACTAGCACTTAAAGATACCGGAACACTACCAGTCGTATAAGAAGAAATAGTACTATAAGATAGACTTGGTTTTTCAATATCATACTTTAACTTAGTCTTAACTGATACTAAACCAGTGGTATTTTCATAGGTAATATTATTTAAATAAGTAATATTCATCTTAACAGTTAATTTAGTATTAAGAAGTAAACTCGATGAGGCTTTATAAACATTAAGACAAGTTGTATCAGGCTCATCAGTATTAATCGTATCACAAATGATTCTTTTAGAGGAGCTTCCAGGAATATCAGGAGTTTTCTCTTCACTAATAGGTCCTAATTGATAAGTTATTTTATTATCTAAAAGATTAAAATTAGCTTCTTTAAAATCTACTAGAACATAGATAGGCTTATTAACCCATGTATCATCATCTAAAATCTCTTGATAAGTATCATTTTCTTTAATATATTTATGAATTTTTAGACTATTTTGCTGTTCTTCCGTCGTAACGGTATTACAAGAACTATCTAAATCATAGGTAATATTATAGTCTGCTAAGTCTTTTTTAATTGTAAAAGTCATACAGTCTAAGAAACCACCAGTAAGAGGATTATCAACTTTCTGATACTCTGGATTTTCAGGGTGATCAGCATTGACATAACCAAGATTCAAAAGATTATTAACACTGGTAGTTGTATCTTCTATATCATAGTCAGTAGCATAAACATAAACTTTCTCTTCTAAATATTTTATTTTTTCCTCAAGAGCTGTCTTCTTAATACGAGCACTAATACCATTATAAGTAGCGGCCGATATTAGAACTAAAATACTTAAAATAACAATGACCGCCAATAATTCAGGGATTGTAAAGGCACTTTTAACCCTACTTTTCTTCTTCATAACAACCTCTTATCTTCTATTTGGAAGTATACCATAAAATAGAATTTAAAAAAAGACTAATATTTTACAATTAGTCTCTTAAAAATAAATTAGTTTAAAGCGTCTTTTAATTTTGAACCTGCTTTGAATGAAGCAACAGTCTTAGCAGGAATATGTAAAGGTTCTTTTGTTAATGGATTAATACCATCTCTAGCTTCGCGTTTTTTAGCACTAAATGTACCGAAACCAACTAAACTAACCTTTCCTTCTTTTTTAAGTCCTTCTACTATGCCTTCTTGAAAAGCATCAACAGCACGAAGAGCATCAGCTTTTGTTAAACCGGCTTTAGCAGCAATAAATTCAACTAATTCAGTTTTTCCCATAATTATGTCCTCCTATTATAATGTAATTATGTTATAAGGACTACAATCCTTACATATAAAATTTAGCACAAATAGATAAGGTAAATCAAGGGAAAAAATGATATTTAACCCATTTTCCTGTAATTTTCTTGGTTTTTATAAAAAAATAAGACTAATTATTCTTGTTTTTAGTCTTATTTTTAGATTATTTGACATTTATTAGACACTAAATAACGATAGCTATTAGGTTGTTGGCGCCTTTGTTGACAATCTTCGTAACGGTTTGACTTAATTTATAACGGGTATTTTCTGGCATAATGGATAATTTAGCTTGAATGCCTTCTTGAACGATAGTATCTAGACTGCGACCGAAAATTTCACTCTTCCAGATACTTTGAGGGTCAGTCTCATAATCTTTCATAATATAATTGATTAACTCTTTACTTTGGAGTTCACTACCAATAATTGGTTCAAAGGTTGAGGTAACATCTACCCGCATTAAATGAATGGAACTAGCAACGGCTCGTAGTTTTACCCCATAACGACTACCTTGTTTAATAACTTCTGGGGTATCTAACTTCATATCTTTAAGACTTGGGTAAACGATTCCGTATCCGGTTGATTTAGCTTGTTTTAAGGCACTTTTTATACCATCTAGCTCATTTTTATTATCTTTATAACTAGCAAATACTTTTAACATAGAAGCTTTGGTCGTAACTTCACTACCGATGAATTCTTGTAAAGTTGCATTATATAGTTCATCCGAAGAGTCTAAGTTAACCATAACTGTACCTGTCCCACTATCTAACTTACTAATATAGGCTTTATTTATGTACTTAGAATTTTCAAAATAAGTAATTAAGTTATCAACATCTTTTAACTTTTTAATTTCCAAAGTGCTATTTCTAATAAGTTCTAAGTAGTGTTTCTTAATATCATTTTTATTATCTAAGATAGATACCCACTCTGGGATGGAAAATTCAATATCTAAAACAGGATACTCATACAACGCTGTCTTTAAGACTTCATAGATATCAGCCTCTCGCATATCTAAAACGGATAAAGGCATAACCGGAACATCATAGTTTTCTTTAATTTCTTTAGCAATACTTAAGCACTCATTACTACTAGGAGTTTTACTATTTAATATGACAATAAAGGGTTTACCAATATTCTTTAATTCATTAATACAACGAGCTTCGGCTTCAATGTAGTCACTTCTCTTTAAGTCCCCAATGGTTCCATCCGTCGTAACTACGATACCAATAGTAGAATGGTCTTTAATGACTTTTTCAGTTCCAATAGAGGCGGCTTCTTCAAGACTAATTGGTTCGGAAAACCAGGGAGTTATAATCATTCTGGGATTACCATTTTCATCTTCGTAACCGGTAGCATTTGGTATAACATAACCAACACAGTCAATAAGTTTCACATTACAGCTGAAGTCTTCAATCTTAATATTGGCGCCGTTACTAGGAACGAATTTAGGCTCGGTCGTCATAATATTTTTACCACCAGCACTCTGTGGTATTTCATCAAGGCATCTTTTCTTTTGGGTTTCATCTTCAATATTAGGAACAATTAAGTTCTCAATAACTTTCTTAATAAAACTAGATTTACCCGTCCTAACGGCTCCTACTACGCCTAAATAGATATCCCCATTACCACGGGTAGCTAAGGGAATTATTACATTATCTTTCATCTTATCACACTCTCTTACTACCTAATTTTATGTGATAGCTATCTCTTTAGAACTAAAAAAGACTATTAAGCCTTTATTAATTCCATAGGGAGTTATAAATTTCTAAATAGTCTTTAATATCTTCATAAGCATCATTTGGACACTTCTTACTATGACAAGTAATCTCATTAGTATCAGCATTATAGCTAAATGACATTTCATCATCGGTATAAGTATGAATATTATGCATAATATAGGATTCTACTCGATAATTATGGTCTTTATTATAGTAAACGAAATTACTACCATCAGTTCTTAGAGAGATTCTACTACCATCATCAAGCTTACGTTCTAACTGGTAACGGCCGTTATAAGTAAAACCTTTATTAAGAAGAGTTTGAGCTTTCAGAGCTTGTTCTTCATAGAGTTTTTTTCCCTCGTTATCACTAGAATTATCTATGCCAATAGAATTTTCCTCTTCTTGGATATTATTTTTATCTAGGAGACGTTCTTTTGTTAAGTCTATTATCTCAGTAGTAGTCTTATCAGCAAGAAAATAAGTAACCGTAATAGTAAACTTACTATCCGTATAATCTTCTTTTTTAAATAATTCCTTGTACTTAGCACTTTCAATTAAATTGCCTTGAGGAATAGAGTTTTGACCACTTATAAAATCATCATCAATCTTAAATTCAATGGCTATGATATCTTCATCTTTAATATTGGTATTCTTAATATGGAAAGTTCCATAAGAGAAGATATTTTGAATAGATGAGTTAAGGAAGAGACCATCAGTATAAGAAAAATTATCACTCTCCCCTTTTAGTGCATAGACTTTTACTTCATCTTTCTGATTTAACTTAATACCTTGGATTACCACGGTAATAATTAAACTGATAAAAAGAAGCGCTAAGATAATCTTGGTAATTAGATTCTTTTGCATATAGTTTTTCACCTCAACACCAAAATACCATATTTAACTTGGCTTGTAAAGTTTCCTTAATAGAAGTACTTTATGGTAAAAGTGGTACCTTTCTTACTAGTATCTACCATAATAAGACCATTATTACTTTCAATGATTTTTTTGGCAAGAGACAGACCGATGCCGATACTATTGGAAGATGAACTTGTCCCTTTATAAAATCTTTCAAAAATATGAGGTAAATCTTTTTGACTAATTCCGGGGCCATAATCTCTTATCTCGATACTAGCATAAACTTTATTAGTAGTAGTCATTATATCAATTTTACTATTTTCATTAGAATGTTCGACACAATTTTTTAAGATATTTGTAATCGCCTCGACTTGCCAGTTTAAATCACAGTTAATTTTAATACCAGATTCAAGATTCTTGACAATCGTTATATTTTTCAAGTCACATAAAGGCGAAACATTCTTTATGGAAGAGGTTACTATCTCGTTTAAAGAAACCTCCTTTTTTAGAAAATGAACCGTATTGGAATCTAACTTCGATAATTTTAATAAATTTAGAGCTAAAAAGTTCATGTTAAGAAGTTCTCTTTTAATATCTCTTATAAAGTCTTCTCTGGTATTCTTATCCATATCTGGGTTATCAATAATATTATCTAAAATAATTAAAATAGAAGTAATAGGAGTCTTTAATTGATGAGAGATATCGGCTAAAGTATCTTTTAAATCCTTTTTGGCTTGTTTAGAATTTTCTGCATCTTCTTTTAATTTAATAGTTACTTTATATAATTCATTTTTTAAAATAGATAGTTCATCTTCCGACATTTCTTCTATATCAATCTTATAATTTCTTTTATTTATTTCTTCTAAACACTTGGTAATTTTATTAATCTCTCGGTCTTTTTTAGCATTAAATCTTAAGAATAAGAAGATAAGGAAGATGGTACTTATAAAGACTATCGTAATATTAGTTACTAAGAATTGCTGATATTTATTATCGTTTTCTTTAAGAAGAGATTTATTATCAATAGTTAGACTATATTGTTCCAGAACTTTACCATCTTTTTTAGAACTTTTTAAAATATTATATAGTTCTTCATCCGTAATATTGGGATATTCTTCTTTAATTTTTAAAATAATACTAGTTATTTTGGTATCAAAATTATCTTTATATACTTGGTATTCATATTTATTAATACCATAGGTTAAAATGATAATAAAAATTGTATATAAACTTAAAATTATTAAAAACTTTTTTAATTTTTCTTTATTTTTCATAATCAATCCTGTAACCTAAACCTTTAACGGTTGAAATAATATCGGTTCCTAATTTTTGTCTTATTCTTTGAAAATATACAGTTATGGTATGGCTATCAACATCATTACCAGTCCATTCATAAATTTTATCTAAAATAGTATTACGACTTACGAGCTTGTTTAGATTTAAAAATAAAAGATGCAGAAGTTTTAACTCTAAGGGGGTTAATTCGAGTTTTATGGTATCTTTATAAACTAACATTTTATCCATATCAAAACTTATATCCCCGACTTTTAAAATACTGTTATGCTTTTGACGTAATAAGATTTTATTAATACGAGCCAGTAATTCTTTGGTCGAAAAAGGCTTAGTTAAATAATCTTCGGCTCCTATTTCAAGGCCTCTTACAATATCATCTTCCTCATCTTTAGCGGTTAAAAAGATAGTGGGAATATTTAAAGCTTTTAGATTATCGGTAAAGAAAGTAAAGCCATTACCGTCTGGTAAGGTTACATCTAAAATAATTAAGTTTATCTTAGGATTATCTTTTAAATAAGATATGGCTTCTAAGAGATTTTTACAAGCATAAACTTCATAGTTATTTTGCTTTAAGGTATAAGTTAAACCTTTTATAATAGTTAAATTATCTTCAATTAATAATATTTGCATAGAAAGCACTCCTTTTTTATATCTTATAATTTTTTATAGTTAAAGAAAAGGGCTTTAAACCCTTTTCTAAATATTTTCGTTTCTAATAGTTTCAATAATATTCTGTTTATTTATTTTTCTTAATGAATATTTCATCAGTAAGGTAATTAAAAGGTAAACAGCCATAATACTAATTATAATCGGTATTATTGGTAATTTATAACCAGAGAAATCACTGCTGGCTAGATAATGATAGATTAAAACGGATAAACCAGTACCTAAGATAATACCTACTATTAGAGATTTAACAGTCATAAAGATACTTTCTAAACGAATCATTTTGGAGAATTCTTTGGTAGTCATACCTATACTTTTTAAAGTAGCAAATTCACTTCTTCTAAGTTGCATACTAGTTGTAATAGTATTAAAGATAATAGTTATTCCAATAAGGGAAATAACAATAATAAAGCCGTATAAGAAGATACCTACTAAGATATAGAAGTTACGCATCATCTCTACTCGTTCTTCAGTGTTATAAAGTTCATAATCTTCATTATTTACAATTTCTTCTATCTCATCTTGAAGTTTAGAAGCCGCAGTTGAATAATATAGGGCCACTATATAGGTACTTTTAGTTGGTAAAGTTTTATATAAATCTTCACTTACAACTAATATAGGTTGATTGTAATTTTCTAGCCCAAAAGGATATTTATCGCTTAAGGCGCCGACTACTATTGAAGTAGGATTATCGGAAATGTTTCCTTTAATCGTATCCCCTACTTGAAAATCAAACTCCCTAAGAATTCTACTTTTTTCTTTATTTGTTTCGTTTTCATATTTAATCATCGGATATTTATCTATTAAAACACCTTTATCTTTAATGGTTTCATAGTCTAAGTTTAAAGTCTGAAGATATTTTTTATATGCCTCATCATTAAGAGAAAAAATAGTTAAATAAGCATCAATATCAGCACTTAATTCGAGGTTATGCCACTCTAGATAATCCTTACTATAATGTGTATTAGAAACACCAAAAATGCTTGTCTTTCTAACAACAACATCTTTAATATTATCTAGTTTAGTAGTTTCTAAAAGTTTTTGATAAGTAGTATCATTATTATCTTTAACCGATAGATAGATATTATAATCCGAAGAGCCTAGTTCTTCTTTAATGCTTTGGAAAGCAAGAGACATAAAGGATGCTAAAGCAATGAAAGTACAAACCGAAACCGCAATGGAAATAACAGTAGTTCGATATTTTTTCTTATTGCGTTGTTGATTTTTATAAGATATTTCGCCACCAACTCCAAAGATTTTACTAATTAACTTGGGGGTTTTTAATTTTCGAGCCTTAATTTTAAGGTCAGCACTGTTTTTAATCGAGTCAATAGGTGAGATTTTACTAGCTCGCCTAGCACTTTTAAAGGCCGAAAAGTAAATAGTTATGATTCCTAGACCAATCGTAAATAATAAAACTAAGGGTGAATAAGAAAATGTTAATTTAAGACCACCAGACATCATCTTATTTAAGAAGAAATTACTAATTATTACTAGAATATAAGCTGCTAAAAGGCCAAATAATAAACCTAAAGGAATACCAATAAGTCCCAAGATAGAGGCTTCATAAAAGACATTTTGGCGAATTTGTTTTTTAGTGGCCCCAACACTTCTTAACATTCCATATTGTTTGGTTTTCTCGGTAATAGAAATATCAAAACTATTTTTGATACAAAATACCGAAGTAAAAACAATAATTAGACAAACTATTAAGACAACCGTACCTAAACTCCTGGTAGTACTTTCATCTAACGGATTAGTTTCTAAAGTTATGAGATAGTTATTATTATTAAACTGGTATTTACTATTTTTCATTTGGGTCTCAAGCCTATCATATTCAGAAGCACTAAGATAATCAGACATTAAGAATTTTTTTAAAAGATCCGGTTCTACTCCTAAGATATTAGCTGTCACTTTAACATGATTTTTTAAACCGGTTTTATTATACTTGGCATAAACATCTACTTTATCGGGAATATCTTTAGAATCTAAATAAGTAATAAAGGTATAACCCGGAGCTTTATAAGGCTCAATAGTGCGGTTAGGTCGCTCGGCAATACCAACAATTTTGTAGGTTTTACTACTAGTATTTATAAGATGTTCGTTACTATCGGGATCATACGATTCGTCTTGACCTAGAAGATAACCATTACTTACTCTTTTGCCAACATCTAAAGTAATATAATCGCCGACTTTTAGATTTATCCGTCCATTCGTTTTTAAGTGGGTAGGAATTATTATTTCCGAAGCATTTTCTGGTAACCTCCCCTCGACTAAATGAATGGAAAGGTTATCTAGAGATTCCTTACTAAAGGCTTTTATATAAGCATAAGGTTTATATTCATTTTTAGAATCATTTAACTTAGCATAACCAATATTACTAGTTAGATAAGTAGCCGCAATTCCAAGGTTATTTTGAATATTTTGAACATCTTCTTTGGAAACATCTTGATATTCATAATGAAAGTTACCAAACTCATATATTTCATAATTAATTAAAGAATTTATGGCACTAGAATACATAGTAGCAACTGCACTTACTAGAGCCACGGATAAGATAATACCGATAATAGTTACAATAGTGCGTTTCTTATTAAATTTTAAATTTTTAATAGTTAATTTATTTAGTAAGTCCATATTAAGCCTCACTTACAATTTTACCATCTTCAATTTTAATAATTCGATCGGCCATCTTTGCAATTTCTAAGTTATGGGTAATCATAATAATGGTTTGTTTTAATTCTTTGTTAGATTTCTTTAACAATGCTACAATTTCATCACTAGATTTAGAATCTAAGTTACCAGTTGGTTCATCGGCTAAAACAATAGTTGGTCTAGTTATAAGGGCTCTACCGATACTGGTTCTTTGTTGTTGACCACCACTTAATTCATTAGGAAGATGATATCTTCTTTTTTCTAAACCTAAATGGCTTAACATGTTTTCTAGTTCTTCATTACTAACCTTACGATTATCGAGTGCTAAAGGCAAAGTAATATTCTCCTCCACATTTAAAATTGGTATTAAATTATAAAACTGATAGATTAACCCAATTTGACGACGTCTGAAAATAGCTAGTTTATCATCATCTAAGGCAAATATATCTTTACCGTCAATATAAACTTTACCTTTAGTTGGTCTATCTACACCCCCGATTAAATGTAAAAGGGTGGATTTCCCCGAACCAGAGGCTCCTACAATAGCTACAAATTCACCCTTTTTAACGCTAAATGAAACATTATCTAAGGCTACAACTTGGGTTTCTTTTTTACCATATATTTTGGTTAAATTTTCTACTCTTAAAATTTCCATAGTAATCTCCTTTTCTTAAAGACATTATATGATATTTAAAGTTACAACTAAGTTACATTTTTAAAATTTTTTTATTTAAACAACCTTAGGGCCTTGCCAATTAGTAAACTTACTCTTTAAAGCCTTTAACTTATTTGAGACAATCGTTATTTGGCCATCTTTTTCTTTCTTATTAATAATAGCAATTTGGTTACAACCACCAAGTTTTAAGCTATCTAATTCATCGATTTTAAACATATTACAACAGTTTTGACATTGGATAGAATCACCTACTTTAACAAACTTAATCATCAGTTTAATCTACTCACCAATTCCATTACTTCATCAACGACACTAGTATCGCCTTCTTTTATCTTCGTAACAACACAAGTCGATAAATAATTTCTTAAGATATCATTACTAATACTTCTTATAAAATAACCTCCATAAAGTCGCTATATACCCCCTGGTGGTCCCTGTCTAGTAAAACTTATAAAAAAAACTATTCTCCAAAGAAAACAGTTTAAAACATAATTAAATAATCAATAAATTCTAAGATGGGACTAGCCAAGACGAAGATGATAAAATTGGAGATAATTAAGAAAGGTCCAAAAGGAACTTCCCTATCTTTATATTTAACTAAATAATAAAAGGCAATCGGTAAAGTAAGTAAACTTGCTAAAACTAGATTGACAAAAGCTAATTTATATCCTAGGGATAATCCAATAAAGAAGGATAACTTAATGTCACCACCGCCTAAAGACTCTCTTTTAAAAGCTTTATCTCCTAAGATTTTAACTAATAACATAAAGAAGAACAATAATAATCCACTTAGAATGGCAATTAAAGTGTCAACAAGACCACTAGTGATTAAGGTAATAATGATAATAATGATACTACCAATTACTAAAGGTTCATCTAAAATAATAAGATAATTAAAATCAGTAATACAAGTAATTACTAAGACACTGGAAATCACTAGACTAATAAAGAAGTCAGGAGATAAGCCAAAGTAAAGATAACTAAATAAGTAGAAAAGACCTGTAATTATCTCAATTAAAGGATACCACCAGGATAATTTGGTGTGACATTGTCTACACCTACCACCTTGAATCAAAAAAGAAATAATAGGTATTAGTTCATACCATTTAAGTAAGTGCTGACATGATTCACAGTGGCTACCAGGCTTAATAATGGATTCATTATTACTTAAACGATGGGCAACTACATTAAAGAAGGAACCCATTATGGTTCCAATAATAAAGATATAGATAGCAATAATTATATTCATTACATTGTCCCTCCTGAAACATTATTATACATATCAAACATTGGTACTAAAATGGAAATAATTATGCCTCCAACTACCACTGCTAAGAAAACAATAGTAAGAGGTTCAATAAAGCTCTTAATGTTATTAACCATTGAGGCATGTTGTTCTTGATAGTAGTGACTAACCCGATCCATCATCTCGGCTAATTCACCAGTCGATTCTCCTGTTACTATCATATTATAAGCAACATCAGGAACCGCCCAATGGTCCTTAAAGGCTTTGGAAATCTTATCTCCTGTTACGATGTTGTTAATCGTATTATACATTATCTCCTTATAAATCTCATTATTAGTTATTTTGCTTAAAATTTCAACACTCTGTGTAATATAAACATTATTTTTTAATAAGGAAGCAAAAGTTTTAGTAAATATGGCTATTTCATTATAAATGATAATATTTTTAATTACCGGAATATGCATCAAAATCTGCTGAACCGTTTTTCTAAATGCTTTAACCTTCTTATAAGCCATAGCAAAGAGAATAATCGCTATTATAATAAGAATTAAAAGAATCCAAGCTTTAGTCTTTAAGAATTGGCTAGCAGCAAGAACTAAAGCGGTCATCCCCTTAATTTCAACTCCATTAGATGAATAAATATCCTCAAATTGAGGTACTACATAAAGAATAATAAAGCAAACTACCACAATTGCAAAAATAATAACGATAGAAGGATAAGTCATTGCACTAATCATTTGTTTCTTTGTCGTTTCCATCTCCGTATAATAATTAGACATATCATCTAAAGTAGCCTCTAAATCTCCAGTAGCCTCGGCTGCTTTTAACATGTTGATAAGTAATGGTGGAAATTTTGAACCTTGTTTTTCTAAAGCATTGGAAAATGAATTTCCCATTGTTAACTCGTAAGCGATGGCTTGCATCGTAATTTTTTTATCTTTTTGTTTAGCATATTGATTAATTAAAATTTTAATGGCATCATTTAAGGTAATACCTGCTTTAATATAAGTTGATAACTGTGTTAACCAGAAAATCAGGTCTTTAGTTGACCATTTTGAGCCAACCATTGAAGAATCACCATAAATGAAATCAATCCATTTATTATTTTCAATTTGATAAACTTCAACTCCTTCATTTAGAAGAAATGAGTTAACATCCATTTTAGTTAAAGCTGTAAAGTTACCATACTCAATTTTACCATCTAAATTTTTAATTTTGTAACGATAAACTTTAGCTTTATCAGGAATGTTAGCATCTGGTTGTTGAAGTTCCAACTGTAATTTTCTTCTTTCTTCTTCTAAACGCAACACTTCTCTTTGCGTTATACCTAAGAAATCTTTAATTTTTTTGACAATAACTTCTAAATCATCACTTTTTTTCTCTTTTTTCTTATTCATAAACTTAGCTTGTTGATAAGCCTCATCAACCGTCTTTGATGAAGCATTAAATAAAGTTGATAAGGGATAAGAAATGCCACGATATGCTAGATAAAAAATATTTAAGATACTTAAGAAAAATTCCTGCAAAAAACTAGATTCACTTTTAGTCTTTGATTTCTTTGTTTTATTGTCTGTAACCGGATTAACTTTCTTAGAATTAATATCATTAGAAGGTACATCTTTATCTAAGGGTTTTCCTTCATCTTGATTATTAGTTTGATTTTCATTATTACCTTGAGTTTGATTATCTAAAGAAGAAGCAACCGTCCCTACATCTTGATTATTTAAAGTATCGTTATTAGTTTGTTTTTCTATAACATTATTTGAAGCATTAATTTGATTAAAACTAGAAGTTTCTTTTGAAGTCAGATTAGAATTATTTACTTCAGAATTATTGTCGGGATTAAAAGTATTATTAAGAGTTTCTTGATCCATATCATTACCACCTATTGTAATCATTATAGCAAATTTAAGACAATAATAAAACTATTTTTCATATACTATTTTAGAGGGTGGTTTTATGTATCCAAGTAATTTTAATAGTTTGTCATTAGGAAAAATTATTGGTGGTTTATCCAAAACTTTAAATATTGTCAATCAAGCTTTACCTTTATATAAACAAATTAAACCTATCATTAGGAATGCCAGTGGAATTTTAAGTGTTTTTAAGGAATTTAATAAACCAGATACGCCAAGTTCCCCAACAAATTTCAAAGAAAAAAGTACTCAAGCAAGTACGGTTGATGCTAAAATCATTGAAACTAGCAGTTTAAATACGCCCACTTTTTTCCAATAGATTTTCTAAATCTTTTTGTTCTCTTTCAAGAATCTTAATAGTCTTTGAATTGGGATTTTCTTTTTGGATATTATTAAGAATAGTTTTATTCTTCTTTAGAAGATATTCGTAGTAAGGAATTTTATCTTTTTTTAAGATACCATATTTTATTATTTCTTCATCAAGGATGTTATCACTATTTTTCACAAATAAACAAACAATATACCAGAAGCCTTTATCAAAAACAGTCTTTTCATCTATGAGATTATATCCTAAAGAAGCTACTCTTCTTCTTAAGATTTCTAAATCATTATTTGATTGGAGAATCAACTTTTTTATTGGTTTAATTTTCTCTTGATTACTTAGAATATGAAGGATTGTACTAGTTCCCATACCACTGATGACTAAAGTATTAAGATTTTCCGTATCAAGTTCCTTGAGGCCATCAGTTACAATTAAAGGAATATTTAATTTAGCTTTAGCTACATTCTTACGAGCAGATTGTAAGGCTGTTTCTTTAATATCTGTTAGAATGATACTATCTACTAATTTATTTTGGGTTACATAGATACCCAAGTAGCCGTGGTCAGCTCCGATATCGGCCACTTTGTCAGTAGGATTTAAAAAAGAAGCAATAGCTTTTAAACGAAGGCTTAGCATTAGTCAGTTAAGAAATCCTTTAATTTTTTAGCACGGGATGGATGTCTTAATTTTCTTAAAGCCTTAGCTTCAATTTGTCTAATGCGTTCACGGGTAACATTAAACTTCTTGCCAACTTCTTCTAAAGTATGACTAGTACCATCAACTAAACCGAAACGAAGTTCAAGTACTTCTTGCTCTCTTTCTTGGAGAGTTAATAAGACACTCTTAATTTCCTCTTTTAAAATCTCATTAGTGGCATATTCTTCTGGTGACATTGATAATTCATCTTTGATGAAATCGCCTAAATGAGAATCATCTTCTTCCCCGATTGGAGTTTCTAAAGAAACAGGATCTTGGCTAATTTTAATAACTTCGCGAACCTTTTCCACCGAAATTCCCATCTTTTTAGCGATTTCTTCTTCAGTTGGTTCCCTATTAAGTTCTAGAGTCATTTGACGTTGAATACGAGCCATCTTATTAATAGTCTCAACCATATGAACAGGAACGCGAATTGTACGAGCTTGATCAGCTAAAGCACGAGTGATGGCTTGTCTAATCCACCAAGTAGCATAAGTTGAGAATTTAAAGCCTTTATCATAATCGAACTTTTCAACGGCTTTCATTAGACCAATATTTCCTTCTTGAATTAAATCTAAGAAGAGTAAGCCACGTCCAACGTATCTTTTAGCAATAGAAACCACTAAACGTAAGTTGGATTCCGCTAAAATTCTTTTAGCATCTTCATCACCAGCAGCCGCCGCTACCGAATACTTCATTTCTTCTTCCATAGTAAGTAAAGGAATCTTACCAATTTCTTTTAGATACATGCGAACTGGATCATTAATATTAACATCTTTGGTTAACTCTTCATCAGTTAAAACTAGTTCTTCAGTCTCTGGTTTATTCGATGAAGAAGAGTCATCATCACTTACAATATCAATATGATTATCAATTAAGGCGTTATATAATTCATCTAGAGCATCAGCATCCAAATCTAAGCCTTTTAAATGTTCAGCTAGAGTTTCATAAGTAATAAATCCTTGCTTTTTACCTAGAGCTATTAACTCTTTTTCACGGTCTTTTAGTGGTTTTATCTCAGAAACAGCAGCTTTTTTAGTTTCAGATTTTGTCTCAACTTTTGCTTCTTTCTTAGCAGTTGTTTTTGTCGTAGTCTTTTTTGGAGCTGCTTTAACATCTTTTAAAGCTATATTTTGCTCACTTAATTCTTTATATAGGACTTTAACATCTTTGGGAGTTAGTCCATTTTCACGAACAATAACCGCTACATCTTCATAACTAACATATCCTTGTTCTTTATTAATTTCAATTAATTTTTCTAATACCTTTTGTAATTCTTTATTCATAATTACATCACACTTCCTTTTTTAATTTTTATAATCTGATTAGCGAGTGCTAATTTTTTTTGTAAATCCATTTCATCGCTAAGAGCTTTTGTTAACCTTGCAATATCTTCCCTATCCTTCTCTCTTTGATAGCTTTTTACTGTCAACAGAAAATTATCTTCATTTAAATCTTTATCATCGGCTATTATCTTTTCGACTTCATTACTTAATTCTTCATTATAAGAAATATAGGTAATAAAATCGGCAACTGTTATATTATAATTCTTCTCAGTGAAAAAGACAATTTCATTTGCAATACTTCGGTAAATTTTATTAGGAAAAAAGCCAATTTTTTCTTGATATTCTTCGACATAGTGTCGATCATTTAACATATAATAGAGTAATTCCCTAGTAATTTTATCCAAAAGCGTTATCTGTGGCTCTTTCTCTTCTTTCCTATTTTCTTTCGTTTTAAAGACTTCGGCTGCAATATTCTTTAAAGATTCCATTTCATTTAAACGCTCTTTTAAAACATCTTTATCCACCTGAGAAATATTGCTTAGTTTAGTTAGACATAAATCTTGATAGATAGGATCATTATTTTCTTTAATATCTTCTAAGATTTGATTAATAAAATCCGTAAACTCTTTTGTATTATTGGTATCTATCTTAGTACCTAGAGTCTTTAATTTAAAATCGAAGAATTCAATCGCACCAGCAAGCATCTTCTTATAGCCATCAATTCCGTAGGTAAAAACATATTCATCGGGATCTTTTTTTAAACTGATTCTTACAACTTCAACCGCTACACCACTTTTTCTTAATAAATCTCCATTTTTTAAAGTAGCCGTTTCCCCCGCTTCATCCCCATCTAAAGCCAGAATAACGATTGGGCGTAATCGCTTTATTAAATCAATTTGTTCTTTAGTCAAGGCCGTTCCCATAAGAGCAATAACATTTTTTACCCCATTAATATAAAGTCTTATAGCATCCATCTGTCCTTCGACGATAATTAACTTACCGCTTCTTTTGGCCTCTTCTTTAGCTAGATGATAATTGTAAAGGAAGTTACCTTTCTTATAAAGATAAGTTTCTTTCGTATTAATATATTTAGCTAAATTTTCTCCTCTATAGATACGAGCTGAATAGCCAATAATATGACCATAATCATCGCAAAGAGGAAAAGTAATTCTTCCACGGAAAGTATCATAGACTTTATCTTCACCCCTATTAATAAGTCCCAAAGCCTCTAAATTATCAAGAGTATAGCTTTTTGGTACTAAAATACTTGCTAAGACATTATTATCTAGAGCCAAACCAATCCGAAAGTTTTTAATATCTTCGTCTTTTAAACCACGCTTATAAAGATAGTCCTTGGCACTTAAACCGCTTTTCGTATTCAAGTTATTCTCATAATACTTGTTAACCAATTCCATAAGATCATATTCTTTTTGATATTTAAGAACGACCTCTTTTTTGATACTGCCAGTTAAGTTATACCCAATTTTATCAGCAACTATTCTAACGGCTTCAATGAAAGAAACGTTTTCGTAGTTTTCGACAAATGTGAATACATTACCAGCGGCTCCACAAGAAAAACATTTATAAATCTGTTTGGATGTCGAAATGCTCATACTAGGTGAGTGATCATCGTGAAATGGACAAACACATTTATAATCTTTACCTTTTAAAGTCACGGGTATATAACTGGAGATGACATCAACGATGTTACAATTATTTCTAATTGCATTAATTTCTTCATTACTTACCATTGCCATAAAATTTATCCCTCTATATATAATATATTAGGGATACCCCCCTAATTTAATTCAAAAATTGCAAAAAAAATGCAAAAAATTGCAATTTTTTTGCATTTTGAAGCGAAATCACGCATTTTTTTACTATTTTTAAACTTTCCAAGTCATTTTTTCTTTGTCAAAAAGACTTGCTTTATTATTCAATTTAGTTTATATATATCTATAAGAACATAATCATCTAGGAATATTTTCATTATTTATATAGGGTTCTTTTTTTACTATACCCTTCTTAAAATAAGTATCATTTGGTTTAAAAGTAGTATGGAGAAGAGTTTTAGCAATTTGACTACCAGGATATTTTAAATAGTTACTATATAATCTTAAAATATCCGGATTGCGATAACTTAGGCGAATATTTTTTTCTTTATCAATATTATAAAGACTAGTAGCTCTCTTCTCTCGAGCCTCTTTTTGTTTAGGAAGGATTAATTTGGGTTGACCACCACCGCCAATGCAACCATTCGGACAGTTCATAACTTCAATCATAATATATTTATCTAAATTAGGAAGTAACTTTTCTAGATTAGGAAGTCCATAGACAGATGCTACTTGATAAGTTTTATCGGCGATACGAATGGTAGCTTCTCTTAGACCATCAAAGCCTCTTATACTTTTAAATTCTAAGAAGTTAGCATCAGCATCAGTCCCAGTTAGATAGTAATAAAAAGTTCTCATAGTAGCTTCTAAAACGCCGCCACTAGTCCCAAAGATATTCCCGGCTCCAGAACCATCTGCTAAAACCTTATCAAAGTCAGTCTCTTCTTGTGTTTTTAAATCAATATTTAGTTTTTTTAACATTAAGGACATTTCATGGGTCGTTAGACAATAATCCATCCCAGGAAGTTCTGGTCTTTTGATTTCCATTTTTTTAGCTGTGCAAGGAGCTAACATAACGTTAATAATTTTTTTTGAGTCTTTTTTAATCTTAGAAAAGAAATACTCATTGATGATACTAGCTTGCATCATAATAGGACTTTTTGTACTTGAAAGATTATTTAATAATTCTGGATGATAAATCTCGGCATACTTAACCCACGAAGGACAACAAGAAGTAAGAATAGGCAGCTTTTCTTGATGATTTAAGCGGTTTACTAACTCCATAGCTTCTTCCATAACTGTTAAATCAGCCCCAAAAGTTAAATCAAAGACATATTTAAAGCCGAGCTTTTTAAGGGCAGTTACTAATTTTTTAGTGACAATAGTCCCTGCCTCTAAACCAAATTCTTCCCCGATACTAGTTCTGATAGCAGGAGCAACCGAAATAGTTAAAATATTTTCTTTATCTTCTAAAAGTCTTATAACTTCATCATAATCATTTTTCGTATCAAGAGCATTAAAAGGACAATTTAAAATACACTGACCACAGTTAATACAAACTGGTCTTTTGACATCATCACGGTTATATTTAATTCCTACGGTATTTTCACAAGTTCTTTTACAAAGACCACAATTAGTACATTTATCGGAATCAAATTTTAAAGAACAGTTATTCTTCTCTACCCAAATAGCATTCGAAGTATCTTTCTTAAATTCTTCTTTAGAAGCTCCGCACTTAGGGCACTTATAGTCCTCTAGAGTATTAAATTTTACTTTAGTAGCAACTTCATCATAAATAAAGCTACATTTCTGACAGATATATTTCATATTAAATCCTTTCTACTATCACAAGAATATCATAATTAGTAAACTTTTTAAAGACTAAAAAAGTAGAAATTTTCCTTTATAAAAATAATATCCTCTTAACTTAAAGAGATTTTTTATAAAGAGTAAACTCCTGAAAATCTTTAACTTTAAGATAATGATTTCTAACATAAGCATCAATATTCTTAGAAAGTTGACCACCTGTATAGGCTCTATTAAGAACAAAATAAGTATTACTATCTAAAGAATTAAAATAATCTATTACTCTTTCTTCCCCATTATAGCCTAAGTTTCCATTTAAAAGTAAATCATAAGATGTAATTGGATTATTAAGCAAGTATTTATATATATAAGCATCATACATAAGAAAATAAGTATTATTAAGATTAGGTACTTCTTTTAAGAATAAATCTTTATTGACTAAATAACTACGAGAAATATCTTTATATTCTAAAGCATTTTCTCCCTCTACTAAATCTTTATTAAGATACTGTAAAGGAATAGAAAGCAAAGGACAAATTAATAAGATACTAACAAAGTAATTAAAATATCTTAAGTAATTAAGATTATATTTTTTCTTTTTAACTAGTTTATCTAAAAAATAAATAATTACGGGGATAATGCTTAAGATAATATGCATCGTATTAAAGATAGGATAAGCCATTATTTGATAAGTAATTAAGTATAAGACTTTAATGTCCTTAGTCTTAAGATAATAAAGAAAAAGATAAATAATAAGACTTAAGATAAATATTGTTCCTATATTAAAGAAACTATTCTTACTACTAAAAGAAAAAAGTCCTAGAAAAGTATAATTTAAAAAATCTAAGAAAGTATTAGTAAGAATAAAATAGATTAGAAAGAAAAGGCAAGGTAGAAAAAAGGCTCCTATTCTTTTAAATAGTCTTTTGGGTTTCGTAATTAAGTAAATGGAAGGTAATATTAAAAGGATAAATGATTGTTTAGTTAGGAAAAGAAGTCCTAAGATAAAACCGATAAAAAAATCTTTTTCTTCTTTAATGTTAAGAAGGATAAGAACTAAAAAAAGGACTAAGAAGTTATAACTAGGTCTTAAGATAAAGCTAATCAAAATAATACTAGGAATAAAAGTATGAGGATATTTCTTATAAAGATAATAATATAATATGGTACTTAGAATAGTATTATAGAGATTAAAAATCAAAAAATTATTCCCTAGAATTCTCATTAAAATGCCACCTAAGAAAGGATATAAAGGCGTAATTACCATATTATAGTCTTTATACATAAGTAAATGATTGGCAAAATTATAGGAAAATCCATAGTTCCAGATTAAATCATTATCCGCATTACTATAAGTAATTAAAATTCCTGTATAAATGAATATAATAACAAGTATTAAGATGTCTTTCTTCTTTAGTCTCATAAGCTCTCCTAGTATTATTGTAGCATTTTAGTCTTAAGAAAAAAAGTATCTTAAGACCTCTACAATGATACTTTTATTAAGGTACTCTTGGTTTTTAATTATCTTTAAAGCATTTTTCTCTAGTATAAATAGAATATATTACTTAAAAAGAATTATTTTTATTTTCTTTTAAGATTTTATATGTTACGATTAGGTTGTAAGCATAGACTTACATGGAGGGTATAAAATGTTTAATTCAAAAAATGGTAATAGTATTTTAGAAAGTGAAAAAGCTCTACTTGAGACTTTAAAAGACTATAAGTGGTTATTATCTAGTGATGCTTATTCTTATTTAGAAGCTTTAATTGGCTTAGAAATATCAGCATATGATCCTAGTATTCAAGATCAAGAAAGAGAAGTTTTAAAAAGATTAGATTTATATAAGAAAGTATGTATCTATAATATTTGTATGCGTACTAAAAGATTATTAAATGATAATAGTAATGGAATTATCTTAAGTACAGTTGAAAACTTTAATAATCCAATCGAGTTTAATATCTACGGAAATGTTAATGGTACTAGTTTTCCCGTTTTTGCTTTTGATATTGAAAAAGAAAATCCTAAGTATATTGGCGATAGTGATGTCTATTTATCAAGAATTAATGATGAATTAAGAAAAAAAGAAATGGATAGATTAGCCAAAGAAGCCGTTTTAGAGGAACAAAAGCCTAATCCTCATGCTATTCATGATGGTATAACGAGAAAAGAAGAAGAAAATGCGGCTTATTGGGAAGCTACTCATCGAGTAAAGTTGGCTAAAATAAAAGAAGATTTTAATAAATTAGCTAAATTTTATGGTTTAGATAAGAATGCTGAAGAAGTATTAGCAGCTAAAAACTATTTAGGTAATCTTATCTTAAGTGATATGCATCTAAAAGAAAGTGATTTTAGTCCTATGCAGTGTAAAGGTATGAAAAGAACTTTAGTAAAGAGATATCCTGGAATTTCTATTCGCGCTAATATTGATAATATTTAGTTGGGGGGTGGCCTCCAACTTTTTATATTCTATTTGCATATTATGTGATATTATAAAGAACAAGATTAAGGAGGAATTATGACTAAACTAATAAATAGTGCGAAATATTATGAAAGATAAGATAAATAATTAACATAGTTTTAAAGAAAGAGGTTTAGCAATGAAAAAACAAGATTTATTAAGAATTAAAGCGGCCATAATAGCGGCGACTTTAGCGTTATCCCTTAACGCTTGTACTAAGAAAGCTTTGGGAAAGCCGATAAAAAAAGAAGAAAATAAGAGTACTTCGATTTTTCAAAGTAATAATGAAGGATCTTATGTTTATCCAGATAGTTATAATAGCCAATATGCCGTTGTTGTAATAGAAAATGGTAAGGCCATGGTATTTGAAGCAGTCAAAATTATGAATAGCAACAGTGGCAGAATAATATTTGAACTTGAAAATGGGGATAAATTTAGTGCTTCACCTGATAATGCTTATACTTTTAAGAGCGAAAAGGCTTTAGAAGATGCTCTTACTTTTGCTAATTACTATTGTGAGGAAGTCATTACTTCCGAGGATTTAAAGACTCAAAAACTAGAACTAACGAAGCAAACAAAAGTAATTAAGTAATTTTTACACATTTTTTAACTAAAATCTCATAAAATAATAGTAAATAGCAAGATGTCTAATTGACAAAATGACTATTTTAAGATAGAATTAAAAATGTGTTGGGACTTTAGCCAAGTGGTAAGGCACGGGACTGCAACTCCCCCATCACCAGTTCAAATCTGGTAGGTCCCTCCAATAAAAAAATAAGCTCCCCAAGGAGCTTTTCTAATATGCAGGCATAGTTTAGTGGTAGAATATGAGCTTCCCAAGCTTAGGATGCGGGTCCGATTCCCGTTGCCTGCTCCAAATTGATAAGAAACTCGGAAATCAACTTCTGAGAGTAATAAATGCTAACTAGAAATAGTTGGTTTTTTTGTCATTTTGGGTATATAATGTTATTTAGGAAAGGATAATTGATGAAAGAAAACCAAAAAACCAATTTGGAACTTTCTAAAAATTTGAACTATGCATTATTAAATTTAAAGCAAGATATAGAAGAAGCTAATAGTTTAGAAGATAAGATATATTTTGAATTAACTAAACAGCAAATAATTGAATATATAAACTACGCTTATACAAACATAAAGAATTGGAAAAATGATTATGAAACCAATAACTATAAATTAATTGCAAATGAGTACAAAGAAATAGAATCTATCATTTCGCAACTAGAATTATGCTTAGTCGAATTTGAAAATGAATTCCATATGGAAGGTATATCTTATTCCATATTCCAAATTGGTAAAATTATATCTAATTTAAAGAAAGAGAGTGATAAAAATGTCGAATGAAAAGCCAATAATAAAAGCAACTACCCCAAATAGTGATAAATATGATACTAAAATAGATGTGTATACATCAGATCCCAAAGGTCCACATGAATCAATTCACATTGCAGTTGATAGTGATTCAAAATCAGCACACATCATAGATACAACTAGTGGTAATACAGAACATACTGATGTTAAATGCTATTTAACTACAGCTTGTATGAAATATTTTAAAGAAAATTTTGATGATAACTGTTATGAATTAACAGTATTAAGATGGTTTAGAGATAATTTTGTATCAAAAGAAGATATAAAACATTATTATGAAGTAGCCCCCATAATCGTTGAAAGTATTAATACTGAAGAAAAGTCTAATATTATTTATGATTATATTTATGATAATATAGTCGACTATTGCGTTGAACAAATCGAACTTGGAAACTATGACAAAGCATATAGTAGATATAAAAATAGTGTCTTGATATTAGAAGAACAATTTGCTAAGCCATCATTGCAGAAAAAATTTGTAAAAACTCTAAAAAGAGCTATTGTATAAAAATTATTGATTTATGAAATACTATTCAACTACCCTATCGTTGGAAATTCAGCTTACAAATCTTTTCTTTTGTAAGTTTTTATTTTGCTTAGGATTATTATAATACTTAAGATAGTTATACTTCCAAGGACAATAGGAAGTTTATAATCTTTAGAATAAGGTTTAATCTCCAGAATATTACTTTCTAAAGGATGATTATCTATATAACTTAGAAAATAATAAGTCTTAGTATTATCCTTTATATCAATAGTTATCTTCGTATCTTTATCTTTCTTACCACAATTTACTTCAGATACTTTCATATATAGGATATCATCTAAAGAATCTTTATAATACAAAGTACAAGTAGCATTATCTAAAGTACTAGTAAGTTTTAAAGTCACTTTACTCTTAGATAGTTTTACTAATTCAATAGAAGATACTTCTTTATCTAGTTTATCTTCTTTAATCTTATAATCTAAACTTATCTTAAAACTTTTAAAAAGACTATTCTTCTCTTCTTCACCATTTAAATTAATAACATCATAATCTTCATAAGATACTTCAATATTATCATCAGAAAACTTAGCATCTTTTAAATAAGACTTGGTAATACTTTTTATCTCTTCAGGAGTATTACCATTACTAAGGGCTATAATATCAATGAGTTCTAAGGTCCAAGTATCAGGATTATCTAAGATGTCAAAACGATTATTTATATTTCCTGTAAAACTAGTCTTAAGAATATTATCTTCTAAAATATATTTAACTACTATAGATTTATTATTATCGGGATTAAGAGTGGGATACTTAATAGTGATGGTATCTTTTGTAATAGAGATACTAGTATCTCCCATATTGGTATACATCTGATAGGTAGAAGTATCCAAAAGTTCTTCTTTTATTTCTTTTAGACTTAAAGCATGAACAGAAGAAGAAAAAAGAAAGATAAAAACTATTAGAAGTATTTTCTTCATTAAAAATATTCCTTTTCTTCTAATACTTTAGGATCCAACAAGATTTTAGCTACTTCTTGCCATCCTGTATGATAATCATATCCTGCTCTTAAGATACCCTTTTCTTTTAACTCTTCATTAGATATATTTTTATTATGATAAGAAGGAAATAGGATTCTAATGGGAATAGCGGGATTTAAATTAGAGACTAAATCATCTATTTGAATATCTGCTCTACAGATATCTTTAGCTCCTGTAAATATATAGTTCTTAGGAGGAATAACATCTTCGGGAATTAAACGATAAAGAAGTTCAAACTTACTCTTAAATATTCTTCCGGAGTTCTTTAAATCAAAAGGATTACGACAATCACTACAAGGATATATATCATAATACTTACTTAAGATTTTAATGGTCTCTAAAGTTCCTGGTAAAAGAACAGGATTCTCATACTGATCCTTTGTACTTATAAACTGATAAAATTCTTGTTTTCTATCTTTGGGAATAGCTACTTCATCAATATAATACTCTGTAAAATCATCAATCGTATAATTAGTATTTAAAAACTCATTAACAAGCTCTAAATAACCAGAGAAGCAAAATACTTCATCTATATCTAATAATATTTTCTTTTTCATAAGACTCCTACTTTCTTATAAACTCTAAGATATCATGAATAATTATATCTTTTTCTTCTTCTTGAATTAAATCATGTCTTAAATGAGGATATACTTTTGATGTAACATTTCTATATCCTAACTCTTCTAAAAATTTTTCTAACTCTTTAAACTTTTTAATACTTATTATAACAGGATCACAAGTTCCTGCTAGTAAAAGAATATCTAAAGATTTATTCTTCACTAGATAATCTTTCTTCTTAAAAGCTTGTTTTTGAAGACTAAAAAGATTTAAGAAACCATTAGTCGTAAAGATAAAACCACATAAAGGATCACTATTATAGTTAGTCACATTCTTCTCATTTTTACTTAACCACTCATTAGGATACTTATAATTCTTATTAAAACTTTCTATAGAAAGCTTATTTAAAAATTTATTAGGCTTTCTTGAATCACCAAAGATATTAGCTAATTTAGCCACTAACAATCCTATATCCACTAGATTGTTTTTAGTTGGAGGACCGCAAAGAATTAATTTGGTAATCTCATCATCATACTTACTAATGTAATTACGACCTATTAAAGTTCCCATACTATGAGAGAATAAAATGACTGCCAAATGAGGATATTTTTCTTTAAAATAACTAATAACTATATGAACATCTTCACCTAAAAGTGAGGCGTCATCACTATAAAAGTACCCTAAGTCTTCTGGATTTTTAACACTTTTCCCATGACCACGATGATCATAAATAACGGGTAAATACCCTTCCTTAGCTAACTTTTCTAAAAAATAATTATACCTTTCTTTATGTTCACTCATTCCATGTAAAATGACTACTAAGGCTTTCGGCATCTTTACAGATATATAATTAACATCAAGATAAATACCTTTAATACTAGATTCTATTTGTAAATTGTTCATAAATCTCCTTTTTTAGTTCTCTTAAATTATATCATAAGAAGAAAAAATACTCTAGAAAAGGTAAAATTTTGTATATACTGACCTTTTTTGGGATAATTAAAAAGAATACACTAAGTTTGGCGTATTCTATTTATATCAAAACTAATAAATCATAATAGAGATATTGTATACTTCATATTACGAATAGTAATAATCATCTTAATAGAAGTAGCATATTTCATATTATAATCAACTTCTAAGACTTTATTACCACTTATATCATTAGAAGCCGATTTATCAGTTACACTACTAGTATATGTATTATCATTATAAATATATTCAAAAGTAACAAAGTTATTATAGAAGTCATTACTTCCATACATACTATAATTACTAGTATTATCTAAAGAAACTAAACTATCTAAGACTATTAAAGTCTTTTTAGTATTACTATTATTTGTAATAGCATTCTTCTTAAGAGTACAATTATCACCCTGACAGTAATTATATTCATAAGTATAATTATCGGTTAGATTATAATCATCAATAATAATACTAGAATTCTTCAAAGTAGTAGTTTCTAAATCAATACTCTCTTTTAAAGAATAATTTCCCTTATCTATAACAGTATCATTTTCTCTAGGTGATACTTTTAAAGTCTTATAACTAGGAGTTCCTTCTCCATTAACATATTTAACACTATCTAGAATTTTAATCGTATAAGAATTACTAATCTCATTATCAAGGATACTATAACATAAAACGTATTTATGAGTCTTATTAGATTCAATCTTATCTTTATAATAAGGTTCACCAAGGTCTTTAAAATAAGTAGATTTATCTAAGATAGGATAAACATAAGTATTACCAAGTTGTAACCAGAAATTATCAGTATCTAATTCTTTAGGAGTCTTACTTTTATTTGTAACTGATAAGACTAAGACTAAATAATGATACTTATCACTTAAGGTATTTCCCCCGTAATCTAATTTCGTTAGATAAGAATTTTCGACGGTAATATTAAAATTACTATAAGTAAAAGCCTTATCAATCCGCACATTATTATTTAATTTGATGATACCATTAATTAAGAAGACAATTAGAACTAATCCTAAGATACCACCAAGTCCCATAAAAACTAACTTGTTATCAATGATATAATACTTAAATTCACGCAACTTTTTATTTAAGAATCTCTTAATCTTATAGTCTTCTAACTGGACACCAATTTCAATTTCAGCATCATCTTCTTTAGCAATATCAATATCATCTCGAAGATTAGTAAACTCAAAAGTAGTTAAGTCAAACCCAATGACATTCAGAAAATAAAAGATTAAGAAAATAAAGTTAGGATAAAAAGTAAATTTTGAAATATCACGGTATAATAATCCTGTTTGACTGGTAATCGTATTGAATTCAAAATTATCTAAAGTACCCCGGTAGATAAAAGTAAAGACAAAAAGAATCGTATAAAAGATAGCCCCAGTTAAATAAAGTTTCGTATCTTTATCTTTACTCTTAAACAAAATAAAGATAATAATATTTATGAGGATGATAACCAGTAAGGCAATTGGTAATAAGTAGCCAATGTAATGGAAAGAAAGCTCTACTTCTTTTGTGGTATAACTATTAGAAACAAAGGTTCCAAAAAAATGCATCAAATTAAAAAGTTTAAAAGTCACAAAACCAATTAATAACATCATCATAATATTAATAGTCTTAAAATGCTCAATTAAGAACTTAAAAGGTTTTCTTATTATCATATGAACGCTCCTATTCTATTTTAGTATACCATTTAAAAAGATAAAATAAAAGAGTCCACGATAATCTCGGGACCTATTTTTTCAAAATGAATTCTTTATTTATTAGTTTTATTAATCATTAACTGACCTGGTAGTAAGTAGATTGTCTGATTCATTTTAATAATTTCATCAGCATTTCTTTTAAATTTATCCGCCACAATACTTAGAGTATCTCCATCTTTAGTGATATAAAAGCTATAACCACTCTTGGGAATCATTATCTTCTGATTAGGATAGATATAATCATCCATATTCAAGCCATTTAAAGCTGCTAGTAAAGTAGGATTAATATTATAACGACGGGCAATCGCATAAAGATTATCACCACTATTGACAGTATAGGTAGTAAAATAATCATTACTTGCAGGAACAGCAATATCCATCCCGGCTCTTAACATTACTTCATCATAAAGATTATTAATGCTCATTAGCTCTTCTTTAGTCGTATTAAAGCGACTAGCTATATCATTTAAAGACTCATTGTAACCAACGGTATACTTATCATACATAAAAAATCACATCCTAATAATAAGATATGTGACTTTTTAGTTTGTGTTAATCAGTTTTTTGGATATATTTTTTCTTTTCTTCCATCATAAATTCCGTAATATTAGTTTCAATCTCCGTTAAAGCTTTTTTATCAATATTAGATAAATTAACTATTTCTTTAACCGTATCAATTGTTATCATTCCCCAGATAAGTCCTTCGTAGACTTCTAAATCATTAAATAAATCAGGAGTAATTGAAGTAAGAGCATAACCCACAAACACACGAGCTTGGCCTATTAAGATTCGCTTATTAGTTAGAGCAACAACAGCTGTACTGAAAATATCTTTGTGAGTATCATTCTTCTGGGCTGGAAAAGCATAGATTACTTCTTCCCCGGGATTTAAGTGTTTTTCCACCACATCAGAATGTTTCTTTAGACGCCATGCAATCCCACCGTGAAATTTTCTTTTAAATTCTAAAACTTTTGCATATACAGAGCCAATACTTTGTTTTTCCACTGTAACTAACATATTCAATCACCTAAGCTTGTTTTATCATAAAACCAGTAAAAAATCAATCTAAATAGTTAATTAAGAAGTAATAAGCTGCAAAACCAATGGCTAAAATGATTAAGATGATAAATATTGCTAAAAAGATGCTGCCATAATGGCTTTTTTTCGGAGGTTTTTCCGCTTCTACTTTGATATTAACTTCTTTTTCTTCGGATTCTTCTTTAGGAGGCTCTAATAAGACTTTATAATGGCTCTCTTCATATTTATTTCTAACTTCTTGATTACGGTTAACCGCATTAAGATTAATACTTGTCTGGGTCAAAGCCATATCAATTCTTGATTCGCCAAAACTTAGACGATGTTCCTCTTCTTCATTTGTTAAATGGTCAATATTACCGAAAAGATTTTCCGTAATTATTTTAGCATATTTACTGGATGTATTATTATCAATAATCATTCCAATACTCTTCTTATAAGCAGAAACATTTTCATTAAGTCCCCTACTAATGTCTTTAAAGAAATCATAGTAATAAGTATACAATGTATCTATTAAGACCTCTTTATCAACATATTTATTATTAAGACTTACAAACTCATTTTTCTCTAAAGTATTATTATAATTATATAAAGGAATTAAATTAATTATATTATTTTCTTTATTATAATAAATACCATAAGTATTAAGATTAATTTGATTTTGATTTAAAAGAAGTTGTCCTAGTAAATAATTTATATAAGTATTTTTAATTTTATAAAGAGATTTACTATCTAAATTAAAGACATAACTAATAATATTTATAGGAAAATCAATTATTTCTTTGATTAGATTAGTGTCTATTAGAGGACTACTCTTAGAAGAGGCATTCAAATGAATATAATTAGCTAAAAAGGTTGGAATAGCTCTTTTTTCTTCCTTAATTAACATGACCATTCTTTTAGATAAATCTTCTATAGTATATATTTCATCTTTTAGGGTAAGTGAACTAATAAGAATTGATCCTCTTAATTTTTCTTTTGTCAAAAGATGAAAAGCTGGCATAGCATTAATTCCTAATAACTTTAAAACTTCGTAATTAATAACATCTAAGTCTTCTTGATAAGGATCAAAAGATGTTCTTAAAAAACCTAAGGTTTCTACAGAGGTATATATTTCTTTATCAGAATCTTTTTCTTCTATTCTTTTTTTACTTAAGACTTTATAAGTCATACGTCCCTTTAAGTTAATGGGACTATTAGGAATTGCTTTTAAATTAATATTACTTGCTTTTAAAGTTCCATTAATGGTATCTACTAAGAAATATTTATCAGCATTATAAAAGTTTTTAATATCGGTTGTATCGTTCATATTACTTCATCCTTATCTTATAAGATGATTATAACAAATAATGACACTATTTTCTAGGTAAGTTCACGAAAGTTGCTATTTTTTTATCTTAATAGCATTTTTAATCTTGGCAATTTCCATATTAATTAGGGTTTTAGATAAGGTGGTACTTAAAAGTTTTAAACAATTCATTATAACAACTTTAGTATGATTATCAAGAGTCTTAGAGGCTTTTAAGACTTCTAGAATGCTTTTTAAATAATTATCAGAGATATCACTAACTTTTTTAATATTACTCTTTTCTAAAAGACCGAAAGTCTCATCAATAATTAGTTTTCTTTCTTCTAAGTCGTAGTGTTCAAGCCAATCATAAATAGCTTTATCAAGATTGTCACTTAAAGCACTTTTATTAGTTCGAAGGAATTTGTCATCGGATACTTGCCATGAGGTAGCAGCATGCTGCATAATTCCTTTGGCATCACTTTTAATAACATCTAAATTTTCTTGATTGAAAAGAACGCCGACCATTGATTCATCAGGAATGATATTATGAAGTTTTTTCTTCATTAATTTATAGTTTAGACTGTTAAACTCGTTTTCACGAAGACCAGGGCCATCAAAAGAATATATTTCTTTAACTGCTAATTTTTTTAGTAAAGACAAGCGCATCGCCCCGACTAAAGCTAAATTACCTCCTTTAGAATGACCACAAATGAGAACCGGACGTTTATAAGTATTAATGATTTTTTCAGCATAGAAGCCCGCTAAGACTTGTGAAGTAGTAGGATACTTATAAGATAGAATAGCATCTTCCTTCCAGCCTGAAATAGTATTATCTGTTCCCTGATAAGCAATGATAACGTTTTTATCTGGTAATAAAAAGGAAACAGCTCCAAACTGAGAGTTTTTATCAGTTTGATATTCATAATTAGTAACAAAAACATCTTGAAATCTTGGAAAATTCTTAATCGCATCTAAAAGACTTAAGGCGGCACGTTGAGCAATTAAAGATTCTAAAAATATTTTACGGTTAATTTTATTAGCAATTTCGATTAAACTATATTTTTTATTATCAGTAAAATCAATGTTATCCAGGGGAAGATAAGCTAATTGACTAAAGATTAAAATATCTATTTCGGTTATTTTTTTCTCTTGATATGATATATTTTTATACTTTTCAATAAATTTATAATAGTTCATAATATCTACCTTTCACTTTTTCTTTTTAGTTAATTTTATTTCTTTAGATTCTTCTTCATCTTCTTTAAACACATCATAATAAATACTTGCTATTATTTTTTTCTCTTCTTCCGGTAATTCTTCTGAATCTATAAGACTTTTGATACTTTTACTAATGGCATCTTCAACAATATAAGTCTCAATAATTTCTTTTATTTCTTCTGGTTTCATCTTAGCAAGAAACCCCTTTACTTGTAATATATCAATGGCTTCTAAACCCTTTTTATTACTTAATTCAAACCAAATAGTACTAGAATATTCTTGATTTTGAAGTTCCCACACATAAGCATTTTCTAATCTTTTAGCACAAACAAGGGGAACTCTAAGAGCATTTATAATACTGGGTTTTTTTTGATATTCCCGAAGTTCAAAATCACTCATGTTCTCCAAAAGTCCTAAGGCATACATTTCTTTAATTAAATAAGGATAAAGAATATTATAATCTCTTATATCAGCATAAGTCTTATAAAAATTATAAAAAGGTATAAACATTTTATATAAACAATCTTTTGAATCATCATTTAAATTATCATAAAATTCACAAAACTTATCATAATCAATCTTTAAACCCTGATCTGCCAGTGTTTTAAATATTCTTAAACTATTGGCCGTATCAATAAGTAAAAACTCAGCGGAAGTTATTAACCACGCTAATAATATATTCATAAGTATCACCCGCTCTTAACCGTATTCTATCAAATAGTATTTTCAAGAGCAATAATTAATGATAGTACTTTTTAAATTTTTCAAGTTAAAAAAAGCTAAATAGAAATTATTCGTTTCTACTCAGCTTTTACAAGTTCTATTTGGGGTGAATGCCGTAGATATCTACAACTCTTCACAAGGGCAATTGACATTTACATTTCTTTTAAAATCATTAATTTTTTTGAGATTCCATATAATATCGGCTATTTGTTTCTTCCTTAATTTTAAATCCTAACTTCTTATACAAATTAAAAGCTTTGATATTGTCTTTATATACCCAAAGATAAATATTATCGTCATCATCAAGGACATAATTTTTTATTATAGAAGAACCAATACCATTATTTCTATATTCTTTCTCAATAAAAATCTCATCCAACAATAAACCTTCATCTATTTTTCTAACCAAAATACTACCTATGATTTTTTTATTATAAATTATATTTTTATACTCTTTTATTAAAGCCGGTACACTTTTACATATATAATTATCTATTTTTGTCATTTCTTCTTCTGATAAATTTTTAGCATATTCAACAATTGATTTTAATTTATAATATTTTATTCTATCCAAATCATTAATTGTGGCATTTTCTATTTTAAAATTAAATATTTTCTTTTGAGTAAAAATGTAATTATAAAATTCATCATAGGAAATATTATAATTTGGTTTATTATATTTATATATAAGAACATTCAAATCTTTTGAAACTTCATTTTCTCTACTTTTAACAAATTTTATTTTAATATCATTTAGTAACTCATTTAAGTTATTGTATTCATGAATACCTTTTTCATCAAACCACGAATGTTCAAACCAATAGACCTTATTATCCATATAATAGACAAGAAAAGTATGCGATGGTAAATTGTTTTTATCATCTATATAAATAAAATAAGTTTCATTTTTTATATTATTTTTCTCAAATAGTTTTCTTTCTAATTCTACTTGGTCCCAACATACTCCAATTTTCTTATTTACTAATTCTTCTGGTGACATTAAATAATACACTTTATTAAAATCCACACTATCACAAATATTATTTCCATTATCATCTAAAAAGCCATATTCAATTTGTTCCATTACATTCATTATTTTTTGAATATTATCCATTATACATCACCTTTTTTTACTACATCAGCAGGACTTTCATCGGTTGGGGTTTGTGCTAAATCAGTTAAAGAAATATACTCATGACCATCAATTTGCAAAACTTTAATTGTACTTTCTTTAACATCTACTTCAGTTTGGATCAAATTATTTTTCATTAAATCAAATCCTTTCTATTAGTTGTTTTCTAATTAATATTTTACCATATAAATTAATGTTTTTCTCATATTATAATTTGAAATCATCATTTTTATTTTTAGACTCTTTTTCCTTCGAATAATCATAATTATCTTTTATATCTTTGATTTCTTTATCATTTATAATTCCATGAACATATAAAGCAACTGAAAAGTCATAATATTTATCTTTTTCTTTTTTATTAAACTTTCTATCTTTTAAAAATATTATAAGGTTATCAAACAATCTTAGTCTCTTGATAATTTATGCTAAAGCCTCCCAAGCGATTAAAAGTATAATCAATATTAAATTTCTTAAAGACTTTTAATACCCATTCTTTATACTCTTCTCCTACTATGACAAAGTCTAAATCTTTAGGTTTCTTAGCCATTAATAAATCTCTTATGGCCCCACCCATTAAATAGATTGGACACAACATTGAAATAGCAAATGCTGGGTAAAAATGTTTATTAACATATTTTCGAAGACGACTTTGAATAGTTAAGTCGATAGCAAATTCATCTGGTTGTTCATTATATTTTAAATCGTACTCCATAAGCAACTCTTTTCTTAAGAGATATTCTAACAAAAGTACCCTTTATAGCAATCTGTAAAATTTTAAAAATAATTTTCTTTAAAAAGAAGCAAAAACTACTATATATAATAAGGAAAAATTTCTTAGATGAGGCTATTCTTATAGATACATAAATTACAATAATCTTGGAAAAAAAACAAGTAATTTCAGAAAGTTATGTAAAATTTAGCAAAGAAATAAAAAAGAATAAAATCTTTTGAGGTTCTATTCTCACTTTTGCATTATTTTTTTCTTAAGATACGAGCTTTATAAGTGTTTTTAGCTAATTCAGCTACAGTCATAGGACCAACTCCTCCTGGAACTGGGGTTATATAGGAGGCGATTGGAGCAACTGAGGCAAAATCAACATCACCGCATAATTTATTATTTTCTAAACGATTGATGCCAACATCGATAACTACACTACCCTCTTTAACATAATCTTTAGTTATAAAATTTGGTCTACCAATAGCTACTACTAAGATATCGGCAAGTGTTGTATATTCTTTTAAATTATTAGTCTTAGAATGACATAAAGTCACAGTAGCATTTTGATTAGTTAAAAGAGCCGCAAGTGGTTTGCCAACTAAATCACTTCGACCAACAATAACGACATTTTTTCCGGCGACATCAATATTATTTAAGTTTAATAAATCTAGGATACCAGCTGGCGTACAAGGAACTAAAGAATCGGTACCATGGACTAATTTTCCCATATTGATATTCGTTAATCCATCGACATCTTTTAAAGGGCTAATAGCATTTTGAATTCTTTTAGCATTTAAGTGTCTTGGAATTGGCATCTGCACTAAAATACCATCAACATTGTCATCTTGATTTAATTTACTAATTAAGTTTAATAATTCTTCTTCCCTAATATCTTCTCTTAATTTATAATGACGAAAGTTGTAATTAAGACTAGATGCCATTTTCTCCTTTTGACGGACATAAACGCTACTAGCAGGCACTTCACCCACTTGAATTACTACAAGACCTAGTTTAGTATTTAACTCTTTAATTTCTGCTTTTAAGGATTTTAATATTTCTATTTTAGCTTGTCTACCATCTAATATATTCATTTTTATCACCAACCTTATTATAAGACATTTATCTATCTATTGCTAGCTTTATGTCGCAGTAATTTGGCAGTATTTTTCAAAAAAAGCCCCAATAAATGGGACTTTCAAAGACTTATTTGGTGCCTGTGGTGGGACTCGGACCCACACGATATTGCTACCACTGGATTTTGAGTCCAGCGCGTCTACCAATTCCGCCACACAGGCATATAAGTATTATAGCAAATAATAGTTTAAATAGATACTAAAATTTCACTATAATACTTAATTTTTGAAATAAATTTTATTTTCTTAAGCAAATACTTGAACCCACAAGTACCGACCATTAAATTTTAAAACGCCAACGCCAAGTTTGGTATAATCACCAACCATATTCATATAATGACCAGGAGAATTACGCCACCAAGTAGTAGCTTGTTTGCCACTTTTCTGTCCACATGCTAAGTTTTCTCCCCAGAAATCACCATATCCTAGTTCATCAGCAACAGAAAAACAAAAGTCTCCATTAGGACGCATATGACTTAGTTTATTACCGTAGCCAATTTCCATAGCTCTTATCATTGCTACCTTCATTAAATCTTCATCAAGTGCCAATTTTTGAAGTCCTAACTCTTCACGATAGATATTAGTATTTTCTAGGACTTCATTGGCTTCGGCCGCATATTTACTCCGATTTTCGATAGCCTCTGGTAATAAGTCTTTGGCCGTTGCTTGATAGTTAGAATAATTTGAACTGATTTTTTCATAAACGAACCTTTTTATTCTTTTAATTTTTATTTTATAGATAATTTTATTTAATATTTAACTATTAAGCCGAAATTACTAATTAAACTGATAGCTTGTTCTGGAGAAATAAAAGAGCCCTTAATATCAGAAACTTTAAAAATCATTCCATTAATCTCATTAGTTGATAAATCAACGCCTTGTAACTTAGTATCGGAAACAGTCATTTTGTCCAATCGACAATTATTAAAGACAAGATTTTTCTCAGTACATCCAATAAGACGCATTTCTTTTAGATTACTAGTTATAAAGCTGGTATTTTCGATTTTAGACTTACCTATATTAAGATAAAGACCATTAGAGTCCTGGACTATTACATTCTTTAAAGTACACTCGAAGATAGAAGTCCCAAGCAAATTACAATTTATAAACTTAACCTGATGAAACCCACAATTAGAAAAGGTACTATTACTAAAGTTACAAGATTTAAAAGTAGTATTAGTAAGAACTATATCATCTATGGAAATATTACTAAAAATGCAAGCTTCATAAGTATTATTATCCATCTCAAGATTAGTAATATTCTGATAAGTATTATTCGTTATAATCATTTAACTTCTTCCTTATAAATAGAATTAAATAAGTCACCAGTTGCTTTTTCTTCCGTAGTAGTCTCAATCTTGGGTAAATCTTTAAGAGTTGACAAACCAAAATAATCTAAAAAGTCACTAGTAGTCCCATAAAGATTAGGACGCCCTGGTAAACTTGACTTTCCTACTTCTTTGATTAAGCCTTTAGCCACTAGTTTTCTAATTAACCAAGTATTATTAACGCCCCGTAATTCATCTATTTCAATGCGGGTAATTGGTTGATTGTAAGCAATAATGGCTAAAGTCTCTAAGGCCGCTTGAGACAAAGTATTAGTCGTTGGATTACAAATCAACTTCTGATAATACTCTTTATGTTCTTTTTTAGTCGTTAGTTTAAAAGCATCGCCAAGATAACTAATTCTAATCCCGCGATTATCATTCTCATAGGCTTGTTTCAAAGAAAGTAATATTTCTTTACAAGTAGGGATATCTTCACTTAATAATTCACTTATTTGTTTTAAAGTTAACCCATCATCACCGGTGACAAATAATAATCCCTCTAGGATACCTTCTTTATTCATATAAACCCTCCACTATAATCGGACTAAAATTATCTTCTTGAGATATTTTTAGTTCTTTGTTTTTACTCATTGTTAAAATGGTTAGAAATGTTATGACAATATATTCTTTAGTATTAATAGTAAAAAGAGAATAAAAGTCAACTTTTCCCCGAACTTTTAAGATATTTTTAATTTCTTGAGTTCTTTGTTCAACACTTATTTCTTTTTTAGTAATAGTCGTATCTAAGGGTTTAGCAAGCTTTAATTTCTTTTTTACTTCTAAGAAAGCTTGGTATAGGGTATCAGCTTCATAAAATCCTTGTGGCAGTTTTTCTGTCTCATAATACTCTTTTAGACTCTCTGGAAATCTTGTGTAAATCTCACTTCTCTTAGATTCTAAATTTTTAAAAGTTCCGGTAATATTTTTGATATTTTCGTACTCTAATAATTTTTTTCTTAAGTCTTCTTCACTCTTAATACTAAACTCATCATCAGTTTCTTCTTCCGAATCATCTTGTTTATTAACAAGCATTTTACTCTTTAGATGGACAAGCTCACTAGCCATACTTAAGTATTCACTAGCAACATCTATATTTAAGTCTTGCATTTCTTTGATAAAGTCCAAGTATTCTTTAATCAAAGTAAAGAGATTAATCTCATAGATATCCATCTTTGCTTGTTTAACCAAATGTAAAAGGACATCTAATGGTCCTTCAAAATCATTAATATAAAATGTATAATTCATAAGTTAGTCTTTCTAATCACACTTATAGCCAATAGATTCTAATTCATAGTTAATAGTACTAGCCTTTTCATTCTTAGGATAATATAGTCGGTCGTATTTAGTAAAATCTTCTTCTGTAGCACTATAATCAATGCGAACGGTCTTGATAAAACCATTTTCTTTATTAACAAAACCTGCCGAAACGCCCACAGCTTTATTTAACTCATTTACTGTATTCTGAGTATCAAGGGAATATTTAGCATAAGCATCATCATTAGTAATAAAAGTATAATCAAAAGTATCATCTAAGCCAACGAGGTTATTACTATTAAAAGTATAAACTATCGTATGATTACTATTAGTACAAGTTAGTTTATTATTCTTTAAGGTTACACTTTGATAATCAGCTGAAGTACGTTCTAAAACTTCAAAACTTATAGCTTGATTATACTCGGTCTCACTAATAGGACTTTTTAAGGTAGTCTCTTCTTTACTAGCTAAAGTATCCATATCAATTAGAATTCTTCCTAAATACGTCTTAGAGTCATTATAAAAATCAAAATAAATCTTATGATTTCTAAAACTATAAGAAGTTTCCCCATTATTTAAAATTTTATAAGATAAGTAAAAGTTATTACCTTCGGTTGTCTTAAGAAAGTTAGATATTTTTAAGTCCCCAAAAGTTATCTCTGTATCTTCTTTTAAATCATAATAAGTTATTTTTGTTTCACCGTTATTTAAATTATTGTCGTTCTGGTCTTTATTAGTGTTATCTTCAATAGGATTATCTTTGCGATTATCATCATAGATAGAACTATTATCATCAATATGAAATATCTTTAAAACATCACTAAAGTAAGGAGTTATCTGAGGTATTAAGAAAACACTTAGGATTAGAGCCACAAACAAAATAAGTATGGCAACTGGACTCTTTTGTGTATCTTTTTTCATCATCCCAATAGTCTCATCCCCATTGAGTTTAGGCATCTCAGGACCATTGTTTACGGGAATTTGATTAGTATTGGGAGTTTCTTTAGTTCCTTGAGTCTGATTATTATTTGGAACATTCCCCGTATTTTGATTTACCTGATTAACTTGATTACTCATAGTCCCTGGTGTTACTATCGTCCCTGGAATTGGAGAATTATTTTGATTACTCATAGTAGCTTGGATACCCCCATTATTTTGGGATATATTATTGCTACGATTATCAGCGTTATTCCCTGGATTAGGGACACCAGAATTTATAACTTGATTACTCATTGTTTGATTACTAGAAATATTATTATTGGGGGAATTAACCGTACTTTCATAATTACCAGAATTAAATATATCATTTTCATCACTAAAGACATTACTTTTCATATCATTATTCATATTCATACCTTCTTATTTCTTTTATATTCACATTATACCAAGAATTCGTTTCCTTTGTAAACAAGGAAACAAAAAATTAGAAGATTACTCCTCTAATTTAATTTCACTCTTCCGATAATTAAGAGCCATACCAATCACAAAAATATTAGCCAGTAAATAAAACCATAGTAAGAGAATTACTAAGTTAGCAAGTCCGCCATAAAAGACTGAATAATGGGCATAATTATTAATGTAAAAGGAATAAAGCCAAGTCACCAAAGACCAACCAATCGAAGTAAAAATAGCGCCATAGGTAAGGTTTTTCGAAGGAATTTTAACATCAGGTGCCATCGCATAGATAATCTTAATAAATAAGAAAATAACAAATAAGGCGAATGGCCCTTGTAAAAAGTTAAAAATACTCTTTAGTTGTTCCGTTACAACGGGGTTTAGATTAACATATTCAACCAAACTAATAATTTTATTACCAAATAATGGGAAGATTAAGATAAAAAGGAATAGAAAGACTATAAAGACCGTCATCACTAATGACTTAATTTTACGATAGATATAGCCTTTATCTTTAATACCATAAATCATATTGGATGTAATAATGATAGCAGATGCTCCGGATGAAGCGGTAAGAAAACCGACAAAAAGTGTTACAAAGAATGATAAGGATAAGCCACTTACAGAAACGATGGGAATAATCATCGCACTGATATTACTACCAAAAGCTTTCGTAATAAACTCTTCAATAAAATCGATGGATAAGTTAAGGCCTGCAGCTCCATAACCAATCAAGGTCAAGATGGGTACGATTGAAAGGATAAAAGAAAAAGCAAGATGACCAGGTAAGATTAGCATTTCTGGTCTATTTAAGACACTATAAAAGTTTTTAATAAACTCTTTTGGTTTCATTACTACTCCTTAGCACTGTTTTCTTGCTTAGTTTTCTTCATATCTTCAACGGCTTCGTTTAAAGCATCTTCAATTAGTTTTTTATCACTATCAATCATACTATGACCAATCGATGCCCCAAAGTTATATGGTAAATTTTTTAATTCTTTATATAATTTTTTAATATAACTTACTACTTGCCTTTCGTCGTATCCTACTAAGTAAACCAGGAATTCAGTACCATCAGTACGAATGATATCACTATTATCTAGTTGTGTTCTAATGAGAATATTAGCAGCTGCTTTAATTTGAATATCACCCTTCTCATATCCTAAAGTATCATTAATCTCTTGAATTTTATTTAAGTCAATAACAACCATTGCCTGTGGATAAATGGTATTCTTATTCCAAGATGAAGCATTTTCCATCAGATAATTACGGTTTTTTAATGAAGTTAATTGGTCAATATAACGCAACTTTTCTTCTTTTTTAATCTTCTTAGAAATCTTTATCTTTCTTGCTCGACGATATAAAGCATACATAAGAATAACAAAGATAATTAGAAAATAAATGATATATTTAGCAATAGTTCCTAAGATAGTTCCACTTTCTAAAGTCATTTTATAACTATTTAAACCCGTAACTCTAATCTGTTTAGCATCAGTAAGGGCTATATAAGCTTTAAATAACTTAGCAAAAGCATTATCTTCTCTAATTCTAAAAGTATAAGGAGTATTTAGACTACCGGCATAACGAGGACTATAATTTTTAAGAGTGGTATTAGCTAAATCTAAATAAGTATCATAATCTAAGACAACAATACTATCCTTAGATAATTTCTTTAATTCACTAGTTTTCTTATAAGTCTTTAAGTCGATATTATTAATATTCTTTAAATTATCATAGATGATACTATCTTGCATCGCATAAACAGTCTTATTCTGTAGAGAATTTAGCGAGTCCACGACAATATCATTACCACGAGGAGCGATAATATAATACTTAATATCAAGGTTAGTATTAATACTGGTATAATTATTTGTTAAAGTATAATAGTTAAAATAAAGGTCAATAGAATTACTATTAATCGCATTAGTTAGTTGTTTATAAGTACGATATTTAACATATTTAAAATCGATACCTGCCATATCACTAAAGTTTTTTAAGTAAACTGAAATAATTCCTCCGTAGTTACCGCCTAAGATAATTTCATAAGGATTATTATTGACAAAACCATAGTTATAAACACGCGATACTAGTTCTTTTTGCTCGACTTCCGATAATTTGATGGCACTTACTAAGGTGTTTTTCAAATTAGTATTATAACTATTTTGGTATTTACGACTAGCCCATTTACTAAAGTATTTTTTCACAATGCTACTGAAATTATCATCTAACATATAGTAGCCATAGTATTTTTTAATATCACTAAATTCATAGACAATATTATAATTCTTCTCTAAGACATACTTAGCAAATTCATACTTAGGAACCATAATGTAATCAAGGCCTTTTTCTAAGTTAGTCTTTAAATCATTATAAGAATCGTAAGTAACAAATTCTAGAGATTGGTTATTTTTCAAGTAACTTTTTAAATAGTCTTCATCACTCTTTAAGATACCAATTTTAAGGTTATTAAGAGCTGATAAGTCATTAAAATAAATGTATTCTTTCTTAATTAAGACATAATTATCAGCATAGAATTTAACAAACTTATCATCAGGGGCGGTGGTACTAATAAAACCATTACTGACACTAGAATCTTTAGTCGTATAAGTTACGGGATTAATCTTTAAGTTATACTCTTTTCCTAAGTCGTTTAAGAAGTCGTAGAACACACCAGAACCACTACTTCCAAAAACATCAAGGTCATTTAAAACATTAACATTTAAAACGGTCGAAAGACTATTATTAATCCATTTATTTTCTTCAACAGTTAGCTTATTAGGATCATTTAAAATACGAACTAGAATAAGAGAAACCAATGTAATTATAATGATACCGATAAATGAGGTCAAAATAAGTTTAAATTTTTTGGTCATCTTACTCACCATCACTTACAGGGTTGTTATTAGTCCAAATAAGGTTGGTACCATTGACATTTTTAGCTCCCATAATCGTAAAGCCTTCATTTGTATCAGTTTTTTCACTAACTAAAGTAAAGTGAACATCATAGAATTTCTTTTCCTCTTCACTAAATTGCTCTAAGGATTTAACGGCTATAGACTTAGAAGTCTCTAAATCAGCACCGGCTTCAAAAGCAATACGAATATAAATGATTTTACCAGTTATAGTAACAGTGGCATCTTTAACATTTTTACCTTCTTTGATACTATTTACTACTTCACTTTTCTTATCATCACTGATAATAGCAGTTTCAATACCATCTAAACGATCTCCATATTTAGACCCTCCATTGCCAAAGTAAAAGTACTTTAAAAGTAGACCAACACTAATCGCAGCACAAGCGATTATAATTAAAAGCATAAAGCAAATGGCTTTGTTATTGCGGATAAATTTTTTCAAAATTACACCTCTTTCTGTAAATTGATTATACTATATATTTTTAATTTTTACTAGGGAGCTTTAAATACTTTTCTAAAGTAGTCGCATCCCAAATAGTAATTCCTAGACTAAGGGCTTTATCATATTTAGACCCAGGATTGCTTCCTGCAATCACAATATCAGTCTTTTTACTAACGGATTCACTAGTCACTCCCCCACGTAGTTCGATTTCATGTTTTATTTCATCACGACTAAGTCCGGAAATGGTACCAGTAATAACGAATTTTTTATCTTGAAAATTACTATCTATAATAGTTTTTTCGCCTTGATAAGTCATATTAAGTCCCAGTTCTTCTAAACGAGAGATTAGGATTCGGTTAGCAGGATTGTCAAAGTAATTACTGATATTTTCAGCAAGGACGTTACCAATATCCTTGATTTTAACCAGTTCTTCCACCGAAGCATTCATTAGATTACGCATAGTACCGTAACGAGATGCTAATAGTTTAGCTGATTTCACCCCGACACCACTGATACCAAGACCATTTAAAAGACGTTCTAAAGAATTATTTTTACTATTTTCGATAGAAATAAGTAAGTTGCTGACTGATTTATTTCCAAAACCTTCTAATTCAATTAAATCTTCTTTATCTTTACTTAGAGTATAGATATCAGGAATGTCTTTAATTAAACCCATATTATAAAAGTCTTCTATAATTTGTTCACCAAGTCCATCGATATTCATAGCATCTCGAGAAATAAAATGAATAAGAGCATTAATCTTCCTGGCTGGACAAGAAATATTAGGACAATATAAATCAATCTTAGAGTCTGTAAGTTCTAACTTAGTCCCGCAGATTGGACACTCGGTTATCATCTGATAGTTTTTGGCATCGCTAGGTCGACGTTCTAAAACAGGACCAACTACTTCCGGAATGACATCACCAGCTTTATGAAGATAAACATAATCGCCAATTTTTAAATCTTTACTAACAATATAAGGATAATTATGTAGAGTTGCTCTTCTAATAGTAGAACCAGCAACTTTAATAGGTTCTAAAACTGCATTAGGCGTAATTTGACCCGTACGACCGACGGTACAAACAATATCTGTTAACTTAGTAATAACTTTTTCCGCCGGAAATTTATAGGCAACAGCCCATTTAGGATATTTAACCGTATAACCTAATGACTTTTGAGCTGCTAAGTCATTAACTTTAATGACGATTCCATCGATTTCGTAAGGTAGTTCGGGACGATGAATAGTCCAATAGTCTATATAGTCTAAAACCTCATCAATATTTTTACAAATCCGGTTATTAGGATTTACAGGAAGACCACATTCTTTTAGAAGGTCTAAGGTATCGGAATGATGTAATAGATTAGTATTAGGTAAATGGTATAAAACAATATCTAAATTACGTTCACGAGTGATACTACTATCTAATTGGCGAATAGAGCCGGCGGCAGCATTACGGGGATTTTGGAATAACGGAAGATTTTTTTGCTCTCGTTCTTCATTAAGACTATGAAAAACTTTCTTTTGCATATAAATTTCCCCGCGAACTTCAAGGTCAATCTTCTTATGTAGAGTCAAAGGAAGTTTTTTAATCGTTCGAACATTATGGGTAATATCTTCACCAATAACTCCATCACCACGGGTAGCAGCTGATACGAAGGCTCCATCTTTATAAATAAGTGATACAGCTAAACCATCCATTTTAAGTTCACAAGAATAAGCTACTTCTCCTACTTCTTTACGAACTTTAGCATCAAAGTCTCTTACTTCATCATAATTGAAGACATCAGCTAAACTAAACATAGGAGTCGGATGGGTTACTTTTTTAAACTCGGCAATAACCTCATTACCAACTTTACTTGTTGGAGAATTATTTAATTTGTATTCAGGATAATCTTTCTCTAACTTAATTAATTCATCCATAAGAGAATCATATTCATTATCTGTTAGGGTTGGATTATCATTAACATAGTATTCAACATTTGCTTTATTTAAAACTTCGCACAGATATTTTATTCTTTCTGGGACATTTTCTTTATTCATCATAAGTAGTTTTCCTTTCAATTTCTCTCATCTTTTAACATTTTAGCACTTTTTAGACCTCAAAAAAAGTACAAGGCCTTAACTTTGTACTTAAAATCTAATAAATAATATTATTCTTCAAAATCACATTCCGAGTTAGAACAAGCAATTTTTTTACCCTTTTTAACTAAAATACTATTGCATTTTGGACAGAACTTATTAATTGGTTCATACCAACTAGCAAAATCACATTTAGGATAATTAGAACACCCATAAAAGTCTTTGCCTTTTCTTGTTTTCTTAAGTAAGATTTTACCATCACACTTTGGACAATCTATTATTTCAATTTGAACCGGTTTTTCTTTCTTAATATATTTACAAGTAGGATAATTAGAGCAAGCTGTAAATTTACCAAAACGACCATTTCTAATTACCAAAGGACTATTGCATTCGGGACATAACTCCCCCGTTTCTTCGGCTGGTTTCTTTTCCATATTATGGAAAGCATCTTGTACCAGAGGCTCAAATTCACCATAGAATTTCTTTAATAATTCAATATTATTTAACTTGTCTTCAGCAATTAAATCTAAATCCTTCTCCATATTAGCCGTGTATTTAACATTAATTATTTTACTAAAACCTTCTTGAAGTTTATCAGTTGTCTCAATACCTATTTCGGTTGGTATAAATTTCTTATCTTCTAAAGTTACATAACTTCTTGTTTTTAATGTATCAATAATGGTAGCATAAGTACTTGGACGTCCTATTCCTAAAGATTCTAATTCTTTAATTAAACTACTTTCTGTATATCTTGGAGCAGGTTTCGTAAAGTGTTGAGTTTTGGCTACATCATCTGTACTTAAAACTTCTCCTTCTTGTAATTCTGGTAAAATAATATCTTCTTGATCTTCATACTTAGCATAAACTTTTAAATAACCATCAAAAGTCAAAATAGAACCAGTTGTCTTAAATTTATAATCATTATTATCTAGGATAACCGTTGTGCTTTCAACCTTAGCATCAGCCATTAAACTAGATAGAGTCTTATAGTAAATAATGCTATAAAGTTTATATTCATCAGGAGTTAAATAGTTTTTTAAACTCTCAGGAGTACGATTAATAGAAGTTGGACGAATACCTTCGTGGGCATCTTGCATATTTTCATCTTTTTTACCAACTTTAACCGAACCAACATATTTTTTACCATAATTATCTTCAATGTATTTTAGAGTATCATTGATAAATATTGGGGACATACGAACAGAGTCGGTACGCATATAAGTAATTAAACCGATGGTTTCGCTACCGATATCGATACCCTCATATAGTTTTTGAGCGACTTTCATTGTTTTAGAAGAAGCAAAGCCTAAACGATTAACAGCGGTTTGTTGTAAAGTAGATGTCTTAAAAATTGGTTTAGATGGACGTTTTTTACTTTTTTTAGTAACGGATTCTATTTTGTAGTCTTTACCTAGTTTAGCTAGAATGGCATCTGCTTCTGCTTCTGTTTTAATTTCTACATCTTCAGTTTGGTATTTAAAAAGGTCAGCTTGAAAATCCTTAAAATCAGAAGTAATAGTCCAATATTCTTCAGGAATGAAAGCTTTTATCTCGCGTTCTCTATCCACAATTAGCTTTAATGCAACAGATTGGACACGACCAGCGGATTTACCACCTGTCTTTGATTGCATTAATTTGGATAATCTAAAACCAATAATTCGATCTAACATTCTTCTAGTTTCTTGCGATTTAACTAGATTATCATCAATTTTTCTAGGATGTTTAAAGGCTTCTAAAACAGCGGGTTTTGTTATTTCGTGAAATTCAATACGGTCATAATCCTTATCTTTTAATTTTAAAGCATCAAATATATGCCAAGAAATAGCTTCTCCTTCACGGTCGGGGTCGCTGGCCAAATAAATTCTACTTGCTTCCTTAGCATCTTTTTTTAATTCTTTAATAGTAGCCGATTTGCCTTTAATAGCCACATAATCAGGTTTAAAATCATTTTCAACATCAATGCCAAGACCATATTTTCCCTTAGTTGAAAGGTCTCTGATATGGCCTTTACTAGATACAACTTTATAATCACTGCCTAAGTATTTTTCAATAGTTTTACTCTTAGCCGGGGACTCTACTATTACTAAGTTCTTCTTTTTTTCCATAATATCACTCTCTTTATATAAAATTAATTAAAAACACAATCGCTTGTAATCTTAACATAGTATGTTAGGCTTTTCAAGTAGCAAATTTAGAAAACTTTAGAAAAAGAAAAATGAGTAAAATAATTGCCTTACTCATTTTCATATATATTTTCCTTAAAGAAAAGAATTATTTTTCTTTTTCTTCTAAAACGGTATCATCAGTCTTTAAAATACCACTTAAATATTTAAAGTAATTAGTTTTAATAGCTAAATTATCCATTTTCATTTCATTTTTAACCTTGGTATTAATTTTGATTATCTCGTCATCAGTATATTTAGCATCGCCAATATAGTTAATTTTTCCTTTAGTGGCATCATAGTAAGCAATTTCGGTACGCCAAGACCCATCTGCAAATACTACAATACCATCATAGGTATCACTTAAAAGGTCAGTTCCTGCATAAAGTCTAGGGTCATAATCTAAATCAAAAAGATTAGCCATAGTTGGTAAGATATTAACAAATGTTGTATAATCATCAAATTTAGTTGGGGTTAAACTTGGATTATAAATGATAAAAGGAGTTCTATCAGTATCGCCATTACTTGAAGTATCATATTTAGCAATACTAGCAAAAGATTCATTACTTAATCCATAAGGATAATGATCAGCAAATAACATTATAACCGTATCTTCTAGTTTACCAGAACTTTCTAATTCATCCAAAAGTTTGCCAATCGCATTATCAACAATTTTTAATTTAGACATATATCTTTTAGCTGTAATATCCCAGTCCTCATCTTTATAGAGGTCTAAATACATATCACCTGTTTTACTAGAATTTTTATAAGTCATATGACTAGAAACAGTTGTTAACCAAGCCATATATTTATCTTCATTGATAAAATGAGGGGTAGCTTTTTCAATAAATTCAACATCACTAGGCCAAGGTTGATATTCACTACCTAGTTTGATACCTAATTTTGTAACATCATAGTAATTTTTACTTCCCATATTAGGATGATAAATACTACGATAATAGAAGTGGTCCGTATAATCATGATAACTACTAGTATTATAGCCTGCATTATTGAAAAGATTAAAGATAGCTTCAAAATAAGTATTATCTTTATAAGTATTAATAGTACAAGTATTATTAATGGTGTATAAAGATGTTATCCCTGTCATCTCATTATTACCAGTCGAACAAGCATTTCTAGGTGAAAAAGCATTTTCCCAAGTCCAACCATTATTATATAGTTTAGCAAAATTAGGAAAATATTCTGGATAATCTTTTAAAACATTACTACCGGATTCAATCATCAAAATAACAAGATTTTTACCTTTAAATAAACCCGTATAGTCATTTTTACTAGTTATTTCTTTACTCATAAAATAACTATTTAGAGTTTTATAATCTTTATTTTTCTCGGTTTCATTAGCAGTTTCCCAAGCCGTATCATCAATTATTCTACTATAATCAGTTACTTCCGTTGGTTCAGATTTTTTAAATACTTCCGAAGTTTCTTCAGCTTTAATGATTAGAGATTTAATATCTAAGAATTCATAGCCTACTAAACCATACTGACTAACGGCAATATTTTGCATAGAAGGATTCTTAAAGAGTTCTTTATTACTAACAATTTGGACTTTATCTTGCATAAAACTTAAAGTAATTGTTAAATAATAAAATCCACAGGTAATAAGCGTTATAAAGGTAGTTAGACAACGTACGACATTATAACGATATTTATAAGTCTTATCAATTAGTTTTTTATCTAAAAAGATAAAGTATAAAATGTATAAAAGAGGTATAAGCAAAAGGGTATAAAACCAAGGATTAAGAATAGAAAAGAAATCCCCAATAAAATATTCAACAGCATGAGCTTGACTTGCCGTACCAAGAGACATAAAAGTTCCTAGGTAATTATACATCCCGCCTTGGGCAATAAATATAATGCTAAATGCTAAAAGAATTAAACAGACAATAATATTAGCATATTTTCTTTTTAAGAAACTAATTAAAAGGGATATAATATTACTTAAGATAATAGCTCCTAAAAGAATTCTTAAAAGGGACCAATTAAAGATATTTAAACCCATAATAATCTTAAAGATTAATTCTAAAAGGAATATTCCTAAAGTCAAAAAACTGCTATAACGCACCACTTTGTTATTATAAATTTTTTTAATCATACAACTTACCTTCTCCATAAAATTACTTTTTATATTTTTTAACAGGGCCATAACTAAAACGATAATTATCTAAAGGGCCATATTTTTCTAACATTTCTAAATGAAATTTAGTTGGATAACCTTTATGTTTCTTAAAACCATACATTGGATAAAGTTCATCTAAATCATCCATCATATGATCTCTGGTTACTTTAGCAACAATACTCGCAGCGGCAATAGAGGCGGAAGTAGCGTCTCCATGAATAATACTGGTACTTGGCATTTCTAAATTTAGAGGCATCGCATCAATTAAGACATGTTCTGGCTTAATTTTCAAAGAATTAATAGCTTCATACATCGCTAGTTTAGTCGCTTCATAAATATTAATTTCATCGATGGTTTTGGCATCAGTCATACCAATTCCGTAAGCGATTGCATCTTTAATTATCTTAGGATATAATTCTTCTCTTTTCTTTTCACTTAGTTTTTTGGAGTCATTTAAACCTTCTAGATGATAATTGATAGGCAAAATAACGGCGGCCGCTACAACGGGTCCGACTAAAGGTCCACGGCCAACTTCATCAACACCACAGATAAATTTTACTCCTTGTTTATATAATTCTTTTTCGTATTTTAAAAGTTCGGGACTTTTTTTAGTTTTCTTTTTGGTCTCTTTTTTCTCTTTATCACTAGGTTCTTTACTCTTACTTCTCACTACAACACTCTTCTATCTTATCAAAGGTAATTTTTTTAATTTTTTCTAATTTTATATCATTAATGATGGCGGTGCTTACTCTCCGATAGTCAGCTTCGCCACCTTTATTTAATGCCCCAATTTTTTTAGCAATGATATTATATGCTTCTTCAAAATCAGTAATGCTTTCTAAATTATATCGCATTTTTAAGATTTCTGGATAAAAAGTTGCTAATTTAGTTAAAATATGACAAGCCACTTTATCTAAAGGTAAAATATCTTCTTTGATAGCGCTCATAGCCGCTAAGTTAAGAGCTACAGTCTCTTGTTCTAATTTAGGCCATAAAATACCAGGAGTATCTAAAATAACAATATTACTATTTGTCTTTAACCAAGTAAGACTTCTCGTAACACCAGGATTATTCCCTACTTTACTAACTTTTCTTCCTGCTAAACGGTTTATTAGGGTTGATTTGCCGACATTAGGAATACCTAAAACGCAAGCATGAATTAAATTGCTATTATTACCTTTATCTTTCTTTTTAGCAAGTTTTTCTGCCATTACCTTATTAATGGTAGTTATTAAATTTTTAAGACTGTTTTTATCATCAGCATTAATACTTACTACCGTATAACCTTTAGTCTCATAAAATTTACTCCACTTTTTAGTATCAACATCATCTGCTAAATCAGACTTAGTCATTACTAAAATATGGGGTTTAGTTTTCAAGATTTCTTCACTGCCATTGATTTTAGAAGAATATGGAATCCTTGCATCAACAAGTTCTAAGACAACATCTATTAAGTCTTTTTTCTCTTCTAACATTTTCTTAGTCTTAGCCATATGACCCGGATACCAGTTAATACTTGTAGATTGTAAACTTTTTTTATCTTCATTAATTTTTCTCATTTCTCTTTTTTGATACATATCCATTATTTATCACTTCTTTCTATTCTATCATTAAAAAAAATACTTAAAAGTATTTGTTTTTCGTTTTTAACTTGAAAGTATTATATCA
>ERZ779643.152-NODE-152-length-64283-cov-7.036697_pt1 | contig 64283 bp, 61 predicted proteins | sample MGYA00511564_ERZ779643 | MGnify/ENA primary metagenome ERZ779643 (study PRJEB29588, sample SAMEA2147114) | human gut metagenome | biome: human gut; feature: human-associated habitat; material: faeces | place: Denmark | collected 2008/2010 ...
TATTATTTATCCCTATGTCTATTGACATTATATTTGTTCCTTTTCTTTCTTCTTTTTCTTTTCTTTCATATATTATTTCCATTTCTAGTTCTTCTTCTTTTTTTACTATCTTTATCATTTTTATACTTTCGAAATTTATTAGCTTTTTTAATCTCCTCGGTATTAAAAAATTTATACTTCTTGACTTAAATTTCTCTTGTATTTCTTTTGATATTGATAACTTTATTCTATTTTTTTCTTTCCTTATTGCATACTTAGTAAATACTATTTCTTGCTTTTTCCCTTGTTTATATCTTGGTTCTTTTGGCTTTCCTCTATATTTATTTTTTCTTTTTTCATAATCTTCCTTGGCTTTTATATAGCTTTTATAGTTTTGTATTACATTTATTATTACTTGTTGTAATGTATGTGAATGCATGTATTTACTATGCCAATTATTTTTTCTTTCTTCTTTATATATCTCTGTTTGTATTATATTTATACTTTTATTTACATCTATCTTTCTTTTTTCTTCTCTTAGTTCATATAGTACCATATTATATACTTTTGTTGCATGCCACATTATTTCTTCTATTATTTCTTTTTGTTTCTTATCTATTTTGGTTATATTGTATCTTAATGTTAATTTCATATTCTCACCTCCTTCTGTGAGAATATTATACAACACAAACAAATGTTTGTAAATGCTTTTTGTTATACTTTTCATCGCAAATTTCGACAAAATTTAAATTCACATTTATTTTTGAAAAAATCGATTTTTCCTATATTATAAAAAAGATAACAAACTTTAAGTTTGCTACCTTTATTTAACTAAGTCTAACGTATCATTTAGGTCTAAATTATTAATTCCATTAATGTTATAATATGACTCTGGTATATCTCCTACTATAACAGTTTCTGCAACAATAATTTCATTTACATATTTTTGTGTACTAGAATAAATAGGAGAAACTGTTTTTACATATGTTGCTACTTCAATTATTATACTATGTTTAGTCTGATTTATTCCTGCAGATTCAAAACTAGATTTAAATTTTGCTTCTACTTCACTAACAGGTAATACTTTAACATCAATTTTGGGTCCATAACCTCCTAAAAGATTAGTTCCAACAATACTACCTAGTGGTAATACTATTTTACCATCTGTAACTTTTTCCAAATCCTCTTGAACCTTTTTGGCAACATTAGTGGATATTTTGTTCATCTCCATAACATTTGCAGATAATGATGTAACTTTGTTTTTAGAGTCTTTTTGCATATTAATTAAATTTTCATATTTTACATCTTTTATATATTCATATACTGCATTATTTGTTGTTTTTAATGCAACTCCTTTTGCATAAGACTCACAAAGTGCTGCTATTGTCGGCTCTACTTTTTTCATATAGAAAGATGCTATTATTATAATTAAAAAAACTAGTATTAGAAAAAAGACAAATGGCTTTTTAAAGCGCATTTGTCTTAATGTTAATTTATAATATTTCCATCTCATATTATTACCTAATAATAAGTATTTTTTGACCTACATCTATAACATCAGGATTTTGTATATCATTAGTTTTAACTAATTTATCAATACTAGTCTTATACTTTTTTGCTATATTCCATAAAGTATCCCCTGCTTTAACAACATATATATTAATGCTATCTAAATTAGATATATCTAATATATTATCTTCTATACTATCAATTAAATTTAGATTAATCAAATCTTCTATATTTGTATATATTTGTAAAGAAATTCTAACTTCTATATCTGTACCATTTTGGGTAACCTCTATATTATCTCCCGTTATCTCAACATAGGCATTAGAAATTTCTGATATTCCATCAACATCATATTTTTGATTTACTAGGACATCTATAATTTTATTATCAAGTTCCATTGTTTCTCTATCTTGTAATAACAAAGAAACCTTTGCATTTCCCTCAAGTTCTACCATATTATTAGTAATTTTAGGTGTTATATAACTTGTATCTAAACTGTAATCAAGTAAATTAGAATTTGCTGGCAATATATTAGTTATATTTTCTTTTATATCAATATTATTAGTAAAAGTTACTGTTTTAGAAACTGCTTCTACTGTTTCCTCTTCATATTTTAACTCTCTATTTTGAGAGTAAAAGTCTTCTACATACTCAACTTCATCTTCTTCATACATTGTTACATCAACCATTATTTGATACTCAGTTGTTAATGTTTTAGTTGTAGTAATATCAGGATTTAATTTTATACTAAAATCTTGTATTATATATTTTATATCAAACTTGGATTTATCACTTATGTTACCAAGTTCAACCATAGCAGAAAATGGAACATCAATACTAACTCGTTTAACATCTTCAGTAGAATTTTCAGTTAGATATATTATTTTTACATCTATATCTCCCTTTACCATTATTTTATTATAGCTTTCTTTATATTCTGTATTCTTAATTTTTGCCTCTATCTTTAATATTTCAAAAAAATCTTCAGCCTCTTTAGGTAACATTACATCTTCTTTTGAAGCTATTACACTAGATTTATTTTGTATAATATTATTAAATGTTTTATTACACATTTTACACTCAATTGGCATATCACAATCAAAGTTTTTAATTACGTAAGCGTTAACTTGTTCTTTAACTTTTACTTTAAACATTATTTCACTTTTTACAGCAATTTTTCTTTCATTAGGTAGCGAAAATATAACATTCTTACACTTTGGATCTATTGTCATATTCATACCACTTTTTGCATTTTCTAGTGTTAATACTTCTGAATATGGGTATGACATAAATAACCCTCTATTACAAAAGCCCTCATCATTTACTCTATATATAACAAAGTAATTTAATTTTCCCATCACTTTTACTTTTCCGTCCATAACTTCACAATCTGTAACATATGGAGTAACAGTTACATTTACTATTTTTACCGCATCTGGTTTTGAATCTGGAACTATGATATCTTGTTCAATCCAATCACTTATATTTTCATTAATAGAGCATTTATTTAAAACCAAACTCTTTTTTTGCATATTAACTAACATATTTTATCCCCCTTAAAACTATTAATACACTATATGTTAGAAAATTATATTTATGCAATTAATTTTTCAAAAAAGGTAACTTTAATATTTATATGTCATATTATATATTAGTTGAATAAATATTTATTCAACATTAGATAATTTATCTTTAAAATGAAATAAAACTATATATAATCTCCTTAATTCCCATATATAAACTATATGGGAATTTTATTTTGTATATATTTTATTTTTGAAGGAAGTAAATATCCTAAAGAATGCTTGCTATCAAATAATCCAGCCATTATATATACATTAAATAAATATATATCAAAGTTTCTTGAAATTGGTCCTTGTGATACTTTAACCATTCTAATTCTATTATATAATAAAATAGAAATCTTTTTTAGTATAAATCCACTTGATATTAAAATGTATTTTTCTTCGATTTTTATACGTTTAAAATAATATATTATAACTATAAGTATAAAAGAAACAGCTATTGCAAGTACAGTATAAAAAAATGAAAGTTCTAAATTCTTAGCAACAAAAAAGAATACTATGTCTAATATAACTATAAGAAAAATAGAAATTATATTTACTGCATTAGGTTGATAATTTGTTTTAGACTTAATATTATAATTTAGTTCTGGAAAGATTACATTTATAACTTTTTCTATTCTTTTTTTACTACTCATTGGAATTAAAAAAGGTAACTCACTTTTTTTATTTGATATACCAGAACAAATTATCTTAAGCGATTTTACACCAAATATTCTTGAAATAAATGTTTCAGTAATCACAAAACCATTAATACTAGATATTGGTATAATATAACTTTTTTTATTTATAATCCCATATTTAATTAATAATACCCTATCAGCTTTTCTTAAGTGAAATCTACTAAACTTTAATACATTTGAGAATAATGAATATACAACTGGTAGAATTATTGCAAAAATAGTAATCAAAAATCCAAGTAAATTATACATTATCTCTTTCATTATAGTTCCAGACTTAATCATAGAAAATATTAATAATATAACGTTTACAACAATTACCATATATGTAATAGATATATTACATATACTGTGAAACAAAATATTTTTAAAACTGTATTTTATATTATAATTTTCATCTTTTATAATATTTGTATCTTCCGTTTCAAACATGTCTTTAAATATTTTATCTCTAAAATTTATTGCATCATTCTTTTCTACAATAAAATACATATCTTCTTTATATTTATTTCTAGCATTAGTATATATTCTAACTTTATTTACTTTAAATAATTTTTCAAATATATTTTCCTCCAAAACAATTGAAGATATCTTATCTATACAAAATTCATATTTATCTTTAAAAACAAGATTTTTATATACTGTAATAACTCCATTTTCGTATGATATTCTAGTTATTTTCCAATCAATAAAATAACATATAAACATGACAATTATAAATATAGCAAGTAGTATAATAATTAATAAATTAGCATCTATACTACTATTAAATTCATTTATTTTATTTACTATAATTGCAAAATTAGTAATTATTAATACAGTAGCAAGCCAAGTCATCCTTAACGTATTATCTATTACTCCAATAAAAGTAGACTTAAATGGTTTATTAAACATTTCCTACCTCTTTATCTTTCAATATACTATAAAATAGTTCGTCAATTTTTTCTTCATCTAAAAAATCTATTTTAATAGTACCGGCACTAGTAGCAAGTACTAAACTATATAATCCAAGTATTCTACCAAGTGGAGACATCTTTATAATTATCTTATATACATTTTTAAGTAGTACGATTTTTTTATTTATAAATACTATACCATATATTGATACTATCTTTTGGTCATCTATGCTATACTCGTAATTTGAATAAACAATATCTGGCAAAAATGATATAAAAACTATGTATAATATAAATATAAAAAAAGAAAAATATTGTATGTATAATGAAAAAACAGGAAAGAAAATATTTAATACTCCAAGAAGTATAAGTAATGCTATAGTTATTAAAAATATAAACAATCTAACATATAATTTACTCTTTTTTGATACTTTATTATATTTCATAAAATCTCCCTTAATTAAATTGTATTTATATAATATTTTTTGCACTATATATATTTTGTATTCAAAAAAGATTTAAAATGAATTTAATTTAAATTAAAGAAAAAAAAGACAGTAATAATTACTGTCAAACCTCTTATTATCGCCTATAATCTTGTATACTTTGGATTAGAAAAGTCATAATTAGTTAATACTTCTCCGTTTACTGAACTTAATTGTAAGTTGTTAGTAACTAAATCAGCATAACTATATGATAACTTATTAGCAGTCTCACTATCTTTAAAAACAAAAAGATTTGTATAAGTACTGTCTATGACTCCTCTTCTGCAAATACATTTATTTCTTCCTATATTTGCTTTGACAAATATCTCTTGTCCTATATATGTTTCTACTTCTTGCTTAACCTTAAGTAGTGAATCTTTTGAAACCATATTACCACCCCTAATAAGCTCTTTCATGTCTTATATTTTAACACTTTTCGACCTTAAAGTCAAAGTAAAAGCGACTCCTAAAAGTCGCTTTGTTACAGTATTATGAAAACTGTTTTGTATGAAATATAAATATTTACCATGTTGTATTTCTATTTTTTTAGTTTAATAACATTTTTATTACATTATTTCTTTGAATTGATATATTCAATCGCTTTTTGTAATTGTGTATCTTTTTCAAAAGGAACAACAGTCTCATTTTCTACTTCACTTGGTAAATCTACAGATATATTAGGTTCAATACCATTTTTATGTATTTCAGTTCCACTTGCTGTATAATATTTAGCAACTGTTATTGATAAAGCTCCTCTAACACTTAGTTTTTGTACTTCTTGTACTATTCCTTTACCATAAGTTTTATTACCTATTATAACTCCTTTACCAGAATCCTTAACTGCTCCTGCAAGTATTTCAGAAGCACTTGCACTACGTGAATTAGCAACTATTGCTAAAGGTATCTCTATTTGATTGTCGTTTGTACACTTATATACTTTTTGACTTCCATCTTTATATACTAATTTTAAAACATCACCTTTTGGTAAAAGCAAGTCTAAAATTTTAACTGTTTCAGTAACAAATCCACCAGGATTATTTCTTATATCTATTATTAAACCTGAAACATTACTTTTCATTAATTTATCATATTCTGTTTTAAATTGATCGTATATGCTATTTTCAAAAGCCCAAATCTTAATATATCCAATATTTCCATCTAATATATTAGATTCAACATTATTAGCTGATATTAGCTCACGTGTTATATCTTTTTCAAATACTTCGTCGCCTCTTAATATAGTTAGATGAACACTCTCTCCAGCTTCACCTTTCATATCATCAACACATTCTGTATAGTTATCTAATGTTACTACTTTATCACCAACTTTTGATATTATATCTCCTGCTTTTATATTTGCATTATACGCAGGTGTATTTGGCATAACACCAACTACCAATATAGCATCACTATCTATATCATATGTTAAATGCAAACCAATACCACCATATTTTTCATTTCCAGATGTAAGCATCTCATTATATTCTTCTTCAGTAACATAATGAGTATATGGGTCACCTGCTGCATCAGCCATACCACTAATAGCACCATCTATTAATTCATCCATATCTACATCATCTATGTCAATATAGTTATTTTGAATTCTAACTAATGCTTCTTCAATCCTTTCTAGATATTTAGAATTATCAGTTGAAGATACTGCATTTTCACCATTAATTACTGGTTTTATTACAGTAATTAATGAATAAATAATAACAAATGAAATTATTGTTGTTAGAGTTGCGATAAGCGTATAATTTAAAACTTTTTCTTTATCTACTTTTATTTTTTTCTCTTTTTCCAATTTAATTCTCCTTTTTATCCTATTTATTATATATCAAAATAGAAGTTTAGTCAATTACATATACATATATAATTTATTTTTTAAGCACATTTTTATAACTTTATTTTTTATTATTATTTTAAAATAACAGTATTTTAAGCCACTTTTTCCACTTTTTTAGCAACATAACTTGACTTATTAAACAAACTATTGTATAATTTAATAGTAGTTTAGAAATACTTATACAACTAAAATGAAATCAAGTATTTCCCACTGAGGGGAGGGAAACAATATGCCAGGAATTAAAATTAAAGATAATGAAAGTTTAGATAATGCATTAGCTAGATTTAAAAAGCAATGTGCAAAATATGGAGTTCTTGCAGAAATAAGAAAAAGAGAACATTATGAAAAGCCTAGCGTTAAAAGAAAGAAAAAATCAGAAGCTGCTAGGAAAAGAAAACACTAAAATTTTGCTTTTAAAGCTTTATATATAGAAAACTTGCATTGTCTTTAATGCAAGTAAATAGCATCTAACATAAGTTAGATGCTATTTATTTCTTTATCTGTTAAATATCTATATTTTCCAACTGGCAAATTCCCAAGTTCTAAATTTCCAATCTTTACTCTTTTTAAATTCAAAACTTTTAAACCTACTGCTTCACACATCTTTCTTACTTGTCTATTTTTGCCTTCAGAAATAATTATTTTAATTTCTTTTTCTCCAATACTTTCAGCTTTAGCAGGAGCAGTTATATAGCCTCCTATGTCTACACCGTTTCTTAAAATATTTAGCTTATTCTGATCAACATTATGATTAACTTTTACAATATATGTCTTTTCAACTTTATTTTTAGGATGTGTTAAACTATTTGCAAATTCACCATCATTTGTAAATAATAACAAGCCTTCTGTATACATATCAAGCCTTCCTATTGGATATACTCTTACATCTTCATGTATAAGTTGAGTTGTGCACTTCCTACCAAATTGTTCATTATTTGTAGTAACATATCCCTTAGGTTTATTAAGCATTATATATACTTTTTTCTCCTCTAGAATTATTTCTTTACCATTTACTTTTACTATATCCTTTTTTTCATCAATTTGAATTCCAAGATCAGTAACAATTTTTCCGTTAACACTAACACTTGCATTTAAAATAAGTTCATCAGCTTTTCTTCTTGAGCATATTCCTGATTTTGCAATATATTTATTTATTCTAATCATAAATCACCATTTAACTTTCTTAAACCTTTTTATTTAATTAACAGATATTAGATTATTCTCCTTTTTCTTTATTCTCTAATTTTTTTAATATTTCCAAATAATATTCTGGAAGATTAGATTCAAATTCTATATAACTATTTTTAGTTGGATGAATAAATCCAAGTGTTTTAGCATGTAACATTTGTCCTTCGATTTTAAATCTTGGATCTTTTTTTCCATACACCTCATCGCCAACTAAAGGATGTCCTACATATGCCATATGCACTCTTATTTGGTGTGTTCTTCCAGTTTCAAGTGTAGCTTCGACTAAAGTTACATTTGAATTATAAAAACGCTTTAAAACCTTAATATGAGTCTTTGCCTCTTTACTATTTTTATATGTAACTGCCATCTTTTTTCTATCTTTAGAACTTCTACCAATTGGATAGTCTATATCCATAGTATCTTCTTTAATTATACCTTTTACTAGTGCTATATATTTTCTAGTTATACTATGTACCTTAAACTGTTCAGACAATTTTTTATGTGCATTATCATTTTTAGCAACCACTAATATACCTGATGTATCTTTATCTATTCTATGTACAATTCCTGGTCTAATAGTTCCGTTTATAGAAGAAAGTTTATCTTTATGTGAATACATAAGTGAATTAACCATAGTACCACTATAATTACCATTAGCTGGATGTACAACCATTCCCTTTTCTTTATCCACAATTAAAATATCATCATCTTCATACATAATATTAAGTTTTATATCCTCTGCTTTTATATTAGCCTCTTTATCTTCTGGAATTTGTATATTAATAATATCATTTTCTTTTAAAGAGTATCCCGCCTTTTGTTTTTTACCATTAACTGTTACAAGTTCATCATCTATTAGATTTTTTATATAACTTCTGGTTAAGTTATCAACATTTTGCACGATAAAGTTGTCTAATCTTTTACCTACATCAACATTTAAAACTTTAAGTTCCATTACGTCTCCTTCTTAAGAAAATAATTTTTCAACCATTTCTTTATTGTATTTATATGTCTTATTACAAAAATTACAGTTTACCTCTATTTTATTATTATTTTCTTCTAATATTTTAAAGGCTTCATCTTTTCCTAAGGCAATAATTGTTTTATCAATTCTAGAAGTAGAACAATCACATTTATAACTTGGATTTAACTCCTCAATACAAACTATATTATTATCTCCTGTAATAGTTTTTGCTACATCATCCATATTGTCTAAATCCATCATTAAACCTGTTACACTAGATATATTCATATTTATACTTTCAATTATATCAATTATATCTTCACTACAATCAGGAAGTGGCTCTATAATATACCCTGCAGCCATATCAACTTTGTTTTCTTTTGATATATTAACTCCTAAAGCAACTGCACATGGAGTTTGTTCAGATGTAACAAAATAATATGCAAAATCTTCTGCTATTTCAGATGTAACCAAATTAGAATATCCAATATATGGCTCTTTTAATCCTATATCTTTTATAACATTAAGATAACCTTTACCAACAGCTTTTGCAACATCTAACTTACCAATGTCATTTAAAGGTAGTTCTACGTCTGGTACTGATACATATCCTTTTATATCTAAATTACTATTACCACATGTAACAATACTTCCTATAGGACCATCACCTTTTATTTGTACTGTTATTCTATTATCTTTATCTTTTAATTTACTAGACATAATCGCTGTCATTATTAAAGTTCTACCTAATGCTGCTGTAGTTACATTTGATAAATTATGTATATTTCTTGCCTCACTTACCATTTTAGTTCCATTTACTAAAACTACTTTTACCATTCCATCATATGCTAAATATTTTTTTAATATATTCTCCACAATATTTCTCCTTTATCTACATAATATATTTTACCAAATTTATGTCATTTTTTCAAGAAAAAAGCTCTTCAAATCTTAATAGATAGAAGAGTTTATATATTAATTAATAGATTTTTTCTTTTTTAATCTTTTTAACAAGGTTATTGTTGTGCCACTATCTTTACTAGAATCAATTGATATCTCATCCATAAATGTTTCCATTATAGTAAATCCCATGCCTGCATGTTCTAATTCTGGCTTAGATGTATATGTTGGAGTAGTAACAAGTTCTATATCATCTATACCTATCCCCATATCAATTATTTCTATTTTTATTTCATCATAATCATTACTTGATATATACATATTTACAATAACTGTAGAATTATCATCTAATATTTTGTAATACCCATGTTCTATTGCATTTGTAACAGCTTCAGATACAGCAGTTTTAACATCCATTAATTCATCAATAGTTATATCAAGATTAGAGATAAATGAACTAACCGCCACTCTAACTGCCGCTACATTTTCAAGCAATGCTTTTATTTCCATTTTCATAAAATTTTCCATATTACTCACACCTCAAAGTTATATTATTTGAAATATTAGAAACTTCCAATAATCTTTTTACACTACCACTTGGATTTATTATAGTCATTTTAGAGTCTATTAATTTTAATAAATTGTATCTACCTAATATAAGTCCTATACCACTACTATCCATAAACTTAACTTCACTAAGATCTATTATACACTCCTTTGGTTGATATTTCATTATGTATCCATCCATGACAGTTCTAAGTAGTTTACAAGACTTCATATCTAATTCTTCGTCTAAATTTAAATTCAAATTTCCGTCCTCATATTTATACCTCATATTACCACCTCAAATAAAGTATAACATATAATAAAAAAGAAAATTGTAGAAATTTGAAAAAGATACAAAAAATACACCCTTACTAATTGTAAGGATGTATTTCCCAAAAGGGACAAATATCACAACGGGGAACCAAAGGTTCGCTCTCAATGTGATGGCGTTTCTTTTACATATATGGTTTTTGGCTGTCACATATCCAGCTCTACGGAAACGACCTCCATAGAACCGTCGTCTCCGACTCCTACGACGGGAGCACTGTCCCAATCGTATTCGTCAAGACTTTCATCGATCTCTCCACCATCGATTTCTCCACCGGAGATTTCGATGGTACCTTCAGTCGTCTCTTCGACAACTGTCTCAGAAACGACTTCGGGCTCAGAAACTGTTTCTTCAACAGCTTCCTCCGCTGGAGTTTCAGGAGCTTCAGGAACTACAACCACATCTTCCGATGTGATTTCCTCTTCCCGAATTACCGCACGAATCTCAACCTCAGCTTCATAAGAAGCATTGTCCTCAGCTTCCTGAGTTTCAATCTTCTCAACAGCTGTGGCGATGTCCGTGATCTCTGGCTCTTCATCAGAGCCAGCCCAGGTCGGCTCGTTATAAGACTCTTCGTAGGAGTCGTAAGATGTTTCCTCAACTTCAGCCTCAGCCTTAATCTTAGAAATCATCTTAGCAATCTCTTCCATTTCCTTGAGCATCTTTTCATCAGCTTCTTCAAGCTTCTGAACAGACTTTTCAAGGTTAGAAACAGTCTTTTCGACAGATTCTACTCTGCCTTCAAGAGTAGAGAACCGCTCATCGATAGAGCTTTCCAGCTCTTCGTAAGCACCTTCCAAACCAGAGATTTTGCTCTCAAGTTCAGAAATTCTCGCCTCATAACCATTTACGATTGTCGAGATGACAATTGTAAATGTTACGATAATCGCAGCAAACAATGCTACGAAAATCGCCAATCCGTGGGCAGCAACCCAATTTCTGATTTTTTTCATTTCCTTTTCCTCCATTTGAATTTGTTGTATATATGAAAAGAAAAGCCTACAAAACACCAACAAATTTTTGTTCAGTAGTCTTCTCTTGATTATTTATCAAGAGATATAAAATATATCTCATACTATTATTATAACATAAAATAAGCAAAAAGTCAATTTTATGTAATATTTATACGCTTTATATAAAATTATATTCGTATTTTTATATTACATTTTAACTTTTTGCTTATTTATAATATTATTCTTTTATAAGTTTAGCTTGTACTACATATCTTCCATTTTCTATTGAATAATCACATGTTGAAAGTGTTAATATAACATCATCTTTTGTAACTTCTACATTTGTGTTATACTCACTTTTTGCTTTCAAAGAATTTAGAAAACTTTCATATTCATTAATATCTTTAAAATTTGTATCTATATAAAAGAAATCTGTATTTGTAGAGTATGTAGCAAATATTTGAAATTTATAATTTCCATTTAATGTTGAAAATTCTATATTCTGATGATTTTTAAAAAACTCTTCATCTTTGTAATTAAATAATGGTGTAAATCTAGTATCTACTTCTGTATTATGTCCATAAATTATATAATGTTGCATTGGTTCATTAATTTTATTTATATCACATCTATAATCTAAGAAATTTTCTCCCCATCTTGTTTCTTTATTATCTTTATCATGTCTTAAATACCTATCGTTATTATCTGCTTGGTATATTGCTGTATCAATACTTGTACCTGATATTCTAAGCCATCCCACAACATCATTATACTGTTTATTAAGAGCTATAGTTTCTTCTTGTAGATTTCTTATTGCTCCTTGTGTTTGTTCATTTTCATTATTTTGCTTTTGAGTTTCATTTCCAGAATTTATTGTAAAATAAAATGTTATTAAAAATCCAATTAAAGCAATTGCAAAAATTGATATTAATATGATTAAAATTCTAGTATTTCTTCTCTTTTTTAGATTAATCATAAGCTAAATTCCTCCTTAAACATTTTATTTTCCCGTATTTGGATTAGGAATCCAATCATCTGGACGACCATTATTATTTGTATTTTGTTCTGTGTTATTTTCAGTTTGATTGTTTTCTTCGTTACTATTTGTTTGGTTATTATTGTTGTTATTATTAGCATTATTATTATTGTTATTGTTATTTGTATTATTACTATTATTTGGAGTATTATTACTTACATTTGTACCATTATTGGGTTTAGTATTTTGTATAGCTTTATTAATTTTAAATATATTAGATACTTGAGCCTTAGTCTCAGTTCCATCTTTTAAGATAGCAGAACCGGCTGCAATAGTTATAGTTTTGTTATCTCCTGTACCACTAATATTTTTCAAAGTAACAGTTCTTTTATTACCACTACCAGAAATATATTTTGTTGCTGTAAAACCATTTAAAATAATGTCTCCTTCTGATAAAAGCACAGTTTTTACATTTGAGTTATATTGTATTGTAAATACTGCATTTTGACCTTCAAGAATAACGCTTGGACCAGATACAATAAGACCTGTACTTTCTGCCATGATTTGTTTATTTAATGGTAAAAAAGTACACATAAGTAAAACTATTATAAATATATATGTTATTTTTCCAAACTTTTTTAATAAAGACATAATAACCTCCTAATAATTAACGTACAATATAATTATACCATATATAACATATTATGTCAATATTGCAACAATCATTTTATATGTGTTAATAGCAAAGATTAAGATTACATAATATATAGTTTTTATGACATAAAAATACCAGATTTCAATTTGAGTTAATCAAATTTACTCTCTGGAATTTTTTATGCTTTATTACTTAAGTTAAAGTAATTATCTTTCTCATTCAAATTTGCCATTTGTGTATACATCATTGTAGATGCAACATCAGTATGTCCTAATAATTCTTGTACTGTTTTAAGTTCAACTCCATTTTGTAACATATGTACAGCAAATGAATGTCTTATAGTATGTGGAGTTATATCTTTTTCAATCTTAGCTTGATCTTTATATTGTTTTAAAATTTTCCAATAACCTTGTCTTGTCATTTTTTGACCATTTGTATTTATAAATAAAGTTTTTTCTTCTTCCGTTCTAATTAGTAATGGTCTAACTTTGTTCATATAATCTTTTAAGCATTTTAAAGAAAGATTACCTAGAGGAATATGTCTTTCAGAATTCTTTTTCTTAACTTTTATATAACCATTAGTTAAATTTACATCATCGACTTTTAATGATACAAGTTCTGTTACTCTTATACCTGTAGCATATAATACTTCTAACATTGCTTTGTCTCTTTGACCTTTTAATTCAGATAAATCAGGTTGTTCTAGCAGTCTTTCAATCTCAGAAGCTGTTAAAACCATTGGTTCTTTTCTATCTACTTTTGGTGATTCTATATTCTCAGCAATATTTTCTTCAACTAAGTTTTTACTTAGTAGATATCTATATAAACTTTTTATAGAAGCAGTACTTCTTGATATAGTTGAATTAGACTTTCCTTCTGCTAATAAATGATTTACATATTCTTGCATATCATCTTTTGTTAAATCAAATATTTTCTTGTTTTTTGATTCAAAATAGTTACTAAATTGCATTATATCTCTTTCATAAGAAGCAATTGTATTTTGTGATGCTTGTCTTGATTTCAAACTATCAATAAATTCGTCGATTATAATTTTCATTGTTTTGTCCCTCCATGTTCTAGAATATTGTACACTATTTTTTGACATTTTGCAAGCTTTTTCACAAAAATTATGTAATGTTTCTAAAATTATAACTCAACCAATGATAAATAGATTAAATGCTTCCATATAGTGATATAACTCCTAAAGTTGTGAATTGTTCTATTACTATAGAAAGAAACATTATTGAAAATCCTATTAGTAATTTTACGCTCTCCTTTACAACAAGAGAAGTTCTTGAATTTTCTTTTGATATTATACCATAGTTAAATCTTAACGAATTAGCAGAAATATACATATATGCTGGTATATATATTAAATTTGGTAATACAACAAGAAGTAAAAGTGCTACTATCCCTTTAGATGGTCCAAATATTTGAAATAAAGTTGGTATATATACTCCTATTACAAGGCCTTTTGAAATACTTAAAACACTCATCAAATATGGTGCTATAAGAGAAAGAGAAATAAGATATATAATCATAACAAGAACTGCATTTGCAACCATGCCATTTCGTATAACATTTATGCCAGTAAAATTTTCTTGTTTAGTTAACTCAAGAGTTTGTCTCATTGATTTTATTATTTCTTCTTTTAATGTAGGATTAATTACGTTATAGAATATAATTCCGACAACAAGTCCAATTATTATACAAAAAAATATAATACTTAGTATCTTAAAATTTTCTTCAATATAATTTCTTAAATATTTTTTCATAGAAAATCACCACACAACATCATATGCTACGTGGTGATTTTTTATACTTTACTAAATTAAAAATTCATCTCTTTTTGATACAGCAAGTCTATCACATCTATTGTTATATTCATTATCACTATGTCCTTTTACTTTTACAAATTTAACATTATGGACATTAAGTAACTTTAGTAATTCTTCCCATAATTCTATATTCTTTACTTGCTTTTTATCTGCTTTTATCCAATTATTCTTTTTCCAAGATTCTAACCAACCCATTTCTACTGCATTTACTACATATGCACTATCACTATATACAGTTACATCACAAGGTTCTTTAAGGAGTTTTAATCCTTCTACTACAGCAGTTATTTCCATTTTGTTATTTGTAGTATTAGGTTCACCTCCCGATATCTCTTTTTCTATTCCTTTATATATTAAAATTGCTGCATACCCGCCAGGGCCAGGATTACCACTGCATGCACCATCTGTATATATCTTAACATTCTTAATTTTTTCTTGCATACTATTCCCCCTTGAATATTTTGTATATATATGCTACACTTAAAATATATATTATGATATCATATATTAAATTAAAAAACAATAAAAAGAGGTGTTTTTATGGGAGTAGTAGGATTAATAGCAGAATATAATCCATTTCATAATGGACATAAATATCATATAGAAATGTCAAAAAAAGTTACAGAAAGTGACTTATGTGTTGTTGTCATGTCAGGTAGTTTTACTCAATCAGGAAATATTGCAATATATGATAAATTTACAAGAGCAAAACTTGCTACTGAATATGGTGCTGATTTAGTATTAGAATTACCTACTATATTTGCTAATTCTAGTTCAAGATATTTTGCTCTTGGTGCTATAAACCTTTTAGATAAATTAGGAATTATAGATAGTATATGTTTTGGATGTGAATCAGAAGATATAACTACTCTAAAGGAAATTGTAGATATAACAGAAAAGAATGAAGATAAAATATGGAATGATATTCAAGCATATCTAAAATCTGGTATATCATTTGCAGTAGCAAGACAACAGGCCTTAAGTAATTATTTAACTGACAAACAATTAGAAAATATATCATTACCAAACAATATACTTGCCATTGAATATATAAAAGCTATAAGAGATATTAATAGTAATATACAACCATATAGCATAAAAAGAGAAATGTCTGATTTTAATGAAATTATATTAAATAATAACAGTTATAATTTTACAAGTGCAACTAGCATAAGAAACTCAATAAAGTCAGGTAAATTAAATATACTTAGTAAATATATGCCACCTCTAGTATATAAAACAATAACAACGAAACATCCTCTATTTAATGATAGCCTTTTTGAAATTTTAAAATATAAGATTATCACTATGACAAAAGAGGAACTTGGATGTATACAAGAAGTTACAGAGGGATTAGAAAATAAAATTCTTGAGGCGATTAATATATCTAAAAGCTATGAAGATTTAATACAGAATATTAAATCTAAAAGATACCAAATGAGTAAAATTAAAAGAATGCTAAATAATATATTATTAAATATAACTAAAAAAGATTTTAACTATTTTATTGATAATAATCTAACTTATGCTCATGTTATCGCATGTTCTGATAATGGTAAAGAATTACTTTCTAAAATATCAAGTAACTCTGATATTGATTTAATTACTTCATTAAATGAAAATAAACTGGAAAATATAAGCGAAAATAGTAATAGACTTTTAAAATACGATGTACTTGCTACTAACATACATAGCATATTAAATAATGATAAAATAAACAAAGACTATACAAATTATTTATAATTTGTATAGTCTTTCTTACTATTTAGAATAAATATATTCCTTTGCTGACTGAATATTTAGATAAACATTACCATCTTTATCCATTAGCCAAAATCCTCTTTTATCTTCTTCCACTTTTCTTATAGGCTCTATTGTCTCATATAATTTATCAAAATTAATTAAATAGTAACTTACTTCTTTATCTTTAAGTGCTAGTATATCTTTTATACCATTATATGTATCTTCTGTCATATCCTCTTTTAATCTATCAGCATTACTTGAAGAATAATAGATAGTTACATCTGAAGAATCCATAAATAGTTGTGCAGCAGCTTGTTCTTTTGTAACTTCATTACTGCTATACATTGTAATTTTATTTATATAAGAATTAATATCGTCTTGTATTTCTTCTTTTGCAATATCAAGATCTTTCATAAACATTCCATTAATTATATTGGTATATTCTTGTTTATATCCTATTTGAAGAGCTGGTTGTTGCATTACATTAAATGTAACAAGTAATATTATTACAGATAAAACTGTAAGTATAAAATTTAAAAACATAACTAGTAAACCAAATATTAAATTTTTCTCTCTAGCAACTTTTAGTCCTAATGCAAGGCCTATTAAACATAATATAGTACCTATTACTGGCACATTATAAAAAATAATAGAAAGTATTGCTAATACTATAACAAAAATTATTAACATCATATATTATCTACCCCTTATAAATATTATTAATTAATTATACAATAATATTTATTTTTTTTCAATATTTATACAAAAAAGAGGCATAAAAGTTTTGCCTCTTTTCATATAACTATATTAATTCAATTATTGCCATTTCTGCTCCGTCACCTTTTCTTGAAACTAACTTAACGATTCTAGTATAACCGCCTTTAGCTTCATATTTTGGTGCTATTTCATTAAATAGTTTTTCTGTTAAATCAACTGTATTTCCATCAAAATCTTTTACTTTATTTAATGTTTTAAACATTTTTCTTCTTGCTGCTAATTTAGATGGTTTATCAATATTAACTTTTTCTGTAACTACTTCTCTATCAATAACTTCATATTTATTTCCATTTTTTGAAGTTTTTTGAACTTTAACTTTTTTACCGTTTTTATCTAGTTTTGCTCTTGAAATTTTCTTTTCCTTTACTTCAAAGTTATCTTTTTCTTTTATAGCTAGGTCAATTAAGCTATCAACTAATGGCTTTACTTCTTTTGCCTTAGCAAGAGTAGTTTCTATTTTGCCATTTAATACTAAAGATGTAACTAAACCGTTAAGTAAAGCTTTTCTTTGAGAAGTTGTTCTAGAAAGTTTTCTTGTTCCTGCCATTTTAGTTATTCCCTCCTTATTTAATTAGTCTTCTTTATTTTTAAATTCAAGACCTAAGTCCTTTACCTTATTAATAACTTCTTCTAATGATTTTTTACCTAAATTTCTAACCTTAATCATATCTTGTTCAGATTTATTAACAATATCTGCAACAGTATGAATTCCAGCTCTTTTTAAGCAGTTATAAGATCTTACTGAGAAATCTAGATCTTCTATTGCTGTTTCTAAAAGTTTATCTTTCATTGATAATTCTTTTTGAGACATTATAGACATTGTTTTAGCAATTTCTGATAGATCAATAAACATTTCTAAGTGTTCATTTAAGATTTTTGCAGCCATACTTAAAGCTTGATATGGCTCTATAACACCATTAGTCCAAATTTCCATTACTAATTTATCAAAATCTGCATCTTGACCAACTCTTGTCTTTTGAACATCAAAATTTACTTTTTTTACAGGAGTAAATATTGAATCTATTGGTAAAACGTTTACAGCAAGTGTATTATCTTTAGATCTATCTCCTATACTATAACCTCTACCTTTAACAACTGTCATTTCAATATTTAACTGTCCACCTTCATCTACATAAGCTAAATGTAAATCTTTATTTACAACTTCTATTGTAGAATCGGTAATTATATCTCCAGCAGTTACTTCACAAGGACCTACTGCTTTTATGCTAATTTCCTTTGGATCCATATCATCAGATTTTAAACAAACTTGTTTTAAGTTTAATATTAAATCTGTAACATCTTCAGTAACTCCAGGAATTGTAGAAAACTCATGAGTTATTCCATCAATTTTTATACTATTAATTGCATAACCTGGTAGTGAAGAAAGTAATATTCTTCTAAGTGAATTACCAAGTGTAATTCCAAAACCTCTTTCTAAAGGTTCTACCTCAAATCTTGCATAATATGTGTCAACATCTACTTCAACACATTTTATCTCTGGTCTTTGCATTTCAATCATTTTATTTCCTCCTTCTAGTATGCTCTGATTACACATACTATTAATTTTTTTAAATGATTTTAACTAGTTCTTAGAGTATAACTCAACAATTAAGTTTTCTGCAACTTCTAATTCAACGTCATCTCTTACAGGTTTTCTTAAAACTTTAGCTTCTAATTTTTCTTTATTAACTTCTAACCAAGAAGGGATTGCTTTTAATTTATTTGTTTCTAAAACAGAAACTACTGTTTTATTATCTTTCTTAGCATCTCTTACTTTTATAACATCTCCAACTTTACAAATGTATGATGGAATGTTTACTTTTTTACCATTAACTTCTAACATTGCATAACCAACAAGTTGTCTTGCTTCTGCTCTTGAAGTTCCAACACCCATTCTATATGCTATGTTATCTAATCTTAATTCTAATTGTTCAAATAATATGTCAGATGTTACACCTTCACGTCTGAAAGCTTCATCATAGTATTTTCTAAATTGAGATTCAGAAACTCTATAATAATTTTTAGCTTTTTGTTTAGCTCTAAGTTGAAGTCCATATTCAGATAACTTAGCTCTATTTTTACCATGTTGTCCTGGTGCAAATGGTCTTCTATCTACTGAACATTTGTTAGAATTACATCTTGTTCCTTTTAGGAAAAGTTTCATACCTTCTCTTCTGCATTTTTTACAAACTGCATCTGTATATCTTGCCATTTTATTTTTACACCCCCACTATATCCTTCTTCTTTTTGGTGGTCTACAACCATTATGTGGTATTGGAGTAACATCTTTTATCATGTTTATTTCCAAACCTGCTGCTTGAAGTGATCTTATTGCAGCTTCTCTACCTGAACCTGGACCCTTTACATATACTTCAATAGTTTTTAACCCATGTTCTTTTGCTGCATTAGCTGCAGCTTCAGCAGCTTGACCTGCTGCAAATGGAGTATTTTTTCTTGAACCTTTAAATCCAAGACCGCCAGCACTTGCCCAAGATAATACATTACCTTGAGAATCTGTCATTGTAACAATTGTATTGTTAAATGAAGATTGGATATGTGCAGCACCAGTTGATACATTCTTTTTAACTTTTTTCTTTGCTACTACTTTTTTCTTTCCAGCCATTTTCTATACTCCTTTCTTTCCAGCAATTGGTTTTGCTTTACCTTTTCTTGTTCTTGCATTTGTTTTAGTTCTTTGTCCACGAACTGGTAATCTTCTTTTATGTCTTTGTCCTCTATAACAATTAATTTCCATTAATCTTTTTATGTTTAGAGCAACTTCTTTACGAAGGTCACCTTCAACAACATAATCTCTTTCGATTATTTCTCTTATTTTAGCTTCTTCTTCTTCAGTGAAGTCTTTAACTCTTTTTGTAGTTTCTATACCTGCTTCTGCAAGTATTTTTCTTGCTGCAGAACGACCTATTCCATAAATTGATGTTAGTCCAATTTCTGCTACTTTACCTTTTGGTAAATCTACTCCAGCTATACGTGCCATTTGATTTTACACCCCCACATTAACCTTGTCTTTGTTTGTGCTTTGGATTTTCACAGATTACACGAACAACGCCGTTTCTTCTGATAACTTTGCACTTTTCACAAATTTTCTTTACAGATGGTCTTACTTTCATTTTAAATCCTCCTTAAAATTTTGTTAAATGATTAACAAAAGTAAGTATATATAATAAACAAAAAACTAAAATAAAAGTTACTTAGGCTTTTTCACTTTTACAGCCGCTTCAGTTTATTTGCTTATTGCTAATAAATATAAATAATAGGAATTATTTTGCTCTCCAAGTAATTCTTCCTTTTGTTAAATCATAAGTTGATAACTCTAATTTAACCTTATCACCTGGCAATATTTTAATATAATGCATTCTTAATTTTCCTGAAATATGAGCAAGTACTTCATGTCCGTTTTCAAGTCTTACCTTAAAATTTGCATTTGGTAATGCATCGACAACTACTCCTTCAACTTCAATCACATCATCTTTAGCCACAGTCAATTCCTCCTATTTACAATACATAAAAAACACTCTAAATTTTATTAGGGCATTAATTAACATATATATTATAACAAAGATATATGTTATTGTCAACAAAAATATCAAAAATAATATACAAAATCTATATAAATTATTGCAAAAAATATATAAATATGGTATAAGTTAAATATGTATTAAATAAAAAATGGAAGTGTTAATATGAGTTATAATTTTAGAGAAGATTATGAAAAACAAAGAGAAGAACAAAAAAAGAAAAATGACTTTTCAACATCTTTATCAAACTTTCTTGATAAAGTGTTAAAAGTTACCGAAAAAATTGTTTATAGTGTAATAAATTTTATAGCAAAACATTAAATAGTTCAGCCTTAAAAGACTGAACTATTTTTATAATTATTTTAGTCTAAAGTAAGAATTTTTGGACCATCATTAGTAATAACAATAGTATTTTCATAATATGATGTCATTTTCTTATCAACGGTTGCAATCGTCCATAAATCTCTTTTAACATACACATCTGGCTTTCCTTCACAGATCATAGGTTCTATTGCAAGAGCCATACCTGCTTGTAATCTTGGGCCTGTTCCCTTCTTACCTATATTAGGTACTCCTGGGTCTTCGTGCATATCTTGTCCAATACCATGTCCCTGAAATTCTCTAAGTAAAGAAAAACCTTGTTTTTCAACATAAGTTTGTATTGCATTTGAAATATCTCCAACTCTATTACCAGGAACTGCTTGATCAATTCCAACAAAGAATGCATCTTTTGCTACTTTTATTAATTTTTCGCAAACTGGTGATATTTTTCCTACACCATATGTACGACCTGCATCTGATGCCCATCCATTTTTGTATGTACCAAGGTCTACACTTACTATATCTCCTTCTTTTAGTATTACACTACTAGAAGGTATGCCATGTATTATCTCATCATTTACAGAAGTACAAATAGCCCATTTATATGGTTTTCCGCCCCTATATGGACAAGGAACACCTTTAAATGCAGGGATTGCACCATGTTTTTTCATTGCATTTTCTGCAACTTCATTTAAGTATAATGTAGAAACTCCAGGACGTATATTTTCTTCTATTGCTCTTAATGCTGCTTTTAATGCCTCAGCTGATTCTTCCATTAATTTTATTTGTTTTTCACTTTTTATTGATATCATAAACTTCACACTTTCTATTTTACAGATTATTCTTTAATCTTCTAGAGCCTCTTTAATCATTCTTTCTGGATGACTAGAAGAGTCTACAGTTTTTAAAATGCCTTTTTCCTTATAGTAATTAAGTATATCTTTTGAATTTTCTTTATAAGTATTAATTCTTTTTTGTAAAGTTTCTCTAGTATCATCAGTCCTTACAGAAAGTTCTCCACCACATACATCACATATTCCTTCTACTTTAGGTGGAAAATCTATTCCATATATTGCTCCACAATTTTCACATTTTTTTCTTTCAAGTATTCTTTTAAATACTAATTCGTCTGGTGCTATAAGCTCTATAACTTTATCTACTTTTTTATTAAATTTAGATAAAAGTTCATCTAAAAGAATAGCTTGAGCTACTGTTCTTGGATAACCATCTAATATAAATCCATCTTTACAATCTTCTTTAGACAATCTTTCTTCTAATAGTTCTGTTATAATTTCATCAGAAATAAGCTCGCCTCTTGATAATTTCTTGTTTATTTTTTCATTAGTTTGAGCTACATCTCTTAGTATATCACCTGTTGATATATGTGGAATATTTAAGGCTTTAGATAATATATCTGACCTTGTTCCTTTTCCTGTTGCAGGGCCTCCAGTTATTACATATACCACCTTTATTCACTCCTTCCTATCGCATCTAATATTATTACATAAATTTTTAAAAATGTAAATACTTTTCTATTTTTATTTACAATATATTACAATTCTATTACATTATACCCACAAGCCCTAGTAAGTCTATTCATTATTGCAAGTCCAATACCTTGTTTTTCCACTCCTTCTATAATAGATAAATCTAGATCATATTTATCTACTTTTCTAAGAACAGTAAAAACATTTTTAGCAACACTATTTAAATCATGCTTACTACCAATACACATAAACTTAACATTTGGTTTGTTTATATATTTTTCTTTATTTTCATTAAATCCTAAAATACTTATCTTTTTATTATTATTCTCATTAATTATATCACATATTCTATCATATTCTTTTTTTTCATCATTACTATAAACTAATATAGTTTTTACTTTTGGTGCATAATGTCTATGCTTCATACCAGGGGAAGCAACTTTTTCATTTTCCTGTACATCTTTAAATAGATGCTTATCTAAAACCACATTTAATCCTGTGCTTAATATATCTTCTTTAGTTATAGCACCAGGTCTTAATATTTTTACAACATCATTATCAAGTTTTACAACTGTAGATTCAAGACCTATATCGGAGATACCACCATCGATAATATAATCTACTCTATCTTTTAACTCATCAACTATATCTGTAACTAAAGTTCCGCTTGGTTTTCCTGATATGTTAGCACTAGGTGCTGCAATTGGTACGCCGCTTTTTTCAATTATATTAATAGCAATTTTATTACTTGGCATTCTTACTCCAACAGTATCTAAATTACAAGTTACTATATTAGGAATTTCTTCTTTCTTTGGAAGTATTATAGTAAGTGGCCCTGGCCAAAATTTATCCATTAAAATCTTTTCATACTTAGTTACATTACTAACCACTTTATCTAACATGTCATAATTACTTATATGTACTATTAAAGGGTTATCTGTTGGTCTATTTTTTGCCATAAAAATTTTCTTTACAGCGCTTTTATCTAAGGCGTTTGCTCCTATGCCATAAACAGTTTCAGTAGGAAATACTATAACTGAACCATCTTTAATGCTTTTACAAACCTCTTCTAATTTATCTTTATCTATTTTTTCTTTAAAGTCAATTAATTCTTTCATTTTAAATCCTTCTTTTACACTAACAAAGAAGAATAGTTTTACCTATTCTTCTTTATTTAGTATTAAATTTTTATTGATTAGTTTTATCAGCTTTATCTTTTCTGTTTTTTAATACTAGCATTGTTATTACATAAGTTGCTATTACTACTACTGCTACTATTATTACTATTAGTGTATTTGTTCCTATAAATCCACCAGTTACTGGCAATTTTACAGGGTCATTATATACTACTTTAGCAATTACTTGAGAGTCATTTTCTATATTGAATTCATATTCATTAGAGTCCATTATATAACCATCTGGTGCTTCTACTTCTTTGAAGTAATATTTTCCTTTTAGTAATCCTCCAAATTTAACTATACCATTTTCGTCTGTTACTCCTGAGTCGATAACTTCATGGTTTTCGTTTAATAATTGGAATGTTACTCCAGCTATTACTTCTTTAGTGTCTTTATCTTTCTTAGTTATTACCAATTCACCTTGTATTCTCTTATTTGTAATCTCTTTTGTAACAACTTGTTCATGTTCTACTATTTCGAATTCATATAAGTTTTTATCCATTACTACATTATCTGGTGCCTCTACTTCTCTATAGTAATATTTTCCTAGTAATAATCCTTCAACTTTAGCAGTTCCTTCTGAATTTGTAGTAACTGTAGCAATTACTTTCTTTTTAGAGTTTAGTATTTCAAATGTTACTCCTTCAAGTGGAGCTCCTGTATCGTCAATCTTTATAAACTCTATGCTTCCTTTCTTATAGTAGTTAACCATATTAGCAATTACTACTTGACCATCTTCAGTTATTTCAACTTTACGCATTTCATTATCTATTATTATGTTGTCTGGAGCTTTTGTCTCTTTATAGTAATATGTACCAAGTACTAAGTCTTTAGATTCAGCTATACCTTTTTTGTTAGTAACTATTGTATCAACTAATTGTTTATCTTCATTATAGATTTCAAATGTTATACCTTCTAAAGGTTCTTCATTTTCATCTACTTTTATTATTCTAAGTGTACCTTTCTTGTAGTTATTTACCATATTAGCAACTACTACTTGGTTATTTTCTTTTAATGTAAATTCATACATCTTATCATCTATTACTATATTATCTGGAGCTTCTACTTCTTTGTAATAATATTTTCCTAGTACAAGTGGTTTAGATTGTGCTACACCATTTTTATCTGTAACTATTGTATCAACTAATTCTTTATTGCTGTTATAGATTTCAAATTTTATTCCCTCTAGTGGAACCTCATTTTCATCTACTTTTATAATTTTTAAAGTACCTTTTTCAAAGTAGTTAACAATTTCTTTAGTTACATCTTTATAATCCATTGTAAATTCATATTCTGTTGGATCTAATATTATACCATCTGGTACTTTTACTTCTTTATAATAGTATTTTCCACCTTTAAGTTCTTTTGTTTGTGCTATACCATTTTCATCAGTAGTTATTGTTTGAACAACTTTCTTGTTTTCATCTAAGATTTGGAATGTTACTCCTTTAAGTGGTGTTCCATTTTCATCTTTTTTAACTACTTTAAATTGTCCTTTAACTAATTCATTTTCTACTCTTACTTCAATAGTTTTATTGGCATCACTTACTGTAAAAGGATGTTCTGTTTTATCTATAACAACCCATTCAGGAGCTTCTACTTCTCTATAGTAATATTTTCCTAATGTTAATGTATCTGTTGCAGCTTCACCTTGTGAGTTTGTTGTTATTGTTTGAATAACATTTTTGTTTTCATCTAATATTTCAAATTTTACTCCAGCAAGTGGTTTATTATTTTCATCAACTTTTATTATCTTTAATCCACCAACTATTTTTCTGTTTTGGAAGTTAAATCTTACTGTTACATTTGTTGTAACTGTGACATTAACTCCTTCTATTGGAAGTATATAACCATCTGGAGCTTCAGTTTCTACTAAAGTATATTTACCTATTTTTAAGTTATCAAATTTAACTATACCATTTTCAGGTACTGTTGCTTGAGCTACTACTTTACCACTTGAATCTCTTAATTCAAATTTAGCTCCTGGTACTAAATTACCAAATTGATCTATTTTTCTAAATTCTATTGAACCTGTTAATGTAGGCCATTTTAATTCTAAGCTATCAGTTAATTCAATAGGTTTATTAGAAAGTTTTATATAATCTTGAACACCGTCACCTGAATTTCCTGTACCATATATTTTACCTTCTGTTATACTTCCAGATGAATGTAAATTAATAGTTAATGTAGAACCTTCTTCTGTCTCATTCATCCATACGTAGAAAGTATCACCATTATTAAATGTAGTTTTTTCATTACCATTTGCGTCTACTATTCTAGCAGATTGTGGTTGATTTGCTAAACTAACTGTTACACTATTTACGTTATAACCAGTAGCAACTACTTTATATGGACCAGCTTTTATTAAACCACTTTGATTTGTTAATTTCGCGTCTGCGGAACTAGCATACATATGAGGATTTGTATAATTTGGATTATTTATTGCTCTATTTACTATTCTTTTAGCAGATGCAATTACTCTTTGCATATACTCTTCATAACCTGGAACAGGTGTAAAATTATTAAAATCAACAATTTTATCTGTCTTTATAGAATCTGTAGGATTTGAAGATTTTGCTACAGACCATACTGCAAGTTGAGTCGCAAGTACCGCTTCATCTACTGAATTAACTCCTAACTGAGCAGCTGAATAATTTGGATAACCATACATTAAAGCAGCTGTTGTAACTGGAGATGCATCTCTTAAATAATTAAGCATAGTACCATTAGATGATGGTAAGTCTAATGCATAATCTAAACAATATGCAACACTATCTCCTAACCAAAACTTACTGAATCCTAAACGTGTTCCATAATATTCGTTTGTAGCTGGTGTAGGCATTACTTGATAAGAAAATTTTAATTGATTTTCATCAGCTAAAACTAAAAATGGACCTATTTGGACTACTAATAATACAAATACTAATATCATAGTAAGTAATTTCCATTTAAAATTTTTAATATTTTTTAACTTTTCCATAATTTTTATCCTCCATATTTTTTTGTTATGCTTTACATAACCCGCTTATAAAATAATTATAGCACAAATTATTGATTAAGTCAATATTTTTGTGCTATTTTTCTACAAAATAAACATTTCGTGATTACATAACTATTTTTAAGAATATTACTTTACATATATTTTTAATTACTTAATTTTGTAACATTTGTGAAATATTTGTCGCTTTTTGTTGATATTATACGTTTTATTAAATATCATTTGAAGAAATTAGTGTTCCTTTTACACAAATCCTTGTTCTTGACATATCAGAGCATGTTATTAAAGTAATTTCTTGTTTAGATTTATCTTCATTTAATACATCTATTCTTGTAGGAGCTATTTTTTCTATTGAGTTTACTCTATATATATGCTCTTTTTGTCTAGTTATTACTCTAACTTCATCTCCAACCTTAACTTTATATAAATTTCTAAAGATTTCTGTATAAATATTATTGTGAGCTGCTACACTAAAGTTACCATATTCCCCAGGATAAGCACAACCTTCAAATTTACCTATATAGTTTTTTAAGGTTTCATCATCTGTACCTTCAACAACTTGGCCTCTTATTCCTTGGCTTGGTATATCTATTACTGCTATTGCACCATTTTTTACTGTTATAATGTCTTCTGGTTTTAATTCTCCTTGTGCTGGATCTGGTATATCAACCAAAGTATTGGCAATCTCTTCTGTTGTTTTTAATTTTTGCAATTCTGTTTTACTTAACATTTCCTTTATAAATATTGCAATTGCAGATATTACAACTATTGCAACTATTATTATTATAACATGTGTTATTTTTGATTTCATATCTCTTCCCTCTTTCGACATAATATATCATTATTATACCATAAAATATGGACAAAGTCAATATTATGTAATCTTTACTAAGTACCTAAAATGGTTCATATATAATAATTTTATCACATATAAAAATCTTATTCAATATATATAGAAAAAGAACTCCTAAAAAAAATAGGAGTTCTTTATATTATTCTTCATCTAGTACATTTTCGATATTTTCTTCTACATCTTCAGATATGCCTTCTTTTCTTCTTTTTTCTGCTAAAGACTTATCTTTTCTTATTTGTCCTTCAATTTTACTAATTAGAGCTTCTAATCCATAGTAAATATCTTCACAATTTTCTTCTGCAAGATAAGTACGTGATTTGTATTCAATTCTCATATCGATACGTTGTTTTCCTTTTGATCTTTCTGTAAAAGTTACATGACATATAGTATTTGGTTCAAAGAACTTTGAAAGTTTTTGTATTTTCTTTTCAGTAAAATCTCTAAAAGCATCTGTTACTTCTATACGAAGTCCTGTTAAATCTAATTTCATAGTAATCACCTCACACTTATATTATACACTATTTTTATTTTTTTTCAAGCATATATGTATCTTTTCACTAATATTTCACTACATCTACATATAACTATAATAAGTCAAACATATCAAGTTGTTCTGATCTTGGCATACCATTTAAACAACCTGCTTTTTGTAGAGTTTCAACCGCCACTTTTCCAATTCTAGCTTTACCAGCCATTTGCTCAATTGAAGTAAATTTTTCTTCTTTTCTTGCTTCAACGAGTTTATTTGCATCAACCTCACCAAATCCAGTAAGTGATGATAATGGAGGTCTTATTCCATCTTTTTCTACTAGAAATTTAGTAGCATCTGATTTATATATATCAACAGGTAAAAATTCTATATTTCTTTCATACATTTCAAGTACTATTTCAAGTATAGGATACATATTTTTTTCCTTGTTTCCAGCATTATTTCCAAGATTATCTATTTCCATCATTTTTGATTTTACTACATCTTTACCGCGTAACATAAAGTCACTATCGAAATCATCAGCTCTTATTGAAAAGAAAGCTGCATAATATGCTTTTGGTATATGTACTTTAAACCAAGCTATACGAAATGCCATTGTAACATATGCTGCTGCGTGAGCTTTAGGGAACATGTATTTTATTTTCTTACAAGAATCTATATACCAATCTGGTACATCATGTTCTCTCATTAAAGCTTCTTGTTCTTCACTAAGTCCTTTTCCTTTACGCACGCTTTCCATTATTTTAAATGAAGGGTTTGGAGGTAGACCTTTATCGATTAGATATATCATAATATCATCTCTTGTACAGATTGCATCACTTAATGTACAAATTCCATCTTCAATAAGAGTTTGTGCATTATTTAGCCATACATCTGTACCATGTGATAACCCAGATATTCTTATAAGTTCTTCAAAAGTTGTTGGTTTAGTATCAACAAGCATTCCTCTTACAAATTTTGTACCAAACTCAGGTATACCAAAAGTACCAACTTCAGAATTTATCTGTTCTTTTGTTACTTTTAAAGCCTCAGTAGAACTAAATATTGACATTGTTTCTTTATCATCAAGTGGTATTTTTTTAGGATCAATACCTGTTATATCTTGTAGCATTCTTATAACTGTAGGATCATCATGACCTAGTATATCAAGTTTTAATAAGTTTTTATCAATTGAGTGATAATCAAAATGAGTTGTTACAATATCTGAATGTGGATCATCTGCTGGATGTTGAACAGGACAAAATTCATAAATTTCTCTTCCTTTTGGAACAACAATTATTCCTCCAGGATGTTGTCCTGAAGTTCTTTTTATTCCAGTACAACCTTGTGCTATTCTATTTATTTCAGGAGATAACATTGTTTTATTTCTTTCTTCTAGATATTTTAAAACAAATCCATATGCTGTTTTATCAGCAATTGTACCTATTGTACCTGCTTTAAATGTAGTTCCCTTTCCAAATATTACCTCAGTATATCTATGAGCCTTTGCTTGATACTCACCTGAAAAATTTAAATCAATATCGGGCTCTTTATCTCCATTAAATCCTAAGAAAGTCTCAAAAGGTATATCCATACCATCTTTGTCTAATCTATGTCCACATTTTGGACAATCTTTATCAGGTAAGTCAAATCCATTCTTCACGCCATAATCTAGAAATTCAGAATATTTACAATTTGGACATCTATAATGTGGTTTTAATGAATTAACTTCTGTAATTCCAGTCATATTGGCAACAAATGATGATCCAACAGAACCTCTTGAACCAACCAAGTAACCATCTTCATTTGATTTCCAAACAAGCTTTTGAGCTATTATATACATAACCGAGAATCCATTTTTTATAATAGAGTCTAGTTCCTTTTCAAGCCTTTCACTAACGATTTCAGGTAAATTTTCACCATACAACTCGTGAGCTCTTGTCATAGCAATATCTTTTATAGTATCTTCACAACCATCAATATGTGGTGGACATTTTTCATCAGAGATTGGACTTATCCTATCACATAAGTCAGCTACTTTATTAGTATTTGTAACTACTATCTCATATGCTTTTTCTGGACTTAGATATTCAAATTCTTTAAGCATTTCTTCAGTTGTTCTAAGGTATAGTGGAGCTTGTTTATCCGCATCACTAAAACCTTGACCTGCCATTATTATTCTTCTATATATTTCATCTTCCGGATTTAAAAAGTGAACATCACATGTTCCTACAACAGGAATGTTTAACTTTTCCCCAAGTTCCACAATCTTTTTGTTTATATTTATTAAATCTTCTTGTGATTTTAGTTTTCCTTGATCTATATAGAATTGATTATTACCTAAAGGTTGTATTTCTAAATAGTCATAATATTTTGCAATATTTTCAATTTTTTCTTCATCTTGATTTTCAAATATAGATTGATATAATTCTCCTCTTTCACAGGCTGAACCTATTATTAATCCTTCTTTGTATCTATTAAGTAAAGATCTTGGTATTCTTGGACGTTTGTTAAAATAGGTTACATGTGAATATGAAATAAGACGATATAAATTTTTTAGTCCTACATAATTTTTCGCAAGTATTATTATATGATAATAAGGTAATTTTTTTGAGTCTTCTTCTATTTCACTATACATATAGCCAAGTTCATTGATTCCCTTTTTCTTAGCATCTTCAAGCATTCTTAAAAATACTTTTGCAGTTGCTCTTGTATCGTTTATAGCTCTATGTGCTCCTTCAAGTGTTATTCCCAAAAACTCAGCTAAAGTCCCAAGCTTATGATTTTCTACACTTGTATATAATTCTCTTGCTATAACTAAAGTATCCATTACTTTAGGCTTAAATTCAAGTTTTAATTCTTTTGCAAAATGTGATATGAAGCTTATATCAAATTTTGCATTATGTGCAACTAATATAGTATCTTTAGTAAATTCTAAAAATTTTGGTAATATTTCTTCAATTGTAGGGGCATCTTTTACCATATCATCAGTTATATGAGTAAGTTCTTGTACATTCTTTGGAATACTTTTTTCTGGATTTACAAAAGTCGAAAACTCATCTATTATTTCACCATTTCTAACTTTACATACTGCAATTTCTGTTATTTTTTCAAGTTTTGGATTAAATCCTGTTGTTTCTAAATCAAAAACACAATAAGTATCTGGTATTTCTTCAAAAGGTTCTACATCTTGAGTTAAATATCCTTCAACACCATATATTACTTTTATTGGTGCTGCATCAACAATTTCTTGTGTTGTTGGATACCCTTTTTCCTTTTTTACCAATTTTCCAAATTTTCCTGTTATATAATGTATAGCATCCGGAAAAGATTGAGCAACACCATGATCAGTTATTGCAATTGCTTTTTGTCCCCATTTTACAGCTTGAGCTATAATATCTGATGCAGCTGATACTCCATCCATTGCACTCATCTGTGTATGTAAATGTAATTCAACTCTTTTTTCTTGTGCATTATCCATTCTGGTTTCTTTTTCAGGAGCTTGCGCTGTATTTATATTATTTACCATTATTCCAAGTTCTTTAGCATATGTATCAAATTGTGGTCTTCCCTGTACAGTAATAAAAGCTCCTTTAGTAAGTTTCTTTTCTACTTCTTCATACTTTTCCTTATCTAAAAATAATTTACACGCTATTGTACTAGTATAATCTGTAACATCCAAAGTTAATAATATTTTACCGCTTTTTAATTCTCTACTATCTACTTTAAATATTTCACCATCAAAGCAAACTCTTTCATAATTTGTATTTATATTTTCTACCTTTATTTTTTCAGTAGTTGTTATATTTATTCCATATATAACGTTTTCTGGTTGTGGCATTTTAGCAAGCTTTCTTTCTTCTTTTTCCTCTGGAGTCAATTTTTGTCTAATAGGGAATTTATTTTCACTAGTATTTTTGACTTGAGGTGATACTACTGTTGGTGTTACCTGCTGTTCATTAGACTTCCTACTTACTAAGTCATCTAATTTTATAACAGCAATGTTATTTTCATCGTTATTTACTATATTAGGATCATCTTTTATTACTACAGTATAGCCACTACCATATTCGATATCTATACATTTATTAATATACTTATCTATTTTCTTTATAACTAAAAAATCAGCAAATTTCTTAGCTAATACTATCTCTATAATCTTAGATCCATTATCTATATTTATTTTGCAATTTTCAAATATTTTCTTTGTATATTCATACTTTTTAGTAATTATTAATATTATATTTTGAATATTTTTTAATGTAATTTCATTATCATTTCCAATATATTTATAATCTATTTTAAAGCTATTTAATTCATATTCTTTACATGCTCTTTTTTCAAAATCTTCAATATCGTAAAGAGGAATATTATTATCACTTGTGGCACTTATTATAACTGCGTTTAATTTTTTTGAAAATTTAACTTCTTCTAATTTTGCCTCACAGAACTTATTTTCTTCATTTGCAATATTAAAAAAGACTTCTTTTACCTTTTTATCCATGGACAAATTTCCTCCTTTTTTCGACACTTTTTATTATACTATTTTTTATGATATTTGTCTATATACAAAGTGGGTAAAAGTTTGCAAATTTTTATTAAAAAATAACAAATAAATTAATAAATCATACTATATATTATGGAAGGAGGAAATATGATGGATTTTTATAATCAAGGAAACTATTATACAAATTATAATTATAACGAATATCCTGAAGCAATAGAACCTACTGAAATCTGTAATTACCTAAATAATAACACTAATACATATAATAACTATAATTTAAAAAATAGAAGTTACACAACTGATTATACTATTTCTCAAACAGAAAGAATTATGACTGATAGTGATTTACAAGAAGCTTTAAATATGATAAGAGATTCTGTAATGGATGAAGCAAATGACGAAGCTTTTTACAGTATGTTAATAGATCAAGCAATATCAGATGAGGATAAAGATATTATTAGAATCATACGTGATAATGAAATAACACATAATAAGCTATTACGTGATGTTTACTATGCACTCACTGGTACTACTTTACCTCAAAGCACATCAAATACTCAAATGCAACCTATGTCTTACTTAAATAATTTGAAAAAATCCTTAATGAGTGAAGTTGAGGCCGCAAATAAATATAGAAAAATAATGAGTGCAATGCCAGATAAAAGTTCTTCTTCTAGTATAATGCATATATTAGTTGACGAATTAAGACATGCAGACCTATATAATTATTTAATTAGTAAAACAAAATTTAATATGCTAGATAAGTCCAGTTTGGAACCTACAGATTAATAACAAATGCAGAAAATAATAAGAGAATATCATAAATAAACACATGATATTCTCTTATTATATATTAAAATTTTTTAATTTTTACTGCATTACCTGTTTCAAGTAATTCTATATGATTTAAAGCTTTACCTGTACCAACAGCAACACAAGACTGCGCATCTTCTGATACCATAACCTGTATTCCTGTTCTTTCTTCAATAAGTTTATCAAGCCCCCATATAAGGCCACCACCACCAGTAATATATATTCCTCTTTCTGAAATATCTGCAGATAGTTCTGGAGGCGTTTCTTCAAGCACTGAATGAATTCCATCTACAATTATATTTGCACATTCTTTTAATGCCTCATATATTTCTTCAGAATTTATCTCTATTTCAACTGGTAATCCAGTAGTAACATCTCTTCCTTTAACAAGCATTGTCTCAACAACTGGCTTAGGGTACATACATCCTATATTTATTTTTATATCTTCAGCTGTTCTTTCACCTATTATTACATTTCTTTTTTTCTTTACATATTTAATAATGGCTTCATCAAATCTGTCTCCGGCTACTTTTAATGAAGTACTTTTTACAGATCCCCCAAGTGAAATAACAGCAACGTCAGCAGTTCCTCCACCAATATCAACAATCATACTACCATATGGTTTTCCAATATCAATTCCTGCACCGATTGCAGCTGCAATTGGTTCTTCAATAAGATATACTTTTCTTGCTCCAGCATGAGTAGCTGCATCAATAACAGCTTTTTTCTCAACTTCTGTAACACAAGATGGTATACATATCATAATTCTAGGAGAAAAGATAAATTTACCACATACTTTATTTATAAAATATTTTAACATCTTTTCTGTAATAGTATAATCGGAAATAACGCCATCTTTTAAAGGACGAAGAGCAATAATATTTCCAGGTGTACGCCCAAGCATTTTTCTAGCTTCTTGTCCAACGGCCAAAACTTCATTTGTATTTTTATCTATTGCTACCACTGATGGTTCTCTTAAAACTATTCCTTTACCTTTTACATATACCAATATAGTGGCAGTTCCTAAATCTATTCCAATATCCTGTCCAAATATCACTTTTTATCCTCCTGTTATTTTCTGTTACAATTATATTACATTTTCATTTCATTTGCAATCAATTTAATAAAAGTTATACAAAATTAACCAATTTTTATTTTAACATTATTTATATAATATAACTTTTTAAATTAAGCAATATTTATATTGCTTTTTTCTCTTTATATTTCATTTTAGTTGCCATTCCACCACGTATATGCCTTTCAGATTTATTTATCTCAAGAACTTTTTTTGCTTCAATTGCAAGTGATGGATTAACTTTTTCAAGTCTTTCAGATATATCCTTGTGCACTGTTGATTTACTTACATTAAATTTTTTAGCAGCTTGCCTTACAGTGCTTTTATTTTCTATTATATAAGTTGCAAGAATTTTTGCTCTTTCTTCAATATCTAACACCAAATCGCCCCTTTTCATACTGATATATTACATATTATTCAAATAAAATAATAATTATTCATATATTATTTTTTATTACTATTATTTGTAGTTTTTATTTAAATATGCTTGTTGGGTCGACATTTTCATTATTTAAAAATAACATGAAATGTAAATGAGGCTCATCTTTTATCTCACCTATTGCTGTATCCCCTATATAACCTAATTTTGTTCCTTTATTTATTGTTTGCTTTGCCTTTACTAATACATCCTCTGATAAATTAGAATAACTACTCTTATACCCTTGACCGTGATCTATTACAATAGTATAACCATAAAATGAATCATTATATATCTTTTCAACATTTCCTTTTTCAATAGATTTAACTACAGTTCCTTTATCAGCTTTTATATCAATTCCATCATGTGTTTTCCACAATTCTAAAGTCTTTGAATATATTACTTTATCAATAGAGTATATTTTTATAATTTCTCCATCTATTGGTTTTGAAAATGAAAGTGGTTTTATAACTACTTTAGGAGTAGTTTCTTTTTTTGTTTCAGTTTTTGTTTCCTCTTTTGCTTTTACGGCTTTTAGTTCATCTTCATTTCCAACATAATTTGTATCTTTATTGCTTGTATTATTATCTTGTAATTCATTTTTTGTCTCTGATACACTAGATTCATCTGTTTTATCTGTATTATTAAAAACTGCATAGTCCTCATTATTCAATTCTTTATTTTTCTTAATATTTAGGGATACGCTAACAACAGCTAATACTAACATAAAAAAGAATAAAAGAAGATAACTTTTCGAAAACCTTTTATTACCTTTACTCTTTTGTGGTTTAATAGCTTCTTTTTCTTCTACATCTTCTATATTATCAAAGATTGCTCCTTTTCTAACATGCTTTTTTTCAGTGTTACTAATAGTATCTTGCACTTTGGAATTTTCATTTATATTATTATCATATAATTTAAATTGCTTATACTTATACTCTAAAACATCTTTTCTCGTATTTTTATTAATATTATTTCCTGTATGTATTTTTCTTATTCTAGTAAATTTTTCGTTTGGTATACTTTTAATTTTTTCTTCTTTTCCTTTCTTTTGTTTCTTATTTTTAAATATATTATTCAATTTTATTTTCATATTTTCTCCTTTTCATTAGTCTAATTTTGTTATTTCTACACCTGTGTAATAATGTTTTATTATCTCTTTATAATCCATCCCATTATTGGCATAATAATTTGCTCCAACTTGACTCATTCCTATACCATGCCCATAACCTACAACATTAAACACTACTGTCTCGTCATTTTTTTCGATTGTAAATTTTGTAGATTTTAATCCTATTAAAGTCCTTAATTTTTCAGCACTTACTTTTTGTTCTTTAATTTGTATATTTTTTACTCTTCCAGAAATTGTATAATCTGATATTGTTATACTTTTCATATCTTCTTTTGTATAATTATTACATAAACTATTTTCTTTTAATTTATTTAAAAAATCATCATAACTAATTTCTACTCTACTTGTTCTATTAGAATATGATTCATCTTCTTTACTTTCTACTGGAACTAAATAACTTAACTTTTCACCTCCCCATATTTGACTTATATCCTCTGTCCCTTCTGGACTACTGGCATGAAAAAATGCTTTTATACATTCTCCATTGTATGTTATTATTTCATTTTGTGTTGATACTACAGCTGTATTTACTCTATCCCAAAATTCAAGTATTGTATCTTCATCATAACCTTTTTGCCTCCATATTTGAAATAATTTATCTTTTGGGTAAAAAGCTTGACAATGTGCATAACTGTCACACATATCCGCATCGTCACCTTCAGCATGAGCCTGTAGTTTTCTATATGTATAGGTTCTTGCAACTAACGCTTGAGCTTTTAATGCTTCTATGTTATATGTTGGTGACATTTCAGATGGCACTACTCCTCTTAAGTAGTCGTTCATATCCATAGCTACTATTTCGCCAGTTTTAGTAAATTTTACTCTAATTGTTTGATTAGCTTTGTACTCTATTGTATTTTTTTCTTCCTTTTCTTCTATTTCTTGTTCTTTTTCTTTCTTTTTTTCTTCATTTGTTTTAAATAAATTTATACAAAAAAGTATAGTTGTTAATACTAAAAAAACAGATAAAAAAACAAGCCACTTTTTCAATATATATCACCTATAATATATATATTCATGACTTGTTTTTTTATTACTGTTTGTCCACATTTTTAACAAGAAAAAAGAAATGCAAGCTTTAACTTACATTTCAATATCAAATAACAACATTTTTTATTATACGCTTTCTAAACACTTTTTAAAAAATATATCCATATTAGTTTTACTACTTCCATTTTCACCATATATTACAATAAAATTATTTGGTTTGATTTTTATTCTATTTAAATCAAAATTAAGTTATTTTAATGATTTAAAATTTTTTGTTCTAATATATGTAAACATATATAAATTATCTTCTTTTAGTATTATTTTTTATAACTTTACAGCATTTTTAGTGCAAAGTTAGCTATTTTAGATACATTTTGTATTTGTTTTAATAAACTTTATTTTATTATATGCATTTTTTTATAAAATATGTTAATAAAAAAAGACAGATTCAAAAATGAATCCATCTTTTTAAATTACTATTCAAAGTCATTTGCTGCTCTATTATCTGTATCATATAACACTACAGTTCCTTTAATTTTATTGTACATATTATTATCTGCTATTTTCCATGTTCCACTTTCTAATTGTAGACCTAAAGAATTAGCTGGCATATCAGCACCTGGTGTTGAGAATCCCATAAATCCTTCATAATCCCATTGTGATGTATTTCCTTTTCCTGTTGATTTATCATTTTGATTATATGAAACTCTTATATCATTTTTTGTATCAACACATGTTATATTAAATTTTACTCCAATATATCCATTTGTTAATGCTTTATTTAAATCACTTTCACCAGATGGTAATGCTAATGTTGAGTTTGGTAATTTAAATTCTCCATACCAAGATTGTATGTAATTATCATCACTTGTACTCATCATATCATCTGTTAGTCTAAATGAATCGCTACCAATTTTCAAAGGTTCTAATTTTGTTGACATTGTACTTATATTACTTGTTGTTTCATTAGTTGTTCCATATCTATAGCCATCATTTGGTTTAAAGTATATTGTATAACCACTACCTATGAATTTAACATATTTTCCAGATGAATTTTTATAATATAATTCTATATTATCATTAAATGTATTTCCATCTTTTGATATGTAATAATATGATGGTTTTATTTCTATATATCTACTATTATCACTTGAACTTCCTTTTGAATATTTTCCTGATGTCTTTAAATCAAAGCTTATTCTATATCCTAATTTTGGAGCTTGAACATAATTTCCTGCTGTATGTTTGTATGGTCCAAGTGGAATTATTAGTTTTGATGGAACTTTATCTATATTTGTTCTATCAGTTATTACATTGTTACCGTTACCATATATACGTAACTGTTTTATACCAGAGAAGTATACTGTACCTGTTATACTATTTACTTCACCTGTTGTAGAATTAATATTTCTAAATACATTTTTAAAGTTTACATCTAAACAATCTGTTACTTCAAAATCATATATTCTACCAATATTAATTATATCTTGTGTAACCTTTGCAAAATAATTAGAATCTTGTGACATATTTAATCCTAAATCAGCATGATTTACTTTCTTATTTCCATCACACAAATATGTTACTTGAATTATATAATTGTTGTCCACATGTTCATCTTTTGTAGATGTAATGGTTACCTTATCTAATACAGCATTTTCAAAATTTGAACTTGGAAGATTATATGTAACTCCAATTATTTTAACATGGTTTCCACTTGATGAAAGCGAATCAGTTTTATTTTCACTATTTTCATCGAATCCACTTGATGGAGTAGCTTCTATAGAGCCACCTTTTTCAACTCTTATTTTTTCACCAGCTTTTATTACTCTTCCATTTGTAAGCTGAACATCAAAGTCAAACATTACAATATAATGTGAAAGATATTTATATGTATCTTCTGATTTTATTTTTGCATAACCGCTATTTTTACCAGAAGCAATTGTTGGTGTTAAAGTAAATTTAGTATTCTTTTGAATAATTCCTTGATCTTTATTTGAATGATTTACAGAACCTTCTGATACTATTTTTGCATCTCCGATTACAAGTGGAGTATATACATTTACCTTTGTATTATTTAAAGCTGTTACAGTTGATACACCTGTATTTGCAACTCTATTTAAGCTTGTATTATTACCTTTTGAAACTACAGATACAATATCATATGTAGCTCTACCAACTGGTTCTCTTAATCCATTGTATTTATTACTTGGTACATTAAGTATTGTTGTATAATCATCTTTTGTTACATTTGCACCTGCTGGTACATTTACTGTAGTTAAAGGTGATTGATTTTTTAAACTATCTCTTGAAGCTATTATTTTGCTATTAACATCTACATTATAGCTTAGTGATACTGAATTATTTCCATTAACTACACCATTTGGTGAATTACTAACAAAATATCTAGTACTTTCATCTGCTGTTGAATTATCTACTCTTGCTCCTGTTAGTCTATATGTATCATAAGTATATATATCATATTTATTTGAACCATCTGAATTAAATCCAACTAAATTATATACTAGTGTATATGCTTTGTATGTTGGTGTTGTTACATATGGTTTTATTTGTTCTCCTGCTGGTACATAAGCAACTTTACATGTACCATTTGCTCCAATACTTGTTGAACCTAAATCTTCACCATCTTTTTTAGGGTCAATATCTAGTGATGGTGTTATTCCTGTTTCATCTGGATCAGCTGGTTCGCCTGGTGTCTCAGGTGGTGTAACTGGATTATCTGGGTTTGATGGTGTTCCTGGAGTTGTTTTTGTATAATAGAAATCTATACAATAATATGTATTATTTCCAGAAACAGTAGCTTGAGGTTTGTTTACAGTTTGAGACCTATCTTTATTAGTCATAGCTGTACTTAAATTTGTTGAGCTACCCATCTTATATCCATTATATGTATAAACATCATTTTCATATATTATAGTTCTTGACTTATCAACAATCATTGAATCTCTAAGTCCAATTGTATAAAATTCACTATATCCTGATGGAATAGCATTTGTTGTTCCATTTAATTTGTTATATCCATTATTTATTACTTTCTTTGCATTGTTTGAATTACTATCAATTAAAGTTTGATTTAAATCTGTTAATCTTGAATCCAATATTGTATAGTTACCATTAGAATCTTTTACTAAATGTCTTACATATACTTTCTTAGGTGGTTCTTGATTATATTTTACCACTATTAAAGTATTATCAGATAAATTATCATATTTATCTTCTAATTGTTTTCTTAATTCTTCCATACTTGAAGTTTTATTTCCAGATGTATTTACAACTTCTTCAATTCCAGGCATTGTTTGGCTTGATTTATAACTAATACCTCCAAAAGTATAATCTTGTATTGTAGGTATAGATATATTACTTCCAAATGTATTTCCATCTTGATCTACTAAAGTTCCATTTTCTTTAGTAAATGTTCCTGATACAGTTCTTCCAGGTATTTCTTTTAAATTTCCATTTAAATCTTCTTGTACAAATACAACTTTATAATTCTTACCTGTTAAAGACATTGGTATATATAGATAGTTATCATATACATTTAACATAGAAGTTGCATATAAAGGATCTTTAGAAGCAAGTAAGTATCTTCCGCCATCGCTACCAATAGTAAATTTTATACCATGCATATCTCCCCAAAATGCACCTCTATTATTAGAAGTATATCTTCCATAATTAACTATATTATCAAAGGCTTCAGCTGCATTATTCCACTCATGTTTTGGATCTGCCTGTGTTCTTGCCATTTCTGAGAACATAGTTCTATAGTAAGATCTACCATTTACATCCACAATTTCATATAAATTTGGATTTTTTAATATTGTATTTAATATAAAGTCTTTTCTAATTGCCCATCTTGTTATTTGTGTATCACTAGTTATACCAGAGCTTGGAGATGTAGCTGCATACATAACTCTATCAATATACGCCCCGGATTTTTCATAGTTTGGATCCGTTCTTTTAATATTTGAAGGGAAACGTACAACAGCTGCCTGTCCAGAGCTTTCTAAACTACTTATAGTCTTAGAAGAAGTTACATTTGATACTCCCACAGAGCCAAATTTAATATTTATCATATTGCCATTAGATAAATCAGAAGCATCTAAAAGTTTTAAATAACCACTATATGTATCATATCTCATAGTTATACTATTGGCATTAGTAGTTGTTGTATAATTAGATAATGGCTCTTTATGAAATACCATAGCGTAAGCATCCCATGAATATTCACCACCACCAGTATTTAATATTACATCATAATCCCACTTTCCAAGTCCCACTCTATTAACTTTATCTTCATCATGAGGAACGGTAATTGTATTTATATATACACAATCATCAGAATCTCCTGTTACATCGCCTAAAAACTTTAATGTATTAGCCTGTACATTATTCATAAGGGAAAACATTAAAGCAAATACAAATAAAATAACTACATTAAATAAAATCTTTTTCTTATTCATATTATTTTCCCTCACTTTCTACTCTTGCTATACCAGAACTTTGACCACTAACTAGCATATTAACTAATGGTGATTGTGAAACATATAAATTAGAATTATTAAATACTGCTCCTAATTTTACATCTGCATAGCAAGTAAATGATGTTCCACTATATTTTACTTCATTTGTATCAAACAAAAGAAGATTTTTGTCAGTATCAGAACTTTTTACTGCAAACTCTATTTTTGTTCTTGCTCTATAATTTAATCCATCATAATATACAATTGGTAACTGTACTGTTGCTTTACCTTCTAGTTTAATTTTATTTGTTTTTACATATTCAACATAACTTTTAATTTGTTCATCTTCAACTATTCCAACTGATAATTTTGATACTTGAGTTTTAAGATCTTCTTCTGATATTGTATTATAATCAATATTTAACAATACATTATAATAACTTTCTACTACCTCTTTAATTGTTTCATATCTATCTTTTATATCTTTATATGCTTGTGCTGGAGTTTGAAACTTTTCTTCTGTATCTTTTATAAATTCAGCCTCATATATTTCTTTTGGTACTTCACTTAAAATATATGGATAACTGTCTTTATTAGATGGTAAATTGTTTTCATCTTGTTCAATGCTTCCATATGTTACATTATATTTTTCAAAAGTTTTTGAAATTAATTTATTAAACTGAGCTTTTGTAATATCTTTATTTGCTTTTAACTTTTCTTTTTCATTATCTATTATTCCATTTGCAATTAAATCTCTAATTGCTTTTTGTTCACTGTCAGAATACTCTTCCATATCTTTTATTACTACATCTTTTGCTTTTCCATATTCTTCATCTAGTAAAACTCTTTTAGCTTTTGATATAGCCATTATTGCATCTATATAGCTTGCATTTGAAGCTTCATTTTCTGCTGTAACATAAGCTTGTTCAACAATATTCATATTCTTTGCATATTCAGCCCAAATAGCATTCCCATAAGTATCAGTTGGTGTTTGTGCTATATCTGTAATGTCATCTGTATTTAATAATGCCGCTATTACAATTTTTAACATTTCAGATCTTGTTACATTTTCAGAAGAATTTGCTGATTGATTATTGTAAAGTTTAGCAAAACCATATGTAGTCATTTTTTCTTCGTATATTTTTTGTTCTTTTCTATTACTAAAATTTAAAATAAATATAATTCCTAGTACTACTGCTACTATAAGTACTGCTGCTACTATAATTATAATTATCTTGTTTTTAGTTTTACTTTGCTTATTCTCTTTCATATAATAACCTCTCTTAACATATTATTTAACACTTCCTGCTGTTAGATTTTGAATTGGAGCTTTTACAACATAATACAAATTATAATCCTCAACTACATCTACAGGTACATCTACGATTGTTTCTACTTTCTTGTTATCATATATAAATGTATTATCATTTCCTAAATCACCTAATAATACATTTTCCATAAGATTTGATTCAACAGTATATTCTATCTTTGTTCTTACTCTGTAAACTTCTCCATCAAAATATATAGCTGGTATTTGTACTTTTGCTGAACCTACAACTTTTATATTATTATCTTTTACATATTTTACATATTCAGCTATTTCTTCTGTAGGAATTAGATTTAAAGTAGCATCTGTTAAAGCTTCTCTTAATCCTTCTTCTGTTATTGTGTTATAATCAACATTTAATATTGTATTTAAGTATTGTTCAACATCATATTTAAATACGCTATATTCTGTTTTAACTTCACCATATGTTAATTTTGCATTCTTGTATTCAGTAGAATCAGCAACATAATTTGGTATTTCATATACACTTTTATCTATATTAGCTAAAGTATATGGGTAATCAGCAATATTACTTGGTTCTTTAGCTTTATTTATATTTACTTTTTCATCATCTAAAGTTAAAGTATTGTAATTTAAAGCAAAGTTTATAACTAGTTTATTTAAATCACCTTTTGTTAAATTTTTTCTCCAGTCATAATCTTTATTTTCTATAACTTCATTTTTAATCATATCTTTAATTGCAAATTGTTGGTCTGCCTTAAAAGCTTCTAAATTTTTTACATTTGTTTCAACTTCTGTATCTAAAACTTTCTTTAACAATTTTGTTTTAGCTTTTGATAGATAAGTAACTGCATCTATAAATGTTGCTTTATCATTCTGATTTACATTTGTTATCTCACTATCAGCTATCATTTCAAAAGACTTAGCATATTCGACCCATAACTGATTATCATATTCCAATTTATCTTCATAATCACTATATCCATCATAGCCTTCTATAATAGTTGTTAAATCAAGCAATTCTGCTATATCATCTCTATTTAAGGTTACACCTATTACCATTTTCATAAGCTCAGATTTAGAAACCGTCTCATCTGCCTTGGCACTTTCGTTGTTATACAGCTTATCAAAACCATATGAAATCATATCATTATCATAATCAATATTAGATTTATTTCCACCTAAAATAAACACTAATATTAAAACTACAATTATTACTACTATTATGGCAATTAATAATATAGTAATTTTAGATTTAAAAACTTTCTTTCCTTCAGCTTTTTCAACCTTTTGATTCTCATTTTTCATATTTCCACCTCAAATAAAATTATACAATTATATTATATATAAAAAAGAAAAAAGTATCAAGCAAATTGTCATAATTTTTTTGTTTTTTTATCACTTTTTTTACACAAAAAAATAAAAAATTTCAATCATATTTTTTTATAATACAATTGAAATTTTATATTATTATGGATTACATACTTTACAAGGATAAAATCCTCTAAATTCTTTCATCAATAAAGAGCCATTTTCCTCTACTTGACACTTAACAGTCATTGAAGCAGCTTGTTGTTTTGTAAGTGTATATTCCGGTGTCATTTTCTCTTTATTAGCTAATTGATATTCAGGACAATTCTTGTCTTTATGATATAAATTTATATTAAACTTAGAATCTGCACTAGGCACTGTAAAATAATATCTAGTTGCAAGTGTTAATCTAGTTATTCCAAAAGCTTTAGTATTTAAGTATTTATTACCCACTGAAATACCTTGAACAAAGGCAACAAGCCCAACATTTTCAATTGAAGCATACATATCCTCTTGTGAAGTAGTTGGAAATGAAAAGCTATATGTAATACCAGCACTTCTAGCATATGCATTATTATTATTAGTTGCATATGATAATTCTTTTACAACTGTATCTACTATAATATCTCTTCTTATAGAACTAAGTTTATTTACTACTTCATCTAATAATAAAGGATCTGTTATATCACTTCCTATAAGCTCACTATTATTATTTGTATCACTTAGGTAAAATGATTTTGTAGTTGCTTCATCAAAACTATTATAACCAAGTCCTTTATTTGATACTCTATGAGTTATATAATCGTCCATTGTAAAATCAACTTCATGATATGAAACAGCATTATTTGAAGTTGATAATCCATCTACCATAGAATAGCTTCCATCAACATTTTTAACTATTGTGTATGTATATGAGTAAAATCTTTTTGGTTTTAATGCATGTTGCATAGTTTCAGTACCACCTGATGTAAATCTTTCAATTGAAGATACTTGCACACCATCATAGTCAAGTATTGCTATAGCTGGAACAAATAATTGTAAATATTTTTCAGCTGCATCATTTCCCTTTATGTCAAAATTATTGTATAATGAATTAAAAAATGTATCTACAGCTATTTGTGCATTAACGCTTATTTTTTTATTTTCTGTTCCTGAATAGCCATAATCTATACTAGAATCTTCATTTTCTACTTGTTTCATTTCATTTGTTGCATCTTGCACTGCAGAATCAATTATCTGCTGATAATATACTTCTTGCTCCTGAGCTTTTATTGTAAATGAAACATTTATATATACAACTATTATTAAAGGAAGAATTACACCAATAAATATTAAAGATAAATCTGTAATTTTCATATGATATTATAGGCTATATTAATACATATAGCCTATCTCCTTTCTTTTTCTATTCTCCCAAGTATCTTCTATAAATACTTTGGGCAGTATCAGAAGTAGCTATTGCTTTTATTATATTTCTATTTACTTCTGCTGAATAATTGTTTTCATCCCATGTGCCATAGATTGATTTTGTATACCACCAAGATATATCACTTTGACTTGGCTCTTGCATTAATGCAATTTTATATGCTCTTCTAATTGCCTCTTTACCAGTAAGATTCATATTTTTCATTTCATCACTAAACATAAATGCACTAACATATTCTTCTCCAGTATATCCTGGTAATGAGTACCATGTTAAGACTTCAGATGTAAGCGGCACTCTTTCGTATCCTCCATAGAATAAATTATATATAAAGTTTTCTTTCATATCTTTATACTCTTGATATATAGGTTTTGAAATCATTATAGACTGTAAAGTAGAATCTCCAATTGTTCCCCAACCAGCAAGTAAAGTAAATTTAGCATAATCATTTGGAATTCCTTTTACACCTGTATATACAATTTTTATTTCTTTTTTATTTTTATCTTCAGTAAATGTTCTTCTTGTATAAGTAAAACCTTCTTCTTTTATATATTCAGACATATTACTAGCATTTATATTTATAGTAGTTTTATCATAATAATTAACTTTATATGTAACAGTACTTCCAACTAAAACTTTACTACTAATTTCTCCTAATATATATGGACCTGTAATTTCCGGTTGTTTTAATTCTTCTCCTGTTCCACCAGAACCCGAAGTACTATTTTTCTTTACTTTTATATAATCCTTACTTGATATACTAGGATTAGAAGATATTTTACCATGAAATACATTATTTGGTAAATTTGCACTACAAAGTACTACATCTCCACTAGTATATAACGAATCTAAATTATCTGATTTCAACTCAAAAGTAACAGTCCACGTATCTGCAGCACCTATTTTCTTTTCAACACTAATAGGTGAAAACTTATTTTCATTTCCAAACCCTACTAACTTTATATTATCCTTTAGCATAGTTGGGATATCGTTTATATCATCAGTATAATTTTGAATTTTAACATCATATCTTACTTTTTCATTATTATTCATTACGTATGTTGGATAACCATCTTCTTCTTGTACTGTTAAGTTTTTATTTAAATCTATTTCAATATATATATTTTCTTGTATCAAATCACTAATAGCAGTCTCTTCCCAAGCGTTATTTTTAACAATTCCACCATAATTTATTTTTATTCTTTCAATAGAAGATGTAGGAACTATAAGATTAAAAATAGCTCCAGCCATAGTTGTACTACTATTTTTTAATTTAACATATATTTGATCACCAACATCTAAATAATATGTACCATTCTTTAAAACCTTTTTATCAACACTACCCACATCTGAAATAGTTATAACTTCACCAGTATTTTCTTCAAAAATATCTTTGTTATAATCTATATAATATTGCTCTATAAATGGTGCATCTGCTATATTAACACCATTTGCTATTGCATATGGATCTTTCGTGTAAGTTCTTTTATGTACCTCTAACTCTATATCATATAAATTTCCTGTATTAGCAAGATTTGCGATATAATTATCATACATTGCTTGAGTTATATAACCTGAATTAATAACTTCATCTACAAAATTTGTTGTAACTTTTAGTGCTAAATTATATGACATATCATCTTGTCTTTCAAAATGATTATATAAAGGGAATATAACCATCAAGATTACAAAAACTATCATTACTATAACTATGCTTAAATTATCTTTCAAGTATATTTCCCTCCTCTATTAAAAATATTCTATGTTAGTTACTCTCTTTATTGTGATATCTACAATTTTTACTTTATTTTGATTATCGTAAGTTACATTTTCATAAGTTAATGCATATCTTGTATCCTTACCATCTTTAGCAAGTATTGAATATACATCTTTTATAGTTGTATCTGTTGGCAAATCCATTAATCCTTCTATACTCACATTATATCTAGTAACACTTGCTGTGTTGTCACTTGTCATACCTGAATTTATAGCATCACTACCATATAAATCTCTTACAACGTAATTATAATAATATGATATAACCTCATCTATAGTAAGTAATAAATCTTGTTCAACCGGTGTATCCACAATTGTTGCTCCACTTTGCACATCATTATTATACTCATATGCAAGATCAGCAAAGTTAGTTATTGAGCTAAATAAATATATTGTTATTGTAAGAGCAACTATAAATACAAATATATATGCTCCAGTATAGAGTGCTTCAAGTGCTGAATCTTCCATATTTTACCTCCTTATCTAATATACAGAAAAAACAATTGTTATAAATCCTGAACTTTCATCCACTGTTGTTACATATAACGTTGACTCATCTACAAGACCTATAAGTTGTTGTTTTGCTTCTGGTGTAGAATAATCAACATTTTTAAATCTAAATCTTACTATAGTTTCATTCATATATCTATTTATAGCATTTACCATTTCTATTCCAGTTTTAACGTTTCCGTTAAAAGTATAACCATCTTTTATAATACTGCCTTCTCTATATGTATCAAATTCATCAAATCTATTTTGAATCGATACATCAGTTTCATATACTTGAGAATATATCTGTTGCATTTGTGCTATTGAAAATAATACACCACTTGTTACTATTATAGTTATAAGTACACCAACCGCAATAGTTAGTGCTTTATTTGATGCATCATCCAAAATATTCACCTCCAAGTTAATTTTACATATCTATTGAAGAATAACGATATGATTCATTTTGTATAGTACCACCATAATTTATATATACTTTCATATTATTTCCAGTGTCTGCTCCAAAAGTTAAAGTACTAAATAATACTGAAGCAATTGTAGTATTTGTATTTCTTATTATAACTGTAAACTGATCACCTTTATTCATTGGATAAACGATTGACTTTCCAGTTGGTGAACTAACATCATCAATCTTATATAACCCAGAAATTAAAGATATATCCGAAATATCTATACGAGAATATTCATTTACATCTGTAATATCTGCTCCATTTAAACTTTCTTCTTTTTCTCTAGCCTCTTCTAACATTCTTATTATTTGATCACCAGTATATCTTTCTTCAGAAAGTTCATACGCTAAAACTAAATTGCCATAAGTATTTCCATATGAGTCTTTTATAACTTTATCATTTTGATATTGATTTTTATACAAATTATAATCAAAAGTTGCTGCTATTTCTTTATATGTATCATCTGTATAAGAATATATTACAGGATTATATTTTTTTGCTACATGCTCAAGAGTTATATCATAAGCATTATCACTTACTGCTAAATCATTTATAAACTTGTTATACATATCTAAAGTTAAGTAACCTTTATTTTTAACATCATTTGCAAAATTTGTAGTTATTTTCAAAGCAAGTGAATATGATATATCATCTTTCTTTTCAAAGGCAATATATAAAGGCAACAAAAAGAATATTATTACAGCTATTATTATTGAAAATACTCTTTGTAAACTATCTTCCATATATTTCTCCTAATTTATATTTTATAACTTATTTCTACAACTAAAACATCATTATTAGTAGACTTTTTCATTGTAAATTTTTGTGTAGGCACTATTAAATTAATTGCTTGATTATACAATTTTTCATCCAGATTTGTATTATAACTTTTTATAACTGTTTGTTTATCACTAGTATCAACATTAGTATACTCTTCAAATGAATGATCTTGACGTATGTAAGTAACATCAATTTTCGCTTTTTCATCCATATAAAAATAGTTTAGAAGATTAATGACATCTGTTCCTCTTATTTCTACATTATCTTCAGTTTTTAATAATATGTTTTCAACATAATTAGCATATTCTGCTCCTATATCTGTACCTGTTCCAATTACATTTACTAAATCTTTAGCAGAACTATAATACGCCAAAACTCCTGTAATAGTCGCAATTGTTACAAAAACACTAGCACCTATCATAATTGCCCTCATTGGTGCACTTTCATCCATTAAGATCACCCCTTTTCATATATGCTTTAAAAATCACTTAATACATAAATAATTTTTAAAACATATATATACTTTAAAAGGTATATAACTATTTAGTATAATTATATACCTTTTTAAAGTCTTACTTTTATTTTTCAAAGTATAAACCAACTACATTGTCGGAACCTGCGATTTTTATAAGATGTGCTTTATATTTAGCAGTTGATGGTACATAAGTTCCAGCATTAGCAGTATCACTTAAAGAACCAACTCCTGTTGGTGTATAACTAGATGATGTTACACTTGTTGTAGTGTAATCATTTGAAACTGTTGCTGTAACTTTACCATAATTTGTAACTGTAGAACCATTTTTTACTATTAATACCATAGTTTCATCTTTATAATATCTTCTTATTGCAGTTTCAACTTGAGCACCTGTTACAGTTGATTCATCAAAGTCAGCTGTAAGTTGTGCTTGTAAACTCTGACTAATATTTGATACTTGTTGTTGACCTTCTACAAGCATATCTTGTCCCATTCCTGTTATTAACATTACTGCTGCTATGATTATGATTGTTATAAATAATCCAACGCCTATCATTATAGCCTTTTGTGCGTTATCCATTTATCTTCCCCCTTATTTTCTTTCGAAATATAATCCGATAACATTATCAGAATTTTTTATTTTTATTAAATGAGCATTAAATTGTGCAGTTGATGGCACATATGTACTTGAATCAGCAGCATCAGATAATTTTCCGACACCTACTGGATTATTTTCAGTTGTTGCTTCAACATCTGTATACCCAGTATAATTATTACCTGCTGTATAATTAGTTGGATTTACTTTTCCATAGCTTGAAATGCCTGTACCATTATCAACTATTAAAGCCATAGTTTCATCTTTATAATATCTTTTTATTGCTGTTATAACTTGAGCACCTGTTACAGTTGATTCATCAAAGTCAGCTGTAAGTTGTGCTTGTAAACTCTGACTAATATTTGATACTTGTTGTTGACCTTCTACAAGCATATCTTGTCCCATTCCTGTTATTAACATTACTGCTGCTATGATTATGATTGTTATAAATAATCCAACACCTATCATTATAGCTTTTTGTGCGTTATCCATATATTACTTTCCCTCCTTTACATACAATTAATAGTTATTTTTAAAATGACATATTACTAAAGTAACTCATCATTTGCATTATACTTACAATCATAAGTGGAGCTACCAAGTAACCACCAATTAGTAGTACCATAGGAGTAAATCCTAAAGCTTTACCCATTGTAACTTTCTTTTGAATAAGTCTTTGATTTCCTTCTTTTCTTCTTTCATAGAAGAAAGCTCTTTCTGTTTCAAGTTCATCAAATGCTGCTCTAACAGGTATCCTTTCAACGGCTGATTTTAATTGTTCAACTATTCTTTGGAAATCCTTATATGGAACTGCCTCATACAAATCATCTAATGCTTTTTCTGCACCAGATTCATAGTTATTTAAACATGTTTCAATTGGCTCTTTAAAAGCATAAGAGAATCTAGAAAGCCATTCAAGTATTGTTTGTACATCTATTCTATCAATATACATAAGCATTAAGATTATAGATTGGAATTGCATTATCTCGTTTTCTTTTTCCATTTCTCTTATCTTATTTTTAACGTATAAGATAAATGTTGGCATCATATATGCAATCCAAGCAATAAACAATGCAGTGAATACTTGCCAAAATTTAAGATATGATTGTTTTATACTTTCTATTTTTGAATAAATTCTATCTACAGAAGCGTTATCAACCTCACCAGTTACAGGATCAACCATCTGTGCGGCTAACTCTTCTTTTGTTACATTTTGATTTTTATATTTTTCAATATATTCTCTATCAGTTCTATTAATAGCCTCAGCTGCTGCTTGTTGTTCAGCACTAAGCTTACCAAATGATAAAAATTCTTCACTAATTCTATTATATATAGCTGATACATCTATACGTTGCATATTAAGAAGCAATATAAGTGATGCAATAAATGCAACAACTGCTGCTGTAAGTTTATTTACATATAACCACTCAATTGTTAAATATGCATTCGTATTTTTAATAAGGGCTGTTTCTTTTCTATATTTTCTTGTATTTTCTCTTGTTTTGAAAGCATCTACTATTAGCTTAACAAATCTTATATTATATAATTTTTCTTGCCATTTAATACTAGCAACCCTATCAAATTTTATTTCCTCTACATCTTCTTTAATTATTCTAAGCATCAAATATGATATAAATATTGATACTATAATTAAAGATTGTACAAAGAAGCCAATACTACTATCATAGAAATTCATAAGTGCTGGGAAGTTTGATTCTGCCCATGCTTGTAACGGTTTAATAGCAACTAAAGGTACTACCGCTATAATTGTTAAACTTCTAAACATGTAGTTAATTTTATCTCTTTTTAATATTTCTAGATATATATCACTTAATATATTATTTAAGTTTTTAAGATATACTGAAGTTCCATCTACTTTTCTATCACCAAGATCTAGTGTAAGATATGATACACCAGCAAATAACTTTAGGAATCTATTTGGTGCTGTATCATAATATCTTTCAAGTTCAATTTCAGGATTTTCAGAAACCATAGCTTCTTTTATTCTTCTAAGCTGTGGTACAATTTCTTTATCCCCCAAATCATCAATTGCTGTGTTAAAAGCTTCTTCTACCATTCCATGTTCATGGAAAGCGTGTCTGATACTAGTAAAAGCTTCTGGCATTTGTTTTAACATTTTTTCTGATACAGATGTAATACCTATATCAATAACTTTTTCTGTTACGATTAAAACGCCTATTATAACTATTAATGACATATATAGATCATCAACTAAATTAAGGAATACAAACAATGATACAAACATAAAAACAACAGCTCTAATCATTGTTCTTCCAGCTCTTCTTCTTAGCTCATATTCTGTATAGTCATTAGTCATTTCTAATTTTAGTCTAGTTTTCTTTGTATAATATTTTATTACCGGCATTTTGGTAAAAGTTAAGTATACAATTTGATAAAATTTATCAAACATATCTTTATAATTTCTCTTTTCTTTTACCACAAGCTTATCTTTATTATATAACGCTGAATTCTTTCTGTATTTATGACGTATAAGTTTATAGTATATTATAACTCCAAGTAATCCAACTGCTGAAAGTGCAATAAGGGCAATCGCTATATTTGTAACCATATTATCACCTCCAAGCAGTATCTATGAAATCATCAAATGCTCTTACGTCTTCTGCTGACATATTTTCTCTCATAGCTTTAATGTTTTCTTCAGATATTGGATTTGTGAAGACATATTCTCCGTCATTAAATTCAACAATATTTCTATATGTGTAATTTCCATTTTGTGTCATATGACCAAAATATTCAACTGCATTATCCATAAATGCGTCTAATTTACCATTTAAATCTTTTGCTTTTCTATAATCATTATTGTAGTTAAATTTCTTTTCTAGTGGGATACATTCTGTAATTCTTTCAATATATCTTGTACCATCTACACCTCTTTTTAAGTGTATATCAAAGTTTATAACTTGTACAACTTGCACTTCTGCAACATTTTCAGAATTAAACATTCCTATTTTTAAAAGCGAGTTTCTAAGAGCTGTAATTAAGTTAGGGAATGTTTTAGCATGGTGAGTAAACAATGTAAATTTTGATGCAACTTGGGCCATTTGAATCATCCAAGCAGCAACGGGATCAGTAGCAACCTCACCAAGGATGTTAACACCACCATCTGTTTTCTTTTGAACATCTAGACCTTCTTGTCCACTTATTGTATCTGTTTCTCTTAAAGATAGTATGTTATGATATGGATAAATTTTTCTTAAGTGTAACTCAAACGCTGTTTCCTGTACACGAATTGTAATTGTTGGATACAAAAATTTCATAACAGCCATCAAAAGTGTTGTTTTACCACAACCTTGTTCACCAGTTATCGCAGTTACTCTAGCACCTCTAATTAGGTATTTAAGTAATTCAATAACATTCTCTTTATTCTTATGAATAAGTAATTGTTCTGGTGAAATAAGTGTTGGTGGAGCAAATTTTCTTACGAAGAATGCCCAAGATTCTGAAAAGTTTGGTCTTAATACAACAACACGAGAACCATCTTTCATTTCATTTATCTTATAACCAACAGATTCTGATAATTGTCCTGGGTTATTATATTTATATATATTTTGACAAACTCTTTTAAGTTCAGCTTCGCTTCCAAATGAAAGGAAAGATAAATATGTAGCTTTACCTTTATAGAATATCCATACACTATCGTATGACATTGGCATTTTTCTACCCTTCATTTGTTCTATGTAGTCGTCCATATCAGATAATTGATCCAAGAAAGAAGGAGGTATACCAGATACACCACCAGATACACCATCAATATTCATATCTCTGATGTCATCTACTACACTATATCCTTTATATTCTTGATATATTCTTTGAACAACAATTTCAAGTTTATCATCAAAACTTAAAGTATCTTCTGATACTTCTGTAGCAAAAATATTACTGATTTCTGCTTCAGTTATAACATAAGAAGAAACTTCTGGATCAAACTCATATTTTGGAAAATCCAAATTATATTTTGTTATGAGTTGCGTTAAAGCTTCTGCTTTATATGCTTTTTTATATATATGCATTAGTATTTCAAACTTATCTTGAGGAGTAAGAGATTCAACATCATCAAATGGAATAGCATTGTTTATGTTATATGCATTTACCTTATAGTTGTTTCTTAGTAAGTCAAACATAAGAGTTTTTACATATTTTTTATCACTCTTATCTGCATAACCTGCACCTCTTAAAGCCTTCTTTAATTCATATTTTACATTTTTTCTTCTTTCAAACTCTTCCTCAGATAATGCAAGGTCATATAAGTTCATTCTTGTAATTTCATCGAATTGCTTCTTTATGTACTCTTTCATTTTCTCAATACTATATTTTTCTTTTTCTCTTGATAGGTCTGTTAAGTTATTTTCTTTTTTATCAGTCTTTTTAACTTTATATACAAAAAAAGCAATAACGAAACCTATTAATAAAATTATAAGTAACAAGTTAAATATAAATGCAACTGTCATTATATCACCTCTCTATTCCATTTAATTATCTCTTAATTTTGCCATCTCAAATATTTTTTCTACTATTTCATTTACTTGAAGTATAAATTGTCCATTATAATCTTTAGGTTCAGCATTAATATTTCTATAAAAATAATCAACAACATTTCCCATATTACATGCATCTGCAAAAAGATAGTTATGTGGTACAGCATATAACTGATCTTTTATTTTATATTTTATACGTATATTAGAAAGATTAAATCTTGATTTTGGTTCATAATCAGAAACAACTAAAATTTTATTTTTATCCTTTAGTTCTTCCATGTTATTAACTTTATCAAAAAACTCTTCAAATTTAACTTCATCTTGGTTAGTAATACAAACTACAACTTCAGCATCTGCTAATGTATCTTTTATATATTGTTCATTGCAACCTTTTGGTAAGTCTACAAAAACAACATCATATATTTCAGCTGCTTTTCTAGTTATATATGGTAAATTGTTAACTAAATCACTATAACCTTCTTTATCTTTAGCAGTCATTCCGTATAATACATCTAATCTTCCTTTTAGTACAGGTTTTGCATAGTTTTGTATTGCATCTGCTGTAAGTTTATTACTAGTAACAAGTCTTATAAGTGCACTAACACCTAAATTCGAATTTTCTAAAACTCCACTTTGTTTTAATTGATCATATGGAGTATAAGCCGATTCAACCTTTTTTGAATTGTAGTTACCTTGCATAAGCAAACAACTAGTTTTATGTACAATTCCCATTAAAGTACTAACAGCTATAGCAGCATGTGTATTACCAGTCATAGCCATATCAGGTCCCCAAAATACTATTCTTGCCATTAGTCCTTCCTCCTTTTAATTTCCTTAATAACTTCTTTAGATGTTACATCATCAACAATTTCAGCTGTCATATCAGCTATTGTGCTAATATATATTTTACTATGTTTTTTTATATTTATTATTCCACTAAATTGTGAATCTGTATTTACTTGTCTATCAATTTCATCATCTGGTATTTCATATGTTGGTTCTTGCCAATTTACGTTATAATCAGATATTTGACTTTCAAAATAATCTTCTGCCGCTCTAGATATAAAAGATTTATGCAAAACTTTCGTCATTTTTATTTCATCTTGATTATATACTCTTATAGCTTTTATAATCTCCCTATCTTTTGCAACTGATAAAACACTTGTTGTAATAAAGAAGTACATTTTATCAATTCCTCTAGTTCTAAAGAACTCATATGATCTAGGACTATCCATATCAATTATGATATAGTCATATAATCCTATATTTATTCCTTGATCACACATATAGTTTTCAACATCATGCATGCTGTCAAAACCTACAGCAAAATCTATATTATTATATTGAGTAACATATGCTTTTCCAATATTATTTAAAGCTGGTACGATATATTTTAATTTTCTATCTAAAGTAGCATCAACAACTAGTACAGATTTATTCATTATATTAATTGTTTTAGCTAAATTAATAGCAAAATCGTACTTATCTACATATCCTATTAATCCAATAACTGGCATCTTTTTTCCTCCTAAGTTTATTTAACTATTCTAATGTTCCATTAACTAATTGATCTCTTTGATTTTTTTGTGAACTTATTGCATTTTGTGAACCAGAAACTACGCCACCGTATTTTTCACTATTTTTACTTTCGTATTCACTTAAAGCATTTTCTATATTTGCTCTAGCTTCTTCAGATAATTTATCTTTTGCTTGATCTACGATGTCTGTGTTATTTTTGATTAAATTCATTACTTGTGTATTAGGTTGATAGTTTTCTGTTGTTCTTGATACAGTAGTTGCAAAGTTTTTATAATCTTTTATAAGGCCAAATAATATTGAAGTTAATTTTGTCTCATCAGCTGTTTGGATTTCTGTAAGTTGTTTTTTGATTTGCTCACTAACATAACCTTCAGCTTTTACTGCAGCGTCATCGCTAACTTTTATTTGGGCGTCTTGGTCAACATATTTTGTTGCATATAATTTTGTTCCTTGTTCTAAGAAAGAGTCTACCATTGCTGCGTTAAGTAATAATCTTTCATCTTCTCCAAGTTCTAACCACATTGTTTCGCCTTCAATTCTTTTTACTTGTTTTTGAGCTAAAACAATATAGTCAGTTCCATTAGGGAACATTATTCTTATATCAACACTATCATTTTCTTGTAAGTCACTTGGCATTAATACAGTATTTACTTCTTGGCTTCTTATATCTGCAGCTATAATTTCATCTGTAAGCATACTTTCTGTAAGAGGAACACTTGCTGCAATACTATATTTTGCAACTTTTCCTATTACTTCTCCTGCAGAAGTAAATGCACCAGAAGGTACTGTGTTTATGTGTACTCTTGTTGAATCTGTAACCATATCTTCAGTGATAACTTCACCTTGTACTACGTCTTTAGTAAGCATAGTAACTGGTTTTGTATAGTTAGCTAAATAATTCTTATTAGTACCATTCTCATAAGACTTAATTGTACTAATAGCCCACCAAATAGTAAGTCCAATTCCTACTACTCCAATACCAACGCCAATAAAGATTCCTTGCATCATTTTCTTTTTAATTTGACTCATTCCTATCATTTGTATCATACCTCCAAAATTAATCTTAATTATAAAAAAGTATATATCTTTTTTTTATAAAAATCAATAATTTTTTTTATCAATTTTATTGGTAAAAGGAATTGTTAAAAATATGAAATATACTTGTAACATTCGTGAAACATTACAAGTATATTTCGATATTTAAATACTTTTTTATACAATTAATTCGTTATCATCAATATTAAATAATAACACTTTAAATAATTTCTTCATATAGTCTAAAAATCCTGATTTCTTTATATCATTTAATACAATTATGTTTTTTTCGCCCAGTACTTCTTTTGTTGTCTTATCAATAATTTGAATTGTACCAACTACAGTATTTGCTTCGATTGGTGCCTTAATGTTATCGTTATAACTTACTATCTCTTCAGTTTCTACTTTACTCCCTTTATTTTTTAAAACTGTTACATTTTCTTGTATAGCTATTTGAGCAGTATCAGTTATACATTTATCTATGATTTTATCTTCTATTACGGCATTTTTTTCATATACATTTTGGATTTCAAAATTAGAAAAAGCATAGTTTAATAATTGAGTAGATTCTTCAGCTCTTATGGCTGAACTTGGAGCTTTCATAACTACTGCTAAAAAAGTTGTTCCATCTCTAGTAGCTGTCGAAGCAAGGTTAAATAGTGCCTGAGAAGTTGAACCAGTTTTTAATCCATTTGCACCTTCATAAAATCTAATTAGTTTATTTGTATTTGTAAGTCCAAATGTTCCATCTCTTAATGTATCCATCCATATTGAGGTAAATTTTAATATATCTGGATGTTTTATTATTAATTCTCTTGACATTATTGAAATATCTTTTGCAGTGGTGTAATGACCTTCTTCATCTATTCCATGTGCATTTTTAAAACATGTATTTTCCATTCCAAGTTCTTTTGCCTTTTCATTCATCATTTTAACAAAATTTTCTTGGCTACCTGCTATATGTTCGGCCATTGCTACAGTTACATCATTTGCAGAAACAACACATATTGCTTTTAGACAATCTTCAACTGTTAGTTCTTCTCCCTCTTTAAACCAAATTTGTGATCCTCCCATTTTTGAAGCATTTTCACTACATTTTATCTTATCTGTATATGCCAATTTTCCACTATCTATTTGTTCCATTATTAAAAGCAAACTCATTATCTTTGTAACCGAAGCCGGTAATAATCTTTCATTTTCATTATTAGCATATAATACCGTACCAGTGGTTGGCTCTATAAGTATTTGTGATACAGATTGAAAATCAAATTCCGGTGGAGATAAAGTAAGTGATGTACTAATACTACTTTCTATAGGAGCAATTTTTTCAACACTACTACTTTCTTTATCTACTTTATATATATAACTTGCTCCAAATACTTGTGATGATGTAATTATAGTAACTAAGATAAATGCTAATAATCTTTTAATACTTTTATTCATAACTCACCTCAAAAAAAATCAAACAATAAATGTTTAATACATTATATTATTCGACTTTATTTTTATGAATTATATATTATCTTTTAAACTATATTAAGTTTTTATTTCCTAAATCTTGACTAAATCTTAGTAGATATCCATTTGGATCTTGTACTAAAAATTCTCTACAACCAATTAAGATATTATCCTTTCTATACCAATGTTCTTCCATATCTTCAAATATTTTATAATCTGCTTTTTTTAATCTATTATATATATCATTTACATTAGATACTTCTATTTGAAAATTAATTCCAACTCCAAGAGGATAGCTTAACTTTCCAGTTTGCCATTTATTATTTTCCTTATCTATTTGTTGTATCATAAGTTGTACATTTTCTAGTTGCAAAAAAGCAAATTTATCCTCTTTTCTATCATACACAATATGAAATCCAATTAATTTTGTATAAAAGTTTAGACTATCACTTAAATTAAAAACGTCTAATTCGGGCAACATTTGATTCCACTTCATACATATTCCTTCCTTATATATTTTTTAATTTCTCATTTAATTCCCACAAAGCACTTTTATTACTATCATAAGTAAGAATCTCCATTGCTTTATCATATTTTAGCCATTTAAACTCTGTATGTTCATTTGAAAGCTTTATTTGAAAATTTGTGGCATTTACTGCAAAAGCATATTCAGGAACGACAAAAACATCTTTTCCCCAAGTATAAGTTCCAGTTACATTTACTACTGGAATAGTAGTTTTAGAGTCTAAAACTATTAAATCTTCTTCTTTTATATTTATACCTGTTTCCTCACTTAACTCTCCAATCGCTGCTTCTATAGGTGTCTCTTTATCTTCTGCACCACCAGCCACAAATTGCCATATATTTCTAGTACTTCTTAATCCTATACCATATAATATCTCATCTTTTTCTTTTTTGTACAAAATTACTAAAACCTGTAGTGGTGCTCTCACTATATCCACCTTCTTTTATATATTAATGTTCTACTTCTTTTTTTCCATTTCTCATAAAATCAACTACTTGTTCTTCAGAATAATTATTTTTATACAAATCATATTTTCTACTTGCAAAATCTTTAGTAAGTTCCTCAAAATTATCTTTATCTATCATATAATAACATGCACCTTTTGTATTAAAATATTTTTCATCAAATATTCCGTCCCACCATGTACTTGTCTCATTAGAAACGTTACCTATTGTTTCATTAACAAAATATATATTCATCCCTAATCTACAAGCATCTGCAAGTAATATATTTTCTTCTCCACAATTATATTTAGCACCAGCTCCAAATAATTCATTAAATTTTAAATTATTTTTTAGAAAACTTTCTCTTCTAAAAGTAATTTGTACAGAAACTAATTTAAGTGTATCTTTAAAACCAAGTTTACCTTCGTTTAATCTATGTAAAGGTCTTTCTTTGTTAGAAGTATCAACACAAAAAGCTATTATATCTGCCTCTTTATACTTATCATATGCAGATAATATTATGTTTTCATAGTTATCATAATATAACATATCATCATCTGCTATAACACAAATATCTGCAATAGAATTTTTAATAGCTTTATTTCTACTTTTACTTAAACCTTTTTCTTTAAATGAAATCACTCTATTTTTACCTTCTATGCTTGAGAAAATTTCAATATCATTTTTAGTTATTTGATTTATAGTTATAGATTTTCCTTTTATATTCATATTTTTTATTAGCTTTTCATGTTCTTCTTTATTTTTTAAATTCATTGTTGATACTAAAGTTTCAATAGTCATTTTTACCTCCAATTTATTCATATTTAATAGATTTAGTATAGCATTTTTTGTAATTTTAGTCAAATAAAAGATACACACCATAACAGTATGTATCTTTATATACTAATTATCGTAATGTCCTTCCATAACCTCAGCACATCTTGGACAAATATATCTATATTTTAAATCTCTACCTATATATATAGAATACTGATGACACATTGCACATTGTACTCCTTCATGTTTTGTAACTTCTACACTTTCCTCTTCTGATTCTACAACTTTTAATTCAGATATATTAAGTGATAAATATATGTCATCAAAATTTTTATCTATAAATTCTTTATTTTCTTTTTTTACATTCATAGTAACCATAGCTTCTAAACTATTTTTTATTATCTTATCATTTTTTGCTTTATTTATTTGTTTTCTTGCTACGTTTATTATACGGAATATTCTATCCCATTTTTCTGTTTCTTTTGTTGTATCAATTTCTTCTCTTACTAAGGGTTGTCTAAAAACAAGTATATTTTGTTCCTCACTTGCATCTTTATGCCATATATATTGCCATATCTCTTCTAAAGTAAATGGTAATATTGGAGCAAAGAATATAACTAAATACATTAATATATCATACATAGTAGATTGGGTACTTCTACGTTTTTTACTATCTTGTTTTAGTACATATAATCTATATTTTATTGCCTCAAAATATTTTGCACAAAGTTCATTTTTACATAGCTTTGTAAGTAAATCATAAACCTTTTTTAACTCTAAATTATTATATGCATCATATATCTGTACATTATATTTCATTGCAATACCATACATATATATATCTAAATCTTGTCTATCTAATACATTAACATAGTTTTTTAAAGGGTTAAAATCGGTAAGATTAGATAATAAAAATTTAAATGTTTTTCTTATATTCTTGTAAGCTTTGTCAGTATTTATTATATAATGTTCATTTAGTTTTATACTATTTTCATTTGCTTTAGAAATAGCCCATAATCTTAATATATCTGTTCCATATTTAGTAGCAATTTTTTTAACTGCCACTTCAGATTTAATTTCTTTATCTTCGCCGATACTTACATCTTTTTGATTTTTATTTTTAGATTTTTTTGGTATCTCATCTGGATTTATATCTAATATATTTATAGGAGCTGGTTTCATATTTTCTTCTACATCAGAATGTACCATTATTTTATATATATCATCAATTCGTTTTTCAAAAGAATCAGAAAAACTAAGCCACTTTAATTTTCGGTAGAAATTAGTTCTACTTTCAATACTTACATCTTTATAACTATTATCATCATCAACCATATCCATAGACATATATTTAAAGAATTCATTTAGGTTACCTGTATCTTTAAATAAAAAAGTACATCTACATTTTGGACAAGCAACTTGACCTTGAAGTATTTGTTCTGGTGTCTCTTTATACCAAGCATCTATTCCTTTTTCTTGGAATAATTTACTTATAAGCTTGTTTGTTGTCTCATTTACAATAAGTTCATTACATTCAGCACAGTAAAATACTGGTACTGGAAGTCCAATACATTTGTTATTTGATACAACTACTTTTTCTTGCTGATTTATTTTATTTATTTGTGCTATTAACTCCTCTTTTTTATATTTTTCATTTGCACTCACTTTTGAAATTAATTTATCAATTTCTTCTTGAGATATTTTATTTTCTTTTACAAGATACCATTCTGGTATTATTCTATATATTAGTTCTTCATCACATTTTTTACATTTTTGTATTGATGTTTTTACTTCATTAGAATAATATATAAAAGAATTATCTTTTAAAAACTTAACTATTTTCTCTCCTACTTCTTTATAAAATGTATTATTATATACTAAAGCAATAGGAGTTGTTTTTCCGTTTTCATCTAATCCACTTCTTAAATGTCCTACAGCATAATCTTTAAAAATTAAATAATCTAAATAAGTTGCACCTGATGATACAATTCTAATTCCACTAGTATTTTTCTCATCAACATAAACTAGTTTTTTAGGAGCCACAATAACTTTTACTTTTTTTGTGTAATTTAGTGGGTTAGAACAAACTACTTTTGTAAGTTTTGAGGCTTCAAATTCATCCAATACAACATATTTTATATAAAAGTTATATTGCATAAATTCTTCAACCTTGTCACTTGCAACAATAAAATATTTTTTTGCTCCGTTTTCATATACTTGTATTAAACTATATTTCTCTTCTTTAGCAAGGGCTATGTTTTCACTTACAGTCATTGTCCAAGGAAGTATAGTTGTTGCTATGAAATAAAGTTCTTCTGGATTACCATACTTTTCGAATATATCATCTTTTTCTCTTAATACTTTATATAATATATAATAATTGCTTACCTTTAAATTATCATTTACCATCTCATTTTGTTCTAGTGCACTTTTACATTTTACACACCAATGAACTGGTATCATCTTTCTATGTAATTTTCCCTGTTTATATAATTCTAAAAAATTATATATTATTTTATTTTCATATTCCATATCAGACATTAATTTATAATGTCTTCCATAGTTAATAACTGTACCCAGATTGTTTATTTCTATTAATTGTCTATTTATTTTATTAGCCATTCTTTTCTTTGCTTCTTGTCTTTCTTTAAGTCCACTTTGTATCTCAGATTTCTTTTTATTCATATCCTTTTCTTCAGAACTTTGTATATTATCTTCAAGTCCGTTATCAGAAAAGACTATTTTATCATCAACTATATTACCACTCATTACTTGAAATCTAATATAAATATCTTTTAATATTTTATTTAAAACAACTGTTGTATCAAGAACGTTATCAACCCTTATTGGAATATTAGTTATTCTATATCTTTTACTTGATAATTTATTTTTTTCAATTGCCTGTCTATACTTTGCTTCATCTTGTATTTTTTCTAAAAAATACTCTTGTCTTTGTGGTAAATTTCCATCAGTAGGAATAGTCTTTTTAGGCAAATTCATTATCTCAGAATAGTCTTTATCCCCTTTTATTTTCATATAATCACCTCGTATAACAAACACATAGTCTATTATATTTTATTATATAATTGTATCAGAAAAAAAAAATGTTTTCAATATTACAATATATAAAACTTTATTTTAATATTATTTCCTTCTACTAATAATAATATTATTATAGAACAAAAGTAATAAAATAAATTTTATTACTCCCTCAAGTTTATCTTGAGAGTTTTTTTAAAGATGTTGTATTTAAGTTTCCACCTATCTCTAGGCCACC